>Ga0114966_10002764_pt1 | contig 15557 bp, 20 predicted proteins | sample M_130207_XF_Meta_FD_87029 | JGI IMG/M metagenome (GOLD analysis project Ga0114966, IMG submission 87029) | Freshwater microbial communities from Lake Montjoie, Canada to study carbon cycling - M_130207_XF_MetaG | ecosystem: Environmental > Aquatic > Freshwater > Lake | place: Lake Montjoie... | reverse complement strand
GCATGGGCGAGGCCTTCTTCATGCAGCAGCTCGTCGATGGCGAAAACGCCAGCAACAACGGCGGCTGGCAATGGTCCGCAGGCACCGGCGCCGATGCCGCGCCCTACTTCCGCATCCAAAATCCCTGGCTCCAAAGCGCCCGCTTCGATCCCGAGGGCGTTTACATCAAACAATGGGTGCCCGAACTCCGTGATGTCCCCGCCCCGCTCCTTCACGAGCCCCCGAAGCCCGGCCTCCCCCTCGCCAAAGGCTACCCGCTCCCCATGGTCGATCACCACACCGAGCGGGATCGCTGCCTCGCGATTTTTGCGAAACACAAAGCGGAGCGGAGTTGAATGCGGAAAACGTAGGGCATCGCCAGTATGCCATGGCGGAGGCGTTTAGGACAAGAGCGTGACACCTGGCACGGCTCCTACTTTGGAATATTCACACATGGAATTTACCCTCCTATGCCGTCGTAAACCGACATTTTTGTTGCCCAGCAACGGCATAGGAGGGTAAAACGACACCCATGAGCACGATAGCCCGTACTTTTGCGACAAAACCGTTGGCGATAAAGCTGCTGACAAACCTCACGATCTGTTAACCATCCTCACTGTTCGGCCAACTATCAGCACCACTCGCCATGCGGAACATCCTCACAGCGTTCCTTTTGCTGAGTGGCCACGTCTTTGGTGGCGAGTGGCTTGTCACGAAGGGCGGACTATCGCCCGACAAGAAGCTTGCTGTCGCGGTTTTTCCCCAGAAGACGGAGTTTATTGATGAGGCAGATGACAGCGTTCTCCTCATCGAGCAGACCACCGGACGCAGGATTGGGCTACTTGAAGAGGTTTCCTCCTCAGGCGGCACTTGGGGCAGCACGACGACGAATGTTCATTGTGCATGGTCGCCCGAAAGCACAATCCTCATTGTGAACTTCCGCACTGGACGCCTGATGCACTCATCGCAGATTTACCGGATTCGAGACCGCCGAGCCGTTCCCTTGTCGTTGCCGGACACCAAGACGCACCCCAAGGGCAAGCTTCTGGCGGGACTTCAGAGCACAGCAAACCCCGGTTCGGAGATCACTCTCACGAAGGATGGCTCCAGTCTGAGGCGTGCTTGGGGTTATGTTCCGGATTGGAATCGCGACTACTCGGAGCATGGCTTGAAGGGCTTTGAGGGAGAGCTTCTGTTCCACTACCGCTTTGATGAGAAGGGACGGCTCCAGCTTCACGACATCACGGTTCCAACCACGCCATGAACAGCCACCATCCACACCCAAGGCCGAACAAAACGGATGCAGGCAACGGCTCGAAGGCTATCTGTCGTGTCAGCAACGTCTTGCGCTCGCCGTCGCCTGATCCGAAACGTTGACAACACCGCTTGATGGCTCAACTGAGCGCAGGGCGCTCGCCAAAAATCGCACTGCCGACGCGGACGATGGTCGCGCCTTCTTCGATGGCGATCTCGAAGTCGTGGCTCATGCCCATGCTGAGGAGCGGGAGCGGAGCGCCGCCGAGTTGTGCGAGTTCATCGCGGAGTTCGCGGAGCTGGTTGAAGTAGGGGCGGCTTTTGGTGGGATCGGGATCGAAGGGCGGGATGCACATGAGGCCCTGGATTTCGAGACGACGCAGCGCATACAGGGCTTCGAGGCTGGAACGCAAGGTTTCGGCGTTGAAGCCGTGCTTGGTGCTTTCGGCGGCTAGATTGACCTCGATGAAGACCTTGGAAAACAAACCAAGCTCTGCAGCGATGCGATCCACATCACGGGCGAGGCTCAGAGAGTCGATGCTATGAATGCAGCGCACTAGAGGGAGGATTTTGCGCACTTTGTTCGACTGGAGGTGGCCGATGAGGTGCCATTCAACCTTCGCTGGCAGCAGTGGGGCTTTGGCCAGCACCTCCTGCACCTTGTTTTCGCCAAAGAGAAACTGCCCCGCATCCATCGCTTCGCGAATCGACTCAACGGGAAAGGTTTTCGAGACCGCGAGAAGCTCCACGCTCGCGGGATCACGCCCTGCCTTGCTGGCGGCGGTGGTGATGCGGTCGCGGATGGCTTGGAGTCGGTCGTGGAGGTCGTTCATGCGTTGACGCAGAGAAAACGGAAGATGCACGGCATGCGCAACGTATTTTCGCGCTCCACCATCCATCCACACATGCAATCACGCCGTCATTTCATCCGCCAGTCCGCCGCCACGCTCTTTGCCGCACCTTGGGTCACCACCTGCATGCGTGCCGCATCACCGAACGGCAAGCTGCGTCATGCGGCCTTTGGTGCGGCGGGCATGTCCATGGCGGACATGAGCCAGCTCACGAATCATCCGATGTGGGAACTCGTCGCCGTCTGCGATGTGGACACCCGCAACTTCAAGAAAGCGCAGGAGAAGTGGCCAAACATCAAGGTCTATCAGGACTGGCGTGAGCTGGTCGAAAAAGAAGCCGACAACATCGACAGCGTGAACGTTTCCACGCCCGACCACATGCACGGCAGCATCGGTCTCGCCGCCATCGCCAAAGGCAAGCATGTCTATGGTCAGAAGCCGCTCGCGCACAACCTGTGGGAGTGTCGCCAGATGGTGGAACGCGCCCGCGACAAGGGCGTCATGACGCAGATGGGCATCCAGGTTTCTTCGGACTTCTCCGAGCGCCTCGCCGTCGAACTCATCCAGATGGGAGCCATCGGCAAGGTGAAGGAAGCCCACACTTTCTCGAACAAGAAGTGGGGTGATGTGGATTTGCGCCCGGAGAAGAGCGATCCCATTCCCGAAGGCTTTGACTGGAACAAATGGCTCGGTGTCGCAAGCGAGCGCAGCTACATCCAAGGCTACTATCATCCCAGCAACTGGCGCAAGCGCCGCGATTTCGGCACCGGCACGCTGGGTGACATGGGCTGCCACATGTTCAGCGGCTGGTTTCGCTCCCTTGCTTTGGCCGCTCCGATTTCTGTCACGTCACGCGGTCCGGCCCCGAACAAGGACAACTGGAACATCAACGCCGTCGTCGAATACACCTTCAAAGGCACCCAATTCACCGCAGGCGAAAGCATCAAGGTGACATGGACCGATGGCGATGCTCGTCCGCCCGCCGAAGTCATGGCCTTGGCCGGAGACGATGTGAAGAAATTCCCCGGCCAAGGGACGATCTACCTCGGCACCGATGGTGTCCTGCTCCATCCGCACGGCTCCACGCCGATGCTCTACCCGCGTGACAAGTTCACCGGCTACAAGTATCCGAAGCTCGAGCCCCGCAACCACTGGTTCGACTTCATCGATTGCTGCCTCAGGGGCGACAAGAAGCCCAGCGCGAACTTCGATTACGCCGGTCCGCTGACAGAAGCGGTGCTGCTCGGCTGCCTCGCCAGCGCTTTCCCGAACGAAAGCCTCACCTGGGATGCGCCAGCCCTCAAGATTCCGAACAATACCGCAGCCGACAAGATGGTGCGACGTGAGTATCGCAAAGGCTGGGAGATTGTGTAAGCTGCTTGAGGCCGCGGTAGCGCCGTGGGCCGGGCATACCGAACATCAACGCAGGTGGTTGTCTTGGCGGCTACGCAGACTTTCTGCGTCTTGCCGCCAGCCAGATCGAGATGGACGCCAGCACGAGCAAAGCAGTTCCAAGCAGCCATCCATTGACGCCGGAGCCAGTTTGTGAGACGCGGCCAGTCATCTTGGACCAAAGGGTCTTCTTCGCACCTTCAGGCACCATTGGATAGTCTGGTGGCAATGTCACACTTGAGGCCAGTAAGCCTTGTCGGTAGGGCGCAGCGTCAGGACTGGTCAGCCACCACTCACGTAACTTTTTGTCACCTCCGTAACGCAGATCGCCTCGTCCAAGCGGGGATTTGTCTCCCAGCCCAGTCTGTAGCCAAACCGCAGCGTAGAACTCGTTCGCGGAAGGCTCCATGTAATACTTCTTGCTGCCCTTGTCTGGATTGCGTTTGTCGAACAAAAAGCGGCCGAGCTGCGCAATGCTTTCATCGCTCGCCAACCGGCTCAGGCACTCAAACCAGTGGCAGCGTTCGCTATTCATATCGACGACACTAGCTGAGTTCTCGATTAGATCTCCAATCAGCCTGGCGTGTCCGGGTATCTGCTTCAGGTAGTTTCCTGCATATTCCTGCCGTGCGATTACCATTCTGTATCTGTACCTCTCCAGATTATCAGTGGCCCTTGCCAGCATGGCAGGCGTCACTTTGTTGAACACATGGTACACCTCACTTCCCTGGCTGCCGTTGAAGTAACCCCACAATACTTCGATGTCCTTTTTGGCAAAGGCTGCATCAATTGGCGTGAAGTTTCCCTGACGGACCAAAAGTGAGCCCTGCTGAATTTCGTTGCCCCTTGCCTCATCAATCAAAAATGTGGACTTCTGTGCTAGGACCATAGTCGGGTGCAGATTCAGCAGCAGCAAGGCTGACAGCCAAGCGTAAACAGAACGGCTAGTTTTCATAATCATCGAATGCCGCGATTCGGTCGCGTTCAAATTTGTTGAGCTGTTTGGGGCCGCTGTAACGTCGGAAGCCAGGCATGCCGGACATCAGAGGCAGGGAAGATGGAGGCGACCGATACCTCCGACAATGTCGCCAAAAGAGGCGAAAAACTCGAAGAAGGAGTCTGTCACGAAAGCAGTCACTATTCTTCATCTTCATCGCGTGGGCCATTCACCGAGCGCGGCTTCTTCACCGAGGAGATGTTGCGGTGAACCCAGACGCTTTGCACCATGCCCATGAGGAACAGCGTCACGATGACGAAGGTGCCGCCGTAGCTGATGAAGGGCATGGGCAGACCGATGACCGGCAGCATGACGAGGTTCATGCCGGCATTCTGGAAGGTGTGGACGAAGAACATCGCCACCACGCCCACGACAATGAGCCTGCCTAGTTGATCGCGGGCACAGAAGGCCACAAACACGCCCTGCAGCAGCAGCAGCAGCATGCCGGAGAGCAGCAGGATGGAGCCACGGAAGCCAAACTCCTCGGCGACGACACCAAAGATGAAGTCGTTGATGGATTCATGTGGAAAGAAGGTGCGGTGGATGGATGCCTGATCGGGAACCTTCCTCGATTCCGGCCCCTTCCCTTCCAAACCACCGGTCGAGACGGCGATTTGCAGATGCTTCGCCACCCAGCCCTCGTTTTGCAGATCCACCTTGTCCAACTGGTTGGTGGCCATGTACCAGGTCGAATTGATACGCGCCTGCTGATACGGCTTGAGCGCGAAGACATAGACCAGCGGCACCACACTGGCGACGCCGAGGAGCAATGTGATGAGATAGCGAAACGGAATGCTGCCGACGAGCATCATGGACAGAAACACCGGCCCCCAGACGAGACCGGAACCAAGGTCTTCCTTGATGACGAGCAACGTGGGAACACCCGCGATCATGCCAGCTGCGATGATGCGCAGCCATGGCCGACGAAACACGGGCAGCATGCGCGGTAGTTCACCAAAGATCACGGCGAGGATCAAGATGCCCGCCATGATGGCGAACTGCGAGGGCTGAACCATCATCCCACCCACACGAATCCATGCCTTGTTACCGCCGATCTCTACACCGATGGCAAGCACGGCGATCAAACCACCGATGCCCGCGAGATACATGGGAATGCAGGCCCAGCGGACCCATTTGTAGTCCAACAGCGATGCAGCAAAAAAGAACGGCAGCCCCAGCATTACCCAGCGGATCTGGTCACGCCATTTGAGCGCAAACTCTGCCTCTTCCTTGTGCGCGGAGGCATTGAAGATGGCGTACACGCCAAACACAATGAGCGCGGCCATGTTCAGCACCAACAGCCAGTTCATGCCGAGAAATTTTTTAAAGAGCGGTGTCATGGGACGAAAATACTTAGATCAATCGAGGTGAGGCACCGCATCGAGTAGTTTGCGGGTGTAATCGTGGCGCGGATGCTCGCAGACTTGATCAGCATCGCCCTGTTCGACGATTTTGCCATGGTGCATGACCACGATGCGATCGCTCATGTGACGCACGATGGCGAGATCGTGGGCGATGAAGAGCAGCGTGAGTTTAAACTCTTCCTGCAAGTCCTTGAGCAGGTTCAAAATCTGCGCCTGCACGCTGACATCGAGCGCACTGACCGGCTCGTCGCAGATGAGGAACTTCGGCCGCACTGCCAGCGCACGTGCGATGCCGATGCGCTGCCGCTGGCCGCCGCTAAACTCGTGCGGGTAGCGTTGCAGTGAATCTTCGGGCAGTCCGACTTTTTTGAGCAGTTCGGCGGAGATATCACAGCGTTCTTCGCGGGTCTTCTCCTTGAAGTGAATCTGCAATGGTTCGCCCAAGATCGACTCGATGGTCATGCGTGGATTCAGCGATCCGATGGGAACCTGAAACACCATCTGCATCTCTTTTCGCAGGGGACGGAATTCCGTTTCCGGCAGCGAGAGCACCTCGCGATCGCGATACATGACAGTGCCGCTGGTGACGGGCATGAGTTTGAGCAAAGCACGCGCCACGGTGGACTTGCCGCTGCCGCTTTCACCAACGAGGCCCACCGTGCTGCCCTCCGCGACCTCGAAGCTGACCTTGTCCACGGCCTTGATGACATCGGTGGTACGGCCAAACCAGCCGCCGCGCACGGGGAAGTGAATTTTGAGGTCTTGAACGCGAAGCAGCGACATGTGGTAGCCCTTATTTTAGCACAGGTGAGGAAACGAGCGAAAGTTTCATTGCTGGGAAAGCATGAAAGTGTCAGCATTCGTGTCCGATGAACCCTCGCTACGAACTTTTGTCCCCAATTGCTGAAGGCGGGCTGGGCACTGTTTGGAAGGCCTTGGACCGACAGGTTGGCCGCGAAGTCGCCATCAAGCGCATCCGTGCTGATAAAGCAGGCACCGTTGGCGCTACGGTCGATGCGTTGATCCGCGAAGCCGGGCATCAGTCTGCGCTCCAGCATCCGAACATCGTTGCCGTGCATGAAGCTGGCGTGGATGACGAAGGCGGCTTCCTGGTGATGGAACTGGTCCACGGCGAAACGCTGGAGCATGCCCTTCAGCGCTCCGCTTTAACCGCCGTGGATTTCGATGCGCTGGTGCGACAGACGCTGGAAGGCATGATAGCAGCGCATGAAGCGGGCATCATCCATCTGGACCTGAAACCGGAAAACATCATGCTCACCCGCCCCGCCGCCGGAGGTTTGCTGGTGAAGATTCTCGACTTTGGGCTGGCAACTTCCATTCAGGAAAATGCCAACCAACCGACTGCGCTGCACGGTTCGGTGTATTTCATGGCCCCTGAGCAGTTTGAACGGACCGTAGTCGATGTGCGCACAGATCTTTATGCGCTAGGCTGCGTTTACTATGATGCCCTCACTCAAAAGGTTCCCTTTGATGGCGATACAAAGCCGCAAGTCATCGTGGCGCACTTGTATCATCGAGTGGTATCTCTCGCCGCAGTACGTCCTGATTTGCCGGAACCGACCGTACGCTGGGTCGAGTGGCTCATGAGTCGCCAGCCTGCAAATCGCCCGATTTCTGCGGCAGCAGCCTTGCATGCTTACGAGACAGGTGCCTAGACTTAAAAGCAGCCACAACCTTGGCGAAAGCTCCTTGCCATCACGCAGCGTGCCGCCATCATGGCAGACTTGTTTCCCTGACCAACCACGATGCGTGCCATTCTCACCCTATTCTTGTCTGTCTGCACCCTGTTCGCGCTCTGCGCCTGCAGCATGCTTCAGATGATTGACCCAAATTTTAAAATTCCGATGCCGCATCTGCCCAAGATCAGTCTGCCGGGCAGAAACATCGTGGCCAAGCTTATTCCTGGCATGGCCGAGAAGGACAAAGTGGACGCGGATGATCCTGATGTGCCGTTCAACTCACGCGGCACACTCGGTTTCGGCCATACACTGCGCATCGAAGTCTATGAAGGTGCACGTAATCCCGACCGCATCTACCGTGGCATCACCATGGTGGATAAAGATGGTGTGCTTGCACTTGGTGAGGCGGGCAGCGCTCGTGTGGGTGGCCTGCTGCTCCCGAAGGCAGCGGAGGCCATTGCCACGGTGTTTCGTCTGGCTGGCCGCAACACACGCCCCATCACCATCCACATTATCTCCGTGGAAAACACCTCGATCATTTCCATCAACGGCGATGTGCGCGAGGCTGAGTTTATCCCCGTTTTTAAAGATATGAGTGTACAGCATGCCGTGACTGTTACCGGTGGCCGCAAACCGGGCTCAACGATGCGTGGCGTGTACATCGCCCGCGAAGGACAGCGGCACTACTTCACTTCGCTTGAAGCCGCAGATGATAAGTGGTCGCCTCAAGCTGGCGACATCATCACGCTCTCCCCCGACATTTAATTTTCCTGACACCATGCTCGAATACACCGGCGGCAATCCCGCCGCCGCCCAGAACCCCCTGAGTTCGCTGTTCAAGACCGTCGCCATCGTGCGCATCGGCACCGGCGTGCTACTGATGACGCGGCATGGCTTCAGCGCGGCAGTTAGCGCGTATCACTTCTTTTGGAAAGAGGAGCCGTGGGCTTGGGTAACAGCATTTCGTGATGCCGGGATTCCTTACGCTCATTTAGTCGCGCCTTTTGTCGCTTTAGTCGTCGCCAGTGTAGCGCTGAGCTGGATCATCGGCTTCCTCACGCGTTTGTTTGCCGTGGTTTTTCTGCCCATCGTCATCACCGCTCTTGTGCTGCTGCCGCAGGCCGGGCCTCCGCATGTAGAAGCTGCTTGGCTCTACCTTTTCATCACCGTGACGCTGCTCCTATTCGGCTCAGGTGCGGTCTCGATTGATCAATTGTTCCGTCTCGGCCAAGGCGGGACGAAAAAACGCCGCTGATGGCCCGCATCGTCCGCCGCAGTGATCCGCCTGCTAGCAGTGAGGTCGAGCGCGTCCTCGCCATCGACCCCGCACTGCGTAAAACCGGTTGGGCCATCGTGGAATGCGCGGGTGGTGATTTGAAGGCGATTGCATGGGGTGTCATTCACAACAAGCCCGCTTTGCTGCCCTCTGGGTGCCTCGTCGCCATTCGTGAAGGTTTGAATGAGGTGATCAAGCAGCACGCGCCAACGGTATGCGCCATTGAAGCCACGATCTTCGTGCAGAGTTACAAGACCGCCATCGTACTCGGCACTGCACGCGGTGCTTGTTTGATCGCCGCTGCAGAACATGGCCTGCCGATCTATGAATACGCCCCACGTGAGATCAAGCAGGCCGCCGTAGGGCGTGGTGCTGCACAGAAGGACCAAGTGGCTTTTATGATCCGTGCTCAGCTTCGACTGCGCGAGACGCCCGAAGCCGATGCCGCCGACGCCCTCGCCGCTGCCATCACGCATTTTCAAAACAGCGCTGCCGCCCGCGTCACCGAACGTGAAGCCCGGCGGGTGTGACTCACTTCATGCGCTTTTCTTTTTTGTCTTTGTGCCGTTCACCAGCGGCGTGGAGTGACCGTTCGTGCCGTTGACCTTGAATTTGCCGTTTTTGACGTCGCGTTCGAGCTTCTCCATCTTACGCAGCAACTTTGGCCACTGCTTTTCTTCAACGATGAAGCCGACGCAACGCTCTGCACCGCAACAGCATGGATGATCATCCCAGGTGTCCACATCGAAGCCGTAATTGTAGGTCAGTTCTTCATCGGCCTTAATTTCACGGATGGAGTAAATCCAGATGCGACCGCGGATGACATAAGCTTCGCAGTTCGGAGAGCAGGAGTGATTGATGTAACGCGCTGGATTGCGTCCCTTCGCGCCATCAACATCGTGGCGTTGATTCAACGTGAAGACATAGACCGCCGCACCGCCGGTTTTCTTAGCTTTATCCACCAGCGCTTCCGCACGTCGCGTGGATTCCGCTTTGGTTATTTTTTCGCCAATATATTCGATGATGGGAACATCATTCGGGATGTCGCAGCGGGCGAAGATGCCGCGGTTATGGATGGAGGAGGAACGGACGGTCCAGTAGCGTTTAGTAGGGGCCTTGGGCATGGGGGTGTTGCAGACGACAGAAAAATGGAGCGCATGAAGTGTGCCGGGTGCATCCAATGTCAAGGAACGTCGAGGATTGTTTCCGGGGGGCGGCCTCCAGCACCGAACATCCACTTTCCGGTTGCCGCTGCACGCCGCAGCGCCTTATTGCGCGCCCTTCAACCGCCCCGACCCTCATGCTCGATTTCTTCCGCCACCACCGTGGTGCCTTCCTCAAGACCCTGACGATTCTCATCGGCCTCTCAATGTTTTATTACGGCGTCTCGCAAACCGCCGGAACCAACGAGAAGCAGGCGCAGATCACTGATGTTGCTGTTACCGTCTTCGGTAAGGACTACAGCATGGGAGATGTGCAGCGGGCGCAGCGCTCGCTCCAGTTCGCGCAATACTACATGCAGGCCTATGAGTTACCCTCGATGCTGATGATGCTGTCTGCCGACGGTGGCATGGGCCGCGGTGGTTTGAGCACGCTGACCAATCTCTTTGTGGCACGTCAACTCATGGAACAGCTCGGCATCCGCCCCAGCGATGCTGAGGCCCGTGCGGCGTTGGAAAAACTGCCCGCCCTGCAAAACAACGGCAAATTCGACATCTCCCGTGCTCAGATGCTGGAGCAAAACGCTGGCTCCATGGGTTTTGAGTCCGCCGACTTGCTCAGCATCATGAAGGACACGATGGGCCTGCAGAAGCTTCAGGATCTTATCAGCAAGAACTATGTCGCCTCGCCGCTTGCTGCTGAAAAGCAGTATGCCAGCAGCCACCACACCATTAAAGGTTCCAAGCTCACCTTTGAAACGGAAGTATTTACAAAGGCCGCCGCCGTCACCGATGACGAGATCAAGAAATACTACGAGGAGAAAAAGGAGAGCTACCAGAGCATCGAAAAGCGCGCCGTGAGTTATATCCTGTTCGAGAACCCGAAGGATCTCGACAAAAAGCCTCTCGAAGAACGCCAGAAGGCACAGAACCAGCAGATGGAACGCGTGAATGCCTTCAACAAGCTCACTACCACAGACAAGAAGACTTTTGCCGAGGCTGTGCAGCAAACCAAGGAGAAGGTCGAAACCGTACCTGCTTTTGCTGAAAGCGAACCACCCGCGGCACTCAAAGCCGAAAACAAGCTGATCGAATTCATCTTCGCCCGTAGCAAAGAAGCCAAAGTCGCGCCCGAAGCGATCGAAGGCACCAACGGCTGGTATGTCTTTGATGTCACCAAAATCGAAGAGCCCAAGCAACAGGAACTGGCCGAAGTGAAGGACAAGATCAAGGAAACGCTACTTGATCAAAAGGCCGCAGAAGCACGCACCAAAGCTGTGAACGACGCCCGCACCGCTTTGACCGCAGGTTTGAAAGCTGGCAAGAAGATTGACGACCTTGTGAAGGAACTGAAACTCACGCTCACGGCCCTGCCTGACATCGACATCGCCAACCCACCGCAGGATGTGCCAAATGGCTTCCTCATCGCCCAGACTGCTGCTAAGACAGCCGCCGGTGGCATCTCCAACGGCGTGGATTATGACAAAGGCACACTGTTGATCTACGTCAGCGCCAAGGAACTCCGCAAACGCCCTGATGGTGCCGACCTGCGCAAATCCCAGGCTGATTCCCTCTCCCAGCAAGAGCGCATGAGCCTCTTCCAAGCGTGGTTCAAGAAAAAGCACGACGAGGCCAAAGTCGTCTCCAAGCTCGGCGTTTCCTGATTGCTTCCCCACTTCATTTTCCTCGACGCGCATGAGCGATACGCCATCCACCGTCGAAGACTTGTATGATGAGGCTAGCGGCCACGTCGCGCTAGGCGAGCTGCCAGAGGCCATCGCACTCTATCGCCGCTGCGTCGCTTTGCAGTCCGACCACTTTGAAAGCTGGCACGCGCTTGGCATGGCATTACTGCGCAACGGCGAGATCAAAGAAGCCATCGGTGCCGGCATGATGGCAACCACGCTTCAGCCCAATGACCTCCTCGCCTGGACTGCGCTCTCCCAAATGTACGTCGCCAACAAACAGATCGCCGAAGCCGAAGACGCCAAAGGCAAAGCTCGCATCCTGAGCCTCGGTGGCAAGGTGGTAAAGTAGTACGACAGACACTCCTGTCTGTCGGTGCTAGCGAGTGTCTTATCGCCTCTTCATCTGCACCGGCAGCGATTATAAGCCTGCGTCGCCCGGCAGTTTGATGCCAGTGCTTTTGCCTCGGGAGTAATGACGTGCCTGATGTTCACTGCGATGCCCCATCGGATCCAGCGTCTCCCATGCCGCATCCATGGCGGCACAGCCCGGCAAGACCAAAGCGGAGACGCTGCAAAAGCAGCAAGTGATGAAATGGCGGCAACGATTCACGTGGAGGGTCAGAAATACCCCTTCACCTTGAGTTTGCGACCATAAATCTTGTCTCCGGCGGCGATGAACAGGATATCGTGGTCTTTACCGGCGAACTCAACGCTGACGACTTTGCCCAAAGGATCGGGCTTGGCGATGATACCAGCCAATCGGCCCGCCGTGTCGAAGACCTGCACGCCGAGTTCGGTGGTGACGAAGTAACGCCCATTCGCTTCCGTGGTCGCACCATCGCCCGAGGCAGTTTCTTTGCCCACGGGCAGCCACATCGTCATGTAGGGCGCTCCGCCGGTCAAAGTGCCATCGTCTTCGATGCGCCAGGCCCAGACGTGTTTGCCGCCATACTCAGAGACGGCCAGCGTGCGTTCATCAGGCGAGATCGTGATGCCATTGGGCTTTTGCACACGCCCAGCATCGGCCACGAGGTGTTTCTTGTCCTTGGTGATGAGATGCACACTCAACGTCGGAGTCTCGGTGAAATAGAGGTTCCCCTTCTTGGTGACAACGAGGTCATTGCACTTCACGCCAGTCAGCAACACTTCGACTTCGCCTTTCATCGTGATGGCAATGATCCGCTGCTCCTTGTTGTGGCAGGCATAGAAGCGGCCATCGGGGCCGATTTGCAGGCCGCTGATGCCCGGCAGGTTGTCCAGAAACAAATCCGTCTTACCGGTGGCGACGTCGATCTTGTAGATCCCCTTCCCGGCTTTGACATCGGTGAAGAAGAGATTGCCCGCGGCATCGCAGCACAGGCCGTCGGTGAAGACATAGCCGCTGGCGGCTTCCTTCCACGGCTCACCGTCGATGAGGTAATCGTGCAGCGAAGTGTCCTGCGCGAGAAGTGGGGTGGAGAGGAGAGTGAGGACGAGCAGTGTGTGTTTCATGGTTGGTTCAGTTGTAAATGTCTTTCCGGTGTCCGACGTCCACGATCAGGACAATCAGTAGTGAATCTAGAATGTCATAGATCACTCGGTATTTGCCCGATCTGATGCGCCAGTGACCTGAACTGCCTTTCATTTTAAGGCATCCTGGCGGCCTGGGGTTTTGTTTCAGTAGCTCAAAAACTTCGTGGAGTTGATCACTGACATCCCGAGGCAGCTTTTTCAACTCCTTCAAAGCGGCAGGTCGAAATTCCAAGCTGTAGCTCATTACTGCCAGCCCATTTGCTTTTTAACTTCTTCCCAAGGAATATTCGGCCCGCCCTCGGCCAGCGCCGCGTCAGCACGGGCATTGTCATAGGCATCTTCGGCCGCCTCACGCTTCTGCTCCATCCAGTCCACAAGTTCAAAGAACTGCTTTGGCGGCAGCGATTCGATGGCTTTTTCAATTTCAAGGACAGTGCTCATGCGGCGAAAGATAATCGAATCTCATGAACGCTCAACGCCTCACTTCTTCCACAGCCAGCGCAGCGTATCCGGCAGCAATGCGCCGCCGTGCTTGCCGTTGTGCGTGCCTTCGCCGAGGACGAACTGGTAATCGTAACCAGCGAACTTCAGCGCTGCGGCCATGTCCTGATTCGCCAGCGGCCAGTTGCCGAACTGGTTGTCCAGATCGTTCTTGCCGTCTTGCAGGAAGACCTTGAGCGGCTTCTTGTCCGTCTTGCGGATCAGCGCGGGATAGACATGGCCGCCACGGATGTTGGTGAAGCTGCCGATGTGGCTGATCACCTTGCGGAAGGCGTCAGGGCGCTCCCAAGCGACGGTAAACGCGCAAATGCCACCACTGCTGTTGCCGCAGATGCCACGACCTTCGGGATCGGCGGTCAGCTTGTAGCTCTTGGCCACTTCGGGTAGAATTTCTTCAATGAGGAAGCGGGCATGGAGATCGCCAAGGGAGTCGTATTCAAAGCTGCGATTGCTGCGCGGCTTCTCCTTTGGGTTGGTCGTGGGAAACACGCCGGGATTGATGAAGATAGCAATCGTCACTGGCATCTCGCCCTTGGCGATGAGATTGTCGAACACCACCGGCACGCGGAACTGGCCGTCCGTCTTCACAAAGCCGCCGCCGTCGCAGAACACCATCACATTCGCCGGTTGTTCAGCTTTGTATTGCGCCGGAACATAGATCCACCAGTCACGCGTCGTGCCGGGATAGATCTTCGAGTTTGTCCACGCTGGCATCTGAGTCACCTTGCCCTGCGGCACGCCTTCCTTGATCTGAGAATCAGGTCCGAGAACATACTGATCATCCTGCGGAGCAGACTGGGCGAGACTGACGAGACACAACGAAAGAGCGGCGACGGTGAGAAACTTCATGAGGCAAATCCGAACGGGAGCGAAGCAGGGCATCTTACACCGTTGAGCCAATCGCTACGACACCAGCGGGAGCAGCTTCCCGAGCAACTCGCTAATTTTGACGCGATCCTGCTCGCCGCTGTCGCTGAGGGTGACGGTGTCTTGGAGTTCGGGGCCTTTTTCGCCGCAGGTTACGAATTCAATGATGACGCCGAAAGGCGAGCCGACCTTGATTTCTTTAGCGCAGCCCCAGCCAACGTTTGAGCGCGGCTTCGACATGCTCTAGCGCGGCGGAATCGCACATGGTCAACCGCCGGATTAACTGCACATCGGGCACCGTACCGATGGACTGAACGTCAAAAGCACCCGGAAGGAACTTGGGAGCCTGATGCGGCACTTCGTATTCCGTGCCGCGTGTGCTAGTCGTCCGCACGACGTAGCTCACCAAGGCACGCTCTTCGTCTTTGTAGGCCACGCTGAGAATGAGAATCGGGCGTGTCTTTTGCACCATACCCAGATCGACAAGCCAGACCTCGCCTCGCATGGCAGTCAGTCTTCCCATTGCTGTCCCTCTCCCTCCTCCGCGTCGTAGAACGCGAAGATGCTGGACGAAGCCGCCAGGGTTGCCTCACGCTCGGCGAACCACTCGCGCAGTTTTCCAAGCTCCTCGGTTGGGAGCGTTTCAATGGCTTTTTCGATTTCCAAGACAGTGCTCATGGAGCCGATTTTAACAGACCGCCCACGTAGCTTCAACCAGAGATCACGAGGCCCGTGACGACAACCAGTGGCAGCAGCTTCCCGCGCAACTCGCTGATCATCACGCGCTTCTGCTCGCCCTCGTCGCGATAACACCGCGTGACAAACTCCCTCAGCTTGGAGACGTCAGTCGCGGAGTCTTCCAGCGTGCTAGGAGTCTCCCGCACCCCAATCGCGGAGTCGTGCTGCTTGTTGGGAGCTTCGGTCAGGTCGATTGCGGAGTCGTGCTGCTTGTTGGGAGGCTCGGTCATGTCGATTGCGGAGTCGTGCTGCTTGTTGGGAGTCTCCCACACACCGAT
>Ga0114966_10002763_pt1 | contig 15558 bp, 15 predicted proteins | sample M_130207_XF_Meta_FD_87029 | JGI IMG/M metagenome (GOLD analysis project Ga0114966, IMG submission 87029) | Freshwater microbial communities from Lake Montjoie, Canada to study carbon cycling - M_130207_XF_MetaG | ecosystem: Environmental > Aquatic > Freshwater > Lake | place: Lake Montjoie... | reverse complement strand
CTCCGGATCGGGCTCGAGCCGGCCCACCATGAGTTGACCGTTCACGGGCATCAGTGGCGAGGCCACCACGTCGGCCGCGAGCAGCGACCCAGTGCCGAGCCCGCACGCGCCACCAAGTTCGGGCAGCGCTGCGGCAAGCGCGAGCCCCGCCGTGAGGCCCACCGCTGAGTCCATCGCCCCTGACACGATGCACGGAACCCCTGCAGCTCGCACCACACGCAGCGCGTTGGCCACGCCTCCGACTGGCCCCACCTTCACGACGATGAGGTCGACTGCGCCTGCTGCGGCCGCTCGCTCGGGATCGGCCGCCGTGCGGATCGACTCATCGGCCGCGATTCGCACGTCGATGCGGCCACGCAGCTCAGCCAACTCGGCGAGCGTCACGCACGGTTGCTCGGCGTAGTCGAGCCCGCGGGCGGCCTCGTTGAGCAGGATGAGAGCCGCCTCGGCCTCGTCGACGGTCCAGACGGTGTTGGCGTCAACTCTGATGCGCGCCTCGCCACCGACCCCGGCATCGTCAAGGGCGGCCCGCACCGCGGCCACGCGTGCGACGTCGTCGGGCACCGAGCGCAGGCCGGCGCCCACCTCGCCCACCTTGACCTTCACGGTCGTGCAGCCCTGGTCACGCACCGCGGCACGCGTGAGCTCGTAGGCGTCGGCAGCGGTCGTACCCGGGATGATCGCGTTCACGGGCACGCTTGACCTCAGCGGCTCGGGCCACTGCCCGAAGGCAGCCTCAACCGCGGCCTCGAGCCACACCGCCGCCACCTCGTCGGAGTACTCGGGGAAGGGCGCCCACTCGCCCCACCCGCTCGGCCCGCGCAGCAGCAGGCCTTCGCGGTGCTCGATTCCGCGAAACCGCCGTCGCATCGGCAGCGAGAACGGCACCACCACGTCGAGCAGGTGGTCGAGGCCGATCTCCCGAGCCGTCACCCGCGCCTACGGCCTTTTCGGGAACTTCGAGAAGTCGGGGCGGCGACGCTCTTGGTAGGCGTTGCGGCCCTCCTGCGCCTCCTCCGACATGTAGAAGAGAAGGGTGGCGTCGCCCGCGAGCTGCTGCACGCCCGCGAGGCCATCATCGGCCGCATTGTGCGACGCCTTCAACATGCGCAGCGCCATGGGCGACAGCGCCAGCATCTCGCGGCACCACTGCACGGTCTCGTGCTCGAGGTCAGTCAGCGGCACGACCGAGTTGACTAGGCCCCAGTCGTAGGCCTGCTCGGCGCCGTACGAGCGGCACAGGTACCAAATTTCGCGGGAGCGCTTCTGGCCGATGGTGCGTGCCAGCAGCCCCGAGCCATAGCCACCGTCGAACGAGCCCACCTTGGGGCCGGTCTGGCCGAAGCGCGCATTGTCAGCTGCGATCGACAGGTCGCACACGACATGCAGCACGTGTCCGCCGCCCACGGCATATCCAGCGATCATGGCGACGACCGGCTTGGGCAGCCGTCGGATCTGAATCTGAATGTCGAGCACGTTCAGTCGCCCGATGCCCTGCTGCGCCACCTCGTCGGAGCCGATGTAGCCATCGTCACCGCGAATCATCTGGTCGCCGCCCGAGCAGAACGCCCAGTCGCCCTGGCCGGTGAGCACGATCACGCCCACGGTGGGGTCGTCGCGCGCGACCGTGAGGGCCCGCTCGAGCTCGAAGAGGGTCTGAGGTCGGAAGGCGTTGCGCTTGTGCGGGCGGTCGATGGTGATCTTCGCGATTCCGACGTCGTCACCAGTGGAGGTCTCGTAGCGGATGTCGGTGTAGTCGCCGGACCGCTCCCAGCCGCAGGCGAGCTCGATGCTCGAGTGCGCGGGGTCGGTGAAGGCTGGCGACTCCTCGGAGACGACCGGTGACAGCGGGTATCGGGTGCGTGTGTCCACCCACCTAGGCTAGCGATGATGCCCCAGCCCGCGAGTCGCAACCTCACCTGCCTCAGCGTCCCGCCGGGCGCCGAGGGGGTCGCGCGCGTTCGCGCGGCACTGCGCGAAGCGCTTGGGAATGGTCCGGCGGTGGCTGTGCTGCCGCTCGACGACGGCACCGTACATGTGCGTCGGCAGTGGGCCGCGGCCGCACCCGACACTCCCCTCGAGTCTGACGACACCGCCGTCGTGGTCACCACCAGCGGGTCGAGCGGTGACCCCGTGGGGGTGCTGCTCGGCGGCGCCCAGATTAGAGCGGCTGCCGCCGCCTCGCACGCGAGGCTGGCCGCGGGTCCGGGTCGCTGGGTAGCGGCGGTGCCGGTCACAGCGGTAGGCGGTCTCATGGTTCTCGCTCGCGCCATCGACGCCGGCCTCGAACCAGTGGCGTGGCCAGGCGTGGGCGGGGCGATGCCCTTCACGCCCGAGAACTTTCTCCCCACCGCAGCCAAGGCCCTTTCACTCTGCGCAGCCGACGGCGCCCCCGCCTACGTCGCCCTCGTTCCCACCCAGGTCGCCAGGCTGGCCGGGTCGCCGCAGGCCCTCGACGCGCTGGCCCGGTTCTCGCAGGTCGTGGTGGGAGCCGCGGCCCTGCCCGCCGCGCTGCGCGCGGTCGTCGAGCGGGCTGGCGTGCGGGTGGTCTCGGCCTACGGCGCGAGCGAGACGTGCGGCGGTGTCGTGTACGACGGCGTGCCGCTGCCGGGGGTCACCGTGTCACTCGACCCTGACGGCCTCATCCTGGTCGGAGGCGACACGATCGCCCTCGGCTACCGGGCGCAGCCCGCTCTCACCGCCGAGACGTTCGTCGACGGGCGTTTCCTCACCGCTGACCTCGGAGCGCTCGACGAGGGAGTCCTTCGCGTGCTCGGCCGGGCCGACGACCTCATCAAGGTGGGCGGGCAGAAGGTGTCACTCGGAGCCATCGCTGACGCCGTGCGCACGCTCGAGGGCGTCACGGATGTCGCCGTACTCGCGGTCGCCGACGTCGAGTGGGGTCAGCGACCGCTCATCGTCGTGGTCGGCGCCGCCCCCGCGCCCACGATTCTCGCTGCGGTGGCCGACTCGCTGGGTCCCACACGTTCTGACGTGAGGCGGGTGGCCGAACTGCCGTATCTGCCCAACGGCAAGATCGACCGCAGAACACTGGTATCGGCGATGGAGGAGCACTGATGGCAACCCCCGGACAATGGGTCGAGGGGGCTCGCCCGCGCACCCTGCCAGCCGCGGTGGCGCCCGTACTGCTCGGAACAGTGGTGGCCGGCTTCGAATTACCCGGAGTTGTGAGTGCTACCCGCGCACTGCTGGCACTGGTCGTGGCGCTGGCACTTCAGGTCGGGGTCAACTACTCGAACGACTACAGCGACGGAATCCGCGGCACCGACTCGGTGCGCGTGGGGCCCGTGCGACTCGTCGGGCAGGGGCTCGCCGCTCCCGGGAGAGTGCGCATGGCCGCCCTTCTCAGTTTCGCGGTAGCGGCGGTCGCCGGACTCGCCCTGGTCGCCCTGACCGGCGCGTGGTGGCTGCTACTGGTCGGCGTCGCCGCCATCGCGGCGGCCTGGCTGTACACGGGCGGCCCCCGCCCCTACGGCTACGCGGGCCTCGGCGAGGTGTTTGTATTCGTATTCTTCGGGGTTGTGGCCACGATGGGCTCAGCCTTCGTACAGACGAGTCGCCTCACGCTCCTCGCCGCCGTGGCGTCGGCCGGGGTGGGGGCCCTCGCCTGCGCGATCCTGGTGGCCAACAACCTGCGAGACATTCCAGGCGACACCGTCGTGGGAAAACGCACCCTTGCGGTGCGCCTCGGCGATCGCGCCACACGACGCCTCTACACGGGGCTGCTCGTGGCGGCCTGGGCCTTGGTACCGGTCATGGCCGTCCTCTCGACGCCGTGGGCCCTGCTCGGGCTCGTCAGCATTCCCCTCGGGCTCGCGCCAGCCCGCGCCACCCTTTCGGGCGCCTCGGGCCGCGACCTCATTCCAGTTCTGATCGCCACCGGGCGCCTGCTGCTGGCGTACTCGGTGGTGATGTCCGTCGGACTGCTGGTCGGGGCCACGGTCTCGGCGGCTTAGTCTGGTTCCACTATGAGCGATGAATTGTCCCATCCCGCCGAGCCCACCGGGGCTCGGCAGCGCTTCGGGCTTGCGCGCTACACCGTGATTCGGCTCGCACTCTTCGCCATCGTCACCGCGGTGCTATGGCTTGTCGGAGTTCGAGCCAACCTGTTCCTGCTGCTGGCCCTCGGGCTCGTGCTGTCGGGCTTCATCAGTTTGTTCGCTCTCGACCGGTCGCGTGATGCCGCCAGCACGTCGGTGACCGGCGCCTTTGGCCGCATGAACCAGCGCATCGAGGCGTCCGCCCGCGCAGAGGACGGTCCCTACCCCGACAGTCCGAGCGTCAACGACTGATACCGCTACCCATCCGCTGCCGCCCGGAAGCGCTCCGCACGATCACCGCGTACGATGCAGGGGTGCTCGTCAACGGGAGGGAGTACAGGTGCTGAGGGTTATCGCAGCAATCATCGTTCTCGCCGTTACCATTACGGCCGCGGTCGAGTGCGCACAGACCCCGTCGCCCCGGGCCCTGCCCCGCTGGCTGTGGCTGATCGTGATCGTGGTGGCACCGATAGTCGGACCGGCAGCGTGGTTCCTACTCGGCCGAACCTCAGGGAGCCGCTCGTCGTCGGTCGCGGGCGCACCCGACGACGACCCACGCTTCCTTCGGAAACTCAGCGACGACGCCTGGAGCCGCCGGCAGCGCGAGCGGCGGAGCCACAAGCCCCCCGACCCCGGCACGCCCACCGACTCCAACCCGGTGTGAGCCCGCTGTCGGCTACTTGACCCCTGAGTACGAGTGCAGGCCGGCGATGAACAGGTTGACGCCGAAGTAGTTGAACAGGAAGCACCCGAACCCGGCAAGCCCGACGATTGCGGCACGCTGCCCCTTCCAGCCGGCCGTGGCGCGTGCGTGCAGGTACGCCGCGTAGACGACCCACGTGATGAAGGCCCAGGTCTCCTTGGGGTCCCAGCCCCAGTAGCGGCCCCACGCGCTCTCGGCCCAGATGGCCCCGGCGATCACCGCGAAGGTCCACAGCGGGAAGACGAAAGCGTTGATGCGATACGACAGTTGGTCGAGTCGATCGGCGCTCGGCACCCGCCGCGCCACGACGGCCGTCCAGCCGGGATTGATATCCGCCGCCACGCGGCGGTCGACCCGCGCAACCGTGAGGTACAGCACAGTGACAGCCGCTCCGAGCGTGAAGGCCCCACCGCAGATGATGGCCGCGGTGACATGGATGAGCAGCCACCACGACTTGAGTGCAGGAACCAGCGGCGCCGAGTCGGTGTAGAGCACCGCGATAGCGACGCCGAGGGTGAGCAGAACCGGAGTCACCACGAACAAGCCCAGCCACCGCAGGTCGCGCCTCAGTGACAGCACGAGATAGGTGAGCGAAATTCCGAGGGCGCTGGTGAGCGAGAACTCGTACATGTTGCCCCACGGAACGCGCCCAGCCGACAGCCCACGCGCGATGACCGCGCCGAGGAGCAGTAGGGCGCCGAGCCACATCACCGACATGGCGACGTTGCCCGCGCGACGCCCAGGTTCGCGGCCCTCCGCCGGCGCCGTGCGCTCGAGGGTTGCCACCGCGCCGGGGTCGGAGCCCGCCGCCGACTGCGCCACGGCTGCGTCGGCCCGCACCGCGGCAGAGCCGTCGCTTCGGCCACGGCCCGACGCGAAGGAGACCGCGAAGGCCACCATCGACACCGTGTACGCCAGCATCGACGCGTACACGAGGTTGTTGCTCAGCACGGCCAGAGTCTCGTCAGTTCCCACGTCGCGACGTCCTTTCCAGTTCATCTCGAAGGGCGGAGGCGAGCGCGTCAACCTCGGCCTCGAGTCCGGGGGCCTCGGTGCGCGCCAACCCCGCAATCTCGACCTTCAGACTACGGCCATCTTCCGAGTCGGTCACTTTGACCCACGCCCGCCTGCGCCTCACGAAGAGTGACAGCGACAGACCCGCAATCGCCAGAATGGCCGCGGCGAGGGCCCACAGGCTGCCGGGATCACTGGCGATGTTGAAGGTGGCGTACTCGCGCACGCCCGTGAAGGTGAGGGTGCCAGCGCCGCCCGGGAGCGTCCACGTCTGGCCCGGAGTGAGCGAGGTGAGGCCCTGTCGCTCCATGCGTGTGGTGTCGAGCCGATAGACGCTCTGCGGCGACCCGTCGTCGAGGCCAAGGTTGCCCGTCCACACCGACAGAAATACCTCGGGCCGAAGCGGAGCCGGGAACGACGAGAAGCCGCCGCGCACCGAGTCGCGCTCGGCGGTGGGGAGGAACACCGCCGTGAACCCGAGTTGCGGACTGGTGTCGGGCAGCTTGATGACGCCATCGGAGGTGAAGTTGCCGTCCTGAGGCAGGAACACGACGGCGTCGTCGAAGACGGTCGCGCCCGCAGCGTCGCGGATGATGAAGGTGGGAGCGTAGCCGTGGCCCACCAGGTACACCTTGGTGCCCATGATCGAGAGCGGTTCGTTGACGCCGATGACAGCGGACTGCCCTAACGCCCCGGGGCTGGAGCTCACCGTGACATCGGCCGCAAACTCGCGCGGCGCACCGCGCTGCATTCCAGTCTCTTGATAGGTGGCCCTGAACTGGTCGAGCCTGAGCGTGAAGGGCACCATGTCGTCGGTGGCGAACAGACGGCCCGGCGCAAACGAGTCATACTGCGTGAGCGTGTTGGCGAAGCTCGACCCCTCGCGCACGATGACCTGCCCCTTGGCGCCGAACATCGCGCCCGCGCCGACCGCCACCAGCAGCACCAGGAGTGAGAGGTGGAACAGCAGGTTTCCCGTCTCGCGCAGGTACCCCTTCTCGGCGGCGACCCAGGTGGGCTCAGCACTGCCCGGCGGCCCGACGTCAACTCGCCAGCGACCGGTACGTAGCACTGACACGGCCGCAGCCACCACGGCCGCGCGGTCGGCCTCCACGTCGAGCTCGCGGTGCTCGGGCAGCCGCGACAGGCGCGAGGGAGCCGCCGGGGGCCGCGAGCGCATGGCCCGCCAGTGCAGCCGCGTCCGCGGGATCACGCAGCCAGCGAGCGACACCATGAGCAGCAGGTAGATCGCCGCGAACCACGGGGCTGCGAACACGTCGAAGGCGCCGAGCCGGTTGAGGAGTGGACCCCAGGTGGGGTTGTCAGCAATGTACTGACGCACAGCAACCAGGTTGGTGCCGCGCTGCGGGAAGGTTGAGCCCGGGATCGCCGCCAACGCCAGGAGGAAGAGAAGGATGAGCGCCGAGCGCATGCTGGTGAGGGTGCGCCACGCCCAGCGCAGCCAGCCCAGCAGCCCGATTCCGACGGCAGGGCCTCCCGTGGGATCGGCGATGGGCTGAGTGGACAGCCCCTCGGTGGCCTCGACCTCGATCCCAACGTCGCTCACCAACCCAGTCTCACACTTACAGCGCCGGTGTGAAACTCGCAGCCCAGCTGCGCATCCACACGGTCACCTCAGACCAGGCGCCGGTCACCAGCAGCAGCCCAATGATCACGAGCATCGCACCGCCGAGCCGCATGATCAGGCCGTAATGGCGCTTGACCCACCCCAGCGCTCCGAGCCCGCGTCGGAACGCGAGTCCGATCACGAGGAAGGGCACGCCGAGGCCGACGCAGTAAGCCAAGCTCAGTAGCGCCCCACGCGCGGCACTGGCCTCGGTGAAGGCCAACGTCTGCACCGCCGCGAGGGTGGGTCCGATGCAGGGCGTCCAGCCCAGCCCGAACAGCACCCCCAGCAGCGGCGCACCCCACAGCCCCACGGGCGGGCGATGGTGCACTCTCGCTTCGCGCTGAAGCCGTGGCACCAGGCCCATGAAGGCGAGTCCCATGACGATGACCACGATGCCAAGAACACGGGTGATAGAAGTCTCGTACTCGATCAGCCAGGCGCCGAGGCTGCCAAACAGAAGCCCGTACGACACAAACACCGCACTGAAGCCCGCGACGAACAGGAGGGTGCCCAGCAGCACCCGCGACCGCGGTACGCGCGCAGTGTTGCCCTCGTCGTCGAGCGCTTCACCGGCGAGTTCGACCCCGGTGAGCCCGGTGACGTACGACAGGTAGCCGGGCACCAGGGGGAGCACGCACGGGCTCAGGAACGACAGAACCCCAGCGAGGATCGCGATGGGGATGGCCAGCAACAGCGAGCCGTACGCCACCGTCTGCGTCACCGAGGCGAGGATGACCATCAGACGCTACCCCTGTTCGCGCAGCAGTGGCTCGACCAGACCACGCACGCGAGACTCATCGAGTTCGCCGAGAGCGCGCGCCGCCACGCGGCCCTGCTTGTCGATCACGACGGTCGACGGAATCGACCCCAGGGCGAGCGAGTCGCGGAAGCCGAGCTGCAACAGGCCGAAGGTGTCGTCGAGCGAAGGGTACGGGATGCCGAAGCGGTCAACGAATCCCTGCGCCGCGACCGCGGTATCACGAGTGTTCAGCCCGGCAAACACCACTCCGTCGGGTGCCAGTTTGCCACTGATACGTGCGAGCGCCGGGGCCTCGGCTCGACACGGCACGCACCACGAGGCCCACACGTTGAGCACCACGACCTTTCCGCGCTGGGCCGCGAGGTCGAAGACGGGTCCGTCGAAGGCACCATTGAGCAGGGTGGGAGCCGCGAGGGCCGGAGCTGGTTTTCGTTCGGCACGGGCGACGATGACGGTCGAGCCGTCACCGGCGACGTAGCTGATATCGCCCTCGGCGCGTGCAGCACCCTGACTCGAGCAGCCAGCGGCGAGCATCGTGACCGACAGGCAGGCCGCAGCCAGCAGACCCCGACGCCGCAGCGACCGCACCGTCAGGCTCCGACGCCCTTGGACGACCGCTCGACAAGGTCGGAGACGGGCTCGGAATACGTGATCGACACCAGTCGATCGTCGTCGAAGGTGAGCGAGGTGAGCGAGGCAAGACTGCACTGGCGCTTACGGGGGTCGTGCACGAACCGTCGCTGTTCAGCGTCGAGCCGGGCGATCCAGATTGGCAATTGGTGGCTCACGCACACCGCCTCATGGCCACGTGCACCCTCGCGCGCCACAGCGATCGCCGCCCGCATCCGCCCGGCGACGTCGACGTACGGCTCGCCCCACGAGGGCGAGAACGGGTTGTACAGGTGCCGCCACGTGCTGGGCTTCCTGAGCACGCCATCGCCCACGCTGACACGCTGCCCCTCAAACACGTTGGCGGCCTCGAGGAGGTCAGCGTTGGTGCGGATGTCGAGCGAGTGCGCCGCCGCGATAGGCAACGCTGTCTCCTGCGCACGCTCGAGCGGCGAGGCATAGACGGCCGCGATGTCGCGGCCGGACAGGTACTCGCCCACCCGCTCGGCCATGGCCCGACCGAGGTCGCTGAGATGGAAATCCTCCAGCCGCCCGTACAGCACGCCCGTGGGGTTGTGAACCTCCCCGTGGCGCAGCAGGTGCACCGTGGTGCGATCGCTCACAGCAACTCTCCTCAGCCCACGACTAGGTGGCGCGCCGACGGGTGCCGCCGCGGCGTCGGCTGGGACGCCAGGTCGACTCCCCCGCGTCAGCCGCCGCCAGTCTTAGCTTCTCGCCATGCTCAGCCAGAGCTTCGACCAGCGCGAAGACGTGCGAGGTCTCCGATCGCACATCGACGCGCAAACCGTGCTCCTCAGCAGTCTTAGCGGTCTGCGGGCCGATGCAGGCCACCACCGTGGTGGGGTGCGGCTTGCCCGCGATTCCGACCAGGTTGCGCACCGTGCTTGACGAGGTAAACAGGACCGCGTCGAAGCCACCGCTCTTGATCGACTCGCGCGTCTCGGCGGGCGGCGGCGCGGCACGCACCGTGCGGTACGCCGTGACGTCGTCGACCTCCCAGCCCAGCTCGGTGAGGCCTGCCACGAGTCCCTCGGTGGCGATGTCGGCCCGGGGCAGGAAGACCCGGTTGATCGGGTCGACGATGTCGTCGAATTCAGGGAACTCATCGACCAGTGCACTGGTCGACTGCTCGCCGCTGGGCATGAGGTCGGCCCGAACACCGAACTGCTCGAGCGCCTCGGCGGTGTCGGCACCCACAGCGGCGATACGTAGGCCCGAGTACGCGCGGGAGTCGAGGCCGTACTCCTCAAACTTCTCGCGCAGCGCTCGCACCGCGTTGACACTGGTGAACACGATCCACTGGTAGCGCCCGGAGACCAGACCGTGCACCGCGCGCTCCATCTGCTGCGGAGTGCGAGGTGGCTCAACTGAGATCGTGGGCACCTCGACAGCCACGGCGCCGTAGCGTCGGAGGTGGTCAGTGAGGCCAGGCTGCGCCTCCTTGGTGCGCGGCACGAGTACACGCCAGCCGAACAGCGGCTTACTTTCAAACCACGAGAGGGCTGCCCGACGGGCCACCGGCTCGCCCACCACGAGCAAGCCTGGACCACTCTGGCGCGAGGCCTTGATGGCGGCCGGTAGGTCGGCGAGGGTCGAGGAGAGCGTGCGCTGCTCGACGGTGGTGCCATCGCGTGTGATGGCAACCGGCGTGTCGTCGCGGCGACCGGCCTCGATGAGCGCCCGCGCGATATCGGATGCCTGGTCGGCCGCATTGAGAATCACGAGGGTGACCCGACTGTCGGCGTGGTCAGACCACGTAACTACGGCGTCGTCGATATCGATGATACGAACCTCGCGAGACTTACCCCCGGTGAGCGGGATACCGGCGTGCGTGGTGACCCCGCTGACGAGTGACACCCCCGGACTCACCTCGAAGGGGACCTTGGCCTTAGCCAGGAGGGCAGCCTCCACCGCCCAGGTGCTGTCGGTCGAGGGGTCGCTGCCCAAGAGTCGTACCACCGACAGGGCGGCTCGGGCCGAATCGACCGCTGCCTTGACCCGCGCTGCCGGCTCGAGCGGAAGTCCCTCGGCATCGACGAGTGGTGTGATGGTGGTTCTCCGGCCGGCGAACCTCTCGGCGACTGGCAGGGCTGAGATGTCGGCCAGAATCACATCAGCCGCGCCCAGGAGGGTCGCTGTGCGCACCGACACGAGGTCGGGGTCGCCGGGGCCCGCCGACGCGAGGGCGACCGAGCCAAGTCCTGGCCGGTACTCGTTCGGGCTAGAGACGCCATCGGCGCGACGCGGAGGAGTGGGTAGCAGGGCCGCTATCGCCGCTGCCGTGTCGTTAGCAGCAGGAGCAGCGACACTCACCGGCGCAGCCAGCGCTTCGGCCGCAGCAGCAGCCCCCTCGATCTCGGCAAGCGAGACTGAGACGGCAGGCTTGGCGACCGGCTTTGCCGCCGCAGGCTTCACCGCAGCAGGCTTCGCGACCGCAGGCTTCGCGACCGTGGGCTTCGCGACCGGTTTCTCGACCGCAGGCTTCACCGCCGCAGGCTTCGCAGTGGACGTGGTTCGTGTGGTGCTGGAGGCAGGCTTCGACGACGCAGCCGGACGGCTGACGGTGGTCGGTGCCTTGGGGGAACGGGTGCTCACTGGATGCACTCCCGTGCTGGTGATGGTGATGCGGTGCGGTGGACAGGGAGAGTGGTCACGAGCGCACCTTCTCGCGGCCAATCTTGCGCTGCTCGTGAAAGGCGAGCACCTGCAACTCGAGGCCGAGGTCGACAGAGCGCAGCGAGACGCCGGGCGCTACGGAGACCACGGTGGGAGCAAAGTTCATGATGCTGCGAACGCCCGCGGCGACGAGACGATCACAGATGTCCTGCGCCGCATGGGCGGGCGTGGCAATCACGCCGATCAGCACGCCGGTATCACGGACCAGCAGTTCGAGCTCGTAGAGGGGTCGTACCTCGACCATCGCTCCGGAGCCGATCTTGTCGCCGACTTTCTCGGGGTCAGCGGCGAGCAACCCCACGATGCGGAAGCCCCGCGAGCTGAACCCGCCGTAGTTGGCGAGGGCACGACCAAGATTGCCCACGCCCACGATGGCAACCGGCCAGTCCTGGGTCAGCCCGAGTTCGCGGGAGATCTGGTACAGCAGGTAGTCAACCTCGTAGCCGACGCCTCGAATTCCGTACGAACCGAGGAGCGAGAGATCCTTGCGCAACTTGGCGCTGGTGACCCCCGCCGCGAGGGCAAGCTCCTCGCTCGACACGGTGGTGGCACCACGCTCGGACATCGCCACCAGGGCGCGGTGGTACAGGGGAAGACGGGCCACGGTGGCCTCGGGAACCACGGCCGACGGCCCGCCTCGGCGCGGCAGCAGGCCGTCGGAGTCGGGTCGGACGGAGCGTGACACTGACACACAGGCTCCCGAACGTGGTGGGCGGATACCCAGAGCCTAGGCGCTTGTGAACGTGCACCCGAATACACAACGGACGTTTACGTCCGATTATCGGAGGAATTCCCCAGCGTTGAGTGTCACGGGGCAGGTCCGCGACCGGTTGGAGGTGCTGAGCCCCGCACTGCGGCAGGCCCTCGAGCCCATTCCGGGAAGCGACCACACACGCTCAGACTGACTCGCTCATCCATGCGAAAGCGTCAATCCGCCCCCGCCGGTGTGACGCTTTCGCATGGGTGAGCGGGAATTAGCGGGAATTAGCGGGAATTAGCGGGAAGGGGCCGGTTCGCCCGTCAGAGCGCGTCGAAGGCGCGCGGGGTCGACGCGCCAGAGATCGTGCGGTGCACCATCGATGAGGGTCACTGGAATCTGCTCCCAGTAGCGGTCGTAGAGCTCAGGGTCGTCGTTGATCGAACGCTCGTCCCACAGCACACCGAGGTCGGAGCAGACACTCGAGATCACGGTGCGTGCGTCGTCGCAGAGGTGACACCCGGGGCGACCGATGAGGGTCACCCGGGCCGCCGGCGTAGTCACCGCAGGCTCCGAAGGCGGTGACGCTCGATGGCTCCCGACGCCACGTGCGGCAACTGGTCGACGAACTCGACGATCGTGGGGCGCTTGAATCGGGCGAGCCGCACCGAGCAGTGGACCAGCACTTCATCGGCGCTCAGGCCAGAGTCCGGCACTGCCACCACGAGCGCCATGACCGCTTGACCTGACGATGGATGGTCAACCCCCACCACGGCGCACTCGGCCACGGCGTCGAGCATCGCGATGACCAACTCGACCTCGCGCGGGTACACCGGGAACCCGTTCACCACGATGAGATCGTGGCGGCGGTCGACGAGGTGTAGGTCGCCGTCGTCGTCGAGGTACGCCACGTCTCGGGTGTCGAACCAGCCGTCGGGCCCGGGCCCGTTGACTCCGTCGGGCCAGAAGCCGCTGAAGAGCGTGGTGCCGCGCACCATCACCTCTCCGGGGTCACCCTCGTCGACGTCGTCACCGTCGACGTCGAGGACACGAAGCTCGATTCCGGGAAGCGCCCTGCCGACGCTGCCGGCCGAGGAGGGCAGCCCAGACGTGGAGGTGATCACGGCCGTCGCCTCGACCATGCCGTAGCCCTCCCAGACTCGCTGCCCGGTGAGCGTCAGCAGTTGCGACGACACAGCCGGCGACATGGCCGCCTGCCCCGAGGCGATGAGTCGCACCCCACGAAGCGCCTGAGCCACCTCGGGGCGCGAGGTCCAGTCGGTGAACAGCGAGGGAGCCGCTGCGACCACCGAGACTCCCTCACGCTCGAGCAGGCTGAAGGCGTCGTCGGGGTCAAGTCGACGCTCGAGCACCACGGTGGCGCCCACCGACACCGCGAGGCCCAGCAGCCCGTTCAGCGCCTGCGGGTCAACCAGAGGCAGCGACAGCAGCATGGTGTCGTCGTGCGCGACCGGCTGGGGGTCGAGCGCGCCGAACTGCTCGACCGCCGCCAGCATGGCGCGGTGGCTCAGCATGGCCGCCCGGGCACGACCGTCGGTGCCGGCGGTGAACATCAGCAGGGCAATCGACTCGGGGGCAGGCGCAGTGGCGGGCATCGCTGCACGATCGGGCCGGACGAGGTCGCCCCAGCCCGGGCTGCCCACCGCGATCACTCCGGAGGTTCCGATCTGGTTGGTCATGAGCGCCTCGCGCACGGCAACCTCGCTGGAGGCATCGCAGATCACGAGCGACGGCGCAGTGTCGTGGGTGCGCTGGGCCAGCTCGTGGGAGGTGAGCTGGGGGTTGATCGGAACCGACACCAGCCCGGCGCGAATAGCGCCGTAGTGGGCCACCACAAACTCCGTGCGGTTGGCCAGGACTAGGGCCACGCGGTCTCCCGCGCGCAGGCCGCGCTCGCGGGCGCCGTAGGCGAAGGCGCTTACTCGGGTGTCGAGAGCAGCCCACGTGATATGCGAACCCGCGTGCACGAGGGCCACTCCGTCGGGGGTGCGCCGGGCAGTGGCAGCGAGGACGTCAGCAACCGTGTGCACCATGAGTTCGAGTGTGGCACAGGGACCTGACCGTAGACTGCCTTCATGAAGTCGGCGCGCCCCACTGAACTCGCCGACCTTTATCGCGTCGCTGGCGAGGCAAGTGCAGCGGCCGTCACACTCGCCGACCCCGACCCCGAGCCCGTCAAAGCCGATCCCACCGCAGCCGCCTTCTTCGACGTCGACAACACGATCGTCCGGGGGGCCAGCATTTTCCATCTAGCCCGCGGGCTCGCGGTGAGACGCTTCTTCACGGTGCCCGAGGTCGCTGACTTCGCCTGGAAGCAGATCAAGTTCGTCACCTCTGGCGCCGAGGACATCGACGACATGGCCTCGGCCACCGAGTCAGCTCTCGGGTTCGTCGCCGGGCGCCGGGTGTCGGAGGTAGTCGAGCTCGGCATCGAGATCTTCGACGAGATCATGGTTGACAAACTGTGGCCCGGAACCCTCGCCCTTGCCCAGAAGCATCTCGACGCCGGTCAGCGGGTATGGCTCGTCACCGCGGCCCCCATGGAACTCGCCACGATCATGGCCCAGCGTCTCGGGCTCACCGGCGCGCTCGGCACGGTCTCGGAGATCGTCGACGGCGCGTACACCGGCAAGCTCGTCGGCCACCCCCTGCACGGACCCGCTAAGGCTGAGGCGGTCCGGGCCCTCGCGGCCCGCACCGGCCTCGAACTCGACCGCTGCGCCGCGTACTCAGACTCGTTTAACGATCTTCCGATGCTCTCGCTGGTCGGGGAGCCCTGCGCTGTGAACCCTGACCATGCCCTGCGCTCGTACGCTCGCGACCAGGGCTGGCCCATTCGCGACTTCCGTCGCCAGCGGATGGCCCGGCGCGCGGTGCCGGCGGGAGCCGTGGCCGCGGGAGCTCTGGTGGCGGGGGTCGCTGTAGGCGTCGCCATCTCACGTCGCGGTGTGGGAATTCGCTAACGATGGCCACTATCGACCTCAACGCCGACGTCGGCGAGTCGTACGGGCGCTGGACCCTCGGCGACGACCTCGCTCTGATGCCCCACCTCACCAGCGCCAACGTGGCCTGTGGCTTCCACGCCGGCGACCCCACCACCCTGCGCCGAACCGTGGCTCAGGCCAGCAGCCTCGGGGTCGCCGTCGGCGCGCAGGTGGGGTATCACGACCTGCGCGGTTTTGGCCGTCGGGCCATCACCATCGAAGCTGAAGACCTCGAGGCAGACGTGCTCTACCAGCTGTCTGCACTCAACGGGCTGGCCCGCGCCGAGGGTACTCGGGTCACCTACCTCAAGCCTCACGGGGCGCTTTATCACCGCACCCTGGTCGACCCCGAGCAGGCCGCCGCCGTGATCGCCGCGATCGG
>Ga0114966_10002762_pt1 | contig 15563 bp, 14 predicted proteins | sample M_130207_XF_Meta_FD_87029 | JGI IMG/M metagenome (GOLD analysis project Ga0114966, IMG submission 87029) | Freshwater microbial communities from Lake Montjoie, Canada to study carbon cycling - M_130207_XF_MetaG | ecosystem: Environmental > Aquatic > Freshwater > Lake | place: Lake Montjoie... | reverse complement strand
TGGCGGCGCAGCGGCTGGCGGCGGAGCGGTGGCGCGCGGCGGCGCCGCGGTCGGTCGATGATGCTCGCGGAAGCGCCGGCACAGGCTCGGAACGTCATCGACATCCGCGCTGCGACGAAGGTCTACGGCATGGGCGACATCCAGGTGCACGCGCTGCGCGGCGTGTCACTCGCCGTCGAGCGCGGCGACTATGTCGCGATCATGGGTGCGTCAGGCAGTGGCAAAAGCACGCTGATGAACATCATCGGCTGTCTCGATGCACCCACCGAGGGGGAGTACTACCTCGATGGCGCCGATGTGAACGCACTCGGAGATTCCGAGCTGGCCGATATCCGCAATCGGGGAATCGGCTTCGTTTTCCAGAGCTTCAACCTCATCCCGCGCACCAGCGCGCTCGCGAACGTCGAGCTACCGCTGATGTACGCCGGCATGAAGAAGGCGCAGCGACGCGAGCGCGCCTTGGCCGCGCTCGAGGCGCTCGGGCTGGCTGACCGTGTCGACCATCATCCGAACGAACTGTCCGGTGGTCAACAACAGCGTGTCGCCATCGCGCGCGCCATCGTGACGAGCCCGGCGATCGTTCTCGCCGACGAACCCACGGGTGCGCTCGACAGCGTGTCGAGCACCGAGGTCCTTCGCATCTTCGACCAGCTGAACCAGTTCGGTCGCACGGTTATCGTCATCACGCACGAACAGGAGGTGGCCGACCATGCGAAGCGCGTGGTCCGGCTGCATGACGGGTCGATCTACGACGACGTGCGCCGCGCTGCCGTGATCGGCCCGCCGCCCATGGCCCCGGAGCGTGTCGCGTGAACCTCGAGGGACTGCGCATCGCGCTCGGGGGCATCGTCGCCAACAAGTTGCGATCCGGGCTTACGATGCTCGGCATCATGATCGGCGTCGCGTCGGTGATCGTGCTCGTCGCCGTGGGCGCAGGCTCGGCTGCGGCGAGCCGGCAGAGGCTCGAGGCCCTCGGGTCGAACACGCTCACCATCTCGACCGGTGGGTTCGGCTTCGGCAATCGCGGTGGCACCCAGAGCCGCGTGATCCGCATTGAGGACTCGGACGTCGTGGCGCTCTCCGACAAGGTCGAGGCACCCAGCGTGAAGCTGGTGGCGCCAATCGTTGCGGCGAACTCGATCGCTGCGGTCTACGACGGCGCGAGCACCACACCGCAGCAGTTCCAGGGTACGAACGAAGCGCTGTTCTCGATCCGGAACTACAAGGTCGAGTCGGGAGTGGCGTTCAGCGACGCCGATGTCGTCGCGCACGCAAAGGTCGCGGTGATCGGCCTCACGGTGGCCAAGAACCTGCTGGGCGACAACGCGGACGCCAACACGCTCATCGGCTCCGAAGTGAGGTTCGGCAATGCCAACCTCACGGTGATCGGCATCTTGAAGCCGAAGGGCACCAACGGCACACAGGACCAGGACAACATCGTGCTCGCGCCGCTCACCACGGTGCGTGACCTCATCTCTGGCAGTGGCACGAGCGTGAGTCAGGTCATCGTGCAGGCCACGAACCGCAAGGCCACCGACTCGGCGCAGACCGAGGTGCTCAACATTCTCTTGAGCCGCAAGGCCAGCTCGACGTCGACCTCGTTTCTGGTGCTGAATCAGGCGAGCCTCTTGCAGACGCAGGACGCGAACAACCGTACGTTCACCGTGCTTCTCGGTGGGGTCGCCGCGATCAGCCTGCTCGTCGGCGGCATCGGGGTCATGAACATCATGCTCGTGACGGTCACCGAGCGGACGCGTGAGATCGGCATCCGCAAGGCCATCGGCGCGCGACGAAGCGATGTGCTTGGCCAGTTCCTGACGGAGGCAGTGCTGTTGACCATGCTCGGCGGCCTCCTCGGAGTCGCCGCGGGCTTGATCGGCAGCCGGTACACGATCGTCGACGTCAAGCCGGTCGTCGAGCCGTACTCGGTGTTCCTCGCCTTCGGCGTGGCCGTCGCCGTCGGCTTGTTCTTCGGGATCTACCCGGCCAACCGGGCCGCGCAGCTGCGTCCGATCGACGCACTGCGCTACGAGTAGGAGTTGTCGATGGCACAGGATCAGGAAGGATCGGCCGGGCTCACGGCCGAGCTGATGGAGAAGCTGGAAGGCGGGAAGCGCCTCGAGTCGCGTGGCCGGATCACCAACACGCTCACGTACGTGTTGGCGGGCCTTGCGGTGCTGGTGGGTACGTTCAGCGCCGGCGCGTGGGTAGGTCGCGAAAACGCGCCGGCGGCGGTGGCCACTGGTACCAGCGCCGCGGGGTTCAACGGACTTGCCGCAGCGGCGAGTGGCGCGACTGGCGGGTTCGGTGGTCGCAACGCGGCCAGCGGCGCCGGGTTCTCCGGCGCGAGCGGGTTCACCGGTGTGCCCGGCGCTGGCGCCGGTGGCGCCACAACGGGAACCGTGAAGCTGGTCGACGGAGCCAACGTCTACATAACCACCGTGCAGGGCACCACGATCAAGGTCACGACGAACGCGCAGTCGCAGGTGAGCGTTTCGAAGCAGGGCACGGTTGCCGATCTCGCGCCGGGTGAGACGATCATCGTCCAGGGTGAGGCCGGTGCCGACGGCACCATCGCCGCGACCACCATCCGCTCGGGTGCTGCCGGACTCGGCGGTGGGTTGCGCGCCGGTGGTACCGGAGCAACAGGCGGTCGCTGAGCTACTGCACGCCGCGGGGTCGCGCGGCGTTCACCTCGGGGTCCTCGAAGTACTGCACCAGCAGCGGCGAATTCGTCCACTTCACGGGCGTCCGATACCAACCGCCGGCCGCGAGCGTGCCGCCGTCTGCGGGGATGGTCTGGCCGACGACCCACGAGCACATCTCACTCGCCAGGAACAGCACGACGGCTGCGACATCGTCACCTTCGCCGTAGCGCCCTGCCGGGATCCACACCGGCACGTGGCGGTCGTACTCCTCGCCGAGGTCGTAGAAGTTGACCTGGTGGGCGCGGGTCTTGTCGACGGCGATGCAGTTCACCCGGATGTTCCAACGAGCGACCTCGACCCCGAGGCTCTTGGTAAACGAGTCGAGTGCACCCTTGTACGCGGTGTACGGCGCGGCGTACGGCATGGACCTGATGCCTTCGACCGACGAGAAGTTCACGATGCGTCCCCAGCCCCGTTCCTTCATGCCGGGTAGCACGGCGTGGCATGCCTGCATGACCTGCAGGAGGTTCACGCGGTACAAGCGATCCCAACCGTCCTCGGTAGATTCCTCGAACGGCGCGGCGAGCCCGAAGTGATGCCCGAGCGCGTTCACCAAGATGTCGACGCGGCCGAAGGTCTCGAGTGCCTCGGCGACTGCCTTGCGTACCGCGCCGTCCGCGGTGAGGTCGGCCACGATGCCGAGCGCTCGGCGACCGCGTGCCTCGATTGCGGCGACGGTCGCGGCGGTGCGCGCCTCGTCGATGTCGACCACGATGATGTCGGCACCGTGGTCGGCAAGCGCGAAGCAGCTTTGCGCGCCGACTGCGCCGGCGCCGCCCGTGACGAGGGCGACGCGCCCCGGCACGAGTGGGCCTTGCCAGCGAGCAGGCTCGGTGTTGTTGGCGGTGTCGGTCATGAGTGGGATCTCCTTACTGGTGGCGCGTGACGTGGGTTCAGGTCAGCGTGCGAAGAACGGTGCCGACGAGCGGCCGGGTGAGCAGGCCCCGCTCGTCGACTGGGCTGGTGACGATCTCGACGTAGTCGCGCAACGAAGCATCCGCTGGCACTCAGTGGCATCTCGGCGAGGTCGGCGAGGATCGCGTACTCGGTGAGGATCCGTGCGACGTGTCCCGTTTCGTCGGCGTGGCAGTTCATGCGCGCTCCGTCAGCTTGTCAGCATGGCGAAGCGCCCTAGCGGGCCGGGCGTCGCGGGCGGCGAGAGTGGGGCGTTCATCGGTTCGGGCGGAACCCTAGCGGTGCGGCTGTCAGTGGGCCTTCGCTCTGGGCGGTACGGTGAGCCCCGGAGTACCTGTGGACCTAGCCGAGCCCGAGCGGATCTTCACAACACCTTCGGTCGAACGAAGGCGCGCCGATGGGGCGTTCGCGGATCGCACCCTGCTCGGCCCCTCAGCCGAGATCTTGATTCCGGGCCGTTCCTACCTGCTGGCCCCTGGCGCGACTCGAAGCGCGAGCTTTCTTCGAGGAGATGCTGGCGATATTCGAAAACATCGACTTCATCGGTCAGGTCGGGCGGACCCGCAGCAATCTGAACAACGCACGGAAGTCGATGCCTCTTCGGCTCGGCTGAACAAACAGAACAGTCGGCTCGGCTGAGCCGTCGAGGACGAGGGGGAACATGCAACAGTTCGAAGGCCGCACCGCAGTGGTGATCGGCGCGGGGAGCGGTGGTATCGGCACCGGCATCGCGGAGGCATGCGCGCGTGCCGCGATGAACGTGGTCGTCGCCGACATCGATTCCGACGGCGCGGCGCGCGTCGCTGAGGCGCTCAACGCCGCGGGCGGCTCGGCCATCGCGGTCAAGGTCGACGCGACCGATCGCGAATCGCTGGCCGCGCTCTGCGGTCGTTCGCTCGACGCGTTCGGATCGGTCGATCTGGTCTCGAACAACGTGGGCGTGGTTCTGTCGGCGCCCCTCACCGAGGCGACCGAGGCGCAGTGGCAGTGGGTGCTCGAGCTCAACGTCATGAGCGTGGTGCGCTCCGTCGACACATTCCTCCCTGCGCTCCGCGCCGCGGGTGGTGACACGCATATCGCGTTCACCTCGTCGATGGCCGGGCTGATGCGCCCCGATCTGCCGGGCATGCCACTCGGCCTTTACGCCGCGACCAAGCACGCGCTCATCGGCTACGGCGAGTCGCTGCGCTACGAACTCGAAGCCGAGGGTATCGGCGTCACGGTGCTCTGCCCGGGGCCGGTGGCCACGAACCTGATCGTGACCTCGGCCCGTCATCGACCCGACCGCTTCGGCGGGGGCTACGACGTCGATGACGAGATGCCTCCTGGTCAGGACCCTCACGACGTAGGTGACGTGCTGCTACGTGCGATCAAGGGTGAGCGGTTCCTCGCGCTGACCCATCCGGAGCTGGGCCGGTTCGTTGAGCGGCGCTATCGTTCGTTCGCCGCGGACTTCGCGTTCGCGTCCGAAGGGGGTCCCGATGGATCGTGAAGAGTCGCCGTACCGACGGGGCAATCGGTACGACGTGATGCCCATCCCGATGATCGTCGAGCACTGTCACCCGGTCGAAGCGGGTGCCGTCCGCCTCATCGTCGAGTCGCGTGCGCTGACCAACGCCATCCTCGACGAGACCTACGCCGGCCTCGACATGCCGCACTCCGTCGTCTCGTTCGACGATCACGGAGCGTCGCTACACGTGGTCGGGGCCGACGACGGCCTCGAGCACATCCGCTTCGATTGCTTCGAGCACGAACCGCATTACCACTACATCGAGCACAACACGGGCAGCAACGTCGTCGTGCGCATCGACGAGGTCGCAGTGGGTGACCCGGTCGAGTTCACGCTTCGTTGCGTCAGCGAGCGCCTCCCGGAGATGCTCGAGAACGCGGGCCAGCCGGACCTTGCCGCGAGGGTGCGCATCGACATACCCAAGGTCCACGACGCGCTCGCGGTCGTGACCGATCTCATGGCTCGCGCTCGATGACCACGCCGGAGCCGATGCGCTTCGACGCGAGCACACCACCCACATTGTTCGTGGTGCACGCCGACCCGGCGCCCGAGGACGAGGCCGAATTCCAACACTGGTACGACGAGGTTCACGGCCCAGACGCGTTGGCGAACGGCTCGTTCGTCGCCTTGAACCGGTTTCGCGCCGTCGGTCCCGGTCATCTCGCGGCGCCGTACCTCGCGTTCTGGGAAGGCACGTTCCGCGATGAGCCCACGGCATGGGAGTACATCCGCCCGCGCGCCCATGAGTTGCGCGCCGCTGGTCGCGCCGGCGACATCGCGTCCGTCGCCTTCGCCATCATGCTGGTTCGCGCCCGGGCATCCGAGGCGAGCGTCCGGTCCGAACCGGTGCGATCGCTCGTCACCGTGCAGAGCGACTGGCGCTATCCCGAGTCGAACAAGCCGGTCGACGAGTGGTGGCAGAGCGCCGGTCTCGACGATGCACCGGCGTCGCACACGCAGTGGTTGGTCACGAGCGATCCGAACGGGCGCGGCAACGGGTATCACCTCGCGGCGTTCGCTTCCACGGAGCCGGTCGAGACTGCGATGAAGGCCTGGGAAGGCTTCGGAGCGGCCGGCACTTCGCCGGTGCCGCCCTATACCAATATCTTCGGTATCACCGCCGCCGCCAAGCTGCCCGAACCCGAGCGCGCCGAGGCTTGGGTGATGCACTGGGCGCCGGTTGCTTGGCAGCGCGTCGCGGAGCCGGACGTTTCAGGTTTGACCCCGATGCCCTAGGGGCGGTCCACGACACGACGTTCGCGCTCTGCGTCCCATCGTCTGACTCGGCGATGTCGATGTGCCGGACCGGTGTTGCACCTGGTCAGCGGCCCTGTTGTGGTGCGCCCCCTGGGACTTGAACCCAGAACCTGCGGATTGAGAGGCCGACGTTTTCCGGCCGAGAAATCCGAGTCAGGCCGATGACCAGGGGTCTTGTCCGACGGCGAGTCCAGGGAGTCCGAGTCGGACCGGTCCAGGCCGAGGGGTTTGGCACCCCCTTTGGCGCCCGGTGTTCTGTCGGGCGGGCTGCCGCGGGTTCAGGCTCGAAGCAGGGCGAGGGGGATGACGTGGATGCCGTCGGCGCGGGTATAGGCCTCGGGTCCGGTTGTGATGACGGCGAGGGTGGTGTTGTGGCTGGCCGGGAGTGTGTTGCGGAGCCAGTGGAGGTGGCGGACGTCGTGGTTGGTGATGGTGGGGGTGAGTTTGGTTTCGATGGCGAGGGTGCTGTTGGCGTGTTCGAGGATGAAGTCGATCTCTTGGCGGCCGCCTTTGGTGCGGAGGTGGTAGACGCCGGCTTCGGCTGCTTGGGCGTAGACGCGCAGGGTGAGAGCGACGAGGGATTCGAAGAGAGCGCCGAGGAAGGTGCCGTCTCGGATGATGGGGGTGTCGGGTTCTTTGCCGTCGAGGAGGTGGTGGGGCTCGAGGTTGAGGAGTCGTAGGGCGAGGGCGGGGTCGGCGAGGTGGTGCTTGGGGCTGTTGGTGAGTTGGCGGAGGTGGTTGTTGGTGGGGAGCCAGGCGGGGACCGGGTCGAGGATGCGGAGGTTGGTGAGGAGTTCGATGTAGGGGCGGGCGGTGGTGGCGGCCGGGGGTTGATCGCCGGGGTTGGCGGCATGGCGGATCTTGTCCCAGGTGGTGGTGGTCGCGGTGGCGGCCGCGTACGCGCGCAGCCAGCCGAGCACGGTTGCGGGGCGGCGGACGGACAGCCCGGCGTCGGACAGTTCTCGGTTGATGATGAGGTGCAGGTAGCTGTCGAGTTGGGTGCGCAGGGCTCGGCCGTTGAGGTGGCGCAGGCCCGGGAAGCCGCTGGCGGCGATCTCGTTGACGTAGTCGGCGAGATCGAGCTCGCTGCGTCCTGCGACGGTGTCGATGGTTCCGTCGAGTAGGGAGCGGAGCGACACGGTGGGGGTGAGGTCGAGACGTTCGGTGAGCGTGAGGGGTCGCATGCGGAGGGTGGTGATGCGGCCGGCGCCCGTGTGCGTGAGAACTCCGGTCAGGCTGGCGGGGGTGGATCCGGTGAGGAGGAACTGTCCGGGAGCGGGGTCGTGGTCGACGCGTCGGCGGACGGTGTCCCAGAGGGTGGGGAGGCGTTGCCATTCATCCAGCAGAACGGGGCGGGCGTCGAGGTTGATGCGGTTGGGCGCGGCTTCGAGGATCTGGTGGTCGGTGGCGCGGTCGAGGCGGCGGACAGTGGTGGCTCGTCGGAGTGCGGTGGCGGTCTTGCCGACGCCTTTTGGTCCGTCGATCAGGATCGCGGGAAGGGCACCGAAGAGTTCATCGAGTTCGTCGTCGATGACCCGCCGGATGTACGTCGAGCGGAAGTCTCTGGTGGCTGCCATGGGGACAACCGTAGCGCCGGCCCGATCCCTACGCTCGGTTTGGTGCAGTCTCTACGCTCGATACCGTGCAGATCTGTGAGGCCTCGGTTGTCGTGGCGAGGGTCCGGTAGCACGATTTCGAGCGCCCGAAGCGCGCCGGACTGAGTCTAGGACGGGTCTAGGACACGGTCATAGGCACCCGGTTCGGCACCCGCCGGTGAACGACGAAGGCCGCCGACCGGTGTTGCACCTGGTCAGCGGCCTACTTGGTGCACCCCCTGGGACTTGAACCCAGAACCTGCGGATTAAGAGTCCGTTGCTCTGCCAATTGAGCTAGAGGTGCATACAGCGGCAGCATGTTACCGGCCGCAGGGGCACATGCCCATGCGACCCATGTTGCCCGTGGGGTGACCGACGGGATTTGAACCCGCGACATCCGCGACCACAACGCGGCGCTCTGCCAGCTGAGCTACGGCCACCAAGTAGGTGTGCAGCATAGAGGGCGCCGACCCAAGCGCCCAACGGGAAACCGTTCGGCCTCGTCGAGCGAGGTCCTAGGCTGACCTCTATTGCCTCCGTAGCTCAGCCTGGAGAGAGCAGCGGACTTCTAATCCGAAGGTCGCAGGTTCGAATCCTGCCGGGGGCACGTTGTGACGGTCGGCAGCGTGCGCGCCCTGGCTTTGGCCATAGAAGTCGTGGGCTTCGCGAGGAGATCCGCGGTCGGTCGCCTCGTCGGCCGCGGCGTGGCCGCGCTGGCGGCGGATACGACGCGAGCACGCTGGACCCAGAAGTCGGTCACCTCTGCCGACCTTGCACGCGAGTAGGGGTCACCGACGTCGACGGTTCGCAACCCGATGTTTGGCGGTGCAACGAGGCTGCCGAAGCCGCTTGAGATCCGCGTCCGCAGGTCTCCCGCTGATCGGCGTCCGCCGAGAACTTCGTTGCTCGGTGTCGACGCGCTAGGAAGGTGTGTCGTCGACTCGGAGGATTCCCATGGCGCTCGAAGTCTTGAAGCTGCGCGGTCGGGGCTTCATCGCGCTCAACGCGCACCCCGTGGGCTGCCTCGAGGAAGTGCGGGGGCAGTTCGCGGTCGCCTCCTCGATTGATGGGCCGCCCGTGCCGGGCACTGCGCTGGTGATCGGCGCGTCCACCGGGTACGGCCTGGCGTCGCGCATCTGTGCCGCGAGCGCGGGTATGTCGACGGTCGGCGTCATGCTCGAACGTCCGGCACAGGGCACGCGTACTGCGTCGGCCGGTTGGTACAACACCGCCGCGTTCCACGAGCTCGCAACCGGCACCCATCGCTCGTTCAACGCCGATGCGTTCGCCGATGCGACGAAGGCCGACGTCGCCGACGCGATCGCCGCGCTCGAACCCGCCGGTCTGCTCATCTACAGCCTCGCATCACCGGTTCGTACCGACCCCGACACCGCAGAGCTCTACAAGTCGGCGCTCAAGCCCATCGGTGTAACGCACACAACCCGAACCATCGACCTCGACCGGGAAGCGATTCGTGAGGTCACGATCGAACCGGCGACCGACGAGGAGATCCGGAGCACGGTCGCGGTGATGGGGGGCGATGATCTCGAGCGATGGGTCGATGCGCTACTCGCGAGCGGTGCGTTGCGCGCCGATGCCACGGTCATCGCGTACTCCTACATCGGCCCCGAGGTGACCTGGCCGATCTATCGCCACGGCACGGTCGGGCGGGCGAAGGAGCATCTCGAGGTGGCCATCGCGCGAGTGAACGAACGAATGCGAGCCAGTGGCGGGCGCGCGTTCGTGTCGGTAAACAAGGCCATCGCGACGCAGGCGTCAACGGCCATCCCCGCGGTGCCGCTGTACATGAGTCTGCTCTTCAAGGTCATGAAGGCGAAGGACGTGCACGAGGGGGCCATCGAGCAGATCGTGCGCCTCTTCGACCAGCTCGGGCATTCCGGCTCGCTGAACCTCGACGCCGATGGGCGGCTACGACTCGACGATCACGAGATGCGCGCCGACATCCAGGAGGCCGTTGCGACGCTGTGGACGGTCATCGACACCGAGCATTTGGCTATGCAGAGTGACTTCGAAGGCTTTCGCCGCGACTTCCATCGGTTGTTCGGCTTCGACGTGCCGGGCGTTGACTACGACGTCGCAGTCGAAACCGACATTGCGCTGCCTGCCTGAAACCGCATCGGGCATCAGGGGCGGGATCGGTAGAGTCGGGCCGTGCATGACTCCGTGACCGTTCATATGAACGCATCCCCCGACCGCGTGTGGGCGTTGGTGAGCGATGTCACGAAGATCGGTCGCTACAGCCCGGAGACCTTCGAGGCCGAATGGCTCGACGGCGCCACCGGCCCTGTCGTGGGTGCCCGTTTCCGTGGTCACGTGAAGCGCAATGGCAAAGGGCCCACCTACTGGACCAAGTGCACTGTCACCAAGAGCGTGCCCGGCCGCGACTTCTTCTTCGGGGTTATCTCGAAGGACAAGCAGCTGAGCGAATGGGGCTACCACCTCGAGCCGGCGGGCGACGGAACCGACGTGACCGAGTTGTTCACGCTGGCTCCCGAATGGTGGATGAAGCTCTACTGGATGCTCCTCGGCTGGGCCCGTGGCCGCACCAACCGCGCGGGCATGCAACAGACCCTCGAACGCATCAAGGCCGAGGTCGAAGCCGCGGCCTGATCCGTCGCCGGTCGCCGCCACCTTGCGTGCGCCGCCGAGTGGCTTCTTCAGCGGTACGTTCGTCGTATGGAGCGCCAGACGAACGACAGCGCGCCGGTGGTGAGCCAGTTCCAGCCGGTGCTCGGCACCACGCTCGAGGTGCGCACGGTGGTCGATGTGGGTGGTTCCGCGGATGCCGTCGAGCAGCGCGTCCTAGCCGAGATCGATCGCCTCGAGGCAATCTTCAGCGTCTATGTCGAAACGAGCGAGCTGAGTCGCTGGCGCTCCGGCGACGAGGTCGAACCCAGCGACGAACTCGCGACCGTTCTGGACGGGGCCGAGCGCTGGTTCGAACGCAGCAATGGCGCGTACAACCCGATGATCGGGGTGGCCATGGCGTGTTGGCGCGCTGCGGCGGGTGCCGGCGTTCGTCCTGACGCTCTCGTGCTGAGGTCGATCGCCGATACGATCGCGTCGCTGCCATATGCCGTCCGGGGTGGCCACGTACGTCGCGAGGGTGACTGCCGCGGCATCGACCTGAACGCCGCGGCCAAGGGCTACATCGTCGACCGCGCGCTGCTCGCCGGCCGGGCCGAACCATCGCTGGTCGATCTCACGGTGAACCTGGGGGGCGATCTCGCGCATTGCGGTCCCAGTGGGCTGCTCGTCGGCATCGAGGATCCGATGCAGCCCTACGACAACGTTCCACCGCTCTTGCACGTCGAGGTCCGCGGTCGCGCGTTGGCGACGAGCGGTTCCGCTCGTCGCGGGTTCCGCATCGGTGACGAGTGGATCGGCCATGTCCTCGATCCCCGGACGTGTGCGCCGGTCGCGCACACGCGTGCCGTTAGTGTCCTCGCGTGCGACGCAATGACCGCCGACTTCGTTGCGACGATCGTCGGCGTGCTCGGTCCACGCGAGGGGCTTGTGTTCGCCGACGCTTTGGGTTCCGTGGGGGCGTGCGTCATTGGCGAGTACGGCGATCTCTTCCGTAACGATGCCTGGCGCGCGCAGGAGCGAACCCGCTGAGGGACGGCCTGCTCAGCGGGTGGCGATGACGAGCAGCGTGATCGAGACAACCGAGAACACGCCGGCGAACGTGAGCGCTCGCCGGCGACGCTTCTTCTGGAACAGCTGGATGCCGAGTCCGGTGAGCGCGACGAGCACGAGGAAGAGCGCCGACGCGTCGATAACCCAATTCCACGAGGAGTCGGTGTCGCGACCCTTGTGAAGATCGTTCACCACCCCGAGCAGACCTTGCTGCTGCACGACCACCCGGTAGCGGCCGCTTGGTACTTCGAAGGTGAGGTCGGCCGCGTAGCCGGCCTGCTTGAAGCTGATGTTGCCCTGCGTCGCAGTAGCGGCATATTCGGCGACGTTGCCACGAATGCCGTTCTTCGATCGGACGTACTCGGAGACGGCGAGGAAGTCGACGTTGCCGCGGCTCGAGAACCCGGCCGGCATGGTGCCCGTGTAGGTGGAGGTGGAGGGCCCGCTGCCGAGCGTCCACGAGGGGTGGTTCAGCGTGAGCCCGGTGATGCCGAAGAAGAGCACGATCAGGAGACTGATCATGCTGGTGTAGACGTGAAGCCAACGGGTCCATTGCGCAGCGCTCGCTCGGCGCGATCGTCGCGTCTCCGGCTTCGCAGGCGCAGCGGGTGTGGGGGGCGCCATGGACATGGTGATGGCGCGCATAATGACGGTCGGATCCGTTGCGTCGAGGTCAGCCACCGAACGACGCCGATGCTCCGGTGAGCTCGCCGCTGTCGGTGAGCTTCTTCTGCAGCGCTTTGGTCCCGAGCGACAGCGAGTCGCGGATCAGTTCGTACGGCCCGCGTTCGCGAGCGGCCTCGATGCACACGAAGTAGTCCCCTTGGGGAACGAGGGCGCCGCTGTCGTTCTTGGCATCCCACACCACGGAGTACGAACCCGCCACGCGGGTTGCTCCCGAGATGGTGCGGGTGGTGTCGGTGCCCCCCCTCGCGATCGATGCCCGTTCGGCGGCGTACCATCGCCGCAGCTCGTTTAGGTACTTCGACTCGGATGACTTGTACCAGAGGCTCACGGTTCGCACGAGTGCGCCGGACGCGTCCTCGACCCACACCGCGATGAAGGGGTTGTTGATCCGACCACCGCTCGCCGCGGGGGCGAACGCGAACGCGATCGCAAGCTGGGAGCTAGCGGCGAGCAGCGGCCCGGTCGTGGGCGCAGTTGTGGTGGACGGGCTCGTCGGCCTCGTGGCGGCGGTGGTGGTGGTGCGTGCCGCTGGGGTCGTCGAGGAGGTCGCGGCCGGTGTGGATGTGGACGTGCCGGGGGGTGCAGTCGACTTCGCGAAGACCTCCTTGTCGCTCGGCGAGCACGCCAGCCCGGGAATCGCGACGAGCGAACCGGCGATCAGCGAGCGTTTGAGCATGGCGCGACGTGACACGAGCTCAAATCTCGATTCGTCACTGGGCACGACGGTTCCTCGGGGATTGGAAAGGTACCGCGAGCCTAAGAGGACCGGCCCCCGAGGATTCCGGGTGAAATGCAAAAATTCGGTAAATCTTGCGAGCTCAGAACTCGTCGAGCAACTGCCCGGCCACCTCGGCGATAGGGCTGCGCTCGGAGCGGGTCAGCGACACGTGGGCGAACAACGAGTGGCCCTTGAGCCGCGACACGATGGTCGCGATGCCATCGTCGCGGCCCACCCGCAGGTTGTCGCGTTGCGCGACATCGTGGGTGAGGAAGACCCGACTGCCCGAACCGACGCGCGAGATGGTCGACAGGATGTGGTGACGCTCGAGGTTCTGGGCCTCCTCGATTATCACGATGGAGTTGGTGAACGTGCGGCCACGTATGTGGGTGAGGGGGAGCACTTCGATGATCCCTTCATCGAAGATGTGCTCGACGGTGGAGGGCTCGCAGAAGGCGCCGAGCGCGTCGGTGATGCCCGCCGCCCACGGTGACATCTTCTCGGCCTCACTACCCGGCAGATAGCCGAGGTCCTGGCCGCCAACGGCGAACAGTGGGCGGAACACGAGGATCTTGTGGAACCGTGACTGTTCGATCGTGAGGTCGAGCGCCGCCGCGAGCGCGAGGACGGTCTTGCCGCAACCGGCGCGACCACCGAGTGACACGATGCCGATGTCGTCGTCGAGCAAGAGGTCGAGTGCGATCTGTTGCTCGGCCGAGCGGGCGCGGAGCCCGAAGGCGGTGGGCGGGTGGATCAGGCGCAGCGTCTTGTTTGGCAACACGCGCGCGATGGCCGACTGGGAGCCTGATCGTAGGATCACCGAGGTGTGGGTGAGCAGTTCGTGGCCGACTTCCTCGGCGTCGACACGAGCGCCTTCGTACAGCGCGTCGATCAGCTCGCTCGGTGCCGGGTCGACGATGGCGATTCCGGGCCACTCGTCCGGAGCGGCGAGCTCGCTGCGATACTCGTCGGCCGGGATGCCGACAGCGGCGGCTTTGAGCCGCAACGGCAGGTCTTTCGTGACCACGACGGTGTCGAAGCCTTCGTCGGCGAGGGTCTTGGCCACCGACAGGATCCGGTGGTCGTTGCTCTGGTCGCGCAGCGCCTCGGGCAGTACGTGCGGGTCGTGATGGTTGAGCTCGACGCGGAGCGTGCCGCCCACCTTGTTCAGGGGCACGGGGGTCACGAGTTGCCCGTGCTCACGGCGCACGTCCTCGAGGTGGCGGATGGCTCGTCGGGCCGCCCACCCAAGATCGGGATGGTGTCGTTTTGCCTCGAGCTCGGAGATGACGACGAGTGGGATCACGACCTCATGTTCGACGAACCGGAAAAGAGCCCCCGGATCAGCGAGCAGCACCGACGTGTCGAGCACGTAGGTCTTCCGCTCGGTCGCCGCGAGCGGCGCAGGGAGGTCCAGGTACTCGTCAGAACGGGCATCGAGCGACACGCGGTCCCCTTTGATGGTCGTCTACCGGTTGGTTGCTGTGGGTCTCCGCGGTGGTTCAGTTGCATGACAGGATCAGGTGCAGTCTGTTTGGTACAGCGGGTGCGCGGGTCGCTGTGCGTGGAACATCTTTGTGAACTTCGTACGAACGGTCGGGCTACGGTCTGGAAATGGATCCAGCCCCTCCCATGCACGAGAACGCCGATATCACCGCCACCTTCGTGCACGCCGACGACGTGCCCTGGCAGCACGTACGTACCCAGATGCACGCCGACGGCCAGAAGTCGGTTCGCGAGAAGTGGTTCGTAATCGGTCGCGAGCCACCGTTCTTATCGATGTACGGCACGTGGGACCCGGGCATGATCGTGCACCGCCACGGCCACTACAGCCATCAGGTCGTGTACGTGCTCGGCGGGGGCATGTGGAGCGGCGAGCGCTGGTGCCCGGCCGGCACCCACATCGACCTGCCCTTCGGCGCGGCGATCGGGCCGCTCGTGGCCGGTCCCGACGGCGTCGAGTTATTCGAAGTGATGATGGGCGACCCGCGTTCGTGGGAAGCCGATCGCGACGGGTTCCACGAGCTGCTCGCCGAGCGTGGAATCACGGCGCTACCGAACCCGCCGGTACAGTTGCCCGAGTGGCTCGAGGACAAGCGCAGCGACCACGCCTGAGCGGCCGAGGTGTTCAGCGTGCGGCGGAGAGCGTGCCGTCGTACTTGTAGCCGAGGCCGCGAATCGTGACGATGCGCGTGGGGTTGTGCGGGTCATCCTCGAGCTTCGAACGCAGCCGCTTCACGTGAACGTCGAGCGTCTTGGTGTCGCCGTGGTAGTCGCTGCCCCATGCGCGATCGATGAGCACCTCGCGGGCGAGCACCCTTCCCGCATTTTCCATGAGGAGCACGAGCAGCTCGAACTCCTTGAGAGGCAGGTGCACCCGCGAACCGCGCACGCTGACTTCGTGGCGTTGCGGGTCGACGTGCACGTCGCCCACCTGCAGCGGACGGTTCGCGTGTTCGGCCACGGCGATGGCGTCGGTCCGGTCATCACAACGGCGCAGTACGGCGCGGATG
>Ga0114966_10002760_pt1 | contig 15570 bp, 13 predicted proteins | sample M_130207_XF_Meta_FD_87029 | JGI IMG/M metagenome (GOLD analysis project Ga0114966, IMG submission 87029) | Freshwater microbial communities from Lake Montjoie, Canada to study carbon cycling - M_130207_XF_MetaG | ecosystem: Environmental > Aquatic > Freshwater > Lake | place: Lake Montjoie... | reverse complement strand
GCTTTTCTTATCTTATCTTATCTTTTCCTTTTTTCGTTTCGTTGCGTATTGTATCGTATTGTATCGTATCGTATCGTATCGTATCGTATCTTATCGTATCGTATCGTATCGTATCGTATCGTATCGTATCGTATCGTATCGTATCGTATCGTATCGATTAAAATTGATAATTATATTCTCAATCTTTAATTAAACTTATATCATTCTCAACATAATAAAAATGAATGAAGATATATTAACAGTATCCGATCTTAATGCAATTATTAAGACATCTTTAAAAGAGGCTTTGCCCGATCTTATTACAATTACAGGAGAATTATTTAATTATAAAAAAAGTGGTCCCCATATATATGCTTCTATTAGAGATTCAAATTCAAGTCTTAGTCTTATCCAATGGAAAGCACCCAAAACTTATTCAAATGGAGACGCTATAATTGTATCAGGTTATATTGAATTTTATTCGAAAAATTCTAATGTAAATTTTATTGCAAAACAAATAAAGTTGGACGGTGATACAAAAGGTTCTCTATATAAAATAATAGATGATACGAAATTTAAATATGAAGCTAAAGGTTATTTTGATTTGAGTAAAAAAAAGATTTTTCCTCAAACGCTTAATAAAATTGCCCTTATTACCTCTGTAAATGGAGCTGCTCTACAAGATATTATATATGTATTAACCCAAGGAAAATTTCCAGCACATATCCTCGTTAAAAATTGCCTTGTCCAAGGTGCTGATTCTCCATCATCCATTGCAGAATCAATACAATCATTATCAGAATCATATCCAGAGTTAGATTTAATAATGATTACCAGAGGGGGAGGTTCAATAGAAGATCTAATGGCGTTCTCAGATCCTTTAGTTATAGAGGCTATTTATGAGAGTAATATTTTTACAATGAGTGCAGTAGGACATCAAATTGATTCAATGTTATCAGATTTTGTTGCGGATATCTCAGCGCCAACTCCATCTATTGGAGCAGAATTATTGGTAAAAAGTTCTATGGTTAATACTAATAAACTAATCTTATTACAATCTAAACAACTTATGTTAAAAGATATTATATTAAATAAATTAAAATCTATTAAAAAGACTCGATATGAAATGGTATATTTATTTCAGCAAAACAAAATTAAATCATTGCAAAAAAAAATGTTATTGACGATACAATCTAAGATATCTTTTTTAAAGACAGAATCTGAAAAACTAAAATTACGATTAGATTCTTATAAAAAATCTCAATATAATTGCAATTTATTAAAAAATAATATCTTAGTGACAGATGTCGATGATATAACAATAGGTTCTTATACTTTAATTTTGAATAATTGTAAAATAAATATTGAAATTTCTAGTATATCGTAAATATACTTTATCTTATCTTTTATATTATATTATATTATATTATATTATATCGCTTAAAGATGGCTAATAAGACTGACAAGACTCCTATTGAATCCGAACTTGCAGAGTTAAAACAACTATTTGATTCTGATACATTTGTATCTGAAAATATTGAGAAAAAAATTTCTAAAATCGATAAAAAAATATTAAAGTTAGAAACTAAACTAACAACAACCTTAGCAACAACCTTAGCAACACCTAATATTGAACCCCCCTCTTCTGATATTTCTTCTATTATCGAGGAACTTGCATTAATTGAAACTCGTATTGATACGATAATTAATGCTGGTCCAATTGATAGGTTAATAAATGAGTTTGTTAAATTTAAATCTAAATTAGATTCTATAAATATTTTGAATGATAAAGATTATAAAATAAATTTAGAATATTTATAATCGAATATAATAATATATGTCTCTGTATATATTTGGATACGGATCTTTAATAAATATGTCAAATAATACCGAAATTAATAATCCATCAGAACGTTTTATTTATCCAGTTATAGTCGATCATATGGAAAGGTCATGGAATGTTTGTGGAAAGTCTCAAAGATATCTTGGTGTGACAAATAGAGAGCATTATAAAACGAATGGAATTTTATTTAAAATTTCAGAAGAAGAATTAAAAAAGATTATTAAGAGAGAGACATATTATGAACCAAAACAAATACCTAACCATCGTATACAAGCATATGATAATTCTATTACGATCACTTCGAATGACATCATAATATGTTTTTATCCAATAATAACCTATCATATATGTAAACCAATAAAATTATCATATTTATATATGTGTTTGAAAGGTTGTTTGAAAATTAGTAAATCTTTCACTAAAGATTTTATTGAGATGACAACAATGGATGATTGATAAGATGTGTTATGATTGGTTAAATCATTGTGTGATTGATTAAATTATTGTGTGATTATTTTTCGCGTTCAGAAATTAATAAATTAAATGTCTGTATACTTTGTGAAATTTTTTCATTTTCATCATATATTGAAGAAATTTTATTTTTTAATTCGACAATTCCTTTTTTTAATCCATTATTTTCATTACTATATTTTTCATTCAGATTTTTTAATTCATCAATAAAAGTCAGTAATTTACGTTGGTCTTTATTTATTTTTTCAAGTTCAACAATATTTGATTCCATTATACTAGATTTTGTTGGTTCATCCAGATCTGATTCAGATAAATTTTTTAATTCTTCTCGATTATCTTCTTCTTTCTTCTTAATTCGAATGTTTATCCGTTCGAGTTCTTTCATAAAAAATTCAAGTGTTCCATTATTTTGTTCAATTTCTTTTAGATGTATTTCAAATAGTTTATTAAATTCTTTTATTGTTTTATTATTTGCATCAATATTTTTATTATTTATATCTATTTTTTGTTGAGAATCAATTAAATTAATATATAAATCCATTAATTCTTTATCATAAGTTGAAGATGGATCGATATAGATTTGCGTTTTTTTATCAAAAATTTTTGGTTTTTCAATTTCAACATTTATATTAGGAGGTAAATTTTGAATTGGTTGTGTAATACCAGGACCATCTACAATCAATTCAAAATGTCCTCCATAAAATGCAATTGAAACAATATTTGTTCCAAATTCATTTATTATATGCATTGGTATAAGTTGTCCTCTATCATCAATTAATGCCGGATGAGAATTTCCTTCAGAATCAACTAAATAACATTTTATATTTAGATTAAACATTCTAGCAACTCTTTCAATTCCTTCTTTGAAATTAAAATCTTTAGATTCTAAATCAAATTGTATATGAGCAGTTGCTTCTAAATCTAATCCAGCAATAGTTTTTAATTCGGATACACTAATTGGTATATGTAATACATTTATTAAATAATCACGTATAGATATCCACATGCATTGATTTGACATTTGCAAAGGATTACCATTATTTAGAATTTCTGTAACTCCACCATTATTTGGTATTACCCTAAATTTAACCCCACCTTTTTGATTTTTTAATTTTAAATATTTTTTTTTATATTTTAAATATTTTAGATAATATTTATCTTGGTACGTTATCATATATAATAGTATAATAGTATATGATATAAAAAATATATGATATAAAAAATGTCTTTATTACCCATCGTGAAAAGAATCTTTAATATACTCGATAAATTGTGTATCATCTGGATTTTCTAAAGTCATTCGAAGTTCAACGTAAAACAAGTGATGGTCTGACATGATTATTTTATTATTCACAACTAAATTTATTTTATTATCTGAATTAACTTTTAATTCAATCAAATATGTCTGAAAGAAATTATTTATGGTATGAATTAATTTGTCCTCATAATAAATTTCTGCATCAGTCCAGTTATTTGTTGGAGTTAATTTAATATTCTGTATGGGATGAATTCTTACTGAATTCGTCCCTGGAAGATACCCGCATAATGTCTTGTATTGATTCGTTATTTGCATCTGATTTAGTTTAATTTTAGTTTAATTTTAGTAAGATATATAGTTAAGATACATAGTTAAGATAAATATATTAAGATAAATAGTTTAGATATTAATTTATCATTTTTTTATTTATCATGTTTGATAAATCGATAAAAATTGATAAATTAATTTAATAAGTTAATTTTACTTAAATGAATATTATCTTAACGCATTAAAATGGGGGCAACTTTTACACATTTTAATCCATCTTCAGATGAAAATGGTCAGAATATAATAGACCGATTTAATACCCAAATAAAAAATATTGACACACAAACTTCTGACGTTTATTGTATTTTTGTTAGAGATGATGGACATTTATACAAACATAAAATCAATTCCGTGTCAAAACCTATTGTAATGGTCATGACTCCATTACAATTATATACGTATATTTTTGGAGAAGTATTTAAAACGTACACCAAGAATGACGCTTATAGAGCAATTACAGACGCAGAACTTGAATCGGTATGTAATGATTTTCATCTGCATTTAAAAAATGTTTCATCAATTAACGCCGATAATGCCGATAATTTTGAACCTGAAGAAAAGAAAAAATTTGCAGTACGATTTCCAGATAATGCATATGGAAAATATATAGGTCAATCAGAAATATTATATTCTAGAATAATAGATAAAAATACTAATAGAACATTGTATCATTATTTTCCAATTATGATTGAAGAAAACAATGTATCTTATCATGTTGTCTTAAAGTATGAAAGAACAATCGATGTAAAATTATTACATTTTAATCCATTTCAACAGGATTTATATGCCCTAGCAAATTCAACATTATCAAATATTGAAGATTTATGCATTATAGAAATTAAAGCAGATAAGGTACATATTTTATTTGCCTTTGAACAAACATCATATATTTTTCCTCAAACCAAACAAGAAATTTATTCATTTATATTCGGGGTTGTATATAAAAAATATATTGAGAATCCTCTTTATAAAAATATGACAAAATCTCAGTTAGACCTCATATGTTATGATTTTGAATTGTATCTCAAAGATTCTCAATCGAATATCAAAGATTTGAATTGTACTTCAGAAAAAGATATAAATAATGAAGAATATTCATTTCATAAATTATTTCCAAATAATTTATTCTCCAGATGTCTTGGTCAAACTGAGACAATGTATATGTCAAAATTATGGGATTCTAAAACAAAAAAAATTGATTGCTATTATTTTCCAATTTTTATCAGGTCAAATAATAAAACATATAACGTGTTAATTATGAATGATTGATTAAAAATATTTTTTTATAAATAGTGATATAATTTTATAAATTTTTATAATATATCATAGCATCTGTATATAATTTTGATATATCATTATGAGGTTTATTCCAAATTTAGAGAATATAATTTACGACCAACAAATTTTGAATTAGAATACGCATCAATAAAACCAAATAAATGGCGTAATTTTTGTTTGTACTCAAATGTTGATATGCAAGGAATTAAGCGTACGCATTAAAAAATAAATTAAATTAAATTTTATTTATAAATAAATCTCTTACATATTTTCTGAACGATTGGAACTAATAATTCGTGAAACGATTTGAGAAGTCCATAATTTGTCCTTATATTTTATTGAATGTTCATTAAGAAAATTTGCAATATCTTTCGGAGTAATATTTCCATAAGAAATATCTCCATAAGATTCATTATCTGCATTTAATAATTTAAAATTTCGATTCTTTGTTACGATTCGAAAAATTTTATAAAAATTTGTTAACGTTGAGCCATAATATAATTTATTAATTAATTCAATTATATTATGTTCATAATTATTAGGATGTAATTCACGAAGTCGAATCTTACTTTGAGGATCAATTTTATATTTAATAAGATATCCATAAGGAGCGTTGCCAATATGGGAACCTAAACTTTTTCTAAATGAAATTGCACTTTTAATTCGTTTACTGATAACCTGACTCTCAATATGGGCATCACAAACTGAATTAATAATTCGTTTCCTATCGTGTAGGGAATCACTTTGAAAATTATCCCTTACAAAATGTAAAATAATATTTAATCGCACACATTCTTGTAAAAAATTATTCGCATCAGATACATTTCGAGATAATCGGGATGGGTCGGCGATAATTACATGTGTATTAGAATATGTCTGTAAAATCTGATTATAAGATTGTAATGCTGCATTATGACCTGGAATAATATCTCTAAAAACTTTTACAACATTTAAATCAGCACTTTTTGCATAATTACGACAGATACCTTCTTGTGTATCCAAACTTTGATGTTGGTCTGTATTTTGTTGAGATGTGCTACATCTAGCATAAATTATGGCACATCGAGTAGAATCATATAATTGAGTCCTATTAACAAGTTGAGAAAGTTGGTCAATATCAATATTAATTTTATTGTTAGACTTTTTATGAATTGTTTTAGATTTAGGATTAATTTTAGTTACGGTATATTTAGACATTGCAAAAAGTAAATAAGCTTAATATAATAATATAATATAATTAATATATAGGATTTATATTTAATATATATAGGAATCAATTTTTTATTCATAATTTATTGTAAAAGTAATAGTCGAAGATATATTTATATTTGATTTATACAATGAGAAAAATCTATCTAATATTTTACATAAACCAATATCTTTATGCTCTATTAAATCAAATATAATAGAAATATTAAGATAATTATTTTGTTCTAATATTTTCTTTATTTGTACTATTAAACCAATATCAATTGCATAATATAATAATTTCCATATGATTGAAGAACTAAACCAATTATTTTGAGGTTTAATATCTTTTATTTCTTTATAATAAGCATATAATTTTGAATTGTGAAGTCCAGTTAATAATTTTTGAATTAATTTATATTGAGTTTTTCGGAAAGTCCAACATATATCATCTATTAATGTAGATAAAAATATATTATCATAATCTTTATTCGAATTAGACAGTATATCTTTTTCAGATAATTTTGTACTCATTCCAAAATCTGCAATCATAATTAAATAACCTAAATTTGGTAAATAAAAAGTTTCATTATTGATATTATATTTGAAATATTTTATATTTTGATTTATTTTTTTATAGAATATATTTTTCAAATACAAGTCATTATGATTTATAGATAATATTTTTTGCATAACTAATATTCCTACGATAATTTGAAAATATATATTTAATAATAATTTAAGATCATTTATTTTATATAGAATTTGAGATAGATCACCATCTGCATATTCCATTATAATATAAGTAGGTGTATGAGAATATATTATGATAAAATTTGGACATACGTTATCATATATTATTTTTTTAATCAGATTAAGATAAAAGATTTCATTTAATAGTTGATTTACAAATTTATCATTGATATATTTTAATATGATGGAGCCACATTTAGGTGAATCTATTTTATAAATATTAGAAGTTCCTCCTTTATTTATAATTTTTTTTTGATTTTTTTGGATTAATATTTCACAATCTGAAAAATTTAGTAGATTATTATATTCAATTATATTTGAACGATATTCTAATTTATTCATTATATTAAGATATTAAGATATTAAAATATTATAATATTTTAATAAATTACAAAATTTTAATATTAAATTAATCAAATTAAATTTTAATAAATTACAACATTTACAAATTTTTAATAAATTACAACATTTACAGTTGCTGTTATATTACCATCAACTGTTCTAGCTGTAACAATCGTAGTCCCACGATTCACTCCACGAATTAAACCAGATGCATTTACCGTACATATTCTAGTATTTGAACTACTCCATAAAACAACTTTATTTGATGCAGTAGGAGGCGAGATAGTTGGGGTAATTTGACCATTCCTATTTAACTGAATTCGAATATTTGTAGGAGTTAAAATTAAACTAGTTACCGGAGTAAGAACTGTTATAGATACATTTGCTGTTTTAGATTGAACTACGGTTGTTGCTCGAATAATAGCATTACCATTTGCAACGGCTTGAATTAATCCGCTACCTGATACCGTCGCAACCGATGTATTCGAACTAGACCAATTAACATTTTTATTAGGAGCATTTGTTGGAAGTACAGTTGGTACCAATTGTGATGTTTGTGTAGGGTTTAGTACAAGTGATGATACATTTAGACTTATACTATATGTCGCTGCGATAACTGATACGGATACAGAGGCTGATTTAGCTTGATCTACAGTTGTTGTCGTAATTGTTGCTGAACCATTCGCAATGGCTGTAATTATACCTGTATTAGATACAGTTGCAACCGATGTATTCGAACTGATCCAATTAACATTTTTATTAGATGCCGTAGCAGGGAGTATAGATGGTACTAATTGCGATGTTTGTAATGGATTTAATACAAGTGATGATACATTTAGACTTATACTCGAAACTGGGGTTATCACTGTTACGAATACATAGGCTGATTTAGCTTGGTCTACAGTTGTTGCCGTAATCGTTGCTGAACCGTTTGCGATGGCTGTAATAACGCCACTATTGGATACCGTTGCACCTGATGTATTCGAACTGGTCCAATTAATATTTTGATTAGATGAATTCGCAGGAAGTATAGATGGTACTAATTGTGATGTTTGTGATGGGTTTAATACAAGAGTAGATACATTTAGAGTGATTGATGCGACATGAATTATAGGAGGAGGTGGAATTATAGTATGGGATATTAATAAGGGTGCTATAACACTTCCATTTAAAGAACCTAAACCTGTATTATTATCGTACCCAACTTTCGCAGTATATCCTCCATTATTACCAACCCTTACATCGTGAAATGATGTAGAACCGTACGTATATATATATGGTAGGATAAAGAAATTTATATTTAAACTTGCTATAAATCCGGCATATGCTGGAGCAACAATACTAGTCCCTCCAATAATATATGAAGATCCGCCGATTCTAAATACGACTCCTGTATTTGGGTCAGCGTCCCCAGCAATATCAGGAACCGCACGATAATTTTGAGTAAGATTTAAGCCGGATTGATAAGAAGGTAGGGTAAAGATTTTACTAAATCCTCCACCGGTCCCAGTCCAAACAGTCTCTATTGTTGATGCGTCGTATATTAAGTTAGGGCATACTAGATTTGTTCCTCCACAACCAATAACATTTGGCGATGATGAAGGATAATCTACATTAAGAGAACCTCTTATGCCATCTGAAGAACCATTATCTCCACTCGCAACAAAAATATTTATACCTGCACTTACTGCACTTGCAAATAAAGTATTTAAATTATTTAACAATGAAGGAGTATATGCAATTTCAGGAGCCCCCCAACTTATAGAAATAGTATTCGGTTTAACCATCTGACCATTAACATTAATTGGGGTATTTAATGCAGTATTAACACAATCAAAGAATCCAAGGTCAGTATTTGGAGCAATATACAAAATTATTACGGTTGATGCACTAGCACAACATACTCCACTCATTTCAACATCTATTGTATTCTCTATCGTCGCCCCATCATTTAGTACGGGTGAATTTGTTGCATTGTCAATAAGAACAACTTTGACAACTGGATAGGAACTAGGATTAATCCCAACGGAACCCCAATAAGTTTGAACATCACCATTTGTTAAAATACCACTCGCATCGACCGTTCCAAATAATCCACCTCCTAAACTAATAATACCTATTACATTTACAACATTTGCAACTGGCGGAGTGAATCCGTAAATCGTTGCAAACTGAACTGCAGTAAAATATGATAAACTTTGGGCAGCATTTGGTTTGATTTGGGTTAGGTCTGTTCGATGAATTGCATTTTTTGTAAAATATGGTTTTATCGCAGTATGTTGTTTATTTCGAAGTACCATTATATTTGGATTTGTTTCTAAAGATGAGGCAAGGTTCGAACGAATCCATTCATCTAACATTGCCTCATCTTTTTCACCAATAGATTTAATTCTAAATGAAGTGTTTGAAAGGGGGTCATTTTGAATAAGAAAGCCCATTGCAATTGCACTTTCTTTTAATAAAGAAATTTCAGTTTCATTTTTACAACTTATTCGAATAATTGACATATATTTATAATAATATATAATAATATATTATTATTATTTTTTATATTAAATAAATTATTATAAAATTTTAAAATTTACACATTTTATGATTGTAATATCTTAATAACTTGATCTGCCTTATAATAATCTTTAGCACTATTATGCTTTATTTCATCAGTATAATCTAACCAATTACTACATTAGATATTGTATTTTGTAAAAAAATATTAGAAAAATCAAACATACAATTATAATAATTTTATTAAGATTATTAAGATTATTAAGATTATTTATATGAATAATATATAAATAATATATAAATAATATATAAATAGAATATAAATATATTCATATGTTAATATTTACAGATAATTCATACATCGACGTACAAACTATATTACATACATCTAAAGGTTTATATACGATATTTGAATTATATAATAAAAATATTTTCGTATGGAATGGAAAATCGTTCGAATCGAAAAAGATAGAATATGCAGGGATGGCAGATTTATATGAGATATCTTTATCAAATGGACAAAGTCTTAAATGTTCAGCTCTACATGAATGGATGATCCAAGATAAGATTCAAGATAAGATCCGGGATAAGATTCAAGATAAGATTCAAGATAAGATCCAAGATAAGATCCGGGATAAGATTCAAGATAAGATTCAAGATAAGATTCAAGATAAGATTGTCCTTACAAAAGATTTAACAAAGAATATGCGACTTACGCGACTTACGCGACTTACGCGACTTACGCGACTTACGCGACTTAATCAAATTAATCAGAGTATAAAACCACTATTCGATTTTAATGATACGAATTTAATAATAAATCCATATATTCATGGGTTTATTAGTGCGATATCTGCAATATCAGATTCAGTTTTAATAGTCTTACCAAAAGCAAAACAAATTTTATTAAAAATTTTTGTCCCAATCCTATATACATCCGATTCAAAATCATATTTGTTTTTTTATAAAGATTGTCAGCATAAAACAAATATGGATATAAATTTTGTTCCTCTAAATTATTCAATTCAAACAAAATTAGAATGGATTGCGGGTATCATTGATAATATTGGTCTCATAAAAAAATCATATATCGAACTAAAATGTAAAAAATATAAAAATTATGACTATTTAATACAAGTTCAATTTGTTTTGCAAACATTAGGTGTATATTCAACGTTCGAAACGAAATCTAATTACAAATCTCGATTAAAAATTAATATATCTGATATAGTTCGATTACGCAAAATTGGTTTAAAATTATTTTATATAAATGTAGACGATTTTTTATCAAAAAATAAAACAAATATTATTGCTCAACCTGATATTTATATTACAAAAATACGAAAAAATATTACAAAATCTCATATATATTCGATTAAATCTGATATAATTTCTGACAGAAATTCTAATTCTAATTTTAATTCTAATTCTAATTCTGATATAAATTTATAAAGATTCTAATATATTATTTATATTATGCAAAAATATATTGGTCATTGTGGTAAATCTATGATAGAGAATACTAGTTTTTATTTTGCCAATTATTTTGATTGGATAATAATGAAAGACGTGATTATTAAAAAAACAGATACACCTCGACATATTTATATAAAATTAGATTTTTTACAAAAATATATTAATGAAATTTCTACTATTAAAAATGATTTTATTTTGATTACGGGTTGTAGTGATTATTCTCCTCAAATACATTTTTTTAATGAGTATAATTATCTAATAAACTTACCTAACCTAAAAAATTGGTACGCTGAAAATAATATTTCTCAACATCCTAAAATGTCTTCATTAACTGTTGGTTTTGCTACTCATACAAAAGAATATGAAGATAATCTTTTAATGATTAGTAGGAGTGTAAATATTGAAAATAAAATAAATAAAGTTTTTTGCTGCTGGAGATCCCGTTATACAAATGTATGCGGACCTTCGTACGTTGAACGGGGTGCAATGACTGATTTTATTGATTCTTATCCAGATATTTTTGATAAGGTTGGTAATGGTGAATTATCAATAATTGATTTTCAAAAAAAAATGTCCCTGTATAAATGGTCTCTATGTCCTCTTGGAAATGGATTAGATTGTGCACCTAAAATTTTAGAATGTTTTTTCTTAAAAACAATACCTATTGTACGTAAAAATATTAATGTTATAAATTTATATGCAAATTATCCTATTATATGGGTTGACGCTTTTACAGATATACTTCATATGAATCTACCTTACGACAATCATATAGATTGGACCAGCATAATTGAATCATTTACCTGTAAAAATTGGTTTAAAAAAATTGATAATTTTATTATATTACAATAATATTATATGATTGATATATAATATTATAAGCTTTTAATCTTAATTAATTCATATTAATTCATTTTAAGATGGAACTGATTGAACATTTAGATTTAGCAACATGGCAATTTCGACTACAAAAAAACAAAAGAAAACGTACATCGTCTATTGGTAGTAATAATTATAATAATCTTAATCTTAAATTAAATGTGTGGATTAAAACTCAAACTGACCTATCATGTTCTTTATGTGCAGAACATACAGACCAAATGATGCTGATTATATGTTGTAATCAAACAACGTGCGATGATTGTTTCCAAAAAATGAATATATCAATATGTCCATATTGTAGAACTCCGTTGGATATTATTCATCCACATATTAACGTAAATATCGAAAAATTAAAGGCTGATGAAAAACAAGCGAGGATTGATTCAGAACCCGATGTCCGTCGTGATTTGATTCGAGAAGAACGTACATTAAATGGAGAATGTATTTGTGAAATATGCATTGATAGATATGTAGAAGATTTACGGCGGGAAGAAGATATACGTGAATTTAATATTCTCCAACCAATGCCGGAATTAATACCAATTGTACCGTTGGAACCGAATCCGTTGGAACCGAATCTAATAGATCCGAATCTAATAGACCCCAATATTGAATTGGAATTTGTAAGATTATATAATCAGATGCAAATGCAACCTCCTATAATTTTAGAATTTGCTAGGGCAGATGATTTAGTTATAATGCATCATGTACCTCCTGTACCTCCTGTACCTCATGTACCTCCTGTACCTCATGAGCCTCTTGTAGAACAATATATGCTACCACTCATAGATCCTCCAGAACCTGCAGATCCGGATATGCCACCACTCATAGATGCTCTAGAACCTGCAGATCCGGATATGCCACCGCTCATAATCCCAGTTTTGCTACGAGCAAATATTGAAGAAGTTATGGCAGAACAACAAAATGTTCCGGTAGAACACAATCCGATAGAAAACATTGCAAATTGGATTATGATTCAAACCCCAGTGCGCTGTGCGAGTTGTTTTGATACGACAGAAGCAGGGGGAAATGCATGGGTTTCTTCATGTTGTGCAATTGGTGTCGGCGAAGACCCTCCAAATGGATATTGCAATGAATGTTTTCCTCAGATAGATCCCATCACATCACGTTGTGCGACATGTAATAATTCGACGACCCCTCATAATATTCATCAATGTAATTGTATTCATTGCCAAAGTATGATGCAAAAAAATATGTATGAGGCAATTTTAGCAGAAGATGATGCATATGAGATTGGTCATCCAAATAGATTATCCGAGGATGAACGGATATATTACCAAATATTAATAGTCGATGCCATATCAAATATTAATCCTAATGCAATGTTTCATTATCGTATTGTAAATCCACAATTTATTGAGAATAATATTGAGAATAATATTGAGAATAATATTGAGAATAATCAAATTAATATTATTAATAATCAAATTAATATTGGCAATATTAATGAAATTAATAATCAAATTAATATTCGCAATATTAATGAAATTAATAACAATCCAAATTATATTAATCGTATGGAAGAGGTTGACTAATATAAAAATTGATTTATAAATAGTTTTAATTAATTTTAATTAGTTTAAGTTATAATTAAAAAATATATCTTTATTTTATCAAAAAAAAATATTTTATTAAAAAATAATATGGAACTTGTAAAAAAATTTATCTATCCAAATGTTTCTGAAACAATTGTTTCTAAAACAATTAATTCTAAAACAATCGAATTAAAATACAAAGAACAACTAAAGCCAAAAGCTTTAACCAGAATTCTTAATAAGATAGAATCATATGATAAAATTCAGATATTATATTTTGACAAGTGTATGATTAACGATAGAGGTTCCGTATGTATTGGTTCATATTTAATTATGAATACTTGTCTGAAAGAATTAACTATTGCAAATGATTCTATTGGGACGATTGGACTTGAAGCAATTGGTAGGGGGTTACAAGATAATTCAACTTTAGAATATTTGAATTTAAAAAATTCAACTCTCAACGATATTGATCCGATTATTACGAGTCTTAGAATAAATTATACTTTGTCCACATTAAATATTTCATCAAATTATATATATAATCAAACATATATTTTATTGAATGATTTACTTTTGACAAATTCGTCTATTAAAATTTTAGATATATCGGATACCGCATATTGTGAATTTTCATTCTATGGATGTAAATTCTTTATACAAAATGCATTAAAAACGAATATACATTTAGAAGAGTTAAATATGTCATCAAATTATATTGATGATGATACAGCCGTATTAATCGCAGAAACATTAATTGTAAATAAGACATTATTAAAAATTAATCTTTGTAATAATATTATTACAAAGATTGGTTACGATTATATTATGAATAATTTGAAATATAATAAAAATATTATAAAAATTGAACTCCAATCCAATCCAATCGAAACGAATCTATCAGAGTTGCATATCTTATTACGAAATAATTACAATCGAAATAAATTTTGGAAATATCCCTCAAATTTAGCTAAATTTGACAAACAATTTTATCAAAATCTTATACATTTGATGTTATATGTCAGACAATATACATTTATTATACCAAATGAAATTTGGATTTATATATGTGAGTTTCATTACAAATAATATAATTAATTTTATATTTTTATAATATTTTTTTTATAAAATTATATAGTAATATTATAAGATTATGTCAGAATTATTAATAGGACTTGTAATAATTTTTATAATATTTTTTATTTATATTTATTATTTGAATACAAATTATAATACAAGTTATAATATGAACTCACCTCGTAGTGATTTATCTAATATGAACTCACCTCGTAGTGATTTATCTAATATGAACTCACCTCGTAGTGATTTATCTAATATGAACTCACCTCGTAGTGATTTATCTAATACGAACTCACCTCGTAGTAATTCACCAATCTTTACTAAATCTATTACAGAACCTATTTTGTCTGAACCAATTATCGCTGAACCTATTCTTACTGAACCAATTATCGCAGAACCTGTTGCATACCCTTATTATTTTTGGGATTATGATGATTATTTATTATATCCGCCTGTAGGTTTTGGTTGGGGTGGTGGTAGTAGTAGTAGCGGAGGTAATAGTTATTATTGGCATTCACCTCCAAATAGACATAATGGATATCATGGAGGTCATGGAGGAGGTCATGGAGGTTATGGAGGTCATGGAGGGGGTGAAGGTCATGGAGGGGGGGGAGGGGATGGAGGTCATGGAG
>Ga0114966_10002759_pt1 | contig 15571 bp, 16 predicted proteins | sample M_130207_XF_Meta_FD_87029 | JGI IMG/M metagenome (GOLD analysis project Ga0114966, IMG submission 87029) | Freshwater microbial communities from Lake Montjoie, Canada to study carbon cycling - M_130207_XF_MetaG | ecosystem: Environmental > Aquatic > Freshwater > Lake | place: Lake Montjoie... | reverse complement strand
CAAGAAGTCTAAGAAGTCTCGTAAGTAAACCACCTTTCTATACCGTCAAATACTAAATTTAAGAACGCTAGTTCTTAAATTTAGTATTTTCGGAAATGACGTGTAATATGAAGAATTTAAGGCCACCGAGCGAAGCGAGGGGGTTCTTAAATTCGGTATTACACGTTACCTCCCAGTGTCTAAGAACTGGGAGGTATTGCCGCAAATTCACCCTGTGACTTTCCTGTACATAACAGTGTAAGTGCTCGGGCTAATACGCACATCATCAACCGGTATCGCATTCTCATCATCGTAGAAGATCCACTTTCCAGTCACTGGATGCTTTGCGTGTGCGGTATAATGGCCACCCCGATGTGAGCCATGGTGCTCGATAGTTGAGAAGAGTTCATACTCGCACTTAGCACTGCTCTCCTCAGAACCCTCATGAAAGACCTTGGCGAAACTCAGCCGCTTCGGCACATTGATATGAGTATTAATACGATTGCCACCGTTCTCATTACGCTTCAGCGTAATAATCACCCAATTTCCAAGACGCCAGTAAGTATAACTTACTGTCACCTTCTGCCGCTTAGTACACTTATCACACTCATAATCATCAACCTCCTCACCCTTACAGTCCTCCACCATGAGATCAATAAGATCTTCCGCATGACCCTTTTTTACACAAAGCTCGTTGGTCATCCGATGTTCCCAGGTGACATTCTCATTCTTACAGCCATTGCAAACAACTGACTTCCGTCTCATAAAGAAGAGTAGCTCAACCATGGGCGAATACTTCTTTTCAAATGACTTCTTCCAGTATTCCAGAGCATTTATAACATCTGGCTTCCGCACCAAGGGCTTAATTGTCATAGTAACCTCTTCCGCGAGGGCCTCGTGAATCTGATCTAGCATGAATACCAGGAACTCATGAGAATCGTGGGCGATAGGGGCACGAAACTGACCATATCCCTCCTTTACAGCTGAAGGGAGCATCTTACTCCACAGATAATTTGTTCTCGCCACATTACCATCACCGGTCCACATCGCCTTAATTAGCTGTCCATATGCTTCTACGAACTCAGTCTTTTCTGACTTGGGCTTCTTATTAAGAAGTTCTGTATGTTGATCTTGAAGAATATAGATAGTTAAATCGACTTGGTGTCTGAGAGCTTGAAGAGTCGCATTTCCATAACAGGTATTACCTATATTGGTCAATCCGCAGAGACCTTTCTCGAACGACATAGTGGGGACTTTGGATTTGTGTTAAAGGGTGTTTCACTTTTTGTTGATGGGCTTAGGCCATCAACAAAAAGTCTTAGGGGCGAAGCCCCGCACTTTTTCAGTCGCTTCGCTGGAAAAATAGTAACGCGGTCGCAACGCAGAGCACTTTTTTAGACTTGTAGCTAGATGAACAATCCCGACTACCAAACGGTTTACGGGGTCGGATTACTAGATGATCTACACAATTACTTCCCCGCCTTTCTTTACGAGCAGGGGCGTTTTCAGACTCTCCCCCAAGCCTTTAGCTATTTTCGTCATCAACTAAATGCCCGCTTCAACCTTTTTTCCTACGGTGCCTCTCTTCACCGAGCAGCAACACCTCGTGCTAGCCCTGGGGCGTCACCTGCTCATCCTAGCCATGGGGCATCAACTACCATGCCACAATGGCATGCGTCGAGAGATGACTTGGCTGCAGATGTGGCTTCACTCAATTTTCTAACATCACTCCTTGGCTCTAGAGAGCCTATTCGAATGGGATTAGGCACACTTGGTGGGCTAGGAGCAGGCCTAGGGGCAGGGCTTGGGGCAGGGCTTGGAGCACAGCCACGTGGTCCAGGGGCAACGCAGGGACTAGCCCCAGACCTCTGGGCAGCCTTTACTACTCCAGTTGTTATCAGGCCGAGCCAAGCAGTTCTAGCAGCCAATACAGAACTATTATCAGGCTCATCACTCCCTTTAACACAAAACAGCTGTAGCGTCTGTCAAGATACAATTTCCGCAACAGAAGAATGTCGTCGCCTCAAGCCATGTCAACATGTATATCATAAAATATGTATTGATCAGTGGTTTTTACGATCTGTTGTCTGCCCCACATGCCGCCATGATATCCGTGTATCTACACCACCTTCTCCACGTATAATGCCGGCAGACCCTGTAGCTGATATACCTGTAATAGATGAAGCAGACTTATCTGGAGCATCTTTATAAGAAAAATAGCGTAAATCCCTATTTTAGCTTAGGCTAAAAATCGGCTAAAAATAGGTGTAAGTAGACTAAAGAGGATTGAACCAATACTCTTTCGCCGTTTGGGACGTTATATTATTTTATCCAAGGTTGCTACATTTACCAAAGGCGGCGAGGCTTACCAAAGGTCGCGAGGCTTACCAAAGGTCGCGAGGCTTACCAAAGGTCGCGAGGCTTACAGCAGGTTCGAGATATCTGGCGGCAGCGTCTTAAGCTGCATGCCATAGTGCTGGCAGATATCCTTCATCAGATCAACCTCCTCAGGGAGTAGGAGATTAATCGTCGTGCCCTTGCGGCCATAACGACCAGCACGGCCAATACGGTGAACATAGTTCTCACGATTCGTAGGAAGCTCATAGTTGATGACCAAGCTGATCTGCTGCACATCGATGCCACGTGCGATGATATCCGTGGCAATCATTACACGAGTCTCACCGCTGATAAACTGCTTCATACGGTGCGTCCGCTCAGGCTTCTCAAGCTCGCCGTGTAGGCAGGTAACTGGGTAGCCCTGGGCAGACATCTTCTCAGCAATCTGCTCCGCCTTCATACGCTTGTTACAGAATATCACCGCCTGAGAGATATTCAGGTTCTTGTAGAGGTCGCAGATACACTCGAACTTGTGGTCCTCGCGATCAAGATCAATGTAGAACTGCTGGATGCCCTCCAGACGAACCGCATCAGGCTCAATCAGGATTCGCACAGGATTATTCAGGATCTTCTCAGCAACTGAGCGAACCGCATCAGGCATCGTGGCTGAGAAGAGGGCAACACGAGTCTTCTCAGGAAAACCCTTCTCAAGGATACACATAACCTGCTTGTAGAAGAGATCCTCAAGCATCTGATCCGCCTCGTCCATGACTAGCACACGAATCTCTGAGCGATCGAGTGCGTTACGGCTCACCAGGTCATAGATGCGACCAGGCGTGCCGACGATGAACTGGGCACCATTCTCAAGTGCTGAAATATCCTCACGGAGACTGTTGCCGCCGACAGCACAGAGCACCTTGAGCTGCATAAAGTGGCCGAGGGAAGTCGCGACCTTGGCAATCTGCTGGGCGAGCTCACGAACGTGGACAAGCACAAGCACCTGGGGACGCTTAATACGCTCATCTACTGTCGCGAGAGAACCGATAACAAAGGTGCCGGTCTTGCCAGTGCCTGACTGGGCCTGGGCGATTAGGTCGCGTTTCTCGGCAATTGGGACGATGCCCTTTGACTGGATAGCACTGGCCTTCTCGAAGCCGTGCGAATAGATCCCGCGAAGGAGATTCTCTGGAAGATTCATCTCATCGAATGAAGTATAGATCTTAATGTCCTCTGATGGGGTCAGAGTGTCGAGCCCGTGGCTCTGAGTCTCGAGGTCCTTGGGGAAGTTCTCAGTGTCAGTCATCTTGTATGTAGTTGGGACTTTGGTTTAAGCAAAGGGGGCAATCACTTTTTTTAGCAGGAAGGCTAAAAGTTGATTTTAAAAAAGCTCCCAACCAAGTAGTCTAAGATGGCCGATGATGAGGATTTCGCCGATGACATGGACCAGGAGGCGGATTTCGGTATTGATGCGGATATCATCGTAGATGATCTTCCGAAGGACGATTCACTCGCAGCACTACTAAAGCACCACCCAGAGTGTATTATTGATTATGCTGAGAAGGTTGCCCCAAAGATTCCTCTTATTGCGTCTCCACCGCTGAATAAGGATCCCAATCACAAGTCAGTGCCCTTTCTTACACAATATGAGAGAACCAAGATTCTTGGCATGCGGGCGAATCAGCTGAGCCAGGGTGCTCGTCCGTATGTTGATGTTCCAGAATATATGACCGATGTTGGCGAAATCGCCCGTCTTGAACTTAAGGAGCGTCGTCTACCTTTCCTCGTTCGCCGCCCCATGCCAGATGGCAGCCACGAGTATTGGCGTCTTTCAGATCTTATTGTCTTCTGAGCCAAACCTCAAAAAAATTATTTCTACATGGGCAGTAAGATCCAAATGTCTCACCACCTGCTTCCGCATAATCAACATAAAAATTATTCTTTTTTAGAACATCATCTATATAATTCTTATGATTCCCGTCTACATAATCGTTTTCCATTATAATTAGATTTATTCCATTTAAAATTTCTGGCATATCCTGCAATATATAATAAAAAGCTCCTTCGCAATCGAGAACTAATGTGTCAAAGGGTATCTTGTATTTATCCATAAGATCTGCATAAGTAATTGTCGATACAGGCGTATATCCTGGTAGAAGAGTATCGCTGACAATTGTTGTCCAGCCCCTTTGAATTAAATTACGCTTTGATAGTGCTGATCCTTCAATATGGAAGCGAAACCCATTTATATCTCTATTTTCTTTTAATTGATTGTAAATATGTTTATCTGATTCTAAGACAACTAATCTTCCAGAATCTGATAAAATAGACGAAATAACCAAGGAATTTCTTCCAATATTTCCTCCAATTTCTAATACTGACTCAGTGCCCTTAAGATAACGAACTGCCATCTTTTGTTCGGGCAATTCATGGACAAAGCTTCCATAGAGAAGTGTTAACTTGTTTTGAATATCAGTTAGTTTCGCCATTTTGTCTAAGGGGTAAATTGATTCTGGCATTTCTTTTAATATAGTCTCTGTTAACATATCAATATATACACTAGATGAATCATTGTATTCGGATATGCCACTTTCAGATACTACAATAATATACTTTAACACATTTGGCAAGGGATCTGTAAAGATTTTTGCTCTAGCTAAGTCTCCTTTTGGTATAATAATATAATTATTACATTTTAGGTCTTGAATACAGATATCAGTTACATCTATATTACTTGTTGGAGTTCCATAGAGGATACGCATATATATTTATTTATTCGCCAGTTCTTAAGTCAGCGGCTTGCTGATTTATCTGTAACTGCGTGCCTCTTTGATCATCCCGCATTTTCTCGATAATCTCTAGAAATACATCATAGGAGTATAAGTTGTTCGCATAAATGGGGGCAAAGTAGGCAATAGTTGTTACATTTACTTTAGCAGATTCAATAATCTCATTCCATGAATATTGTTTTGGGACTTTTACACACTTGGTATCTCCATATACAGTCCCATATTCAAAAATCAGTTCGGGTTCATGGTGATAACTAGCCGTTCCAGAACGCAGAAATCTTCCAAGATATTTTCCATCGTAGCTCCAAGCCTCAGACATTCTAAACAATATCTTTTAAAAAATTACCGTCAAATCTATAATTTAAGAACCCCATTGGGTTCTTAAATTATAGATTTTAGTGAGTAACGTAAAGAACTAAAGTGAAAAGAACCCCCCCTCCCTTAGGAAGGGGGTTCTTAACTTTAGTATTTCACGTTAAGCCAGGGAAAACCCCTGAATGTGTCTTCTGTGAAATCTGATTAAATCTCCAAATGTATATGCTGTCGATAAACAACGACTAGACACGATGCCATCAAAATAGCCTCGTGTCTTGACGTCAACAATACAGGTCCAGACGGAGTCCTTCCCATTATAAAGCTGAACAAGATCGCCTTCCTTAAATTGTTCTTCAATTATCTGTTCTGCTTCTATAAATCTCGGTGCTATCATAGCAAATCATATAAGTAAGTGGTATCTTTATTTTTTAGGTGCCTGAGGGGCTGGAAAAGCACACGAAAAGCACAGGAAAAACACACGAAAAGCACACGTCAAAATATTACAATTCGTTTTTCAGGCGGAATATACATGGTCGCACCAGGACCTATATCAAAGGCATCATAAAACTCATTAATCTGAGAAACAACTAAGTTAACCCGTAAAAAGGCCGGCGAGTGGCTATCCAAGTCAACCGACGATTTGAGCTTTTCTGGCCGATACTTCGTTCTCCATGAGACAGCAAAGGCGTAGAAGAATTCTCTGAACTCCGCATTTCTTTTGTCGATTTCCATTATTCCACGGCGTTCCATATCAGTCTTGAGTGCCTCGAGTGCTATCGCCACGCCGCCCAAGTCAGCAATATTCTCGCTCAGAGTTTTCTCACCATTGATATGTTTCCCATACACTGTCTGTTTATGGAATAATTCAATAAGTGCCTTTGACTTCTGTGTATATCTCATCAAATCTCCACGTGTCCACCATTTCTTCTTTTCACCTCTCGCATTAAATTCTTTACCTTCCTCGTCAAATCCATGACACATCTCGTGGCCAATAATTGTCCCTAGGGCACCGTAATTCCATGCGGGAGAAGCGTCCTTTGAATAGAAGGGGCTTATACAGGTCCCATACGGAATCATTATCTCATTATTCTCATTGAAATAATAGGCATTCACCCTATAAATCCCTTCCTCCCAGTAATCGTAGTTTTCTCCCAATCTAGAAAAAAGAGAATTAGTATTCCACGACCCAAGATCATAGATATTTTTGATACAATTTGTGGGATCTAGGTTGATTTTTATACTAGGAGCCCAATTCTTTGGTCTAATCGTATCAATACCCATTCGCCCAATCTTTTCAATGGCGGCTAGACGAGACCCCTTCTCTAACCAATCTACCGCCCCAATTCTCTTTTTAGCAGCCGCCACAAGATTGGCCGCCAATCGTTTGACAGGTCCACGGATTTCTGGATCACCCGCCTCCTCCCAGAAAATCCGCGAGTAAGTGTCATTCATGTAACGATAGACCGTGTTCACATAGACTTCCATTCGTGGAAACTTCTGCCTCTGCCCCTGAATTAGACGGCCAAAGAATTCAAAATCGAGATCGTCATAGGGGGCAGATAGATAAGGAAGTGCGTGGAAGATGTAAATTTTTGCCAGATATAATCTCCAGAAATCAATAGGAACTTCCTTTAACACCTTCTCTAAATAACGTATCCAGCTCGGCGAATTATAGTAAATTTTCTTTGATTTCCAATTCTCAAGTCCGCTCACCTCAAACCACGTGGCCCAAGGAATTCTCGGATATTTTGATAGTAGCTTGCCGCCTTTTATGTGTATATCATCAGAATTCCATAGGGCATCCATTTTAAAGGCGAGAGTTTTCTCAAATTCATATACAAATGAGAGATTATTTATATTGAATAGATTACCTGCCTTATCCATAAGCTGCTTGTATTTCTCTGTTATATCTGGATACTTGTATAAGGATAAGGGAAGACTGGGGCAATTAGAATCAAGACGCAAATTGATTTTCTTATCAGGCATGATGTGATACTGGTAATTGAAAATGCTAATTATACGACTTTTTGCCATGGCGGAAAAATGTTTAATAATATCGTCAACAGTATTCACACACTCAATCGACTTTACAATTGAATGGATATAATCAAGACTAGCGTGTTTTGTATTTTTATCTTTAAAGAAAGAATCTTTAAGATCGATCAAACTTTTATTGGTAGTCGATTCAAGAATTTCGACCGACTTATGAAAAACGCATCTTTCAACCTCTTCACTCACACCGAAATCATTTTCAAACGGAGGGACGTGCACCTTGGAGATCCATTCATGGTTGACCCAATCGTAAAAATTATTGGATGCGTGTTCCAAGTCAGTTGATGAATAGTTCGAAGCAGCTGCTGGTATAGGGATGTAACAAAACGGTTGAGATGTTATCTTCTTTTGATGCCTTTGGGCTTTTGAGCTCTTTCTTGTTTGGCCCATCTACTTTTCGACATATTTCTGTAAAACAACGACGACGCTTTATGACATAGCTATGAAAATGGAGTTCATGTGATATACTATAAAGAGTTTTCGTCGCCATTTAATTATTAGTGTGATTTTGATCCGGAAAGGCATGAATGAAATATGCAACACGGTCTAATCACTGAGTCCATCTCTTTCCACAATTCAAACAATGGATAAAGATTGTCATCGGCTCATCAGCAGAACGCGTCTGTAGCTCGTAATACGTGCACTTTCGCTTCTTACACCCATGGCACATCCACTTATCTGTAGCACGTGAGAAATCACCCTCCAGCTGAATCTGCTCTCTCTTTGCCTGTCTATCCACCATTTGTTGCCAATTCTCAGGACAGAGCTCATAGTAATTCTGCTTCGCCACTTCCTCGAGGCTGAGTTCCTGTGTAATAAAGCGGACCCAGAGATTCTTATTCTGAATATAGGAATCTGGATTAAGATTTCCAATAAGTCGCCGTGCTACCGCGAAGTAGATATCTCTAAATGCCTGGGATGACCATGTCTTTCTTACCTCCTCAATGCGAGCAGTATCCATTGACTTCTTGAAGATTGTCTCTTCAATCTTATTCTGCGTATCAGCATCAAGCTTATCATGGAAGAAAGATGATATGATCTGTAGGACTCTGGTTCTATGAGGATTGCCCTCAGCAGTAGTATTATCCTCGATCTCTGGAAGCTCAACCTGTGCCAAGGCCGATTTGCGAACACGCGTAGCACGAACAGGCTTCTCGAGAACCGGCTCCTCATCGTCGTCAAGATCATCCTCAGGCTGATCGTCGACTGCCTCTGTTCCATCAAGATCCTCTACGCCATCGTCTCCGTTCACATTATCGACAATATCGGAATCATTCTCGGTGCTCTCGGAATCAGAGTTATCCTCCTCGCCCTCCAAATTACTTGTGTAAAAGGTTTCATAGTCGGCGGTCTTGAGATTCACAGCGGGTGTATATTCTGTAGCGGATGCTGACGAGACTACGAGAATATCTCCGTAGAAAGTCATTCCCTCGAGCGGGCTTGGAAGATGATGCTGATTCTCTGTCTCCTCCTTGCCATCGAGATATCCGAAGAAGAAGAGTGTTCTCTGCTTCTGCCGCCAATAGCTCTTACCTAATAGTGAAGGGGCCTCCTTTTTCTTTAGAGTTGTCATCATGGCGGCTGGCGTGAGGGACTTTAGCTTTCCCTGGCGAATTTCGCCCTTTTGTGCGAGAAAGACAACCTGGACATCGGAGGTTACGGTAGCAGCCATTCTAGAAGTTGGAGTTAGTGTTTACTTAAACTCTCACTTCAACTTTTAGTTAGGCAATGTTTATTCAACGAGTTTGGGATAGGGCTTCTAATCCTTCGTGCCCTTCAGGCAAAGGAGAATGGATAATTTGGGATGCTGGCAATGAGTTCTGGGAGATGAAGGGTGATCTGATTCGCCATTTTTCAATCGTATCACGTGTAAAAGATGAGACAACTATTGTTGAGACAGTTCAACTTCTGAATGATTCACCGATTCCCCTGGAAGCGATACGGCAGGAGGTTCGTGGTTGGAAGGTAAATGAGAAAGTTCTGCCTTCTGTAGGAATGAGAGCACAGGTGCCCCCTTCAAGTCACTCTCCTTCAAGGGACTATCCTTCAAAGCAGATGCCTTCAAGGCAGATGCTTCAGAAAAGAGTTTCTCAACCTTTGAGACAAGGTCCCGCATTTCTTCCAGATACTCCTGAGGATGTTTCAGAGCATCCTCCACCGCCGTCACAGTCTCATGAACCTCTTTTACACAAAAACACGAAGACCATGAAGTCCATAAGCCCCATGAGCCCCAAGAAGGCTGAGAAGGAAGACATGTCTGAAGGGTCTTTACCGATGTTTGTGCCAGAGACATTAGTTCCAACGTCACTGGAAGAACAGTCAAAACAGTCTTCTTACACTCCTCCAAATAATATATGGTCGTCTCTTTCCCAGTGGATTCCGCCTTCAGCACTCTTTCAGCCTTCTCTGCATCATCAAGCATTTTTAGAATTGTCTGGCACACAAGATCGATCTTGCCTTGAGAAGAAAGATTTGGAAGAGCACTCGCAAAAGAGAGAAGTTCGTTCCCAATACGTAAGACATTCTCAACATTCCAAGCCTTATCGCCCAAAGATTTCTGGGCCATCGAAACAAGTGTCGACGGGTCCATTATTTATCTAGAGTATATACTTAATTAATAATTTAAACCGGTCTGTTATTACACGTCAGTGGCTCCGCCAAGAAAATCTATAATTTAAGAACTAATGTTCTTAAATTATAGATTTTATGGTAATAATTCTCTAAAATAATCCCAGCTGATAGATCAGATATGAATACTAAGATTACACTAGCTGTAGTTGTGGCGTTTCTGATATATTCCTTATATTCTTGGTTTTCAATTCCCCAGATCGACGGCTTTGATATAAATAGCCAAGAATACTCAAACGTCGTTGTGCCATATAAATCGCCTGCACCGACCCAGGTTATTTCAGCGGGTGGACCAAGTGCACCATCTGCTGCTCCACCAGTGCCAGATGTGCCTAATATGGTTCCACCTGAAGAGCCATTTGACCCTCAGGAACAGTCCTACGAATCGGCAGACCACCCTGATCGCCTCAGATATCCTGAACGGGCATATGGCCCCGGCCTTGAACAGGACGACACTAACAGAGCAGTGGAATCTGGAATCGCGAGTAATTCCTACCAAAAAACAATGAATGCATATGAGACCTTTGGGCCAGAGTTTGCTCAAAATGGCGGGGCATTCATGGAGAACGGCGTTATGGCCAATGATACGGCTTTGAATGATGAGTATTCGAGCATTTGATTAAGTTAGTAACTCCGTAGCAGTTTGAGCTGAAGGCACACGAGGCACACGAGGCACACGAGACACACGAGAAGGCTAAAGCCGGCAGAAGGAGTATATGGAGGATGGAACCAAGTCTCCGCTCAAGCTCATATAGGCCAACCGAATGTAAACTTAAGAGAACCGATCCGGCTCTCCACGAAACGATTCAACGATTCGTGGAGAGCCTGTCAGACGATGTGCGAGTTAGCCAGTATGCCGATGTAAACTTCGCAATCAAAAAGCTGCAGGGAAAGCCGTGGTATTGGCTTACACAAATCGGCCGTTCAGGATATCTTGTCTTTCTTCCAAATACGCCGGCGGTATGGATTGACGAGCAGTTCAAGCATTCATACAAGGTTCAAATACGCGTGAATAGTTCTGTATATACAGAGAAAACCGTTATGGTCGCATCATTGGATATGGTTGATGGCCTTCTACGGCTCGAGGATTCCTGGATCATCGCAGGAAAGAACATCAAGTTTCAGGAAAGAATCCCTTTTACACAACGCTGGAACAGTCTCTTAGAATTCTACTGTGTTTTATACAAGAATGATTCTGCCTTACAGCAAGGTTTGCGTATCGAGCCTGCTACTTATGGCAAATTAGTATCAATTAAAGATATTCAAAATATCCCAAATGTTATGCTTGCTCAAGGCGAGGATGAGAGAAGAAGGCTTCGAGTCCAGCTAGTTCCAAGAGATCTGCCTGCACCCGCACCTACACCCGCACCGCAGCAGCAGCAGCAGCAAGTCCATACACGGAATCAAGCTCCTGCTCCAAGGCCTCCTCCAAGGCCTCAGCCTCAGGCGAAGGCTCAGGAAGCAATGGCGGTTGCACACCCAGAGTATCCCGATACATATGATCTTTTTATTGATGGTGTAAAAAAGGGTTATGCTGCAGTCCAGGATCTTGATCTAAGTAAGCGACTCAAGACTGTAAGTTCAAAGGAAATCCGCGTAAAAATCGAATGGAACCCAGAATTCTCTATGTATGAAATAAATGATATCCTAGGTTAGAATGCCTACACGCAGAAATCGTAGAAATACACAAGGTGGCGGTGGAATAGGCGGTGTAATCACATTTGGAAATCCTTCATTTTCTCCTCTAGTGAATAATGGCGTTGCCTACGGCACAACAAGCAGCTGCCTCGATTCCGCACGCCCTGGCCTTATCAGTGGATATTCTCCCAAGGGCCTTATGAGTGGTGGACGTCGCAAGGGTAAGTCCAGATCCAAGAAGCAACGTGGCGGTGCTTACGGATTTGGAGGTGGGGCTGGAATTGTCGCGGGTTATCCTGGTGCCGCCTCATACGCTCCCGTGACGTCAATCGGCTGCACAGGTGCTAGCCCCGTGATGATACCTTCCAGTGGTGCGGATGGTTCTCTAAACAAGGTAGGCGGGGCCCTATGGGATGGGCCTGCGACATCTGCTCTTCAGAGAGGTGGTTCATACCAGCTAGGCGAAACACTTGCCACCGCTGGATATACGCAGCTTGGCCCTAACTCAACATTCGGCACGTCTGCTGGAACACTAGTTAATGCTATCGTTCCCGTTGATGGCCGTAGCTCTGGATGTGGAATGAAGGGTGGTCGCCGCTCTACAAGACGCAAGTCGAAGGCACACAAGGCACACAAGAAAGCCAAGAAAAACTCAAAGAAGAACTCAAAGAAGAGCCGCAAGTAATTAGCATGATACCAGCTCATACACTAATCCCTGGAAAACGATATCGTATCCAACATATCCAGGGATTATTGTGCGGTAGAACCGGCCTATTTATAGAATCATACACATACCAATCATTTATACATCCAGAATATGTTCACGATTTTTATGATTTTAACACAACAATATTATCCATGGGAAAAATGTCTATAAATATAAAATGCTGTTATGATTCCGCTACCTGGGCCTTCTATGAATCAGCAGAAACGCTAATGGCTCAACAAATTGCACGTGGCTTATGCGACCGTATTCCTGAAGATACTGCGGGAATTATTTACGAATTTTTGATAGGGTCTAGAGCTTCTCCAGGAAGAAGTAAATTTCCTAAGCGTTAAATAAATGACTGAAGTTCCTGTCGAAAATTTAGTTGATGGCAGAAGATATCGTATTGAAAGTCGCGATGGTATGCATAGGCCTTTTATAGGAAGATTAAGATTAGGATCTCAGCCATTTGGGTTTCCTCCTGAGTTTTATCGTGAATTTGATAATGTAATATTACATCCATTTGAGCCTCGTAGAATTCATGGTTGGGGGCCCCAACCTACTGACAGGGAATATGCCGAGATAACAAGAAGTAGATTTTTTGAAACAGGTGAATCTATAGCTCTAAAAAAGGTTACAGATTATTTAGGTAATATAAGTATGGGTCAACAAATTATAAAAATAAATGGGAAACCTGCATCTGTGAATAGAGTTATTCCAGATAATACACTTAGAATAGTTGAAAGTTTTTTTGGTACAACAGCTCGGCCTCGGGCTCGTGGGCCGAATCGTTACACGCCGAGAATAAATAATAATAATGCGAATAATAAAAATGCTGAAAAGCCAAAAAAGCCTAGAACACGCAAAAATAAGAGAAAGTCCAGAAAGTCCAAGTCCTAATCAACCATCATACAACGCCCTTTTACAGTAATATCAACCTTTTCAACAAGCTCATGAGCCACAGCATCAGCTACCGCACCCTCTACTTGCGTAGCAATTTCAATCTTATAGGCACATTTCTTATAATATGCCTTACGCTTGAGCCACTGCCCTTGATACAACACATGACTATCGACCACATCAACAATGAGAGGTGCGACAACACGATCACCCTTCTGAACACGGAGAATACGACCTGTGCTCTGCTCAATCTTCTTTCGTGGACTCACCATAACCATCGTATTAAGCGTCTTAATATTCATCGCCTCTGATGCCATCGCATATGTTCCCAGCAAGACCTGAGCAGTCTTCGCACCACCTTCCCGAATATTCTCCTTCATCCCTCCGATATAGTATGATGCCGTTGTTCCCTTGGGCAAACCTCTCTCAATACGCTCCAAATGGGTAATTCGATCACTCAAGACAAGAATACGCCGGTCTGGCTCAGCTACTAGGCCCCGCATGACCTCGTCAATCCTCTCATTGCGTGGCTCGTATTCCAGGATTTGTGTTAAAAGGGTTGGTAGGACAAGCTCGCCGCGGAAGTCTGTCGGCTCATTACTGTAGGCTGGGTCATCGGACTCGAAATCCACCTTTCGCACAATCACGTCTGGATCCGCCTCTCGGATCTTCTCCCAATAAACCGGCTTTCCAATAAACCACTCGAAGACCTTAGTCAGCCCGTCGTCACGCACAGGAGTTGCTGAGAGACCGAGCATATATTTTGTCTGAACCTTGAACAAGGCACGGGAGAAATGTGCCGCACCGAGATGGTGGCATTCATCGAAGATGGTGAGGCCGAAGGAACGGAAATCGGTTTCGTCGAAATCGCGTTGAACAAGCGTCTGGATCATGGCGATACAGCAGTCATATTCTTGAGGTGGCCCCTTTTCAACCGGTGGGCGGGCGGCGTTCAGACGAGCCAGGAGTTCGTCCTTGGTTCCACCGACCTTGAGACCAAGTTCCTTGAGCTCGACCTTCAGTTCGGGAATCGTCTTTGTTACGACGACCTCTTCAATAAGGCCAATTTGTTTCTTGTTTTCCTGGATGATTCCGATACGAATTCCTGGCATAAGAGACTTGAGCTCTCCGCTCCATTGCTGTAGGAGGAACTCCTTATCGACCACGACCATGAATTTTCTCCCCAGACGTGCTGCGATATTAATGGCCATAAAGGTCTTTCCGCGACCACAGGGCACGCAGATAAGGCCGGCACCGACATTTACGAAATTGTCCACAATCTCCTTCTGATAATCGTAGGGCTTTCCAACGAATACGAGATCTTCCCGAATCGCATTTCCATCAACCAATGTCGATGCTTCGGCCTCTCCAAATTCGGCGAGTCCCCAGGCACGAGGAAGATAGTAACGAGATGCCGATTCCTGGTAAACTGGCCAAGAATCTGCCTGGGGGGCGTATCGACCCATTTGCTTAGGGGAAACGTTGAGATCCTTCTGAATCTTGGTATTCTGCTCATGAGTGAGTGAGGCCTTCTTTATAGCATATCCGAGATGTGTGAGAACTGTATTCTTAGAAGCCATTGTGGACCACCCTTTTACAGAGGACAAAGAATCAAATTTATTGGCCTTGGTCCAGAGCATTTTAACCGCCTCCAACAGATGGAAGCGGTGCCGATACTAATCATAATAGGGGCACCCGTATTAACTTCGATTGGATTCAGATTTGCTTTTACCGAGAATATTCTTGTGCGTCTCCTAATGGTAGCGGCACTCATTTATTCTATCCGCTTCGCCAAACCCGCATCAGGTCCCTTGTTTTCTTTACTTGTATTACTCGCGATCGTCACGCTATTACTCGAGAGAAATCACGTTGTTGTAGCATCGCTTGATAACCAAGTAAAAGATTCTAGAATTCCAAAACAGAATAACTTATATAAGCATCAGGCTCCCCAAGATATCTTTAAACATGTTGAGGTAACGGAAGTCTATGCCGATCATGAATCAAATCACGATGCGGAAGTTCATTTAAGCGATAATATACCAGATTTGAAGGAAGGTCCATCAAATCATGATTCACCAGAGTTTTATAAGTCTTTGGGTCTAGTAACGTGAAGTGCCGAATTTAAGAACCCCCTCGCTTCGCTCGGTTGTCTTAAATTCTTAGCACTTCACATCATTTCCGAAAATTCCAAAGTTAAGAACTAGCGTCCTTAACTTTGGAATTTGACGGT
>Ga0114966_10002757_pt1 | contig 15578 bp, 17 predicted proteins | sample M_130207_XF_Meta_FD_87029 | JGI IMG/M metagenome (GOLD analysis project Ga0114966, IMG submission 87029) | Freshwater microbial communities from Lake Montjoie, Canada to study carbon cycling - M_130207_XF_MetaG | ecosystem: Environmental > Aquatic > Freshwater > Lake | place: Lake Montjoie... | reverse complement strand
GACAAGGAACAAATCACCAAGGACAAGCTCCTCTACAAGAAAAACCTTAAAAAGCCAGAACTCGAAGTCGCCTACCACGCCATGCGCGTGTACGGCCGTCGCAACGTGTTGGCGCTACGCAAGGAACACGCAACTCTCTTTTACAAGTACTTTGTCGACCCTACGCGCAAGTAAGGTACTCGTCATGGAAGTGAATTGGACGACCGTTGGTGTGGTTTCGAAACGACATAATCCACAATGTCCCTCGGCGGATAAAAGAAACAAGCCGAATGATTGGTCGCCACAAGGTCGTCCGGTAGCTTGTAACGGTTCAGGGTTTGATTGACCACGACAAATTCGGGGTCGTGACGAGAAGGAAAATGGTTGTTGTCGGGCTGGAATTTTGTCAAGATAAATGTTCTCTTGAGGTCACCATTACTCGCCACGAGGTAGTTTCGCGTCGCGTCGGTCGGGAACAAACATAGACGCTGGACGGTGGTGTTTAACCCATGACTCGGAATCATGTCGTAACAATTCTTATTGTTGTGACAGGGGGCAAGCTGGCCGTTGTACTTGGATATTTTTTGATTCGCCACATGATACCCGTTAAACACGTAGAAACCACGATTGGAACGAATGTCGTCAAAAATGGCCGTGACGCACGACAATTGGTTCTGCATTTGTGACGCTGCGTAGGCATCGGTATAAATCTGGTAATAGAACCCCTTCAGACCCATCGTCATCGACGGAAAACCAAAAAGCAGACCTAACCAACCCCACGCTTTCATTCTTCTTTTCTTTTTTCAATAAAAAAAGAAAAAAAAAATTTAGACTTTTTACATCTGTGTGTACGTAACCAAAAAGGTAGGACTAGTCGTACATACGTGCCATTCTAAAAAAAATTTGAAATCAAAATAATTTTTTTTTCTACGCTACTAGTAACAACATGTCCTTTTGGGACACACTTCCGCTAGAGGTCCATCGAATTATTTTCGGGATGGATCCGACGTTTCGGGACGTGTACCAAAAATCTATCGAAGAAATCAGGGTCCTTCGGTCTCGTCATATGATGAAACAATACTGTCACGTATTTTTTGAAAAGAATGCCGTCACACCATGCGACGTCAAGCCTCTTTCCTTTCATATCTACTCCAACTCAAAACGTAGGGTGTACTGGGTCACGTATGCCGAGTCTGAAAACGATAAAAGCCGTGTGGATCTGCAACGATGGGACGTACGTACGGGTTCGGTGGAACATCAGATTCTTTTGTACCAATCCGAGATTGGTTTTGGTTGTCTGCGTGCGTCAAAAAACACATGATTGAATGTATAGAACCACATTGGGTTGTTTGTGTATGTATTTGCGAATCCTATAGAAACAGGCAAAGATTCAAATTATGGTGTTGTTCGCCTACAAGCCACCGAGGAACGCTTTTGTGGAGAGGAGAGAAGTTTTTGTCAAGGATTCACGGGAAGTCGTGGTTTTACCTGGTGCCGGTTTGTCCTTATTGCTTTCTTCCCATAGGATATCATCCTTGACATTCGTGGAAAAATTATTCAAGCGATTCAACATCCTTGCATTACGAAGCGCGTTCATGGTCGATTCCGTCTTTTGCAATCGTTGAATCATGTTTTGGGAATCCTGTATACCTTGTAGAATTTCGTGATGACGTTGGTCCACCGCATGCAAGTCGAAGGAAATTGTTTCCAACATGGTGGGTTCTTGTTCCCCGTGCAAAGAATGCTGAAACTCGGAACCAAGCAGTCCTTGGCCAGGCATCCATTGCTGGGGCTGGTAGGAAGCAAGAGGCACCTTGTGCAAGACATGGTGGGAAAGGTTGGTCAAGTCGTTTTTTAACCCAGTCGTTTGGGATTCGAGGACGGTTTTCGCGGTACCAAGATTTTCTTCTTGTTTCTTGAGAAAACTCGCGTCGGGGTCGCCGAGATGCGTCCACCATTTTTTCGTGTCGCGTCGTAATGGTTTTATTTTTTCCAATTCGTGTTCTTGGGTTTCGGAAAGGAAATGGTCTCCCTCGAATTTATACAGGGACGAATGAATCTCGGATGTTTTTGTAAACAGTTCTCTTTCTTTGGAAAGTAATTGTACCCTTCTTGCGAGTCCCTGTCGTCCTAATTGAATGGCAGCACTTACATTCAACGCGGTAAACACACTGTTCCACGCGATATTCAACTTGTTTTTTTGTTGGATGGATTGAACCAGATTCACAATATTGAGTGTTTTCATCGCCCCCAGCCTCAATATTTCCAGCGGTGCAGAAAGCTCCAAGAAACCAAATTGGGCAATAAAGGCGGTAAGATTACTGACAATAGGTAAAATTTTTTGAAGCCTCGTATAACTTTTTGTTTTCATTTTTAGGTAATTCAACAAAATTAAAATTACCCTCCTGTGTATTTGAATTTTATTTTTATTTCACAAAAATAAAATAAAATGAAAAAGGCCCGTCTCCAACAACCGTTGCCTTGGGTGCCTTGGACACAACAACAGCAACAAGAGCAACAAGCACCCCCCGAGGTCATTTTCTCGTCCACGGACCTCGAGTTCCAGCAACTGGAACCGAAACGAAGAGTCTTTTTTGACCAGCTGGAGGAGATGGTCGAAAAATGTACCTTTACGTGCCCTCCTGGAATGTCTCCCTTCCTCAAGAACCCCACCAAGGAAAAAATCCGTATTCCCAACGACCTCGACCCTCAACAGTTCCGTGGAAAGATTTTCTTTATTGATTACATGAATATATTTCCGGCGTTTCAACGGACGCTCTTATCGCGTGAGAAATTCAAGCTAGACTCGGACGTCTGGAAAGACACCGGTTTTCAGCAAAAAATAGACAACTTGCACGTCCCTGCGTACCGTATTGCGTTGTTATACTACGCCTTTTCCCTCAAGGGGTATGACCGCATACCACCCACCGCGAACGACTGGATTTTCATTGTTAGCCAGGGAGGTCAGAAAAAGTGCGGGCGTCTGACGTATGAGAGTTGTGCATTCCTGAATGGTTGTCATGTCTTTATTATCGAGGTCCCGTGCGTCGATAACCTGAATTACTACCCCCTGTTTACGTCGAGAGATTGTCATCTCTTGTTTGAAAAGAACGAGGTGGACGATTATTTCTTGCTGTACTGCCTGTTATACTTCCAGTCGGCGCGCGACAAGGTTGAACTCAAAATTTCGCAGCACCGTTCTATTTCCGCCGAGGCCCTACACTGGCTATGGAATCAGACGCTTGTCCTCATCTCCAACGACCAGTATTCGTGGGCCTCGGACAAAAAAACCCGTGTCCAGAAACTCCCTTCGCCATGGCCTACGGCGTTTACCGCTGCCTTTTCCATGGGCACCGCAACACCGAAAACGAAATCTTCCAGGCGGAAACGCTACATGTAATTTAATCGGCGTAGCGTCTCATGAGCAGTTCCAACACCAATTTCATATCCCGGAGCCATTCGCAGTCGTCCAATGACGATGATGCGGAGGAAGTAGGGGATAAAGAACATGAGGTTAATGCTCCTCTCCGGTTCTGGTACAACTGCATCGCCCAGGTCAAATGCTCGTTCTCGGTATTCGTTTGTTTATTGATGTTGTTGCCGTATTTTTTCAACACCCACTGTATAAAACACCATAGCTTTTCGTTATCCTTCAAAGGGACACGGTATTTGAATTGGAGCGTTGCATCCCACACAATGCCGTGTTTTCCTACCTGTTGGTTTTGAATCAAGGGTGGAGGGCTTTCTCCTTTGAGGAGGACATGAAATCCTGGTTTAGCCCCAATTCGCTCCATGGTCAAGGCGAACGTCACTTTTTGTTGAGAAACGCCCATGGGTGTCGATGAAAACATCAGTTCGTAATAATGCAACTTTTGGTCCAGCACCAAACAAAACGCAAACGAAATCGCCTTTTTCAGCTCACGGAATGCCAACCCCTTTTGTTGTTGGAATTTCAGTGCCTCTCGGTCGACGGTCATCCAATGTTTTGTGGCTTTCGGACCCGCAAACGACACGATATCGGGAAGGAGCTGTTTGGGGATTTTTTTTCCTTTTTGCCCCAGCATGTTTCTGTTTTTTTTTATTTTCAGGACTGAAAAATAAAATTTTTTTTTTTCACCAGCACCCCCTCCACGTCGGAAGCTGGTTCAATACATCCAGGATGGCACGTGCTTCCGGACGGTTTCTAGGGTCCAATTCGAGGCATCCGCAGATAAGGGGTCGAAGGGAGGAAGGGGTGCGAACAAAGGGAACCTGCCAGGATGGGGAATAGAGTTCGGACACGGTACATCGGTTGTAGAGCGGTGTTTCCTCCCAAATTTCATAAAGGGTGCAACCCAGTCCCCAGATGTCAACCTGGGTATTGTAGGTGGAAATGTTGGGGTCGAGGACCTCGGGCGCCGTAAAATACAGCGTCCCAATATTCTTGGTCATGACGTTTTCTGGATTCTGGTTCTCCATGAGAGACAAATCGTTCTCTACACTACGGCTACACGTGAGAAGCGAAATATCCATGAGCTTGGAAAGACCAAAGTCGGAAAGTTTCAGGTTGCCCTTGTCGTCTATCAGGATATTGGTGGGCTTGATGTCCCGATGAATGACGTACTGGGGTTTCCGTTCATGAAGGTACAAAAGGGCGATGCACAACTGGATCGACCACGTTTTCTTCTTTTGCGTGTGGAGGCACCAAGGGAAGACGGCGAACTTCATCTTTTCCATGACCTGTCGTAGATTACCACGCGGCATCCATTCCAGGACAAGCATAAAGGGGTTCCACGACACGCCGAGGATCTGGACAATGTGGGGATGGTGCATCTTGGTGAGGACATCAATCTCTTTCTTTAGGTGGATGCGGTCGTGGGGCTTGCATTGGGGGTTGAATTTTTTGACGGCGACGTCGAGGAAACGCCATTTTCCCTTGTACACCGTGGCGTACTGGCCTCGTCCTAAAACCTGGGTATAGTCGATGGAGATTTCACGATGGTCGATGAACCATTCGTATTCGTTCATGGTTAAAAAAAAATAATCTTTCTTGAATAATATAATAACTCTTTAATTTTTTTATGAAATTAGACAATTTTTTGTCTCATAGGGTGCTTGTGCTGGATTACTTTACATTTCTAAAAAACCTTCAAACCATTCCTGTGACGGATCCGTCAATGTCCACCGAAATCGCCGAAGGATTCAAGGTGCTGACCGCGTGCACCTGTGTAAACAACAATGTGGAAATTTCGGCAGAGTGGTACGTGGTCCTCGATAGCATCCTCGCGTATTTTGATACCCCCAAAACGTTTTGGCTGTATTCGGGACAAGACTACGAACTCTTCCTTCGTTTTTTATTATGTGTACGGAACGACCTGTTTGGGCGCAAAGCGACGCTTATCCGTTCCCTGATTGGCACGCTCGATAATCGTCCAGCGGACGAAATCGAACCCCAACAGACCGAAGCAAACAAAGTCCTGGTCAAAGGCTTTCTTGTCAGTATTTACAACGACCTGTTGGAGGGGATGGCCGTTGCGGATACGCTCTACCGCGAAGTGAGCAATGCCCATAATCACCTCTTGTACAACAACGCCGTGGTGACATACACGACGAATGCCGAACTCAACGCCATGGTGTATCAAATTTCCCGAGGTTTCCACCGAACGATAAGAAAACTCACGGATCTCGTGCAGAGTGGGAATGTCGTCGAGAACCTTGGATCCTCCATGGTCTCCCCGTATTTTCAATTTCCCTACATGATGCACACACGCGTGGTAGAATCGGGACCGCTATCCTACATTCTTTCCCAGTATTATGGGAAAGACCCCAAGAAAGTCGCCGAATACGACCTCCGCCACGATTCGCTCCTCCTTTTTTCCAAAAAAGAAACCATCTGGACGCTCGACGAGGACAAGACGTGGGACAGGAAACAGCGGTGTCAGTATACTGCTTTACTCTTTTACCACGCACGACCGGAATTATCCTTTCTTGTCCAGAGGAATCCACCCGAATGTTTCCTTGTCCTCCTGCTTAAAGAACACGCCGACGACCTTTTTTCCGGTGGATATCCCTATAAGCGTATATTTATCGAAGAGGTGGTGCAGGTATCCAAATCTAAATGTCTCTACGCGTTCCTTGGAGATATCTAGACACGTACCAATTTTTTTTTTGGAAAAAAGAAAAAAAAACTACAAAAACGACAAAATGTCCACGTCGTCTGGGAGGCCGTGCCGTTCCTTGATTTTCTCCAGCTGAAGGGTGTACGCCACAAAACACTTATCGTGGTGGAGGTGACAAAGGTCCTTGATGATATCCACCAGCATATAAGCAGGGCTCCATTTCTCGGACGACAGGATAGAGCTATGGCACGCGCAGCTGCATCGACCGGAAAACAGCTGGTCGTACAGGCGCAAAAATCGCGGGCTTGATATACGCAGAAAACGGTTATAGTCCTTACCATTTACACAAACAATTGGAGGCCGAAACGGATAGTCGGCAGGGTATTGGACCGACACGGTACCTACGCCACGAACTTTGACCGTCGCGTTCCAAAACGTTTCGTCCCGGGGTCCTTTTTCTTCGGAAAGGTTTGCGCACAGGCCCGCATCCTGCGCCTTTTGTACCTCCATGTGGAGCCGACGTTGCAGGCGACCGTTCATTCTTTGTGTAGTAGTAAGAGATACAAAAAAAAAATCATTTTTTCAGCACCCAGAAACAGTGTTTCCCAAAGTAGACTTTTGCGTTATCATTGTTGTTGTACAGTTTCTCCGCGGACAGGTCGCGCACTGTGTATTCTCGATAAAAGGAATCGGGCATCACACACCGCTCAAAGCGTGTCCGAAGCCTCGGCATCGTATAGACAAAATAAAAATTGTGTATCTTTTTATGCCACTGGTACATCTGGTGTTCTGCAACGTCTCTAGAGAGGGAATGAGCCATTTCTTGTTTTCCCCATTCTTCGGGTTCGGTACTTGACAAAGGGTAACCGTCGGGAAGCACATAGGCGCGTATAGTAAAAAGAATATCGGTGGGTAATCTATTCAACAAGGACATTTTAGCCTTTCCAAAGAAAAAAAGAGGAAAGGACACATTTTTTTTTAGTTTTTTTTTTCAAGCTTCCATTCCAGGTCAGACTCTTGAAATTTTTCAATGAAAAAATTTTTATCTTGCGTAGGGGTAGAGGATAGTGATCCGTGAAATAATAGAATGTCGATTAAACTAGGACAAGTGGGATACAATGTGTCCGTGAACCAGAACTACGTGGCCGCGTGGCAGGCCTTCCTTTGGGACCTGAAGAACGCCTCCAAGAGCGTGGCCGAAATTTTAGGCGAGGCCTACACAGCCGACGCCTTTAAGGTCCTCCTTGCCGCCAACACAACGTACCAAACCGCCAACGACGTCTCCACCGCCCTCACCACCAACTATTTTACCGACTGTACCACGGGCAAGTACTCCGATGAGGAGACGTCCCGTGCGTTGATCGCTACGAATGCCACAGTCCAGCTGACCGCCCTCACCGCCTACATCAATGCGTGGCTCACTGTCATCAACTGTGCCACCAAAAACTCGGGGGACAAGGAGGTGTTTTACAACTTTGTGGCCAACGACATGAACCTCTTCCTCTCCGCCTTTAACACCCTCGTGGACGCGCTTGATGACGCGTACACCCAGTTCAAGGGGCTTACGGACACGACGCAAAAGTACACCGACACGTCGCTCGCCACCTTGTCCACTACCACTATCCCCGCTGCTGCAGTGGCCGTTGGTACCATTTCCCAGAAGATGTACCGCGCTGCTGCCGACCTCCAGGCCGCCATTCTCATTACCTCGGCCACCGAAACTATCGCCATCCCTACCCAGGTCAATGTCGCCAAGGCCGTCACCGTCCTCACCGCCATCACCAAAGCCTCCGACGGTTCCATCGCCTTGTTTGAAACCGCCAACACCGCGGTGTTCACCGCCCTTAACGCTGCCATTGCTTAAATGAATAATATCTTGTTCTAAACCTTATTTTTCAACCAAAAATAAGGTTGCTTCCCACCCACAAATAAAAAAAAAATGATGCCTTTTACACTACTTTCATGTCCTCGAGGTATTGGGTCCAGTAGGAGTGGAGAGGTTTAGAAGCCCCCTCGTCCGACGAAGGAGGGGTATAGTGTTTGCAGTGCAGTACGTTTTTATGGACCACCACATTGCGGGGCTCGAATTCAAAACCGTCAATCTTTTTGATGAAACCGTTCTGGTAAAAAATGTCCTTGGCGGTGATGGTCTTGAACATGAGTCCTACGATGAGAAGCGACAACACCTGTTTCGCTACGGCGACGGTGACGTTGTGTTTCTGCGAGTTTTCCAACACATACTGCTCGAGCAACGTGTCCCGGATCATCTTTTTCTTGACGCACGTCCATTCCTCTTTCTTGGGTAGCGACGACGACGACGCATGACTCGTACTATTATTCTTGTTGGGAACGGTGGTTCGCTGACGACAGAGCCTCGCACGCTCCGTGAGTTTTTCTTTTTCCGAAAGGATGCCGGCGCGGTCGCGCAACAACACCTCGAGCTCCTCAAAGAGGGTCTCGGGGGTCTTGTCCGCATCCAGCTTGTAGGAGAATTCCTTGCCACGAATATAGCACGACAGATAGTTTTTTTGCAGACTGAGACCGTAGGGGCATTTTCCATAGCTTAAATCTTCGTACACGTACCGCCAAAAAGTGTCCTCCACCTGGGACGCGCATTGCAGAAAAATTGGGTACAAGATTTCTTTTTTCATCCAATTTTATTTAACACCGTTTATTATTAAATACAAACAGGAAAAAAAAAAATGAATGCACAATATACCTCCGAGAAAATCTACGCCCCGCGTGGCCTTGTGTTCAAGACGTTTATCCAAGACCTTTTGCAACGGAGCGGAATGAAGAAGCGGTATATCGACGAGGTTACCAACGACACGGGCATGGCGCTGTATTCACGCGCCTTTACCCACCTTTCGATCGACGCGGACCAGAATTACGAGTTTTTAGAAATATTGGGCGACGTGACGTGCAACAAGATTGTGGTGTGGTACATCAAGGACCGTTTTCCTGTTCTCCAGAATACGGCTGGTGTCAAGGTGATTGCTCGTCTACGCATCAATTTGGTTTCTAAAAAGAATTTCTCCCTGCTTGCAGAGAACCTTGGTTTTGGTGATTTCATTTCGTGTGAAAAGGAAATCAAGGAGCAAAAGGAAAAGTCCAAGGCGTTGTTGGAGGACGTGTTTGAGGCGTTTTTTGGGGCCACGGAGATGTTGCTGGATTCGGTCGTTCATCCAGGTGCGGGGTACGGCATCTGTTTCAAGATCCTCAAGAGCATCTTTGACGAGCTTCCCATCTCGCTCAAGTACGAAGACTTGTACGACCCCATCACACGCCTCAAGGAGACGTTTGATTTCTACCGCGCCAACAATCCCGGTCGGCAGTGTCCTTTGGTATGGGGCACTATGCTTTTCGAGAATTCCAAGACGGAGAAGGGGCAGGTTGTCCATCTCTTCCAGGTGGACAAGTCCACGCATCGCAAGAAGCTGTTGAGCGTCGCCGAGGCCCCTTTCTTGGAGGATGCCAAGCATCTGGCGGCGTCCAAGGCACTCCACATGATTGAGAAGGAGGGGTTCCAGCGTCCCATCCCCGAGTATTATAGCTTGTTGTGCATCAAGTAATTGTCCACTCTTGTATCTCCCAACATACAAAAAAAAAAAAGAAATTCTTGTTAAATAGTTAAGTTAAATCGGGTTCATGACAAAGGTCGCCGAGACCAGGTTGCTCGTGGTCAAAGGAAAGACAAAGACGGCATTGTCGTCGAGGGTGTTTTTATTCAGGGGTTGGTTGATGGACCGGCATCCGGAAAGGGGAAGGGAAAGCGCGTCGCACTGGACGTCGTAGGGGACAAAGGTGGTGCTGTACCGCAATAAATCACCGTTGGGTAGAGAGACGCGAAATCGAAGGGCATTGCGTGGGGTGAATTTAAAGACGGTTCGTTGGCGCGAGGCCACGACGACAAACTTGACAATTTGAGGGTTCCGGATGTTGGCGATGGGGCACACAAAGTTGGCATTTAGACTAGCCGGATTGTTGGAAATGAGGGTGCCGTAGGAGTCGTTATTGGGTGTCCCGGTGTTGGTGAGCGTGACGAGGACGTAGGGAAGGTCGGAAAGCAAGACGTCGAATCCGCACACGGGCAAGTTGGGTAGAGAGAGCGACGACAAGGTGACTTCGTAGCATGTGGCGTTCTGGTACGGGACAATGGGGGCGTTGATATTGGGGAATAAACTAAAAAAGGGAATGATGAAAAAACGGAAAGGAATCGCGTCTTGACTTGCATACATCACATTCAAAACTTGAACTTCCTCGGCGGTGATGTTCAGGTAGATCAATGGAAAATAGTACGCCACGACGGAAAAATACATCATCTGGTAATTAAGGGGGTTTAAGATACCGACCAGGAAGAAGGGGTTTTTGCGGTCGGGAATTCCCCGTAGAGGCGTCGGTACCCCCTCGTCGGAAACGACACGGAACCAGTTCCCGGTCCTGATAATGCCTATGTTTACGTCATAAACTTCGGAACGCCGTGGTTTCACCCTCACCGACTGACCCGGTTCCAGAAACGACCCCGCCTCCAAACACCGCATCTGCAACACCTTACCCTCGGCGTCGACGAGCTCCACCTTGAACACGATGGTGTCGTCCTCGTTGCGTAGTTCTTCCCCCACGGAATAGCCACCTCCCGAGCTTTCTACGATAAAGTCCTGAACCCCCGAGATGTGTAGCCTCCGGATCGGGTCGCTCGAAAAAGGGACCCTCTCGAGCCATACGATAAACACGTCACCCGAGCTGTAGGAAGGGAATGATTCAAGGATGACGCTCCGGTACGTACCCACGATGGATTTGATCTTGGAGGTCCATTTCTTGGTCACGTTTTCTACAAAGAGCGTGGTATTCAATCCCTTGGCCAGTGCAAACTCGGTGGGGGTGGAGGCAACAAGACTGGTGGACCCCAGGATGACGAGGTTGTTCCCGGCCGAGAAGGAAGGGTTCGTGAGGGAGACAGGCACGGTCACGTAATTGGGTGGGGACGGCGTGCTCCGAAGGAATTCGCGATAGGAGACCGCGGAAAAGGGGGCCGAAAAAAGGGGCTGGTCGAGGAAAAAGACGAAATCGTCCCCATTATACATGGCGACCACCGCGGATTGTCCTGTCACAGAATTTCGCATGATGGTGCCGACAAAGTAGTCGTTCAACAGGTAGTAATCGACAGGGTTGGAAATGGCCAAGAGACACGACGCCGGATTGAGAGGAATGACGATGATGGACAGGGTGTCATTGGGAATGTTAAACAGGTCGCTCGTTTCGTTTCCCACCCATCGAAAGGAGTATTGCGCGTACTCGGCCGTAACATATTGTCCACGGAGGTCGTGCACATCGGAACGCGGAGGGGGTTGTCCGTTAAATTCGATTTCAAATTCCGACGGAAACGGATACGTTTTAATGTTGCGATAAGAAGAATCAAGATGCACAATCATATTCTTTTTGTTTTTTTTTTATATTATGCAGGGGACAAGTGTTTTAAATACCGTAAACCACACAAAAAAAAATAAGGTTATAATTCCGAGTCGGCGAGCAAGAAGTAGGATTGCGACTTTTTCCTCCAGTATTCCACCTCGAATGTCGACGGGGCGAGAAATTCGATAAAGGGTATGAGGAAACGAATGACACGGCGCTGCTTTGTCGACATAAACGCCCCCGAATGGCCCTGAAAAAGGGAGAACACAACGTCGGGGAACAGGGAAAAATCCACCATGTCGTCGGTTTTATAAAGGCACTGGTGGAGGTCGTGCGTGAGGTCCATCACCCTCGGTTGAGTCGTTAGTGACGACGAGGCAACGTCGACATGGTGGTCGCTTGGACCCCATCCTTTTTCCTCGTGGTGGAGAAGGTTCTTGAGAAAATGGAATCGTTCCAGCCACATCTGGGGGACGTAGAGGGCGAAATAGTCCAGGACGAGCAACACATAGGAACGGTAGGGAACGAGCGTTTCCACCGCCGTCACCGCATAGGGTTTGTCTCCGAGTTTTGTATTTACTTTGGGGTCGTACACGAGAATAAACGACACGTTATTGTTTTCCATTCTTTTTTTCTTGCAAGAAAAAGAAATTCTTTCAAGCATGAATGCCATTTATGTCCTTGCCGACCTCTTGCGTGTCGTATTCTGTGTCCTGGTCGCCTATTTGTTACCGCACCGGGTGCTTGCCATCAAGGCCGTGCTCATCTTGTGGGTCTCCAATCTGTTCAGCTATTACCCCGCGCTCTGGATGATGGGCGACGGGTTTGACCCCACGTTGTTTAAAATGACAAATACCGTCACCGACCAAATCATCAACTTTTCCTTTCTCCGATGGCTCACCTGGTTTACACGCCGTTCCTCTCGTCACGTCGCCTCGAATCTCCGTGTCATGAAATTGTTGCTGGTGGTGCTCTGGATCTCCCTGGTTATCCGGATTACGGGAACTATCCTCTTTATCGTAAAACGAAAACGCGAATACCTCGTCTATCTTCCCAATTTTGTCGGAGACCTCTTGCTTCTGTTTTGCGTGTTTATGAATTACAAGACTCCCGTGTTCCTCATGGTATCCGTGGTATTCGTCTACCTCGTCATAAAAATCATACTGGTGGTACCCATGATCCAAATGCACCCCGTCCTCTGAAAAAAACCGGACGCGTATTTTTTTCAAGAGAATTTTTTTTTTTCTTGTAAAGAGTAAAATAGGCAAGGTGTGGTGGACCGGAGCGTGCTTTCCCCCTTGAACTTGAACCAATGAAGAAAATAAACGGGCGTCGTCATGCATAGGGACCATATCACCCAACCGGGAACCTTTTTTTTTTTTATTCCTGTATAAAAAAATTAACATTGTCTCGACAGGTATACCACCGACGTTACCCATACCAGCAGGAGCAACACGAGGATAAAAAAAGTAACGAGCAAGAGGCGCTGTATGGTTTTCGGTGAATAGGACACTTTGAAAAAAGCGGGAGAAATCAAAGTGTCGTTGGTCGGTGCGGTCACATTCGCGAGGCTCGACCACGCCTCCTCCGGTCCCGTTTCCACAAGGGTATCCAGACGGGGTCCAAACAGGTCCGTGAGACGGTAGGTCATGGAGGAGGACCCGGTGAGGGAAGAAAAGGTCGGATTGAGGTAGGTTCGTTCGACCATGAGGAGCTGGTGGCACAGCGGGACGCTACCCTCCTGGGACGGCCCTGTGCGTATGGGTATTTTGGTCATGTCCACGTCGTGGTCGTCGGACGTTTTGGAAAGGGCCTCTCGGATTCGCGCCTCGGTCTGGTTCAACGTGTCCAGACTCCTCCCCATGAGAACGATGTAGTAGGGTTTCTGCATGGACACATCGAGCACGGTCGCGCCGTACCCATAGGCCCGGTTCGTGTCCAAGACATTGACGCTATTATAGACGGCATTCCCGAAAAACGCGTGGTTCACACAATACGCCACGAGGACATCACTGTCCGTCAAACACGCGCTCCCGCTCAACCGGTACTGCGCGTCGGGGTTGTCTCCCTGGCCGTTCCCCGCCAGCTGGATAGCCTGAAACCCCCCAAGATACGGATGTTTGGTCCTCAACACATTGCGGAAAAGCGGGGCAAAAATATTGAGGGTGCTGTTTCTTGTTGGCAATGAATGCACGCTGTACCCCGTCCATTGTAGCCGGTGAACAAATGCCTTTTTTGTTTTGTGGAAGGCCTTGGACAATTGTGAGACCTCGTCAAGGGGTGGAGGAATCATGACCGGAAGACGGTACGAGGTGTAGAGATTACTTGTCGGTACGGTCGTCGTCGTTGTTGTTTCCAAAAGTACAACCTCGGAATTCTGGCGGTAGGCCCCCCGGGAGAAGATGAAATCCTGGATATTCTGGGAGGTGACGGCCGTCGAGGTCGAGGGAGACGGGCTGAGCCTCAAGAAACACGAGAGGCGCTGGTAGTTTGGGTGGTAGGCGGGGTCTTGCATGGACAACCCATTGGGGTTTTCGAGAAGAGGGTCCAGCTTGGTAGAACCCGCTCCCGAAGGGACCTCGAGAATGTGGACGAAATCGACGGGGTACGGAGGCGACGTTTGGAGTTGGGCCTGGATAGACTTGGCGAGCTGTGTGTCGGACGCAATGATGGTAAAGAACCGAACGTGACCCTTGACGACCGTCCCGGTCTCGGCGGTCAGGGGGTTGAATTTTTTTCCCGAGACACCCACCGCCGTCAACATGTTGAGCGGTGCCGACAACGAGGCAAAGACGATTTGTTGCCGGGGGGAGCACTTGCTGTTCGGGTCCAGGGAATCGGCCATGTACAAAACGTACGACCAGTAATTAAGACCGAGGTCGGCGACGGGGAGGTCGGTAAAAAAGACGACAGCCTGGTTCGCGTTCAAAGAAAAGGTTCCGAGGAGACCCAGGGCGTTGAAAAAGTTGGGGTCCTGTACAAACGCGTGGGGCGAGTGGTCGGTCACCGAAAACGGGCACTCTCCCGACGCTTGTTTCTTGTACTGAAAATAGGCGGTGCACAGCTCTTTCCAGGTCTCTCCCTGGTTCTTGGAAATATACTCGCAAAACTTGGCGGGGTCCTGGATGCACGGCAAAAAGGCGTCGTAGAACGAAATCATGCCATAGGGAGTCGTATAATTCTGCCCAAAATCCGAGGGCAACAACTGCAAGAGGTCCGGTACCGCAAATAAGAGGAATCCCTGCCTTGTTTTTCCAAAGCTTGCGAGAGAAGAGGACAGCAAACGATGTGGGGACGCCTCGTGGGACAGACGGGTGATGTAGCCCAAAAAACGCGTCATGGCCTGCAGGGACTGGGAGGAGGACGAGGGGTCACACTCCGCCTCGGGAATCGGTGTTCCCGTCACCAGTTTTCCGTTATTTTCGCACCACCGGAGGGTAGGGTCTATATTACCACCGCATTGGGGGATGCGCCATTTCCACCACAGGTAGACACTGAATAAGGCAACAAGGAAAAGGACGATAAAGACAGAAACAACAAGGACAACCGTGGTGGCGGACTTGGCGACCAATGGACGTTTCATAAATGTTTATTGATGGCTTCCGAAAAAAAAATTATTTATTTATTTCGAGGAAAGGCCTTTGATGCGCTTGTACATCTTCTCCAGGAGGGCTTCCATCCGGTCGAGACGTTTCAGGATGTCTTCCGCCTTGACGATGCCTGATGAGGAGGAGGCGGTATTTTCTTTCGGAGGTGTGGTGGCAAGGATATCTCGTACATGGGAGGGAGACAAAGAAAACAGGGTTGCCAGGTCCTCTATGGAGGTTTTGGTGGACAGTCGTCTCACCATGCCGTCACGACGCATCTCCATGGCCTTGGGTGTGCGCTGGTGGTCCTTGGCCATGTCTTCTAGCGTTCGGCCCTGGTGGAGTCCCTTGACCATGCGCTGTTCCTCGTCCTCGGACCATTTGTTGCCTATCCGGTTCATCTTGTTTTTCTTTCTCCAACAACTCTCTTTATGGTCCATAAAAAAAAAGGAGCGAAACGCTTTGATCAATCATTATGGCGTGCCATAATAATTACTGTGTG
>Ga0114966_10002756_pt1 | contig 15582 bp, 7 predicted proteins | sample M_130207_XF_Meta_FD_87029 | JGI IMG/M metagenome (GOLD analysis project Ga0114966, IMG submission 87029) | Freshwater microbial communities from Lake Montjoie, Canada to study carbon cycling - M_130207_XF_MetaG | ecosystem: Environmental > Aquatic > Freshwater > Lake | place: Lake Montjoie... | reverse complement strand
GACAAGTTTGCATAGCAAGGCGAAGAAGATAGCCACGTTTTTGAGCGGGATAAGCGAGTATTTACATAAGTTTCTGGCAGTTGCGACGCAGTTGGACGAGAAGGAGCGCTGGCGCGCCCTGCTGCGGAGAATCTTCTGGTTCTTCTACCCGCAACCGCCCCCGTCGGGGAGCTCGGTCAGCTCCGCCAGCCCACTTCCGGCGGGTTAACCGCCGAATTTAGGTTGAGATGTTCGAGTTCTTCCAACCGTTCGGCGGCGGCGGTTTCCGCCAGAGCCAAGTGTTGACTTGAGGCTCCAAACTCCGTGGCCAACTTGGCCAGCTTTTCGCGAAGGAGATCCCCGGAGCTGCGCTCGGAGATAAGCAACTCCCGAATGTGTTGCAGCGCCTCGGCACGTTCGGCGGCCGCCGGCTCCATCACGGCCAATCGCTGTCCCACTAAACTCTGTTCACTTATCAGCTGCGCCGTCTGCTCGCGAAGTTCCTGATTTACCGCCTGTTCTTTGCCCAGGAGCTGATTCATCGATTGCAGCGCAATCAGACGCCCGGTCGCCGCGTTTTCGGCCCATTCCAACTGTCGTTGCGCCACCACCAACTCGGCCTCCAGTTCGGACACGGTGCATATGAGTTGCGCCCTTGTGGCCTGCTCCTGAAGTAACAGAAGGTTGCCGTGCATTAGCGCTTCCAGCCGCTCGGTGGCGGCTGTTTCCACCAGAGCCAGGTGTTGACTTGAAGCGGCAAACTCCTCGGCCGACTTGGCCAATCTCTCGCGGAGTAGATCCCCGGAGCTGCGCTCGGAGTTGAGCAGCTCTCGAATGTGTTGTAGCGCTTCGGTACGTTCAGCGGCCGCCGGCTGCATCACGGCCAATCGCTGACCCACCAAACTCTGTTCGCTTGTCAACTGCGCCGCCTGTTCACGAAGTTTCTGGTTTACGGTCTGTTCTTTCCTCAGTAGCTGATTCATCGATTGCAGCTCAATCAACCGCTCGGCCGCGGCATTTTCGGCCACATCTAGCTGTCGTTGCGCCGCGGCCAACTCGGCCGCCAGATCAGTCACCGTGCGCCTGAATTGCGCCCCCGTGGCCTGCTCCTGGATCAACAGACGGTTGCCGTGCACGAGAGCTGCCAACCGTTCGGCGGCGGCCGGCCCAACCAAACCGATGCGTTGGCTCGTTAGCGTGACACGGCTGATCAGTTGGACCGCTTCCTCGCGCAACTCCTCACACCGAGCCTGGTCACCGGCCAGCAGATAATTGATACACCGTAACGCCTCGAGCCTTTCGGCAGCCGCGGTTTCGAAACGGATGCGACGGGCGAAAACGGCAAGGTCCTCGGTGAGCAGCGCGATCTCCTGGCCGAGTAAACGGATCCGGCGCTGAAGCTCCGCGATCTCATGGACCGGTTCGTCTCCGCGAGCCTGCAGCCCTTCCAGTTGCACGGTTGCCACCGCCAACTCCCGACGGCGCGGCAGAACCGCACCCTCGCTCCCTCCATCGCTCATCATCTGGCGCTTGGCGATCCGAAGTAACGCCATAACGTACGGCTCAATTACAGCGCCTCGAACCTCGTACGTAAGTGGTGCGCCGTAGATTTCAAACCCCGTCTCGTAACAAAGATAGTCAATCTGCCTAAATCCGTGAAAATGAAAGAACAGCAGGGGAACGTCACCAGCCAGCGGCTGGTTATTACTTATCCGAAGATCCGAAGTTTCAACATTCCAAGCCGCTACATTCGCCCCCGGATGCTCCAAAACCGCCACTCCCTCGAACCGTTTAGGAAAGGAATTCAAATACTTCTGATCGGCGTATTTGCCATCCTCACTGCGCGCGAAACACCATTCCAGACATCGGTCCAGCCACCATCCCAAGCACTCCAATCCACGTTCGTCCCGGCGAAAGGATACCCAGCCGACGTTGTAAATCCCAAAGCGCTCCTCGGCAAGCGGGTTACACTTATGACGGATGATCGCGACCGATCGGTCACCCAACTCCGTAAAAAGCGGCTCCGGATTGGCATAGAAATGGAGGTCCGCATCCAGATAGGTGATCAAGTCAGTTGCCGGGTCGTTATCCAGGATGTACTTCGGCAAGGCGGGCGTGCAGGTAAAATAATACTCAACCAGGGAGCGCGTTTTCCGTGTCTCCACCAATCCAGGGGTTGCCCGTTCCAGCTCATCGATGCGGATCAACCGAACCTTGGGCAACCGCGCGTCCGTCATCCGGTTCCAGGTTTGTTCGTCCAGGCACAATACCCATAACGTAAAAACAGGATAGAGCCGATCCAACGACTCGTACAGGGCAATGCCGCGTTCAAAATAAGCCGAGTCGAAGTAAGTACAGAACTGGCGGGGCGGAGGCGCAACGGTAGACTCCGCCTCAATTGGAGCGGAGATCACGACATCCGTCGGAAGGGCCAACGCCCGGAAGATATAGCCTTTATAATAACCGCTCTCTCCCTCCGGCTGGTTCGTATCCAGCGCGGGAAAATCGGAGACTAACTCATAGCCCTCGTGGAAATGAGCGAGGAAACGCTCCTCGGACAAGAACCACGAAGGATAACTTGCCGGATAAATCCACTCCGGCACCCGCTCTACCGTCAGGCGGTCCACTCCCCGGCTGAGGAATGCGGTTCGGTCCACGATGACGGTGGAAAACCGATGGGTCAGCACCCCCGCCAGGAAACCATACGGATCGGCCAGGCAATGAATCACGCCGGAGAGCAGCAACACTTGGGGCGACTCGTTTTCGAGACACTCCTCGACCGTCCGGTAGAAGCGTAATCGCTCATCGGCGAATTCCCGTCGTCCGCATTCGACATAGGCCGGTTGTTCGACGATACTCCAACGCACCGACTTGAGCGAAGCCAGGAACGGTCGGCATTGGAAGTACGAGCTGCCGAGTGACCCGCCGAAATCGAGCACGCTCAGTTCGCCGTTATCGACAGCCTGGAGCAGCCCAGCTAAAAGCGCAAAGTTATGTTCGACTTTCGGAAACAGAACGGAATCTCGCTCGTGGACGGCGGTCCCGTTCTTGACTTGCAGCAACGCGGCGCGGGTCCGGTCGAAAACGATCGGGGCTCCGTATCCATCCGATTCCGAGAGTGCCTCCTCCCAAGAGGAATAATCGCCGAAGTAACCAATTGCATTTTTATCGATCACTCGGATCGCATCGATCAAACAGGCTAATTGGCGGTCGTCCCCGCCTCCACTCGGTTGCCATGCGGCGTCGCACTCCAAGGTGAGATGCGCGAAGTCTTTCCCGGCCAGGGCGTTGACGGAGAGGCGAAGCCGAAACGGCCCAGGAACCAACTCGTGGACACCCAAATCCAAGTCGTTCGCGAAAAGCTTTAGGTGCAGCGGAACGGTGTCAGAAGCGAGGTGCCGACCGTTGATCTGCAACTCCAACTCGATGCCCGTAGGCACGGCTAGGCTGACAGGGTAGACACGAGAGATCCATCCATCCGACCATCTGCCCTGAAATCCGACGGACGACGTTGGCCCGGAAGGGCAAAGAGACTTGGGAAACGCGGGAATCTTCGGTTCAGCCATCATTAAATAGGGAACAAGCGGGCGCGAGAAACCTACTCCTTAAAATCGAATCGAATGAGCGCAGTACGATTATCGTACGCTTTCGGCGGTTCGCGGTTTTGTGGGCCTGGTCGAGTTCGTATACTTGGTCGATATCAGATCGCTTCGCAGAGGCACCTTTGGATACAATTACCGTTCTTTTCCTCACTCTCTGCGTCATCGCCACGGCCCAGGACTTCCGCGCCACGGTCGCCGGGCAGATCCTGGACCCCACCGGCGCCGCGGTTGCCGGGGCCAAGATCCGGGCAACAAAGAAGAGCACGAATGAGGTAACTACGGCAGCCTCTAACGCCGAAGGGTTCTATTCCCTTCCCTATATGCAGCCGTCGACATACAGCGTGGAAGTCGAAGCCGCCGGCTTCCAGAAGATGCGACGGGAGAACGTCACGCTGATGATCGCCGAAAAGCTCGACTTACCGTTTCATCTGCAAGTCGGCGACGTCTCGCAGGAGGTTACCGTTACCGCGGAAGCCATCGAACTGATCCAGAACGGCGACGCCTCGGGCGGCATGAATTTCGACTCCCGCATGACGAGCGAGTTTGCCCTGAACGGCCGCCAAGTCTACATGCTGATGGACCTGGCGCCCGGCGTGCTCTTCACCCAGGAAGAGTTCGGTTCGACAGGCTTTTCCGGCACTCGCGGCTGGGACACGAATGGCAACTTCACCATGGGCGGCGGCAAAAGCGGCACCAATAGCTTCAGCCTGAATGGCGCGCCGATCAGCCTGACCGGCAGCTTTCAACTGGCACCCAACGTCGATGCGATCCAAGAGTTCAAGGTGATGACCAACACCTACGACGCCAGTCTGGGACGGACGGGCGGTGGGAGCGTCAATACCCAGCTGAAGTCCGGCACCAATAAGCTGAACGGAACGCTTTTCAACTTCATGCGGAATCAGATTCTCGACGCCAATCATACGCAGAACAACATGATCGGCGCTCCGCGCGGCAAACATATCACGAACCAGTTCGGCGGAACGGTCGGCGGGGCGGTGCGCAGGGATAAGGATTTTCTGTTCGGCAGCTTCGAGGGTTTCCGCGAACGGGTCCCGTTTCCGGCGGTCGCCGACACTCCCCCGCTCGACATGCGCGAAGGGCAGAACTTCTCGAAGTACAACATGAACATCTACGACCCGCTGACGGCCCATCCGTGCCGGAATCAGGTCGACGTCACCGGGACGTGTTCCAGCCCGACGATTCGCGATCCGTTTCCGGGCAACGTTCTGCCCCAAAGTCGGATCAGCTCGGTCGGTCGCAAGATTATCAGCTATTACCCGGCACCGAATACCGCGGGGGTAACCGATAACTTCGTGAACTCCGGCTCGGTCGGTCGCTACCGCTATGAGCAGTATATGGGGCGGTGGGATCGCGTGATCAATAGTTACAACCGCTTCAACGCGGTTTACACGTTTCAAGACGGGGGCGAGTGGCGCAACAGTACCGGCATCCCGGGCGCGGCCGCCAGCGGCAACATCAACTCGACCCGGCGTAACTTCAACGCGATTCTTAGTTACACGCGCATCCTGTCGCCCTCGGCGCTGTTCGACGTCCGTCTCTCCTTCGGGCGGTTCACCTCGAACTTCCCGAACGTCGACACCGCTTCCGGCCTCACCGCCGGCGACCTCGGCATAACCAACCCGGTCCAAGCGCCCACCGGCCGCCGTACGCTGCCGCCGCGCATCGCCGTCGATCTGTTCACTAACCTGTTCGGGAACAACGCCAATCTGGTGAACTGGCGCACCGACAACCAATGGAACTTGGTGCCGACGTTCACCATTACCCGCGGAAAAAAAACGATCCGCTTCGGGGTCGATTTGGTTTATGCTTCGCAAGGCTTCGATGCTTCCGGCTTATCTAACGGCTACTTGCAATTTACGCGCTGGGGCACCCAGCGCTATCCGCAGCGATCGGCGCTGAACGCCCAGGACGGCTCCGGACTCGCCGATCTGCTGTTAGGGATTTCGGGCGCTGGACAAGTGGATTGGAACGATACTTTTTATCGCAGTTGGCCTTATTTTGGATTCTTCGTCCAAACCGACTGGAAGATTCGCCGGAACCTGACGCTGAACCTTGGCCTGCGTTACGACGTGCAGATGCCTTGGGTGGAGCGGCACGACCGCGCCAACGCGGGCTTCTCGTACAACGAAATCAGTCCGCTCAGCGACCAGATCCTTGCGCGCTGGCGGCAATTGAAAACGACGTACGACGCGACCAACCCGCGCTTCCCCTATCCGCCCCCGCCGACGGCTATTTATGGCGGACGGACGTTCGTAGAACCGGGCGGCTCGCGACGCATCTACGATACTGACTGGCAGAACATTCAGCCCCGACTCGGCCTGGCGTGGCAGTTCCATAAATCCACAGTGCTCCGGACCGGGTTTGGGATCTTCCATCGCACGGCGACGCAGACCGGTCAATCGGATGGATTTAATCAGACGACGGCCTACACGCGGTCGCTGGACGGTGACGTAACACCCGCAGCGAGTCTAGCGGGCCGCTTCTCCCTCGAGAACCCGTTTCCGGACGGGATTCTGGCCCCGCAAGGCCGGGAGTACGGACTCCTGACCAGTATTGGGAACGTCATCACCTTTGACGCCCGCCAGCGGCCGATTCCGCGCACGTTCCAATACTCGTTCGGCTTCCAACACCGCACGCTGAAGAACGTCCTGCTCGATGTGAGTTACTCCGGCAGCATTACGTCGCGTGACTCGATGGCGATCAACACCGATTACTGGCAACTGGAGCGCAACGAGGAGTATCAAGCCTTGCCAGCGGCCGGGGATACGACCGTTCCGAACCCGTTCTTCGGCATCGTGCCGACCAACCGCACCCGCGGATCGAACAACGCCATCGCCCGTCGCGAACTCTTCCGCCAATTCCCCTTGTTTGCCAATATTACGAACAACACCCAGCCCTGGGCCTGGTATCGCTACGATGCGCTGCAACTGCGGGCGGACAAACGCTTCACCTCCGACCGCAACACTTTGGGCGGGCTGACGCTCGTGTTCTCTTACACCTTCTCGAAGAATCTGCAAAGTGCGAACTACCTCAATACGTGGAATTTCAGGAACGAGAGGCCCGTCAAGGAGCTTGTCTCCTATGACAAGCCGCAGAATATTTCGGTGAGCGGCGTGTGGGCCGTGCCGCTGGGCAAAGGGCGTCATTTTTTGACGAAAGCAAACCACCCGGTGTTGAATGGCATCGTCGGCGGTTGGACGCTCAACTGGGTCGTCCGTTTCACCTCGGGCAATCCGATCGCGGGCATCAACGCCATTAATACCTGCGGCGAACTGCTGGTGGCTGACCAGACGAACGACCGCTGGTGGAACAACGATAAGGGCTGTTGGCGGGGCAATGCGGCGTACCAACTACGAACGGTGGAAGATCGTTACGCGTGGCTGCGCCAGATGGACAACTTCACAGTAAATCTGGCGGCGGCGAAGACGTTTGCTTTGAACGAGCGCTGGCGGTTCCAGTTACGGGGAGAGGCATTTAACCTTGCCAACCGACCGATCTACCGCCCGGCACCGACCGCGTTTACTGATGTCCGGTTCGGGATGCTTTCGCGGGAACAGCAAAACTTCCCGCGGAATATCCAAGTGAGCGCCAAGCTGTTCTTCTAAAACGGCCTAGCGAAGCTTCACGCGACCGGGGAACTGCTTCTGCTCCAGCACCCGATAGCCCCACCGATGAGCAAGCCACAGCCCCCTTGGTCGGTAGCTCGCGCTGCGCCCGTTGGCGAAAGCCACCTGCTCCTCCGTTTCGTTGTCGGTGAAGAAGATGGCGGTTTGCGCTTCGTTCATGGGAACATTGCCGATCAAACCGGAGACACGGTCCAGATCGGGAATCTACTCGATCAGGCCACCGAATGTGTCCCCCCGTTTTGTTCGCTCAAGATGACGGAGGCTTGCCGCCAAACCCGCTGATCGGTCGACCACCCGGAAGCCGTTCGATTGCTGCATGGGCAGACGAAGCAGCGGAGAAGCCGAGGGACGCGATGGGTGAATCGCGACGGGCGATTGTAACCAAATAATTCTTTACACAAGCAGTCACGCAAATGTAACATTGATTCAGCCGTCCAATCGGGACAGAGTTTGCTTGACGTGCGCGTCTACGAAGCGGATGATCAAAGCTGGGAGGGTCTCACCATGACAAAATTTATCACTGCGGTATCGCTTGGAATTGTGATGTCTGTTGGCGCTCTGGCGCAGGTAGCCATCTCGGCGAAGTCGGGTCTGATCGCTCACGTTGAGGGTCGAGTGCTGCTCGGCGAGCAGGAAGTTGCCCTGAAAATGGGCGGTCGGCTCACCGAAATGAAGCCGGAGCAGGAGTTGAAGACGCAGGAAGGACGCGCCGAAGTGCTGCTGACCCCTGGCGTGATTCTCCGCATCGGCGAGAATTCATCCATCAAGTTGATCGCGAACCGCCTGGAAGACACCCGTGTTCAGCTCACCTCGGGTACCGCGGTTATCGAAGCGACGGAAATCGCGAAAGAACATGCGATCACGATTCTTGTCGGCGAAGCCGCCTTCGCGCTCCGCAAAATGGCTCTGATCACCTTCGATGCCACCACTGGGGCAAAAGTTTACAAAGGCGAAACGCAGGTCATTGCCGGCGGAAACGCGACGACTCTCCGCGAGGGCCGATTGATGGAAACCTCCGGTACATTCTCTGTCGCACGTTTTGATAAGAACGATACGGACCCGCTCTATCGCTGGGCTAATCGTCGCTCCGAAATGCTGGCGATGGCGAATATTGCGTCTGCCAAATCAGTCGAGCGCATGGGCAATGGCGGCATGGGCCTCGGCTATTCCCAGGGCGGATGGATGTACAATCCTTACTTCAATATGTACACCTACCTCCCCCTTTCCGGGATGCTCCAGAGCCCCTTCGGGTTTATGTACTATAGCCCGTCGCGGGTGAACCGATACTACAACCAGTACATCCAGGCAGCGATGCCCGTGCAGAATCCCGGCGCCAACGGCGGCGGCATCTCCGGCCCCCGGTTCGATAGTGCTGTCGGTTATAACGTCAACAGTCGGGCGGGCATGGCGGCTCCCGGTGGCGGTACTCCGGCCGGTGGTGGCGCGGCAGCGGCTCCGGCGGCTCCAGCCGGTCGAGGCGATGCTGGCGGTGGCGTTCGTGGCGGCGGCGGCGGGGGAACCAGCAAGTAAGCCTTACGGCTTTAAACTGCGTTCGAAAAAGCCCGTTGTAGTTTCGAGTAAATGGCGTCGCGCTGCCCCCGCGACGCCATGACTTTTTTGTTGGTAGAACATCAGTTCAAACTGCTTGTTGGCCTTCTGCAACGCATCGATCATGTGCTGGGCATTCTGAAACAGCACGTTGTCGTCCTGGAAGTTATGGACGATCATCAACTTGCCTTGCAACTTCGCGGCGTGGGTGACAGCAGAGCTCTGTTTATAACCATCCTCATTGCGGGACGGCAGGCCCATGTAGCGTTCGGTGTAGATGGTGTCATAGTGCCGCCAGTCGGTAACCGGTGCCCCCGAAACCCCGGCGGCAAAGGTCTCCGGCGCGTTGAACAGCGAGAAAAGCGTCATATAGCCGCCGTAGGACCAGCCGTAGATCCCCACCCGCTTCTCGTCTACGTATCCCTGACTCACCAGGTATTTCACGCCTGCCAGTTGATCGGCCAACTCTGTCTTTCCGAACTGGCGATGCAAAGGAGCTTCCCATGCGTGCCCACGCCCCCCCGCGCCGCGGTTGTCCATCCGCCAAACCACAAAGCCACGCGCCGCCAACGCCTGCTCCCAATTCAATCCCGCCCAGTTATCGCGTACCGTCTGCGCATGCGGCCCGCCATAAACCATCACGATCGCCGGGTACTTTTTTCCCGCAACAAACCCCACGGGCTTGATGATCTGCCCATAAAACTTATTCCCGTCGGCCTCGAACTGCACCGGCTCGACGGGCTGCAAGGCATATTCGGTCATCACGGACGTACTCGCCGGAGTCAACACCGCCAACTGCTCGCCAGAGCCGCGATGCAACGTACGCTGCGGCGGCGAGGCCAAGCTCGAGTGCGAATTCGTATAGTAGGCCGCTGTAGGGCTCATCGAAACCGAATTGGTCCCTGACGTTTTTGTCAGCCGAACGATCTCTCCGCCGGCCAGCGGCACGCGATACAAATGCCGTTCGAGCGGACTCTCCTTCGTTGCGGTGAAGTAAATGTTTTGGGCATCGACCCCATCCACCACGTTCACCTCCCAATCGCCGGAGGTCAATTGACGTTCCATCTGACCCTGCGCCGAATAGAGGTAGAGATGCCGAAACCCCGACCGTTCGCTAGCCCAGAGGAATCGGCCATCGGGCAGAAACCGGAGCACGTCATGCAGGTTCACCCACGCCGGGTCTTTTTCTTCGAGGAGAGTTTTCACCCGCCCATTGGCTCCGTCAGCCGTTAGCAGTTCCAACCGATCCTGCACCCGGCTGAAGCGCTGGACGGCCAACTGCTGGCTCGATGGGAGCCAAGCCACGCGCGCTAGGAGCGTATCTATCGTCGGCCCCAACCCCATCCAACGCGACTTACCGCCCCGCGCCGCCACCACGCCCAGCTTCACGCTCGCGTTCGGAGTCCCCGCCTTGGGAAAACGCTGCGGCTCCAGCACCGCTTGAATCGGCTGCGAATCCACGTGCGGGTGAATCATCTCCGTCCCCACGTCAAACTGCAAATAGGCGATCGATTTCGAGTCCGGTGACCACCACCACGCGCGACCCAGGTCCAACTCCTCTGGATACACCCAGTCGAGCTTCCCGTTCCAAACCGTCTCACTGCCACTGGTCGTCAGCCGATGTTCGCGTCGAGTGCTCACATCCATCACGTAGAGATCGTTCCCTCGCCGAAAGCCCACCATGCGACCGTCGGGCGACAAATGGGCGTCTTCTTCGGTATCGACGGTCGCCGTCAACTGCGTCCATTCTTTAGAAACGACCGCCAGGACGAACAGATCGCCGCCCGTCGAGACTAAAAGCCGTTGCCCGTCATTCGACCACTCCGGCCGACTCCCCGCCACGCGCCGGTTCTGCCATCCGAAGGGCTTATTGCTCGGCCGCTCTGTCGCCTTGCCCTCGATGTCATTCAAATTGGCCAACTCCGTCCGCTGCCCCGTCGCACAGTCGTACAACATCAGGGCCTTTTGATCGACGGCCAGAAAGCGGTCACCGGAAGGCGCCCAATTGGGGACCCCGTCCATATTGGGGTTCGTCCGCGCAACAACTTCCAAAGTCACGGGCTTCGGTTGGGCACAAAGTTCAACGGCTAAAAGGGAGGTTAACAGGAGGGAAAGAGTCTGCGCTATCACTCTTCCATCATCGTTTATTTCAAAACCGCTTCCGTTTGACCATGACGCCGTCGTGTGCGTAAACCGTCTGATAGGCAGGATCCGCCTCGATCTGCGCCTGCACCTGGAGGCGCTCGACCGCCGTAAGCAAAGGGTAGTAGTCGTATGGGGTAATTAGGATATAGTCGAGTCCCTCAGCCCGCGCGAATGCGGGCGCATTCCCGAAGAACCCGATCAACGCCACCCTCGAAAGCCGCGTCGAAGGATGCAGACTGAAGCCGTGGCGATGGGTCACGGTGTGCAACGTGGCATCGTCGCTCGCCAGGAAGCGGGCGCTGGCCGGGGTGTTGGCATCAATCCAAAAGTACACCTGACTACGCAACGGTTGAAATGCCCTGAAACGCTCCAGATCATCGTACGCCGCCCGCAGCGGAAGCCCGCTGCGACCGACGAGTACGACTACCGCCACCACCGTCGCCGCGATCGCAAAACGCGGTAAGGCTGCCAACCCCATCACGAAGCCTGCCAGCAACAACGGCAAGATGGGCAGCAACGCGCGAGCCTGCGGCAACTCCTGACTCAACAACATCGCCACCACGTAGGCTAGTCCAAACGCCGGATACACGCTCACGGACCGAATCCGATACCAACCATAAGCCGCCACTAAAGTCACCACCAGCAGTCCCGGCTCAGCCACGGCCCCGAGGTTCCCGGCGACAAACTCAAAGCTCGACTTCGACGGGGCGTTCAAATACCAGCTCGCCAATCCTTGCGCCGACGGGTCCGCATGCGCTTCAACAAACGACCGCCACCACCACGCCGTGCCGAGCAATCCCGCGGAAAAAATAGCGCCCTGGAGGTAGCGTCGGCGAATCAGTAACAACGGGATCATCGCCGACAAGGGGACCAACAGCGAGACCGCTGTCAGGTACGCAGCCGATGCCGCAATGGCCGCGAGTACCGCCGCCGCCCGGCTATCTTGTTCCAGGGCATAGACCGCCGCCAGCAGTAGCGCTAGAGTCAATAAGTCCGGCAGCAGGCTGGCACTCGCCAAGACGAAAGATACGTTCGATCCCAACAGCACACACAACAATGCCGCCTGCCAACGCTGCCATCCCCGTTGCCGGGCCCAGAAGAAGACGAGCGCCAGGGTAGTCGGTGCCAGCACCCAGAGCATCCAACTCAACAAGATGCGATTGTGCGAAAACGGGGCCAAATAAGCTGGAAACAGGGGGGGCACGCGGGTTTGCGCTGGTTCGCCCGGCACGCTGACCAACCGATAGCCTCGGCCATCGGCCAGCGAAAGTCCGGCGCTGCCATAGAGACTGTCCTCGGTCAAAGAGCCAAGTTGCGGCAATTCTCGAGCCGAAAATGCAAACCAAGCCGAAGGCAGCAAGGCGGTGAGCAACAATGCCCAGGGAAGCAAACGAAGCATGGGGGACAAATCAGAATACCAGTATCCATGCAGATTACTTTTCGCGGTGCTTGCCGCACGGTCACGGGTTCATCCCACGAGATCCAATTCGGCGGCAAGCGAGTCCTGCTTGACTGCGGATTCTTCCAAGGTAAACGCGCCGAGGCGAATGAAAAAAATCGTTGGTTTGCGTTTCCGCCTGCCGAAGTCGACGCGGTTATCCTCTTCCACGCTCACATCGACCACAGTGGCAAGCTGCCCAAACTCGCGCAAAAAGGTTTTTGCGGGCCTATCTACGCAACCGGCGCCACGGTCGACCTTTGCCAATCCATGCTGGCCGCCTCCAGCCCGATTGCCCAGACGGCGAAGTCGAACCCATCTACACCGTCGCCAACGCTACCTTCCCGCTGTTCCGCTCGATGCCGCGGCACATTCAGCCATCGTCACGGGCGACATCGGCTACACGGCCTACGAAGCCGACCAAATGTTCGGCTCGCCGTTCGTGAAGGTCGCCCCGCCTGCTCTTTTCCGGCGACATTGGCCGCAAGAACCTCCCCATCATTCGCGATCCCGAACCGCCCTACGCCGCCGACTTCCTCATCCTCGAAAGCACGTGCGGCGACCGTCTCCATCAACCGCTCGAGTAGGCCAAGGCCAAGCTTGCCGAAGCCATCAATCGCACCGCCCAGCGCGGCGGCAAAATCATCGCCCCCGCCTTCCCCGTGGGACGCACGCAGCAGATCGTGATGATGATCAACGCACTCGTCCTTGAACGGCAAATTCCTGATATCCCCGTCTTCGTCGATAGTCCCTTGCCTACGCATGTCACCGAAATCTTCCGCGAACACACCGCGTGCTACGACAGCGAACCGGCCCAGTTCCTGGCGGCCCACGACGACCCCTTCGGCTTCCGCCGCCTCCCTTACATCCGCGACGTCGAAGAATCCAAGGCCCTGAACTCACTGCGCAGGCCCTGCATCATGATCTCAGCTTCCGGCATGGCGGAGGCCGGAAGTGTCTCACACAACCTCGCGAACAACGTTCTCATCACCGGCTTCCAAGCCGCCAATTCGCTCGGCCGAAAACTCCTCAACGGCCAGAAGGAAGTGAATATCCTCGGCGAACCGTACCGCGTCCGCGCCGAAATCGTCAAGATCAACGAACTTTCCGGCCATGCCGGCCAAAGCAAGTTACTCGCCTGGATGGGGCCGATCTCCAAAGGGCTGAAGCTCGTCTTCCTCGTCCACGGGGAGCCAGCCCGACAGGAAGCCCTTGCCGCGCTCATCCGCAGCCGCTACGACCTGCCAGTCACCATTCCCGACACCATTCCCGACACCATTCCCGACAGCGCGACACCTTCGCCAGTAAATGATAGGATACCGGCTATGACTCGGCTCTGCTTTGGCTTCGGGTTCGCACTCGCGTTGTTCGCGCGGGAAGATGTTGCTACCCTGCTCGAACAAAAGTGCCTCCACTGCCACGGCGGAGCCCTCGAACTCGGCAAACTCGATCTTCGCACCCGCGCCGCCGTCCTCCGCGGCGGCGAACACGGGGCGACCGTAGTCCCCGGCGCCGCCGCCACCAGCAAGCTCATTCGTATGGTCAGCGGCCTCGATACGCCGCGCATGCCGCTTGGCGGCTCACTGACGGAAACAGAAATAAAGCTGCTCACCGATTGGATCAACGCCGGGGCCAAATACCCTGACCGCCCCCTCCTTGCCAAGCAGTCGGTGGTCGCCACAGAACCGCCTCTCCGCGACGCCGACAAGAAATGGTGGGCATTCCAACCCATCGCCCATCCGGCGGCCACCATTGACTCTCTCCTCCACGTCGGCCTCTCGAAGAAAGGCCTCAAACCCGCCCCCCGCGCCGACCGCGCCACCCTCGTCCGCCGTGCCTATCTGGATCTCATCGGCCTCCCCCCCACGCCCGCCGAAGTCGACGCCTTCGTCAGCAGCAAAGCCCCCGATGCCTGGCCCCGCCTGATCGACCACCTTCTCGCCTCGCCCCACTACGGCGAACGCTGGGGCCGCCATTGGCTGGACGTCGCCCGCTACGCCGACTCCAACGGCTACGAACACGACTTCGATCGCCCCAACGCCTGGCGCTATCGCGACTACGTGATCCGAGCCTTCAACGCCGATAAACCTTACGATGTCTTCTTAACCGAACAACTCGCCGGGGACGAAGTCGACCGTCCGACGTACGACTCTCTCACCGCCACAGGCTTCCTCCGCAGCTACGCCAAAGTCGGGTTTCGCGAAAAAGATAACCCGGAATTTCGCTACGAATATCTCGACGATATGATCGCCACGATTGGCCGCGGCGTGATGGGCTTAACCGTTCAGTGCGCCCGCTGCCACGATCATAAATTCGATCCCATCTCGCAGAAAGATTACTACCGCATGCAGGCGACGCTGTTTGGCTACGTCGAAGTCGACCAACCGCTGGTCCCCTCGGTCGAAGCCAAAGCTTGGCGCGAGGCCAACGCTCGCGTCGATGCCGCCATCGCCGAACTCCGCGACCGCATCCGCGTCCTCGAAGCACCCTACGCCGCACAGATCCTGCCCAACAAATACAAGCGCTTCCCCGCTAATGTGCAGGAAGCGATCGCCACCCCCGAGGCCCAACGCACTCCGGGCCAAACCCTCCTCGCCAACCAAGTCATCCGCACAACGCGCGCCTCGGCCACCGAGATCGACCGCATCTGCTCCCCGGCCGACCTCGCCGCCCGCCGTCAACTCAACGCCGACATCGCGGCCCTGGACAAAAAACGCCCCGCCGCGGTGCCCATGGCCATGGGCGTCACCGACGGCGATTACCGTTTCACCCCCGATGGCCCCGGCGATGAACCCGCCCCCGGCAAAGGCATCAAGGCTGAAGCCATCGCCGGGTCGTTCCTGCACGAAGGGCCCAATCGCTATAGTGCACCGCCGTCCTTCCTGCTCGTCCGCGGCGACCGGAATGCCAAGTCCGAACCGATGCGCCCCGGTTTTCTCCGCGTCGCCGATTGGGGCGGCCTGCCTGTCGAAGTCCCGACGGCCACCGGCCAGACCGCCGGCCGCCGCCTCGCTCTGGCCCGGTGGCTCACCGCCCCCGAAAACCCGCTCACGGCCCGCGTCATGGCCAACCGCCTTTGGCATCACCACTTCGGCCGTGGCATCGTGCCCTCGCTCGATAACTTCGGTCGTATGGGCGACAAGCCCTCCAACCCCGAACTCCTCGATCTCCTGGCGACCGAACTCGTCAACCGCCAATGGAGTCTGAAAGCCATGCACCGGCT
>Ga0114966_10002753_pt1 | contig 15596 bp, 22 predicted proteins | sample M_130207_XF_Meta_FD_87029 | JGI IMG/M metagenome (GOLD analysis project Ga0114966, IMG submission 87029) | Freshwater microbial communities from Lake Montjoie, Canada to study carbon cycling - M_130207_XF_MetaG | ecosystem: Environmental > Aquatic > Freshwater > Lake | place: Lake Montjoie... | reverse complement strand
TATTGTAGTAGAACAAAAGTTTCATACTGATACTGGTATAGTAGATCAAGGAGAGGCCATAGCCTTGTTACGTAGCTGGGGAGCCAGGCAGTTAGATCAGGTCAAGAACGATATTGTGATGGGATGGGCTGGTTAAGTAAGGCAAGAATTTTTGATAAATTCTACCACTTTTGGCATCTGCGTCAGTCCAATGTGCGGCGGCCAAATCATATAACCATTGTTCTCGTTGGAACACCGCCGGAGTTTCAATATTATTAATGTCGGTATTAGCTACCGCCCAGGCAACACAACTAGCATCATCTACAAAAATTGGTATACCAGCACACACTGCGGCAACTGATGCAGAGCTATTAAAAAAGATTGCCGCATGAGCATTTTGCAAATCTTCTCCAAGCGAGCTGGTAGTTGGGTCTATTAGATCAATATCATAATTTTCTAACTCTGGTACTCCAAGAAATTCTTCTATGTAATAAGCACCAGGATGTGGCCGTACTTTAATTTTGCGATTGGTTATTTGGCGTATCTGCGATATCTTACCCTGTAGCCAATGAATAGGATTTAGATTTTTCATCGCAAATCCACCATTACGTTGCATACAGATTAAAATGTGTCCATTATCTGATTGCTGGATTGGATCTAACGTAATCCCCAATGCTTGACTAATCGCTAACCACTTTTTGTTAGTAGAATTACTGTTGGCATATTCAGCTTGATCATAAAATGGACCACCTAGACTATATCGCAAATAACTGCTATCCTTATCTAAATACTTCCAACAACTGGCATCAATGCACATAGTATGTAATCTCAGTGCTTGTTGCTCTTGTATTATCTGCTTACGCAATGCAATATTTTGCCCACCGGTATTATGTGTAGCCCAGCCCAGTATTACTGCCAGCTTGCTGGGTTGGTATTGATATTCCCACTCTGTGCGGATGGAATATCCCAGTGCCTTGACACCAGTAGCAAAACTTTCCAAGCAATTGGTTTTCCTAGGATGTTTTTTAGGATTAAGAACACTGCTTACATATACTATGCAATCAAGCATTCGTCAATATTCTCCAAGCGGTGCCATTCTTCATCTCTGTTTCATTAAATTGACAATATGCTAAATGTGCCGCCCAACGGCGAACTTCATCAACAGTGGGAACAGTTAAATTTTCAATTTCACTGATGCTATGGCTACACAGTGGTGCGGCTGCGTTTGGTCCCAACGTAATAGCTGGCTTGCCAAACAACAATGCTTCACCAGCCGCAATACTAGTGTAAGTAACCAAACAATGTACATCACGTGATAATGCCATCTCCATAGTATCTGTAGATGTGCGAACTGCCCTGCCTTGTTTGGTACGTATAACAATGGGACGATCAGTATATTTCTTTATTTCTGATATAGTTTGATCCATCCATTCTTCTAAGTTAATGTCGTATAAATTTAATAACTTTTGACTTGGCGGTGCTAGCAGGATGTTGCGACCAGAAGTAAACTTGTGAAATTGTATGTTGGTGCGATCCAACCGATCAGTTGGTCTATCTTTGATAGGACCAAAATATTGAACATCATTTAATGTAATCCTGTGATAAGTCTTATGTCTACCGTTGCCAAAATAGCCAGTATCTATATAATAAAAATCACGTCCAGCGTCACGACATGCCCGCATTTCTTTTCGTTTAGTAATACCACGTATCACAACTGGTGTAGTAGAGTTACTGACACGATCCCAGGTTGAAATTTGACCACCGCATCCTTGTACAAAACTTTGTAATGTGGGATCGTATTTGGCGCCTTTACGTTCGTATCTAAATTCCGAATCAATAGCATTAATTTGGTTGGTGTTTATCATATCTATTTCCTTGTCAATTGACTCTCGGGTAATGTCATAGTATTCTCCCAGGGGGTCAACTCGATATTTTAAAATATTATTAAAGACGTTTTCTATATCGGTAGGTAAACAATTAAACAATGACGTACTTTGTGTCTTTGGCTCCAAACTGGTTAAGTATTTCTCCTGTTCAATAGCCCAATGGTACCCATATTCACAGTGATGATAGTTATTGAACCAGGGACCACCTTCAGTGTAATGTATTGCTACTGGTGATCCGTCCTGCGGCTCGTGGTAATGATTAACTAACCAATTCCACTCTTTCCCCAATTCACCAATCTCCTCATCCTTTAACCAACTAAACCGATGTAAGTATTGCCCAGATTCTGTATTAACAATTTCAGGTGTGATTTGTTTATTTGCTGGATGAGCACAGTTCCACAATATCATGGAACTCCAATTTTTTCTTGGATAGGGTAACTGCTTTTGCCCATCCATTTTTACGCCTTCAGGTGGAGTATAATCATGTTTAACCACCATAACTGCATATTTTTCATCAGCATACTTCATAATCTCTGCTGGATCTATTTGCCACAAAAAGTCACAGTCACAAAATATAGCCCATCCTTGATATTCAGCCATGACAGGCACTAAGAAACGACTGAAGGTAAACTCAGTTGAACTCAGCGGGTCTTTCTCACGCCAATATAATCCAGCAGCCTTGAGTTCCTTTTGTTTTAGTTTAACGACTTCTACATCAGGGTTCCTGCTTTCAATAGAGTATTTGCATACTTGATATGCGATATCTTCTCTGGCATCATATCCAATAAAAATTTTCATATTAGTTCTCGTATATTTTTTCAACGTAAGAATATTTGCCGTTCCATTCACTAGGCAAATCAGTCCACTTACCAGTTAACTGATCGTCAATCCAATCATCATAATGCATTCTATCCTTCCACCACCAGAATAGTTTTTCTTTGGGCCAAGCATTAAAATGCCCTTTGAAAAATTCTCTAGTGCGTGGGTGTTTAAAACTTTCAGCGTCATATATAAACTTCTTCTTTTTTGCTGCCTTTTGAAAATTTAAACTAACAAAACAAAATTTATCAGTATGTGATAATAGTTTTTCTGACACCCAAGTTAAGTCTTGGTCTGGTATGGTCTGTAATACTTGACTACAAATAACTCCATCAAACTTCATATTGTCAGGCGGCGGTGTGCTAAATGTATCCACACAGGGATCATACTTGTATACAGTAACCTCCAACCATTTATCAAATGTAGTCCAAATCTTTTTATCACCATACGGAAGTGGATCGGTATATTGCAATCCTTTGCCACAGCCGTAATCCAAAATAGTCTTGGCATTAAATCGTACTACTAAATCTTTGATGTGTTTTTGATATTTTACAACATCATATCCATTCCAATTTTTGGGATTGGTATTTTGAAAGTGCATCCCTTGCTGTACAGATTCGTTATAATAATTTGATGTCATTTTTCAATCACAAAAATAAATTCGTATCCGGTAATCTGCGGCCCTTTTTTGGGTGTTTTAACTACCTCAGTGGAATGTGATGCAACAATGTTGCCAGCAATGCATGCCTTTAATTTATTTTTCCACCAATCAAAACTTTCAATTATTAAATGTGCATTTCTCCCATCTGGCAAACGTTTTTTGGCCGGATAACTGGCGATTAACAAAAATGCTGATTTAGTAAACATATTACTGATAGCTTTGAGAGTATCATCAAGCATTTCTGGCTCAACGTGTTCTAACACATCAGTGGATGTTAAACATTCAACCACATCAGTAGGAAACACCTCAAATTTTGGAACACCTGGATCATATCCCATGGCATTAATGTTATATCGCTCAGTCAAGATGGGTAACAATTCTCCTTGGCTACATCCAAAGTCTATCAATGATGTTGGTCTGTATTCCTCAATAAACGATTTAACTATATTAAACTTCTTCTCGCCAGAGCGACCAAACTTTTTTAGATTTTGATGTAATTCCTGCAATTGTTGCCTATATGTTTCGTTTATCAGTATCATGCTAGTATTTAACTTCCACCAAAATGGGTAAATTATTCTTGCTTATGCTGATGTTTACATATATAATGTAATGCAACTCAAGAGGATTTTATGAAAAAAATTGTATTAGTTACTGGCGGATTCGATCCAATCCACTCAGGCCACATTGAATATTTCAGGGCGGCCAAAGCATTGGGCGATGAATTGATAGTTGGGATTAATTCAGACGCTTGGCTTTCTCGTAAAAAAGGCCAAGAATTCATGCCATTTAAAGAACGCCGAGCTATTATACAAGCTCTTAAAATGGTAGACGGTACTGTTGAATTTAACGACGATGACAACAGTAGTATTAATGCTATACATAAAGTTAGACTAAACTATCCCAGTGAAAAAATTATATTTGCCAACGGTGGTGATCGTACCAAGGATAACATTCCTGAAATGTCTTATAGAGACGACAATGTACAATTTAAGTTTGGGGTAGGTGGTACTACAAAAATAAATTCCAGTAGTTGGATTTTACAAGAATGGAAAGCACCTAAAACTATCCGTCCCTGGGGATACTATCGTGTATTACATGAACCCAGTCAAGCAGTTAAACTAAAAGAGCTAACAGTTGATCCTGGGCAATCACTATCAATGCAACGGCATAAAGATCGTGCTGAATTTTGGTTTGTGTCGGAAGGTACAGCGACCGTTAATACTATTAACAACCGTACTACTGATTGTGAAACCAAGGGTGTGTATGAAAGATTTAAAACTATACCTATAGAAACAAATGAGTGGCATCAATTGAAAAACAATACAACAGATCCACTAAAAATTATTGAAATTCAATATGGTCACAAGTGTATAGAAGAAGATATTGAACGCAAATAGAGGACATCATGGGAATTAAATCTGGAAAAGTTTGGGGTATGACCGAATTGGTTCATGCCAATGCTGTGGTAGAATTTCACCGTATTGAAGCAAATGAGGGTGCGTTCTGCAGTAAACACAAACACTCACACAAGTGGAATGGATTTTTTGTAGAGAGTGGATCATTGAAGATTAACGTTTGGAAAACCAATTATGATTTAGTAGATGAAACTATTCTTGGCCCAGGTGACTTTACAGCAGTAGCACCGGGCGAGTTCCATCAATTTGAAGCATTGGTAGATACTGTTGCATTTGAATTGTATTGGGCCGCCGAACTTGATCACAACGATATCCAACGAGAAACGGTTGGTGGAAGCAATTAACGTAGTTTGTTTATTCTGGGGCGATGCTTACGACATTTCTTATGTTCGTAATCTAAAAAACGCCACAGAAAAATACCTTCCAGTGGCACACACATTTAACATCTTGACGAATCGTCGTGATTTAGATACTGAATTATCTGCGATGGGTCGGGTTATATATGTACCTGATACCAAGTATATCAAACCCTGGTGGCATAAGATCTGGATGTTTAGTCCAGAGTCTACTCTATCAGGACAAATACTTTATTTTGATTTAGATATCATTTATACTGGTGACTTGTCTGTGTTTATACCACAAACTGACCAATTACATATTATACATGATTTCAACCGTGCAAGAATCCCCAACATCAATCTAAGCAATAGTAGTATTATGAGTTGGCCGCATAGCAAGTATACCTTCTTGTGGAAGCAGTTTAACTCAGCGCAATCGCAATACGTCAATTCCATGCATGGTGATCAAGATTTCATTCACAAATATGCTACCGATCGCCAATGGTATCCGGCGGAATTTGCAGTTAGTTACAAGTGGGAGTATCTGATACAGAAAAATTATGGCCCTAACAGTAGGGCCATTGTATTTCATGGTCGTCCCAAACCCCACGAGGTTGAGGACAAGATTGCTACTTATTGGCTTGGATAACGTCTTTGGTAGCTTGAAGATTGCCAGTAAAGTGGTAAGTGGTCGCCGCCTTTTTGGCAGTACTGATGCTATTTGCTATTGTAACAAGAATATTAAAAATTGCTGTTGGTATGCTAGTGATGTGTTTACTCATATATGTATATTTCCTTTGGTTGTACTGTTATTTATGTGCGGTCGCAACATGAAATATTAACTTATAATGAATAGTTGGATAATCAAATCCCATAATAAATACACTATCATTAAAAGGTATCCTATGCGCGAGTTAATTAATATTGTAAGTGAAGATCCCGAATCTGTTAGGAATCAAATTGAAAAAAGAATCAACAATATACCTGACGAAGGCGATCTATCAGACATTCTAAAATTTACCAACAGATATGGTATTAAAAAAGATGTGGACAAGTTTGCTAGCCTACGCCAGTACAAAGACATGGTATCCTTGGTGTTCTTGCAAGCCCTGTCAGATGCCAACATACCCGATGACAAAGTTAAAAAATTCTTAAAACAGCTCAGTGGTGAAGGTATCCTTAACGAAAAATTGCTATTGACACCGCGCAAGGTACACAACTATACTGCCCTAATAGATTCTGCATATAGAGACACCTTTGATGCTATCAAGATGGATTTGTCTCAGAAGATCTCTGGTAAAATTGGTGAAATGGGCGACGTTGGTAAGGGCGAATACATGCTAGACATTATCAGCCCCAATGTTAAACGCCGCGGTGCCCCAGGAGATCTAGACATTGGTGGTGTCAAAATTGAATTAAAAGCTGGGCATAATGGCCGCCTAGGCCCAGCTGGTAGTCAAGCACTAGCCGGTCGTTTTGATCGCGAGTATAAACCAATTATACAAAAAATCCAACCCGACGTTCCGGTTCCAACTGATAGCAACAGCATATCCGGTATTTTTAATCCTAAACTCAATATGAGTAGCTTTACTGAATTCTTTGGTAATGACTCTAAAAAAGTCAAATTGGCCTTGAAGGCCATGTTAAAAATGCACTATGCCACTTCGGTGGGTGATAAAATTACCGACACAGTGGTAGATGCCGGCGGCGCGATCAACGGTGATCTATTAAAGCAAGAAATGCTAAAGGCTAGCTTTGATGCATACAAAGAACAAAAACAATTTGATGGGGTAATCATCATGGACAGTGCAGTGACTGGATTCTTGTACGTTGGATCCGGTGATGACATGGCAGCGGTTGCAAATCAATTGAAAGTACAGTTTCCGAGTTGGGTTGATACGCAGAGCAATGCTATGAAAATTACCTTGTCCGGAAAAGCGTTAAAAGGTGCAAGTTCTGCATCCAATACAGCAGTCGCAGGTACACCAGTATCAGTGCCAGGAAAACGTATTAAGATTGCACCACCTACCACGGCAAAGTTTGCAGGCAAAGGAAAAATTAGTGGTCCAAAAGGGGTTGGCAGAGAACAACGGTAGTTGACTTCACGTTACTAATAACTTACACTACACACATGAAAAAATACACAGTACAGTCAGGCAGAGATAATACTGAGTTGGTTTTTAGACATGGTAAGCTATATGCTATTGCAGAAAAGCATATCGCAGGATGGAGAGTTTGGTGTTTCCCATCAATGTTGTTGGCTGGAGTGGTAGCTGATTTTTGGAATCTAATACCACAATTAGACAATATTCAACATCAATTCATCATAAAGAATGATACTGACACACAATTTCATTGAACCCACTTGCTTTTTACCAAGAGCTGTTGTATAATACAGAATACTCAACGTTTGATAAGGTACGGAATATGTCAGAGCTTAAAGAACCAGTTAGGGATACTCAAAAAGTGGTACCACCACCGCTATATGCTGTGATGTTACACAATGATGACTTTACTCCATTTGACTTTGTTGTAAGTGTATTGTGTGGAGTATGTAATTTATCTGAAGAAAAGGCTTTTCAAGTAGCAAAAGATGTTCATGAAAAGGGCAAAGCCGCCGCAGGTATATATCCAAGAGATATTGCAGAAACTCGTGGACTACAAATTAGACTTCATGCAGAGCAAAAACAACATCCGTTATTGGCAGACATAGAACCAGCATGATAAGAAATCGGGCCTTTAGCTCAGTTGGTTAGAGCAAGCGACTCATAATCGCTGGGTCGTTGGTTCGAGTCCAACAAGGCCCACCATTTTAAGGAAGTTATATGCCATTTTTTAATGCAAAGTATCCAATTATATGTACACCAATGAACAAGGTGTCAGATGCTAAGTTAGCATTAGCCGCACAGGCAGCGGGCATAATACCAAGTTTGGTGGCATCATTTACGGCTTTGTCGGAAACTGCGGTTGAGTTGGAAAAATTTAATAATGGTGCTGGTAATTTCACTGATTTGATATTGGCAGTAAGCCCTGCTCAATTATCACCAGAACTGATAGATGTAATTTTAACTTATAATGTAACTCATCTACAACTACTAGAAGATATAAAAAACGCGGCTGAAGAATTGATGCTAAGTGGGTTAAAAAAGAAAAACATTAAAATAATTGTTAAACGTCTTAGTACTAATCCCAGAGGGGTGGAATATCTACATCTTGTAGATGCTATTGACATAAAGGGACCTGAGGGAGCATCTAGGGTCGTCAATGACGGGGTTCCATTATCTAGTCGTCTTTCTCAACTACAAATGCTGAATCCTGATTTACCTATAATTGTAACAGGTGGAATTTCAACCTCTGCCGAAATACGTCAATATTTAGATGCTGGAGCAGTGGCAGTGGGACTAGGCACAGTATTTGCATTATCAGAAGAATCTTGTATTAATTATGAAAAGAAACTTGCGATGCTTGAAAAATCTTTTGCAAATGTTCGAAATATTGGAGTTAGCAAGCAAAATGCCATAATATTCACTCCTATCCCGGATGAAGATGCAAATCATACTAGGGGATTACTTATCGGACGAGATAGTTCCAGTAAGGGATTGCTATTCGCTGGCAAAGCAATAGATAACATCTCATCCATTAAATCAGTAGCGACAATTGTTAAAGAACTTACTGTAGACCTTTAAGGAGACACCATGAGCGTTAGTATATACAAGGAGATTGAAGTCGAGGTTGATATTGAAGATTTTGATGATGCTGAGTTGGTGGATGAATTTGACCGACGTAAGTTATATGCATCCACTGGATCTGTCACTGCGATAAATCAAATTGCCGATGCATTCGCTCTTAAAAAGCATGACCAAGCAATGCGTATGCTGGAGAATTTGATCTATGATGTCACTGGCAGAATCGTACCACTAATTTAATTTTGATGAACAGGCAGTTGACTTGTGGCGCATCAGCTGTTATAGTGTGTATATTGTTCATTAACTCTAACCAAGGATCATCATGTTTTCTAGTCTAGAAATGCGTAAAGTCAATAACGGCTTTGTTGTTACAGTAAATAACGACGACGAAGCTGACGAATATGTATTTGACACCCTCCGTAAAACCATCAAATTTGTCAAGGATATCGCAAATGCAGATGACACATCAAAAAAAGAACCTCAATGAGCTTGATGTATTGGGTAAACGGTTAGATTCTGTTCGCGATAAATTGGCTTTACTTGATCCCACGGAGAATAGTTGGAGAGCAAACTGGCTCAAAGAACTTGAGCAACGATTACTAAACGAATGGCGGCAATGCATCAATGACTACGATACAAATGGATATCGTATGGTCAATGCTTGCAATCATAACGCAACACGAGTAATGACCCCTACTCATTTTAATAGCCTGAACGGATAAGATATGAAAATAGGATTTAGTTTCGGTCAATGTATACGCGATATTGTGCAGGGCAAAGTAAAAATAGAAGATGTCATAGTCATTGTTGCTAGCACACGAATTGAAACTCTTGAGCAACTTGAGATAATTGTGCTGGACTATATGCATCGTCCAGATTACCTGCTTGGCTTAGATGAAAAAGAATGTCTCGAAGTAGCATTGCACCTTTGGGATACTGGCAAAATTCACCAGCCACGCATTCATGGTGTACACAGAGACAGAGTTCCGTCAGATTGCGTTTGGGCTGATGTGTTGCCCAGCCCTGCAACAAGTAACGCATCCTTGCAAGAAGCATGGGATCACTATCGTTTACTTGTGGATCTTACCGTTGGAACTCCTGAAAAGGCCGTGGAAGCGTGGCATATAGCCAAGTAACTTATTGATTTCATTGAGTTTTTATTGTTGCTTATTTTGGTTGACTTCTTGGTCAATTACTGTATAATAGCTACATACAGTTAGATAACAAGGAGTAACAAATGCAAAATTATGTGCAAATGACAGTGGGTGGTAGGCAAGCGATGGTTCCGGCGGAACATGCCAAAAAAGTGCAAAAGAAGCAGGACTTGGTTGCTCAAGCGATGCGCCTACAAACAGGTATGGCGGCCTGCACTGGCGTTGCCTGCACGATTTTGCAAGAGCAGTTGATGGAAACCATGGGTAAAATCCGTAATTTGAACCGTAGAATTCCCCCGTGTGTGAAGTTTATCTAATAGAATCAAGCACTTACAAGACATAAAAAACGCTTGACTTTCCCGTCAAAAAGCGTATAATAGATACATAAGTTAATAATTAAGGAGCGAAGCAAATGGCTACATTTATCCGTATTAATGCAGGTACTTATCGCAACAACGATGTTTCGGGTCAGGTGTTTGAATTGAATACCGAATTTCAACCCTACGCCGCAGGCGGTGGGTTTGTTGTAGTCAATAATGCGGGTATGTATTCAGGTTATCCGAAAATTTTTCGTATTAAAGTGTCTGGTATGAGTGATTACCAGATTGTCAATGAACGTGATGCAGTGCAAACTATGGGAGATGTAAAATTGAAGGATACTAAAGTCGTAGCACCGGTTGTTGTGGAAGAAACGGACGAAGAAATAATGACCCGTATTGCCACCCGCTTTGAGATTTTGGACGATATGACCAAAGCCGCTGTGAGTGGTGACATTCGTGCCATGATTGTGTCCGGCCCTCCGGGTGTGGGCAAGAGCTACGGTGTTGAGCGTGAGCTGGAAAAAGCCTCACTGTTTGACAAGATTTCAGGCAAGCGGGTCAAGAGCGAAGTTATCAAAGGTAGCACCACTGCATTGGGTCTGTATACCCAGCTCTACAAATTCAGCGATGAAGGCTGTGTGCTGGTGTTTGATGACTGCGACAGCATCTTGTTGGATGATGTTGCGTTGAACTTGCTCAAAGGTGCGTTGGATTCCGGTAAGCGCCGCCGTATCAGCTGGTTGTCCGATAGCCACATGTTGCGTAGCGAAGGCATCCCCAGCACGTTTGACTTCAAAGGCACGGTGATTTTTATTACCAACCTGAAGTTTGACCAAATGAAGTCGCAGAAATTGCGTGATCACTTGGATGCATTGCAGTCACGTTGCCACTACTTGGATCTGACGTTGAACACGATGCGCGACAAACTGCTTCGCATCAAACAGGTTGCTCGCACTGGTGAATTATTTAGCGACTATGACATTGGTGAAGTGGGTCAAGCTGAGATTATTGACTTCATGGACACCAACCAAAACCGCTTGCGTGAGATGAGCTTGCGTATGGCAGTTAAAGTGTCCGAGCTTTACAAGAGCTTTCCGATGAAGTGGAAAGCAATGGCCGAGTCCACCTGTATGCGTAATGCATAATTTTCACAGCCCAGAATTGTAGCATATATATTGGTGTTGTATCCCACTGCTTATTCGCTCCTAGCGGTGGTTTTTAAAGGGGACTTTCGAGTCCCCTTTTTTTGACTAAGTGTTCTATATCGTGTATGCTTACACCATGAAGCATCCTATCTATCTAGAAGATTATATTGTTTACTTGCATAATTTAAGCGATATCTCTGTACCCGGTATCACCGTAGAAAATATGATCAGGTTAAGTAGATTTGATCGCGCTCCGATACGAAATCTTGCATTGCAGGTCAAAGTTAGACGACTGGGACTTACTGCCAAGCAGGTAGACCTTGCCAGATTATTAGTAACCAAATATAGAAAACAATTATCGAAATGGAATGTGACTATAGATAATTTGGATTCAGTACCGCTACTATTTCAGATACGTGAAGTAGAACAAATCAAACATGTAATACAGGCCTCTGACGGCTACTTACACTTGGCATTTAATTTTAATCAAGAATTGATTAATGAACTGGAAGCATATAAGGGTAAACAAGGCAAGTTTTCGTGGAGTAAGGAATCGCATAGTTGGGTGATCTATCCCAGCGAACACAATCTAGATTTTGTCATGTGCTTTGCCAAAAAACATAATTTTGCTGTGGGTGCTGAAGTGTGCGAGCTATACAATAACCTGGAAAAATTTAAATCTGATACTACTGAAGAAATGTTTGCACCTACTCTGCAAGCAGATGGCACCTTTAAAAATGTTACAACTGAACTGACGGATCATTTGGCAGAAAAAGATATAACTGGATTAATAAAATTATGTGATCGTTCTTGGCAATATAATTACAAACTTACTCTTAATACAACCAGAGAATTATATCGATTACTGCAAAATTATCCTGATCCTGGTATGTTATTTTCACTTATGATTTCTAGAACAGTAAAAATGCATCGGGATAATTATATAGATACAGCCAAAACTTATTGTCAGCTGACTGGAAAAGGACCAGTAATAGTAATAACCGACCCTCCGCCAAGGGCCACAATTACACTAGACGAAGGTATAGCGGTTGACAGTGAGCACGTATATCACTATACTTGCAACAGTAGCGGCGGAATGTTTGGAGTATCGTTACCAATACCAACGGAAAATGCGTTAATTATAACTGATAACTCCAATTTAGATTGGCATTTGTTGTTTAACACCACAAACAACATCTGGTATATCAACAAGGAAACTAGTGCAAACAAAGATATTAATTAAAGATGAAGTCAATGTCACATTACAGGGATTAGATTTAACCACTAGAAAAAATCTAGTAAAGAAATTTAGTTTTGAGTTGCCTTACGCACGACATTTACCCGCAGTTAGACTGGGCAGATGGGATGGTAAGGTATCCTTCTTTACGTTGGGTGGCAGTAGTTATATCAACCTGTTGCCAGACATTCTCACTTACCTGGATCAGCAAGGGTATGAATTTGAGCTAATTGATCAGCGTGACTATCGTCGTGAGTTTGCGTTTGAGAAAGTAGCAGAGGATAGTTACAGCCACAAAACTTGGCCAGCTGGGCATTCTGATGCTGGCCAACCTATTAAACTTCGTGACTATCAAGTAGATGTGATCAATAACTTCTTTGCCAATCCGCAATGCTTGCAGGAAGTAGCTACCGGCGCCGGCAAAACTCTAATCACATCTGTGCTGAGTCATCGATGTGAACCATACGGACGTACCATCGTTATTGTGCCCAACAAGAGCTTGGTTACACAAACTGAGGCTGACTATAAAAATCTAGGATTAGATGTTGGTGTATATTTTGGTGATCGAAAAGAATTTAACAAGACTCATACCATTTGTACATGGCAAAGCCTAAATAACATGTTCAAGAACACCAAGAATGGTGTAGCAGAAGTAACCATACAGGATTTCTTGGCGGGTGTTGTTTGTATCATGGTGGACGAAGTTCACATGGCTAAAGCTGAAGTGTTGAAGACCATGTTAACTGGTGTAATGGGAATGATTCCTATACGCTGGGGATTGACGGGTACTATACCCAAAGAACCATTTGAGTTTTTTGCTCTTAGAGTTAGTTTGGGCGAGGTAGTTGGCAAGTTATCTGCTAGTGAGTTACAGGATCAGGGCGTGTTGGCCAACTGTGAAGTTAATATTATCCAATTACAGGATTACGGCGAGTATAAAGAGTATCAGAAAGAGCTACAATATTTGACTACTAACGAAGATCGCATTAAATATATCGCCAGCGTGATAGCAGAGATCGCCGAAACTGGCAATACATTGGTGTTGATTGATCGGATTCAGGCTGGCAAGATGTTGGAGCAGTATATACCCAATAGCGTATTCATCAGCGGTGTCACCAAAGACGTAGCTCGAAAAGAACAATATGATGAAGTGGCTGTAAACGACAACAAGACTATTATTGCCACATATGGTATTGCCGCAGTGGGTATTAACGTACCCAGATTGTTCAATGTTGTTTTGATTGAACCAGGCAAGAGTTTTGTGCGTGTGATACAAAGTATAGGACGCGGATTGCGTAAATCAGGTGATAAAGATTTTGTTAATATCTGGGACATTGCAAGTACCTGTAAGTTTGCCAAACGACATCTTACCAAACGCAAACAGTTTTACAAAGAAGCTAATTATAATTTCAACATAAAGAAGGCTGCGTGGTGTTGACATTACAGAAGTAACAGTATAGAATATAAAAAAGGACCACACCCTGCATGAAACTTTTAACTAACGACAACATATCATATGAATTAGACAGCATACCAGACGAGATAGACGATTTAAGATTTTGCGTTTTGGATAATAGTAATCCCAAGAATCCCGATTACTTTTTCATGCCGTTAATTTTCTTGGAAAGTTTTAATGCACCAGCATTAGTAATACGTATTGGAACTCATGTTTTAAAGATGCCAGTAGATTGGCAAATATTAATTGGAGAGGCTGAAGTGGGTGATTTAGAAATCGTTCCGCTAACGTCAATCAATGATCGTGGATTTAGTGCATTTACACTCAACCCCATGGGTAGCTTCAGACCAGCATTTGCAAAGATTGAAATACTAGAAATATATCAAGATGTAAAGTGGTACTTTCCCAAGTTAAAAAACAATCAATTACTTGCGGTACCATTAACTGATGGTGAAAAACCATTATGTGCGTTTTTTATCAAGGATGTCAGCCGGCAGTGTGAGATAGTTGATATAAACAAAGCGTGGTAACTATGGGAAATCTAATACCAGGAGCAACATACATTTATGAACAAGCAGACGGGATAACTTATGCCAGAGAGTTTGGTTCTGATCCCAGTACGCGACAAGAAATTGGATGGGAGTATGACAATAGAACATCTGACGGAAGACCACTGCACGATCATATAATGGATGATAAACTCTGGAGTGAAATACGTAGAGCAGCCAAGACAAATCCTGGGTTGCGTGATGAATTAGAACGTGTTAAAATGTTTTATTATCTAAGTAAACCAAATGACAAAACCAAAGAAAAGTAAAACACCTGCAGAAAAACGAACACCAGCACCAACTATAGATTTAAAATCGTTGTGCTCTGCACTGGATGCCAAGGATCGTGATTTCTATGATAGACTATCTGATGAATTAAAGAAAAAGTTCAGCGGGTTTCTAACATTACGATATGCATCGTCAGTGCAGGGTGATAATTTGCTGGCAGATTACTATTTGCGGTCAGCCAACCAACATGCCAACGTCAACTTCTTTGATATATCTAAAGAGCATAGAAAATTGCAGTGGCTGGTAATGACTACTGTGGCACCGTATAAACTTACTCCACGATATCATAAATGGATCAAAGCACCATCACCTACCAAAAGCGATACAAAGAAAATTAATGCGTTATCGGAAATTTATCCAATTGACAAACTCAGTGACCTAGAGATGAGGTTGAGTATTATGTCTGATGACGAATTTAGTGAGTTAATGGAAGCACATGATATTGTGATTAAGTAATCGCATGGCCGGGACTAATAAATGTCGATATTGTGACAAAGAATTCCGCAAAGAATCCACTCTTGCAGTTCATCTGTGTGAGCCCAAGCGACGCTGGCAACAAGAAAAAGAAATAGGCGTACAGCTTGGGCTCAATGCGTATCTGCGGTTCTATGAAATAACACAAGGAAGTGCCAAACTAAAATCATACGAAGATTTTATCAAAAGT
>Ga0114966_10002751_pt1 | contig 15605 bp, 6 predicted proteins | sample M_130207_XF_Meta_FD_87029 | JGI IMG/M metagenome (GOLD analysis project Ga0114966, IMG submission 87029) | Freshwater microbial communities from Lake Montjoie, Canada to study carbon cycling - M_130207_XF_MetaG | ecosystem: Environmental > Aquatic > Freshwater > Lake | place: Lake Montjoie... | reverse complement strand
CCGCCCTTGACAAAGCCCTGCGGGTGATCGTGCAGACCCAAGGGCCCGCGGGCAGCTGGGCCTACGAGGCCCAAGCGGCCGACGGCGACCTGAGCCTTTGCGTGATGCAGGCCAAGGCCCTGCGAAGCGCCACCGACAGCGGCTTCGAGATTCCGCGGAAGACGATTGAGAAGGCGATCCAACGCGTGCGAAGCATGTATTCCCCAAAGCATGGCGTGAGAAACCAGGGCGATGCGAAGCTCCGCGAGGGCCCTGGGCAGTTCACCTACAGCGTGGGGGGGGATGGCGGAACGCCCGCCATGGCCGCCGCGGGTGTCGTCTGCCTGCAGGAGTTCGGCCAGTACGACGACTGGCGGATCGCCAAGAGCATGGAGCCGGTCACGGCCGCGATCAAGCAGGGGAAGGCTCCAGAGGCGGCGATGAAGGGCCAACTTCCCTTCGACGCCTACACCCTCAATTACATCGGACAATCGCTCTATCAAGTGGGCGGGCCGGGCTGGAGAGATCACTACCCGAAGCTCCGTGACTCGATCGTCAAGGGGCAGCGGCCCGACGGCGGCTGGGAAGCCGGCAAACATGTCGAAGGCCATGAGGGACAGTTGTACGGCACCGCGGTGGCCGTGTTCGTGCTGGCGATTCCTTACCGTTACCTACCTATCCTCCAGGAAGCGAAGGTCGGCGTCCTCGGTGGTCGCTGACTCCTGCTCCGGCACGGAATGCACCCATGATCTCGTTCCTGCCGGGTGGGGAGTTGCTCGCCATTGCCGGCCTTGCGGCCGCGGCCGGGCCGGTGCTCATTCATCTGCTGAACCGACGCATTTTCCGCCAGCTGGATTGGGCGGCGATGGAGTTTTTGCTCGAGGCCTCGCGGCGGAGCAAGGCCTTCCTTCGGCTCCGCGAACTGCTGCTCATGGCCCTGCGAATGGCGGCTGTGGCGCTGTTCGGGTTCGCCGTGGCCCGCCCGTTCCTGGCCACCGGTGGCGCCGCCGCAACGTCGGGGCCGGTGCACGCGATCCTCGTGCTCGACAACAGTATGAGCATGGGCCGGGAGCGGCTCGGCGGAACAATGCTGCTCGACGACGCCCGGGCCCGGGCCGCGGAGTTCATCGAGCAGTTGCCGGCCGGCAGCCGGATCTCGGTGCTGCCACTGTGCGGATCGCCCGCGGGCACGACACTTGACGCCTACCGCACCAAGGAAGACGCCCTCGAAGCCGTGGCCGCGGTGCCTGTCGTGGACCGGATGGGCACCGGCGCCGCTGCCGAGGCCCTGGCGGCCAGGGCGGCCGCCGCCGTGCCCGACGTGCCCGAGAAGCGGATGGTGTTCCTCGGCGACCAGCAGGTGATCAACTGGGCCGGCCGCGACCGCCAACCGGCCGCCGCAGACGAGCCGCCCGCCCAACTGCCCGCCGAGCCGGAGTTCCAGGTCGTCTCCGTGACGTCGCCCGACCGCGACAACACGTGGGTGGAATCGTTCCGCATCGACGATGGTGTTGCCGACACCGGGTCGGAGGCCACGCTCACCGCCGTGGTGCGGCACGAGGGCTCCGCGCCCCGGGCCGGCGTCCGCGTGGCGCTGCTCGTGGACGGCGTCGAGGCCACCGCGACTGCCGTCGATCTCGAGCCCGGCCAGGCACTCGAGGTGCCGTTTCGGCATCGGTTCGTCGCCGACGCGGAGCCCGGCCGGATCACCTCGGTCGCCGTGGAAGTGGCCCTCGCCCACGACCACCTGTCCGAGGACGACTCGCGCGCCATCGTTGTGCCGGTCGTGGCGGCACTGCCGGTGGTGTTCGTGGATCAATACGGCGAGGAGGAGCAACCCTCCCGCGGCCGTATCGGTGAGACCAGGCACCTCCGCACGCTGCTCGCCCCGGTGGCCCGGGACCAGCGCGACGCGGCACTCGTGAAGGTCCGGCATGTCACGATGGCCGGGCTGTCGCGAGACGTGCTGGCCGACGCCCGGCTGACCGTGATTGCCGGCGTGGCGGCCCCCACGCCGGAGCAGGTCGCGCTGCTCCGTGACTACGTCGCCCAAGGCGGCCGGCTCGTGATCGCCGCCGGTGGCGATTTCGATCCCGCCTCCTGGAGCCAGGCGGCCTGGCTGGGCGGGGTCGGGATCCTGCCGGCTCCCCTCGAGACGGCCGTCGGTCGCATGCCCGACGAGGCCGGCGAGCTGCGGCCATTTCTGCTCGACGTTCGTTCCCTCCAAGACAATCCGCTCTTCCGGCTGCCCGGGGTAGCGCGGGACGAACTCCGCGACCTCTACGAGACACCGCTGTTCTTCAAGGCCGTGCGCACGGTCGCGGACGAGGCGACCCTCGCGGCGGCGGCCAGCGCCATGGCGGCGGGCGAGACGCAGCGCCGCGACCGGCTGGCCGCCATCGACGCGGAACTCGACCGGCTCGCTGCCGCGGAGCGCACAAGCCCGCTTTCGCCCCCCGACTCCCAGCTCCGCGCGACGCTGCTCGCCGATCACGCAGCGCTCGCGCCCGACTGGCTGAGTTGGGCCCGCGACCTGCCAGCCGATGACACGCCGCAGGATGAAGGGGCGGCGCGGCCGACGGTGCTTGCCGCCTTTGACAACGGCCTGCCGTTTCTGGTCGCCCGTCGCCTCGGGAGGGGCGAGGTGGTGTGGGCCGCCACGGGAGTGTTCAGCAACTGGAACACGCTGCCCAAGACAAACGGCATGCTGCTCTTCGACCGCCTTCTCCGTGGCATGCTCGCAGCCACGCTCCCGGCACGGACGTTTGACACCGTGGCCACCATCACGCTTCCGGTCGCGGCGGCCGACCGGCGAGCCGACTTCACGGTCACGGCGCCCGACGGCACCGTCGAGTCCCTCGGTGTCGAGGTGCTCGGCGGCGATCGATTCGGCGTGACGCTTCGTGACGCCTGCCGCCGGGGCGTGTACGTCGTGGCGGCGGCCGATCGGCCCACGGACAAGGATGCCGGCGGCGGCGCCGACGGGCAACGGTGGCGGATGCCGGTGGCCGTCAACGGCCCCGCCGAGGAGTCGCAGCCCACCGTGCTCGATGCGGCCACCTTCACGGCGGCAGTCGGAGGCGACCCACGGTTTCGCTGGGTCGGGCTGGCAGAGCCGATCGGCTTCGCGGCCGCGAAGGTCAGCGGCCAGCAGTCATGGTGGTGGCTGCTGCTGGCTGCGCTGACCTGCCTGCTCGTCGAGACAACACTTCTGGCTTGGCCGTACCGCGAACCCGCCGATGCCGGCCAACCCGCCACCGGAGCCACGGGCGTCGCATGAACGAAATGCTCGGAAATTTGCTCCGCATCGAGAACGTGCGGTCGATCAACGGCTTCGAACTGGCGTTCGCGGCGGGCTGGGCGCAGCGACACCCTGAGTGGGTGCTGCTGGGCTGCGGGGCGGCGATCGCCGCCGCCATCTGGTTCTATCGGCGTTTCCAGCCTGCGATGTCGCGTTCCCGGCGGGTGGCACTCTCGGTGTTGCGGGCCGCCTTGCTCGCGGCGATGGTCGTTCTGCTCGCCGACCCCGTCCTGCAGGTGACGGTAGATCACGTCTCCCGGCCGCTCTTGTGGCTGCTTGTGGACGGCTCGCAGAGCATGGCCCTTCGTGACGATTTGCCCGCGGAGGAGCGGGCCAGCCTGACAGCCGCGACCGGCCTCTCCGGGCCCGCCGACGGCCAACCGGCCCGCATCGACTACCTGCGGGCTTGGCTCGAGCGGAAGCAGGACAACGTCGTCGGTCAGCTGGCGAAGCGGTTCCGCGTCAAGGCATTTTTGTTCGACGGGGCGGAGAGTGTGAAGGCGTTGGACATCGACGACGAGGCCCGCGGCACGGCCGATCCCGCTCGTATCGCCGAAGCCCTGACGACGAACGGCGAGGTGACGGCGCTCGGGACCGCGTTCCGCGACCTGCGGGCGAGGCATACCGCGTCGAGCCTCCAGGGGGTCGTGGTGGTCAGCGACTTCGACGAGAACTCCGGGCCGCCGGCCGTCGAGGCCGCCGAGCGGCTCGGCGTGCCGTGCTTCACGATCGGCCTCGGTCCGGCGCTGGCCTTGGATATCGCCGCCGACCTGCAGGCACCGCCGGTGATGAAGAAGGGGGAGGCGACGAGCGTCAGCGTGCTCGTGCGGCAGTCGGGCCTCGCCAACGCATCGCTCGCCGTGGCCGTGACGGCCCGCCGGGTGGACGGGGCGACGCCCGGGCCCGAAATCGCGATCGGCAGCCGAAGCGTGACGCTCGACGGCCCGACCGCGGCCGTGGAGATCCCGTTCACCCCCGCCGAGGTCGGCCGCTTCGAGTTCACCGCCACCGTCGAGCCGCAGCCGGGCGAGTCGGTTATCGGCAACAATGTCTCCACCCGCGAGGTCAACGTGCGGGACGACTTCCTGCGGCTGATGTACGTCGCCGACGAACCGGGCTGGGAGTGGCGATTCATCAAGGAAGTGTTTTACCGTGATCCGCTGGTGGGCGAGCGCGGCTTTCGCACGTTCCTGCGGTCCGCGGACCCGCGGGTGCGACGGGAGAATCCGCTCTATATCGAGTCGGCCACACCCAAAAGGAGCGAGTTCTTCGCCAACGACGTGCTCTTCCTCGGTAACTTCGACGCCAAGTCGATAAGCGGGCGGTTTGCCGACTCGGCCCGCGAGTTCGTGGAGACATTCGGCGGGGGACTGGTGGTCATCGCCGGACGATGGAGCGGCCCGGGGCAGTTGGCCGGCACTCCGCTGGGAGACATGCTGCCGATCGTGCCGGCCGACGGCGCTGCGGCGGTGGCGAAGCCCTTCCGTCCGCGGCTTACGGCGGAGGCTTCGCTTCAGGAGTTCATGCGGCTGGGCCGCGACGACGCCGACACAGCCAAGGCCTGGGAAAAACTCGACCCGCTCCCGTGGTACCAGCCGGTGGAGCGGCCGCATCCGCAGGCCACGGTGCTGCTGGCGCATCCGACGGATCGGTGCGCCGACGGCCGCACCCCGCAGCCCTTGATCGCGATCCGCCGCTACGGACGCGGTGAGGTGGTGTATATCGGTTTCGACCAGATGTGGCGGATGCGAAAGGGCGTGGGCGACCGCTACTACCGGCAGTTCTGGGGGCAGCTCATCTACCGTCTGGGCTTGAGCCACGCGCTCGGGACGAGCAAGCGATTCGTCGTCCGGAGCGACGCCGAGAAGTATCAGTCGGGGGACGCGGCGGTGATCACCGTGGAGGCGTACGACAAGGACTTTCGGCCGCTCGAGGCCGATGACGTCGCCGGCCAGGCCCTCAGCGGTGAGCTCGTGTCGCCAGAGGCGATGCGCGGGGAGCGCCAGCCGCAACCAGTGTCCCTGCGGCAGCTTCGGGAGGGCGTGTTCGAGGCCCGGGTGCAACTCGGCGGCGCCGGCGAGTATCGGATGCGGGTCACCGATCCGCTCACGGGCGAGGCGACCGAGAAGGATTTCCGGGTCGATTCGCTCTCCGCGGAGCAGCGGAGCGTGGTCCGCAACACGGCCCTTGCCGGGATGCTGGCCTCCCGTACCGGCGGTCGGGCGTACGATCTGGTCTCTGCTACGAAGCTGCCCGACGAGATCGACGCGGTCGCCCGCCCCGAGCGATCCGTGAAGGTGTTTTCGCTCTCCAACACCTGGCTCTGCTTCGCCACCATCGTCGGGCTGATGCTCGGCGAGTGGCTGCTCCGCAAACGTACCAACCTTTCCTGAACCTGTGCCGCCACCGATGGCCACTGACACCCTCACCGCCGCTCCCCTCGCTCGCCGGCTCGACCCGCTGCGCAGCCGTCTCGACACCGTGCGCCGGCGGCGGCTGCTCGCCCGCCAACTCACGGCGTGGTCCGCGGTCCTCGTCGGCCTGCTCGCGGCCCTGCTGGGCGCCTTGGCGCTGGACAGGATCTTCGCGCTCTCGGGGGCGGGCCGGCTGTGGCTGTGGGCCGGCATTGCCGCGACCGTCGTGTGGGTCGTACGCCGCTACGCGTTGCCGCTCGTGCGGGTCCGCGAGACCGACCTCGACGTCGCCCTCTCCATGGAAAAGGCCCACGGCATCGATAGTGACTTCGTGGCAGCGCTGCAGTTCGAGCGGCCCGACGCCGCCGCCTGGGGGTCCTCGACGCTGCGATCCGCGGTGGTGGATTACGTGTCGGAGTTCGGCCAGCAATGGACCAGCACCGCATCGCTCTGGAGCCGCCTGCTGGCCGGGCGCGTGGCCTGGGCCGCGGCGTTGGCGGCTGTGATCACGGCCATCGGGATCGCCTCCCCCAAGACGCTTCCCGCCTTCGTCAACCGCATGCTCCTCGGCTCGGCCCACTATCCGACATGGACGCACATCGAACGGCTCGTGGTGAACGGGTGTGAAATCGATCCTCTGCGAGCGACCGCGATCAAGGCCCCCGCCGGACGGCCGCTGGCGATCGACGTCACGTGCAGCGGGCGTCCGGTCGCGACGGGTCGCGCCGTGTTCACGCCCGCGGCCGGCGGAGGCGGTGCGACGGTGCCGCTGGAGCCACCGGCCGGTGAATCGACCCAGCGGCCCACGCTCGCCGGGACGCTCGACAATCTCTTCGAGTCGGTCGCGGTGGTCGTCTATGCCGGTGATGCCCGGAGCGAGCCCGTGGAGATCACGGCCGTGCCGGCGCCGGTGGTCGAGGCCAGTGTGAGTGTCGAGCCACCGGCCTACGCCCGCAGCACCACCACAATGGTCTCAGGTGGTCGGCAGGCCGCGGTGCTCGAAGGCTCGCGGGTCGTGCTCACCGTGACCTGCCTCAACAAGAGTCTGGACCGGGTCGTGGTCGAGATCGACGGCGTGGCCCATCCGCTCACCCGCCAGCCCCCCGGCGAGGGTGGACACGATCGGTTCGTGCTCTCGGGGAGCGGCTCACCGCTGGCCGCTATCGCCGCGCCGGTGCAGTACGAAGTGCATGCAGTGGACGTCGACGGCTTGTCGCCCGACCGCCCGACCGCGGGCACGATCCGCATCCGCCCCGACATGCCGCCCCAGGTCACCGCCGAGGCCGTGACACGCACCGTCCTGCCCGGCGCCCGGCCCACGATCTCCTACACCGTCCGAGATGACCATGGCGTGGCCGCTCTGCGGGCCAGGCTGGAGACCGTGCGTGTGGCCGACGCCGACCTTGAGCCGGCGACCGACGCAGCGTCGGCCCGCACCATCGACATCCTCTCCGCCGCCGCGCCGCCGCTCGTTGGCGAGGCGTTGCCCGCGACCGGCAGTTTCTTCGTACCGCTCGCCGACCTCGGCCTGCGCAAGGGCGACTTCGTGCGGGTCTTTGTCGAGGCCGTGGACTACCGCGGCACGACCCCGGGACAGCCGGCAAGCAGCCCCCCGATCGAACTCACTGTGACCGACGAGAACGGCGTGCTCGAAGCCCTCCAGGCCTCGGAGTCGCAGGCGGCCCAGGAACTGCAGTCGATTATTGAGGAACAACTTCGCGTGGGAGGCAAGCCATGAAGTCTAGGCACACACAAGCGACTGGCGGATTCATTCGCGTCGCGCTCGGCTGCCTGGTCGCCGCGACGCCGCTGGTCATGCTGTCCGATCCCGCGCGGGCGGCCGACGACGCGGCGAGCCTCGATCGCCAACAGCGGGCTCAGCAAAAGGCGGCCGGCCTCGTGACCGCGGTCATCGACCTCCAACTCCGCCAACTCGAGGAGAACGGACTCCAGAGCTCGCTCATCCATGCCGAGGTCGCGGCCATGCGCCGCAACGTCGACGGGCTCGTGCAACGTGAGATGCAGGGAGTTGTCGAGCTGCTCGACCGCGGCGTGACGACACCGGCCGAGATGAGCAAGGTGCGCGAGCAGGTGCGACGGATCGTCGTCCGGCTGGCCGAGGAGCGGCACAAGTTGCTGCGCCGGCTGAAGGTCGCCGACATTGCGGCCCAGGTCCGTCGCCTGATCGACATGCAGGGCGGGGCGGTGACCGCTGTCCTCGATCTGCCGCGGGCCACGGATGATCGCGAGGCGAAGATCCTCACGGCTCTCGACGGGCAACGGACCGTGCGGGCTCTGTGCGAGCGGCTGGAGGTCGATCTGGCCGACATGAGCGACTGGGGCGGCGGAATCGGCGACGGCGCTGCCGACGGTCTCCGTCTGTTGAAGATCGGCGATGTCCTCGGCAGCCTGAAGACCGCCGAGCTGCGGCTCCAGGCGACCGACTTTGCGGCGACTGCCAAGGCCCAGACCCGAGTGGTGACGACGCTCGAGAGCCTCTTGGCCTCGGTGGAGCGAACCCAGGGCGTCGTGGGCGACGATGCCGAGCAGACCGTTAAGGCGGTGCAGGCTGCGATTGCCAAGGTCGAGGCCGTGCGGAAGGAGATCGCCCAATCGCAGCTCAACGATGCCGACGTGGAGCGGCTGATCGCGGCCCAGAAGGAGGTGCAGGCCGTGATTCAAGGGCTTGCGGCTCCGGTGGCCCGGCAGTCGGACGCAACGCCGCTGGTGGCGCAGGCCGAGAACGCGGCGGCCGAGGCCGCGGCGGCGATTTTCCAGGCCGACAAGCCCAAGGCTGACGCCGCGGAAGGCAAGGTCCTCGGCACGCTCCGCGAACTCGCCGCCGCCCTCCAAAACCAAGACCGACGGACCGACGGCGACCTGACGGCGGAGCAGCTGGCCCAACGGCTCGCAGCGTTGGAGAAGGCCCGCGATCGGACGGCAGCCGCAGCCCAGCAGGAACAGCAGGCCAAGGCGGCGATGGCCGCTGATCCGCGGGCCGCGGCGACGGCTGAACTCGAGGCGGCGAAGACGCTGGCTCCCACGGCCGACGACAAGCCGCTCCCTCCCGCTGTCGCCCGGCGGCTGACCGAGGCCCAGGCGGAGGCGCAGCAGGCGTCCCAGGCGCTCGGCGATCCCAAGGCTGACGCCGCCCAGGCCGTCGCCGACGCCGACCAGGCCCTGGTGCGGGCGCGGGACGAGATCGCGGTCGCCATCGCCGATACGAAGCGGGAGCAACTGGCCGTCAAGATCGGCGAGATGAATCGCGCTGCGGAGACACTCGAGCGGGCCGCCGCCGAGCAGAAAGAGGTGGCCAACACCGCCCGTGCTGCGACGGATGCGACCGCCAAGCCCGACGATGCCGCTCGCCTGGCTGCCGCACGAAAAGCGGAGCAAGACATCGCCGCTGTCGCAGAGAGGGTTGCGGAGGCGCTCCGCGACACGGCCCCCAAGGCCGCTGAACGGGTAGCCGCCGCCCGTCAGCCGATGGCCGAAGCGGAACAGAAGATCGCCGAGGCGGCTGCTGCCGCCGAGACGATGAAGCCAGCGGTGAATCCCCTGGCCAAGGCGGCCGCTCAGGAGGCTCAGGAGGCGCGGGAGGCGCTCGCCGACATGGCCCAGGCCCGCGGCGAGGTGCAGAAAGCGCGGGCGGAGCAGGCCCGGGCCGCTGGCCAGGACGAGAAAGCCCAGTCGCTCGAGGCGACCGCGGAACTCTCCCAAATGCGGGCCGACCAGGAACGGGCCGAGGCGGGCAGGCCGCGGGCCGCGGACGAGCAGCAGGCCACGAAGCAGGCGAATGCGGAACAAGCCGTCGGCTTGGAAAAGATGGCCGAGCGGGCCGAGCAACTGGCCGAGGACGCGGCGGCTCCGGTCGCCGAAGCCATGCGGAACCTGGCCGAGAAGGCACGGGACGCAGCCCGTCAGACGCTGGCCGGGCAGCCCGAGCAGGCTGAGGCCGCGCAGAAGCAGGCCAATGACGCCCTCGCGAAGGCCGAGCAGACGGCCGCGGCCGCCGCGGAAGAGCTCGCTGCCCAACAGCCGCCCGGCACACCCGACCCCGAGGCGCAAAAGCGAGTGTCGGAACTGGCCGCGAAGGCGGCCAAGGCGGTGGGCCAAGAGGCCAACGAGCAACCGAAGGCAGCCGAGGCCGCCTTAGCGCTGGCGAGTGCGGCGCAGGCGTCTGCCAAGGCCGAGCAACGGATGCAGCAGAAACAGGATCCGGCGGGGCCGGCGCAGCAGCAGGCCGCCGACGCGCTCGCCAAGGCCGACCAGGCGCTCGCCGATGCCATCCGGGCTCAGGCCGAGAAGACGGCTGCGGCGGATGCCAGGCTCGCGCAGGCCGAGCAGCAGGCCGGCGAACCCGCAGCCGGGCAACAACGGCCCGAGGCGATGCGCAACGCCGCCCAGGACGCGGCGGCGAAAGCGGAGACGGCGGCCCAGAACCTCGAGGATTCAGCGCACGAGTTGCGGCAGGAGATCGCCCAGGCGGCCGACGAGCTGAAGAAGGTCGCCGAGGATCAGTTGGCGGCCGTGGCTCCTGTCGCCCGTGAAGCCGCAGCGCTCGCCGAGCAAGGCGATCCAATCGCGCAGGCAGCCGAGGCGATCGCTGACATGGCCGAGGCCCGCAGCGACGTGCGGAAGGCGCAGGCGGAGCAGGCCCGTGCGGCTGGCCAGGAAGCCCAGGCCGAGGCGCTCGAAGCGGCAGCGGAACTGTCGCAGATGCGGGCCGAACAGGAGCGGGCCTCGACCGACGGGCCACAGCCGCAGAGTGATCCGCAGGCGGCGAAGCAGGCGAATGCGGAGCAGGCGGTCGGCCTGGAGAAGATGGCCGAGCGGGCGGAGCAGATGGCCCAGGATGCATCGCCCCCCGTGGCCGACGCCCTGAAGAATCTGGCCGAGAAGGCTCGCGACGCGGCCCGCGAGGCGCTTGCCGGCCAGCCCGAGGCCGCCGAGGCCGCGCGGCAACAGGCCGCTGAGGCGCTTGCCAAGGCGGAGCGGGCGGCCGGTGCAGCCGCCCAACAGCCCGCCCCCCAGGAAGCGATCGGAAAACCGGACGCCGCAGCCCAAAAGCGGGTCTCGGAGTTGGCGCAGAAGGCATCCGAGGCGATGGCCAACCAAGCCCGGCAGGAGCCCAAAGCCAACCAGGCGTCGCAGGCGCTCGCCGCTGCCGCCCAGGCTTCAGCCCAAGCTGAGCAGCAGATGCAACAGGGGCAAAAGACAGCCGCACCAGCGCAACAGCAAGCCGCCGATGCGCTCGCCAAGGCCGACCAGGCACTCGCCGATGCGATGCAGGCCCAGGCGGAGAAGAAGGCTGCCGGGCTCCAGGCGCAGGCCCAACAGGCCCAGCGGCTCGCCGCCCGCGTGGCGGCCATCGATCCGGCGGCCCGCGCGGCATTCGAACGCGCGGCGGAAGAAGCAGAGGCGGCGTCCCGGCAAGCGACATCGCCCACGGGTCAAGAGCAGAACGCCGCCCCTCGGAACCAGGCCCAGGCGGGCGAGCAGTCTCCACAGGATCCGGGCCTAAGCCCACATGATCTCTTGGAGCGAGCTCAGGCGTCGCTTGCGGCGCGGGAGTCGGAGCTTCGTCGGGCGGCCGATTTGGCAGACCAGATGAAGGCCGGCGCGCTCGCACAGCAGCAAGCCCGCGATCAAATCGACAAGCTCGCCACCTCGATGGAGCAGCTGGCGCAGCAGGCGGGAGCCCAGCCCGGTGAGGCCCAGCCACAGGGCGATCAGCAGCAGCAGTTGGGTTCACCGCAGGCCGCAGGCCAGCAACAGTTTTCACCGCAAGCCATGCAAACAGCCACCGCACTCGAGCAGGCCCAGGCCCAGTTTGCCCAGGCCCAGGAACAGGTGGGCCAGGCGGCCGCGGACGTTTCCGGACAGCAGCAGGTGGCAAACAAGCCGCTCCTGGACGCGATGGCATTGTCCGAACAGATGGGCCGCCAACAGGGCCAGCAAGGCAAGCAAGGCCAGCAGGGCCAGCAAGGCCAGCAAGGCCAGCAAGGACAGCAAGGACAGCAAGGCCAGCAAGGACAGCAAGGACAGCAAGGACAGCAAGGACAGCAAGGACAGCAAGGACAGCAGGGCCAGCAAGGACAGCAAGGACAGCAAGGCCAACAGGAACAGCAGATGGGCAACGGCTTCGTGCCGCAGTCCGCGATGGCCACAGCCCAGATGATCGCCGGGCAACAGGCCCAGGCACTCTCCCAGCAGGCCGCGCAACAAAGCCAAGGTCAGGGCCAAGGTCAGGGCAAAGGTCAGGGCAAAGGTCAGGGCAAAGGTCAGGGCAAAGGTCAGGGCCAAGGTCAGGGCCAAGGTCAGGGCAAAGGTCAGGGCCAAGGTCAGGGCAAAGGTCAGGGCCAAGGTCAGGGCAAAGGTCAGGGCACAGCCCAGGCCGGCGTGATGGGAGACTCGACGGCCGACGCCACACTCGGCCAGCCGCCGGTGGAAAACGAGCCCTGGTTCGCCAAGCTGCCCCCCGAGACTCAGGAAGCGATCCGCACCAAGGCCCAGCGACCGGCGCCGCGGGGCTACGAAGAAAAACTCCGCCGCTACTTCGACAGCATCGGGCAATGACAGCCCATCCGAACACGACCTTCTTTCCCTTTATCCCCAGGAGAAACCCGAGATCATGAGCGAGCAGATGAACCAGGACGATGTCGCCGCGGTGCAGCGGTGCGAGCAGGACTACCACACGATTCGCGCCCAACTTGCGAAGGTGATTGTCGGCCAAGAAGACGTGATCGAGCAGACGATGATCGCCATGTTCGCCGGCGGCCACTCACTCCTCGAGGGCGTGCCCGGCCTCGCCAAGACGCTGCTTGTCAGCTCGCTGGCCCGGGCGCTCGACTTGTCGTTCAAGCGGCTGCAGTTCACCCCCGACCTCATGCCCAGCGACGTCACCGGCACCGACGTGATCCAAGAGGATCCGCAGACTGGCCGCCGGTCCTACACGTTCCTGCCCGGCCCGCTGTTCGCCAACATGATCCTCGCCGACGAGATCAACCGCACGCCGCCGAAGACCCAGGCGGCGATGCTGGAGGCGATGCAGGAGAAGCAGGTGAGCGCCGGCGGCAAGACCCACAAGCTGCCCGCGCCGTTCTTCGTGCTCGCCACGCAAAACCCGCTCGAACAGGAGGGCACCTATCCGCTGCCCGAAGCCCAGCTCGACCGCTTCCTGCTCCACATCAAAGTCGGCTATCCGAGTGGCCACGAGGAATGGGAAATCGCCCGCCGGGTAACAGCCGGCAAGGCCGAGCCGATCGAGCCGGTGATGTCGGGCGAGCAGATCCTCGGCGTGCAGAAGCTGATCCAGCGGGTGCCGGTCAGCGACCAGGTGCTGGGCTTCGCCTGCGCGTTGGTCCGCGGGTCCCGGCCCAACACCCCGGAAGCGCCAGAGTTTGTCAACCGTTGGGTGTCGTGGGGGGCCGGCCCGCGCGGCGTGCTCACGCTCGTCACGGCCGCCAAGGCGAGGGCCGTGCTCCATGGCCGCTATCACGCCACCGCGGGCGACGTGCAGGAGGTCGCCAAGCCGGCGCTGCGGCACCGGATTGCCGGCAACTACTCGGCCCAGGCCCAGAACATCGGCACTGAGCAACTCATTCAGATGCTGCTCGAGGCCCTGCCAGCCGATCGCGTCTACGAACGTCCCGTTGCCTAATCTCCACGAGTCTCGCCATGGCCAAGAGCGTCATCTCTCGCTACCTCGACCCCGACACCCTGAGCCGCATGGCCGATCGTCCGATCGAGCCACGCGGCCTGGTGATGGGGGCGCTCGCGGGCAAGCACAAGTCGCCGCTCTCCGGCTTCGCGGTGGAGTTCGCCAGCCACCGTGAATACGTGCCGGGCGACGACCCACGGCACATCGATTGGCGGGTCTTTTACACCCGCGACAAGTACTTCATCAAGCAGTACCAGATGGAGACGAACTTCATCTGCCACCTCGTGCTTGACGTCAGCAAGTCGATGCGCTACGGCGACGGCGATACCCAGAAACTGCTCTACGCCACCCGGATGGCGGCCTCGCTGGGCTTCAGCATCGTCAAGCAGAGCGATAAGGTGTCGCTGACGACCTTCGACGAGCAGGTCGTCGGCCACGTGCCGCCGAGCAACTCGATGGCGCAGATCGTCCGCGTCACCGAGTTTCTCGACGGCATCGAACCGGTCAACAAGACCGACCTCGCGAGATGCCTCGCCGACGTCAACGGCCGCATCGGGCGGCGCGAGATCGTCATGGTGTTCAGCGATTTCCTGGGCACCGACCTCGACGCACTCCAGCCGGTGCTGGAGCGGCTCCGGTTCGACCGCCACGAGGTCGTGCTCTTCCAGGTGATGCACCACGACGAGTTGGCCTTCGACCTCGAGGGCATGGTCAAGTTCGTGGGCCTAGAGATTCCCGCAGAACTACTCACGCAACCGGCCGAACTCCGCAAGGGCTATCTGGAGGCCCTGGGCCGATTCAACGGCCGCTTCGAGGAGATCTGCCAGCAAAACCGCGTGGAGCGGGTGCTGGTGGACACGGGCCGGCCCATGGGGGAAGTGTTCGTGGATTACCTGAACCATCGCAGCCTACTCAACCGGGGGAGATGACCATGAAGCGATTCGTGCTGATTCTGGTGATTGCAGCGGCAGCGGCAGCGACCGGGGCCGGGGCCGGGGCCGTGGAACCGCAGGTGCGGACCGATCATCTCTGGTTTCCCGGGGAGTTGTCCTGTTCGACGTTCGAACGGCTGTTCGCCACCCAGGCCAAACTCTACGAGCGGGAGACCGGCCGCAAGGCCGACACCGACGAGGACAAGGCCCTGGCATCGTGGTACTGGCGAAACCTTCACTTCTATCATCTCTTCGATCCCGTGGAGCCGACCTGGGAAGCGGGCCCGCGGCCGGGCATGTGCCCCAAGGGTGACTCCGTCCGCGACTACTGGACGGGGCTGTTCGGCTATGGCTTCAGCCTCTGCGGGAAAAACCACTCCCAGTGGTCGGCCGAGATGGAATACCTGCTGGGCCACTGCCGTGGCCGGGCCGTCGGTGTCGGGAACCACAACGCCTTCGAGGCCTTTCTCACCGGCCCACAGTACGGCCCACACGGCGACTGGGCCTCGCTCGACGTCGACTTGTCGAGCGTGGTGTTCGACGATCCGGCGAACCCCCGCCGCCTGCGGTCGCTGTGGGACATGGCGTTTCGGGACCCGCCCCCGGGTCGCACGCGGCGTACAGACGTGGAACACGAAGCGATGGTCGACAATGAAGGGGCGCCCACCGCCAATCGGGGCTGGTTCATCTCCGGCCTCCACTATCCCTCGGGCGACTTGTCCGATGCCACCGGCAGCGACCTGATGCACACCTACCGAAAAGTCGGATGCGTCGAAGTGCTCAGCGGCTATGCAGGCGTGCCCCCTTTGGTCGCCCTCAAGCGCAACGAAACGTTCCGCCGCTACCTGCGGCCCGGCCTGGGCGGCACCGACTACGCCTACTGGGGCTCGAACTCGATGGCCGAGGGCATCCCCGGCCCGGCCCGTTCCTCCACCTGGGCGCAGCGGCCGGAGGCCATGTTCCGCGCCACGAGGCACGGCAAGCACGGCTGGGGCCGGCACGGCAACGCGGTCTTCACCTACGAGCCCAACTTCGCCGACGGCTCCTACCGCGAGGGCGTGATCGCCGAGGACGCGGAGTCGGTGACGTTTTTCTTCCAGTCGCCCTACGCGGTGGCCGCGAGTCCGGCGGCCGCCCACCGGGCCAAGCCCGATGCCGTGGAGCACGAAGGCGGCAGCGGTGGCCTGGTGATCACGGCCCGGGCCGCGGGCTGTGCGGTGCAGGTCTCGACGGATGCGGGCCGCTCCTGGTCACCGCCGGCGGCCCTCGTTGACCGCCTCGACCTCACCGATTTGGTCAAGGGCCGCCATGGCTAT
>Ga0114966_10002749_pt1 | contig 15614 bp, 10 predicted proteins | sample M_130207_XF_Meta_FD_87029 | JGI IMG/M metagenome (GOLD analysis project Ga0114966, IMG submission 87029) | Freshwater microbial communities from Lake Montjoie, Canada to study carbon cycling - M_130207_XF_MetaG | ecosystem: Environmental > Aquatic > Freshwater > Lake | place: Lake Montjoie... | reverse complement strand
GAAGGCGTGGAATGATCCCGCATTCAAGGCGCAGCTCGTCAACGATCCGACCGGCACGCTGCGTGCCGCAGGCGTTGAGATCCCAGCTGACATGGAGATCAAGCTTGTGGAGCACGCTGCCGGTGAGAAGGAAGGCCACACCGTGGTCACGCTGCCGCTGCCGGCTGCTCCGACCGAGCACCTCAACGACGACGAACTCCTCGCCGCGATCAACGGCGGCAGCTCGTGCAGCAGTTCGGCCGGCTCCTCGAGCTCGGCGTCGTGCCCGTCCTGCACGGCCAGTTCGTCCGGCTCGGCCGGCTCGGCCTGCTGATCGCTGCCGACTAGATTCTCGTCACGATCAACGGGGAGGAACGCTCGTCCGCGAGCGTTCCTCCCCCCTTTAGATTCGCCCAGCGACTGTGCTGCCGGGTCCGCACTCCACCCTCGACAAGAAGGCTTACAGCGCCATGACACCTGCCGATAGTCCCACTCCACAAGGTGCCGCCGATCGTGCGCTACAACTGGGCCTCGCCAAGGCGATCGCGCGTTCTTGGCGCGACCCAGCGTTCCGTGAACAGCTTGAGGCGGATCCCAATGGTGCCCTCGCTGATCTGGGCGTCGAGGTGCCCGAGGGCGTCGACATCCGTGTCGTCCCGGAAGGCACCGTTGTTCTGCCAATTGCAGAGCCGCCGAGCGGCGATCAAGAGGTGGCAGCACGGGCCATGGCGGAAGAGGCGCTCGCGAGCCTGCGCGGCGACGGAGCCGCGTGATCGCTCGCGAGCCCCATCTCGCCGACGCTGATTTGGCTCGGCCCGACGCGCTGCGCGTCTCTCCTCGGTGGGTCGTGCGAACCGTGCCGGACGAGGCCGTCTATCTGCTGAGTGAGCTCGAGACCATCGTCCTCGAGCAGGACGCGGTGCGCGCGATCTTCGACGCAGTTGACGGGCGACGATCGCAGGACGACATCGCGGCCTTCCTGATGGAACACAGGCCGGACCTCGACGTCGCTTCGCTGTACTTCCACCTCGACGAGCTCGAGACGAAGGGCTACCTCCAACGGGCAGATGTCTCGCCCGAGGTGCCTGCGGGCACGATCGGCGTTCTCGCCGAGTGGGGAGTTGCCGCAGCAGACATTTCCGAGCGTCTTGCTGGTCGTGTCGATATCGGATTTATCGGTGGTTCCCACACCCGTGAGGATGCCGAGGCGGTGCAAGCGGCGTTGCAGGAGTCGGGGCTCGGCTGCTCGCTCGTGCACGAAAGCGAAGCAGTGCTCGCCGCTGCCGGCGACGCCGAGTGTGACTTGCTCGTCGTGATCGTCGATGACTACGCCAATCGCGCGCTGGGAGCGATCGATCAAGCGCGCCGAGCAGTAAACCGTCGCTGGCTGTTGGCGCGGCCGGGACTCACGACGACGTGGGTTGGGCCCATCTTCTCTCCTGGCACCTCTGCCTGTTGGCATTGTCTGGAGTTTCGGATCGTCGGAAATCGTGAAATCGAACGGTATCTCCAGATCCGCACGGGTATTGATCCGTTGCGCCCGGCTGCGCCTGCTGCTGGCGTCACCCGGGCGTTCAGCGCCGGGCTGATCGGAACGACGGTCCTTAAGGCGCTCGTCGTGGATCGTGACGACGCGACAGAGGATGATGTGACGATCCTCACCCTTGCTCCCGATACCGGTGAGCGAGGAATTCACCACGTGATCAAGCGCCCGCAATGTGCGGTCTGCGGGACGCCCGAGCCGCTGGACGCGCTCCATCCGCCCGTTGATATCGCATCGTCGCCACGCCTCCTCGACAACGACAGCGGCACGCGGTCGGTTACACCCGAGGCTACGTACGAACGCTTCAAGCATCAGGTCAGTCCAATCACGGGTGCCGTCAGTGCGCTAACGCGTATTGACGATGTCGATAACCCAGCCATGCACGTCTACGCGTCGGGACACAACTTCGCGATGCGCGGCCATGATCTCCGTCAGTTCCGTGCCGGACTGCGCAATAAGAGTTCGGGCAAGGGGATGACTGATGCGCAGGCCAGGGTTAGCGCGCTTGGCGAGGCAATGGAACGTTTTCAAGGCCTGTACACGGGCGAGGAACGGCGGCGCCCCGGTACGTTTGAGGAGCTGGGAGCGAGCGCGATCCATCCCAACGACATCATGCTGTGGTCGCAGGCGCAGCTCGACAATCGCGACTGGTGGAATGCGCTCGATCACCGATTTGTCCTCGTACCAGAGCGGTTTTCGACCGACCTAGTCGTCGATTGGTCGCCGGTCTGGTCGTTGACCGATCAGGACGTACGCTGGATTCCGACCGGGCAGCTCTATTACGCGGCGCCGCGGCACCACAATCGCATGCTGTTCGTCGCGTGCTCGAATGGCGCCGCCGCAGGCAACACCCGGGAAGAGGCAATTCTGCAGGGGCTGTTTGAGATCGTCGAGCGCGACAGCGTGGCGCTCTGGTGGTACAACCGCGCTAAGCGCCCTCCCGTTCCGGTCGAGGAGTTCGGCGATGAGAACCTTGATCGCATCTGTGCGGTCTACGAGGGGCTCGACCGCCCGGTGGCCTTTATCGATCTGACAAGCGACCTCGGCATTCCGGCCTACGGTGCAATCTCGGCGCGCCGCAATGGGGTCACCGAGGACATCCTGATGGGCTTCGGTGCACACCTCGATCCTCGGATTGCGGCACTTCGCGCGGTGGCCGAGGTGACGCAGTTCTACCCCGCGGTCGCGAATCACCATCCTGATGGATCCGGACAGTACGACTACGACGATCGCGAATCACAGCAGTGGTGGAGCACAGCGACGCGCGAAAGCGACCCGTATCTCGTTCCGGATGCAGCCGCCCCACGCGTGCCCTATGCGGACTGCGTCGGACCGGTCACTGATATCGGTGCTGCTGTGCGCTCGGTCCAAGGTCTGCTTGAGGCCGCAGGCCATCAAGTGCTCGTGTTGGATCAGACGCGCGCCGATGTCGGCTTCCCGACCGTAAAAGTGATTGTTCCAGGGCTGCGGCATTTCTGGGCGCGGTACGCCCCGGGGCGACTCTACGACGTACCAGTGCGCTTGGGGTGGCTCGATCAGCCAACACCCGAAGACAGCCTCAACCCGACGCTGATGTTCCTCTAAGCAGCCATGATCGCCGTCGTCACGCTACCGCATTCCTGGCGCGCATGGCCTCCGCTGCGGGCAGGCACGGATGCGATTCTCGTCGACGATGCTGGAGCCAAGCTGCTCGTCGGTCTTCCCGCTGCGCTCGTCGAGCAGTTGGTTGATTTCCTAAACGCCGGGGTTATGGCAGAGGCACTTGAGGATCTCGTCCTTGCCTCTGGCGGCCCCGTGCTGCTGGCCCGTTGGCTCGATGCGTTTACCGTGCTAACGAACGTAGGGCGCGTCGCACCGTGTGTGACGAATGAGGACGGCGACGTCCTTGTCTTGCACGCCGCGCACTCGTCCACCATCGCGCCCACACCAGCGGTGCTGCCGGCGACTATGCGACTTTCCCGATTCGCCGTCGGCCGGGCTGACGAGCAGGCGTTTTTGCTTGAAAGTCCACGCGCCTCCTATACCGCGGCACTCGGTCCCGCGCTCTGTGGATTGCTGCCCGTGCTGGCCGACGGGGGATTGCCTGCAACTGCGGTCACGGACCCACTGATCGGTATCGCCCTTGGTCTACTCGTTGACATTGGACTGATTCTCGACGCAACCGACGATACGGAAGATGTTGGTTCGTTGGCCCTCTGGGAGTCGCACGATCTGTCGTTTCACTGGCGTACGCGCCGCGGCGGGCATCGAGAGGTGAACGGGGCGACGTTCTCGCACCGCGACCGACGGCCACCCTTGCCGACCATGGCAGCGTGGCAGCACGAGACGGTTGTGCCGCTGCTCCCAATGGACGACAGCGAAGGGCCGACGCTGTGGAGCGTGCTGCGTGACCGCGCGACGGTCCGCGACGCATCTGCACCGATTGATCTCGACACATTGGCGCAGTTTCTGTGGTGGCATCGCATCGTGCGCGACGTGCCGATGGATGAAGCACTCGGAATCGAATATCCACAGTCGCGCCGAACGTATCCCGGTGGGGGTGCCACTTACGAGCTCGACCTCTTTCTCTCGACCCGCGACGTGGCAGGTCTTGGCGACGGCCTGTGGTTCTACGACGCAGGCATGAACACCCTCGTGCTGGTGTCAGCGGACACCACCGCGCGCGATCAGCTGTTCGCCGATGCGGAGATCTCGACGGGTGGTACCGGCACGCCTCAGGTCCTGATTACCTATGGCCTGCGGATCGGTCGCAACTCGTGGAAGTACGAAGGAATGGCGTATCGCCTGGCGCTTATGGACGCCGGCGTCCTCTATCACCACGCGTACCTCGTGGGCGGCGCGCTCGGCATCGGCATCTGCGGTCTCGGCAACGGAGACACGACGCTCTTCGAGCGCATCATCGCGCGCCCCGAGGGCGACTACGTAAGCATCGCTGAGCTAATGATCGTGGGGATGGTCTGATGACCACAGCGATGCTTGATCCCGTGGCGCACATTTTCGCTGACCCTCAACGCGTCTTGACCGACCCCGCAGACTTTTATGCAGACCTCCATCGCGGGGGCGACGGGGCGCAACAGGGGTGGGGAGTCCAGCTGTGGGGGTATGACGCCGTGCGTGACGCGCTGCGTTCGCCTCTGCTCACCGTCAGCCCCTCCGGTACGCCCGCGCGCAGCAGCGACCCGTGGCTGGCCGACGTCATCGCCCGCATGCCGTCGATGACCGATGGTCCGGATCGCGACGTCGCGATCCGCGCGCTTCGCTCAGCCTTCACACCGCGCGCGGCGGGGGAGTCGGACGACATCGCGCGATCAACGGTCGCGGCGGCGCTTACAAACGCAGGTGCCCATGGCGGGCCTGTCGACATTATCGGCGAGCTTGCTGCACCAGCGCTCCCCGCCTTCCTCCTCACTGCGCTCGGGCTCGGAGGAGCCATCGATGCAGCCGCCCTTGCTGCCGCCGGGCGAGCCTTGACGCTGGAACTGTTGCCGTGGGCTGATCCCTCTGTCGAGCGGATCGAGGCGATTCGTACAGCGCATGACAGCCTCTTGGCCTTCGTCGCAGCGGAGCGCGACAGTGGGCGGGTCGATCTGCTCGGACGACTGCTGGCCGCCGTCCCCGATGACCGTGACGCCGTGTCAACGATCCTGCTGCTGCTGGTCGGTGGGCAGGAGACCATTACGAGCCTCGTGGCGATGTCCCTAGAGTTCTGGAGCCGCAATCAGGCGACCGGGGCCTCCCTCGACGACGTCGTCGATGAGTCCGCGCGCCTCGCGCCACCGATCCACATGCTTGCGCGTACTGCTCTGACTGACCTACAGTGCGGCACGATCAGCATCGGCGCTGGTTCGCCCGTGATTATCTTGCTCGGAGCCGCGCTGCGTGATCCTGAGGTATTCGACCGGCCCGACCACGCCGTCTGGAATCGCTCGAGCGACCGCGGTAATCGGGCCATCGCATTCGGTGCCGGTCCGCATCAATGCCTCGGGCGGGCCTACGCGCAACTGCTCGTGACCGAGATTGTCCGTCAGATCGATTCAACGTGGCCGGATTGGCGGCAGCGAGAGCGCAGAGCCAGTGGCTGGACTGCTGTGCCCGTATTTCAAGGTCCGACGTCGCTTCTGCTCGACGTTGCCGACCGCCACCCGCACGGCACCACGAATGCCGCCCGTAAACCCTTGGAGGAAGCATGAGTTCCGGCGAAACACCCCCGGCTGCCTCGCAGCCGCCGACCCCATCGGCCGAGCCGACTGCGCCCACGCCCGGCCCGACGACGGACACCTTCGGCGTCAAGCCACCAGCGCCAACGATGACGGGGGCGGATCGGTTCGACTACCTCGCACAGGTCGTTCGACCGAACCTTCTGATCGCTCTGATCGCAATCGTGCTGGTGATCGCCGGCGCGACGCTTTGGGCGACCTTCGCTTCGATCACTTCGTCAACGAACGTCACGATGGCGGTCATGCCGCTCCAGGGCTTCTCGAACGGGGCCGCACCAGAAGCCGGTACGGTCACGAAGCTCGACGTGCGGCTTGGAGACAAGGTCGCTACCGGGCAATTGATCGCGGTCGTCACGACGGGCGAGGGCAAGCTCGTCAAGGTGCGGTCGCTGACCGACGGCAAAGTTGTCGACATCACCCGCGACTTCGGTTCCGTGGTTAGGGCCCTCGACTCGATCGTGGCAATCGCTCCGACTGGCGAGCCGCGATCGATCATCGGCTACCCCCTGGAGGGTTCGATCCAAGACGTCAGCCCGGGGCAGTCCGCCGTCGTGTCGGCGTACGGATGTCCGACGCTCGAGACGACCGTTGCTTCGGTGGGTCAGTTCCCCGCAACAGTCGATGGGGTCTATGCGCTGATTGGAGTGCGGGGGCTGGCGATGGAATTGATGTCCGAGCAGACCGGCCTTCGGGTGAGCCTTAACACCCCCCAGACGTGGTGTCCGCAGGTCGCGTATGGCGCCCTCGTCGACGTCGTGATCACCACTGGAAGCACTCACCCGATCTCGTATGTCACGCCGTAAAGAACCGTCATGAGCACACAAACACCCATCACTCCGAGCAAACCAACTGGGCACTCTGGTCGCGTCAAGGTGCCAACCATCGCGCAGATGGAGGAGGCCGACTGCGGCGCGGCCAGCCTTGGCATGATCCTCGCGCACTACGGGTGCTGGGTTCCGCTTGAGGAACTCCGCGTCGCCTGCGGCGTATCGCGTGACGGTGCCAATGCGCTGGCCGTCGTCAACGCGGCCCGGCACTATGGATTTGAGTCTCAGGGTGGTCGCGTGACCGCGGAGGAGATGCGCGACCGTTCGATGCCTGCGATCGGCTTCTGGCGGCAGAGTCACTTCGTCGTGATTGAAGGCATCGTCGGCGACACCGTCTTCATCAACAATCCGACGGGTGGCGAGGAGAAGATTACCTTCGCTGAGTTTAAGAAGAACTACAGCGAGATCGGCTTGTTCTTTCAGCCGACCGACAAGGTCGAGAAGCGCGCCCGCGAGAGCATCGGCTTGCGGGGGACGCTTGGGGCAATGGTCGCGTCGTCGCGCTCTGCGATCTTGTTGATCGTCCTCACAGGACTGTTGCTCTCAATTCCCGGTGTAGCGGCGCCCGTGCTGACGTCGATGTTTGTCGACAGTGTCCTTGGCGCCACGGGCACTGTTCCGGTCCTTGGCGTGATCATCGCGGGCTTCGTGCTCGTAACAGCGCTGATTTTTTCGCTGACCCTGCTCCAGCAGCTCTGGATGCTGCGCTTGCAGATGCGGCTCTCGGGCCGGCAGACGGAACGCTTCCTGACGCACATGATTTCGCTGCCGACGTCGTACTTCGACGCCCGCCAGCCGGGCGGCCTCGTGCAGAAGGTCCTGATGAACTCACAGCTCGCCCAGCTCCTCTCGGGCCAGCTCGGTACCGTGGTGATCAACGCCGTCTCCATGGTCGTGTACGCCGTCGTGATGTTCTTCTACAGCCCGACACTCACGCTTGTCGGTATCGGTATGGCTGCAATCAACCTCGTGGTCCTCTGGTACATCGCCCGCGTGCAGACGGTCGAGAATCAGCGTCTGCAGCAGGCGCAGGTTCTGCAGACGGGGCAGGCATTCGTTGGTCTGTCGCTGATCAGCAACATCAAGGCAATGGGCAGCGAGAATGAGTTCTTCAACCACTGGGCCGGCGCCCAGGCGATTGCCACGAACGCGGAGCAGCGCGTCGGGCGGCTCACGCAGGGCGTATCAGTGATTCCCGCCGTGCTGATTGTGCTCAATACCGTAGTCATCCTCACAATTGGCTCAGAGTTGATCTACAACGATGCGCTGACGATCGGTGGACTGGTTGCCTTCCAAGGACTCTTGCTCTCGTTCGTCTCACCACTCGGTCAGTTCGTGACCGCGGCAGACCAATTCCAATCCGCGCGTGGTCAGATCGAGCAGCTCTCCGATGTCACGTCGTATCCGGCAGATCCCCTGGCCCGCAGCGTGGACGAGATCACCTCAGCCTCGCTTGATCCTCAACCAATGCCCGTTGCTCGTCTTGCGGGTCGAATCGAACTGCGCGGCGTCTCGTTCGGCTACAACCCGTCACGTCCACCGTTTCTCAAGGATTTCGACCTCGTCGTCGAGCCCGGGCAGCGGGTCGCGCTGGTCGGGCCGAGCGTCAGCGGAAAGTCGACCGTTGGCAATCTCATTACGGGCCTGTTCGCGCCGTGGTCGGGCGAGATCCTGCTCGATGGCAAACCACGCGACGCCTGGCCGCGCGAGCTCGTCACCGCATCGCTCGCCAAGGTCGATCAGCAGATCATGCTGTTCCAGGGGACAGTCCGGCAAAACATGTCGCTCTTCGACGCAACGATCCCCGCTGATGACATCCGCCGCGCTGCAGCGGACGCGCAGATCCTCGACGAGATCGACCGACGAACCGGTGGCTTCGGCTCGCCGGTAAACGAGGGTGGCACGAACTTCAGCGGCGGTCAGGGCCAGCGCATGGAGATTGCACGCGCGCTTGCGGGCAATCCCTCGATCTTGATCCTTGACGAGGCGACAAGCGCGCTCGATGCGGTTGCGGAGGCGCGGTTCGGCGACGCGTTGCGCGCACGTGGCATCACCGTGATCATGATCGCGCACCGCCTCAGCACGATTCGCGATGCCGACTTGATTGTCGTGCTCGACGAAGGCGCGGTCGTCGGTCGTGGGACGCACGAGAGCCTGCTGGAGAACTGTCCGACGTACGTGACACTCGTGGGGGATGCGTCGTGAACAGCACCGAAGCCACGCCGAACGTTGCCGATGGACAGGCGAGACAGCCGCGAATAGTGGCGCCAGACGAACGTATCTCGATCACGGGCGGAGACGCCATGGTCTTTATCCAAAAGTCGGATCGCAGCGGACGCCGCATCGCCGTCGGGCAGATCAAGGCTCCAGCCGTGATCGTCGGCGCGTCTCCACCACCTGGGTGCGATGTGATCCTCGTGCCGTTCAGCGATTGCCAGGCCGCGCCAGCGACGAGCCTCCCTGCGGACACGGATACCGCATTGGGGGCGCTGATCGGGCCTGCCGTAGCGGCCTTTGCGGAGGCCGATGCGGCCGAGCGTGATCGCCTCGGGCGCGTGGCGGCAAATCAGCGTCTCGATGTTACTTCGGCGATCGATGCGGTGGCAGAAGTGATGGACCGACCAGACAAGACCGGCGCGCGCAACTCCACGCACCTTGTCGCGCTCGATGCGGCGATGGGAGAGGTCGGCAAGTATCTCGGCGTGCGATTTCCCGACCTTGATGACTCCATCGAGCATTTCGAGCCGATCGTCGATGCGGCCAACATGGCGGGCTGCCGTGCGCGCCCCGTGCTCCTGAGTGGCTCGTGGTGGTCTCAGGCGATTGAGCCGGTCATCGCCTTCCGTGGCGACGACGCCCATCCCGTGGCGTGCGTGCCGCGTAGCGAGGGACGCTACATCGTGTACGACCCCACGAACGACACGCGCGTGCCACTCGAACGCGTCACCGACCTGGTCACCGAGGGCTACGCCTTCACGCGACCGATCCCACCAATGGCCTCTTCGGCCAAAGCCTTCCTACGGTACGCGATGCGCAATGCGCGTTCGACGCTGCGGACGCTCATTCTTGCGGGCTTTCTCGCGGCGATGGCGGGGCTCGCGACACCGCTCGTCACCACCCTGTTCTTCAACCTGGTGATCCCGCAGCGGAGCAATTCGCTGCTGCTTGAGGTTTCCGTCTTGCTGCTTGGCGCCGCCGCCGCGCTGGGAGTCCTGTCGTGGACGCGCAATATCGCGCTGCTTCGGCTCGAAGGCGTGTTGCAGCAAGAGATGGAGCCGGCGATCTGGAATCACATGCTGCGTCTACCGAGCGGGTTCTTCCGCCAGTTCACCGCGGGCGATCTTGTCAACCGTGTGCAGGGGATCGATACGATCCGCCAGCTGATCGGCGGCTCGGTCCTCAACGCCTTCCTGACCCTGATCTTTTCCGTGGTCAATCTCGCGATCCTGTTCGTCTACTCCCCACAACTCGGCGTGGTCGTGCTGGTCGTCGTGATCGTCATGATGGTGCTCCTGGCCGCGATCAACATCGCGAACATCCGCAACCAGCGCGATGGCTTCACCGCTATCGGTGGCCTCTTCGGCTTCCTCTTCCAGCTACTGGGCGCCGTGCCGAAGATCCGCGTCGCGGGAGCAGAGCCCCAGCTTGTCACGCAGTGGGCAGCCCAGTTCCGGGTGCAGCAACTGGCGTCGTATCGGTCCGGACGGATCGCTGCGCTGTCGACTGCACTGTCGACGTCCTTCGCCACGCTGATCACGACGGTCGTGGTGATCTTCGGCGGCATGGTGCTGCGCGACGAGCTCTCGAGCGGCGCGTTCCTCGGCTTTCTGTCGGCCGCCGGGATGTTCACGGGCGCCGTGGCCGGCATGGCCTTCGCCTTCGGGCCGCTCGGAGCCTGCGTGCCGCTATTCGAGCGCTTGCAGCCGATTCTCGACGAGGAGCCCGAGCAGAAGCTTGATGCCATCAACCCCGGGGTGCTTGCTGGCAGCATCGTCGTGCGGGACGTCGCGTTCCGATACTCGTCGGACGCGCCGCTGGTGCTCGACGGCTTTAACCTCGAGATCAAGCCGGGCGAGTTTCTCGCTGTGACGGGGCCGAGCGGGTCTGGCAAGTCGACGATCCTCAAGGTCATTCTGGGTCTAGAGACGCCTACGTCGGGCACGGTCTCCTACGACAACGTCGAGCTCGCGAGTCTTGACCGCACGGCGATTCGACGGCAAATCGGCGTCGTGATGCAAGAGGCGCGTCCGATGCCCGGTTCAATCCTCCAGGCGATTGTCGGCCAGTCGGGCAGCAGCGAGGCGGCTGCGTGGGAGGCGGTCGAAGCGGTCGGCTTGGCGGATGAGATCCGAGCGATGCCGATGCAGATGCGCACCATGATTTCTGCCGGCGCAGGCCAGCTCTCCGGCGGCCAGTTGCAGCGCATCCTGCTCGCGCGCGCCCTCGTCACGAAGCCGAGCATCATCTTTTTCGACGAAGCGACGAGCGCTCTCGACAATGTGGCGCAGGATCGTGTCACGCAGAGCGTGAAAGACCTCAACGCCACCCGGCTTGTGATTGCGCACCGGCTCGAGACGATCAAGACTGCGGATCGCATCGTTGTGGTCGATGCAGGACGCGTCGTGCAGTCAGGAACCTACGAGGAGCTCGCGTCTCAAGAGGGGCTCTTTCGCGATTCCGTGATGCTCGAGACCACCAAGGTCGACTCCTAGACGAGGTATCGAGGTGAGGTATCTCGTCGGCAGCGCTAGGCGTGGGAGCTAGGCGCGCACCATGCGGACCGCGTCCACCGCGGCGTCGGAGTTTGCGCCAGCCGCTACGAGTGCATCGCAGAGTGCTGTCTCGGACCGCTCGAGGAGTGCCGCGCGAGCCTCGCGTGGCTCGTCGGCTGCCACTGCGAGATCGATCGCAAGACGGAGCACGGTGCGGCGCAGGTGGGCCGTCTCCGCGCGCGTTGCGAGTCGCCGGATGACGCGGTCGATCGGTGCACCGTCAAACCAGTCCTCCACGGTGGTGCCGTCGGTCAGGAGGACCTCACTCGTCCGCGGATCGTGGCGCACCAGGGGGATGTCAAGGCGTTCAAGGGCGCGGCGGTCGGCGCTGCCCAGCAGCAGTGCTCGCCTGCCGTAGGCGCGCTCGGTTGGGTCGTTGGATCCCAGCAGACGGGCGCCAGGCCGCATCAGCGCAGCAAGATGTACCTCGCGCTGGCGGCCGTCGGCGAGAACGGCAGGCCCGAGCGAATCGTGGAGGATTCTGTAACAGACGAAGGTCGAGCGCAGTACGACGCGTCCAGGGGCGTCCGCCAGCGCCTGGACGCTGTCAATGAGTGCTTCGCGCAATTCGGGGTCGGAGATCGCCGCGTCAACGACGTCATAGCCGGCCATGATGGCGTCCCTTAGCGCCCCCGCTTCGCCGCCCACTGGCCGCCATGCGGGGAGTGCCCAGCGCACGACGCCGTCGGCTGCGACGTTGCCGGCGTCGCGATCGCCGAAGTCCGAGCCCGAGAACGGCAGGCGTAGGATCCGCGGTGGCGTAACGGTGCCGATGTCCTCGACGTCGCCGTCCGGGAGGTATGTCAGACAGGTGACGGCTCCGGTCGGCCACACGGTCTCCCCGAGCAGCTGGTCGGCAACGGTCGCGCCCAGATGGTGCGGCTGAAGCATCGTCTCGACGTCGATCAGGTGCGGCAACGATTCCGCGAGGATCACGTTGTCGAGCCACATGTCCCGGGCCTCGAGCAGTTCGAGCAGCCCGAGCCATGCGCCGTAGCACCGTCCCCAGAGGATCACATCGTCGGCATTCGTCGCGCCAGCGGGGATCAACTCGTCCCACCCGTATCCAGCGCACGCGAGGTGCGCTCGTACGGGGAGCCCGATCCCTGCAGCCTGAAGTGCCGGGTGGCCATTGAGAAGGGTGGCGAGTCGCGAGAATGCGACGGCGCCATCCTGAGGCTTCGGTTTGTAGGCGACCCTCAGGTCGTCATCGAACACGATGATGGCAACCGACTGGCCACCTTCGTGCGGATCGCCGGCGTCGCACCGGATGCTCTGGACGGCGGTGGGGAGTTCGGTGCGTCCAAGCATCGACACGATTGCTGGCAGGTCGGTGGTCAGGCGATCGGCGAGCCCATCAATGAACGCGAGCCAGTCCGCCGTTGCGCAGCCGATCGGGTATGCCAGTGCCGGCATCTCCTCGAGGCGTGCGAACCACGCCGCCCCGTCACCGGGGAGCCCCACGTCCGGGGGAAGGCCAAGGGTTTGCGCAGCCATCGCTTCTGGCTCAATCGCGCGAACCACGGCCTTGATGACGCGCTGCGCAAGAGAATCGGCGAGAGCATCGACTGCAGGCTGCGAGAGCGCAACGGGCCAGCGCTGTACGCGCTCCGCAGCGAGCACCCGACCAGCGGACAAGAAATGCCGCCAGACGTCAGCGTAGATCGGCCCCATCGGAACGACATCGGTCGGGTCAATCGGTGCATCGCAGGCAATCAGCAGACGGTCCAGCGCCGAGACCCAGGGGGGGCCGGCGTCGTTGTCGGCAGTGGTGTTCGCTGGCGCGTCGGCACGAAAGCTCACGGGCGAGAAGCCGCGTTCGAGGTCAGCGGTGGTGAGCCCGATGGTATCCAGAACCTGCGGTAAGAGCTCAGGTTGATCGCCGGTTACCACGGCGCACCAGGCTTCAACAAATTCCGCGTCCGCCGGGCCGGATGGGGCAAACCAGTGGCCGTCGACCCGTTCTGAGAAGGGGGCAGCCTTGAGGACCACGTCGATGAACGCTTGAGTCATGCGTCGCATCACCCCAGCAAAATTACCACATGGTCAAGAGGAGGTGATGATCTCGAATCCGATCGTTCACTATCGTAGAATGAGGACATGATTGAGATGCTTCTGACGCGTCGAACATCGCCAGAACTTGGCTCTACGGAAGCCGGTCCGCGGGCGATTGTGGTCGAGGCGCTCGGTGTCATTACGCCGGATCGCTATGGCCGGATCGTGGCATATGCAGAGGAGAATGCGCTTGAGCCAGGGGCGGTACTCAACCTCGCCACCGGCCTACGGGTGTATCCACCGGAGCGGCTACCGTCGAACGGCGGGCGACCGTCGGCTGTTCGACGGAACGCTGATATCGGTGCGGGTACGTGGTCGGAGGTTCTCGCCGAGCTGGAGGCAAGCGCACCAGCGGTTGTCGGGCGGGCCTGGGATTCCGCGGGCTACGGCGCGTTCCTCGCGACGGGAGACGGCGTTTCGTTTCGTTGGCAGGTCGTCGTGGCACTTCGACGCTGCCGCGCGGCCGGCATCCCGGTCGTTCTCACGGTCACCGCTCCGCCGGAGTTTGTCGCTGGCATGCGGGCGATGCTCGGTGGCATCGGCCTGCCCCTGATGTTCACGTCCGAGTGCGGCGCGCTTAAAGACGATGGAACGCTCTGGGGCGCCTGCCTGCGGGAGCATGCGCCCGCAGCGGCGCTGACAGAGCTACTCGTCATCGAGGACGCCTGGGAGCACTGTGCAACCGCGGCGGCACACGGCGCCACGGCGTGGTGGTTAGACGGCAACGAGGATGCTGCATCGCTGATCGCGGCACTCGACGCAATTGCGGCTGCGCACTGAGTTTCGTCACAGCTTAGTTGCGGCGATGGCTGGGACGTGCGATGGAGGAAACGTGAAGGTCGCCGTTGCTGTCGTTGCGCGAGTAGGCCGACAACTGGATCGTCTCACCTTCGACGATGAGACCAGACCCCGATACCGTCGGGCCGTGCAGGCGCAAGTCCTCGCCAAGACCCGGGCTCGGGCGCGACGAAGATGGAGCGGACTCGATCGCATCGGCGAAGCGTGCGATCAGTTCTGAGGCTGTTGGTTCGTCGTGTAGGTAGCGGACGCCGTCGAGCAGATAGCCGCGCCGGAGCTTCGGCCACAGCTGCGACCACACCTCTGGGCGCGAGACGAGGTCCAGACAAAGCACATCGCCAAGCGCAAGGATTGCACCGCATTGCCCCTCGACGAGAGTGAACGATTCGGCGATGCCGTCGATGTGCGGGCGCGCTGCATCGTGCACGTCGGATAGCGCACTGGTTGGCGCCTCGATAGCGCTCGCTTGGATGCGTTCATCGATCTCTGCCCAGACGGTCTGCTGCGCGCGGCCCGCCGACAGCGGTGCGTGCTCCAGATCGATGGACATGCGGCGGCGGATCTCGGGATGGGAGATACGATCGGCAGGAGAGAAGTCCTGGCCGGAGTCGTGCCAGCGACCGGCCTCGACACACGCGACTGGGATCTTTTGGGTGGCGGATGCCGCGACGAGAATGGAGGCTTCGAGCACGCGATTCTGCTTGGCGCCGATTACCTCTTCGCCGTCGTACAACAGCACGTCAGTCGTGAGCGGATTGCGGACGAGCAGTTCAGGCACGCGGCCTTCTGTGCCGATCTCCTCGACGGTAAAGCCGAGCGGCATCGCCTGATCGAGGGTGATGTACGCGCGTTGCGGTAGCGCTGCACCGAGCAGCGGGATGATGGTGATGCCCCCGTGCGTCTGGGGCGCACCCAACCGCAGGTGGGTGGCGTGCGACGGGTTCGGGCTGATGACACCGTTCATGGCGGCTCCTTCGTCTCGTATGTGGTTGCACGAGGGAGTCGCCCGATTGGGCGCGCTGCTTACGCGGGCTCGACGTCGCCGTCGACCGGCTGGCGGATGAGGCGCAGCAACTCGCACGCGCCGGCGACCCACCAGGCGGCCATAAACGCCACGCACCAGGCACAGACGTTGCCGTCGAAGTGCGCCTGCTCGACGTAACGGAGATAGATCGTGAAGAGCGCGCCAATGAAAAACAACATCAGGCTGATGACGCGCACGACGTCGCCGCGCCACGGGGTGGCGAGCAGTAAGACGATGGCAGCTGTCAGTCCGATGTAGGCGAGGGGGATCCCTCCGAGGTAGCCCCACTTGGAGTACAGCGCCGCCGCACAGCCGCCGCCGATGGTGCAAGGCGGAATGCCATTGGTGTACTTGAGGTACGCCAGGTAGCCAGCAACACCGATTGCGACTGCGAGCGCG
>Ga0114966_10002747_pt1 | contig 15629 bp, 13 predicted proteins | sample M_130207_XF_Meta_FD_87029 | JGI IMG/M metagenome (GOLD analysis project Ga0114966, IMG submission 87029) | Freshwater microbial communities from Lake Montjoie, Canada to study carbon cycling - M_130207_XF_MetaG | ecosystem: Environmental > Aquatic > Freshwater > Lake | place: Lake Montjoie... | reverse complement strand
TCCCTTTTTCGACCCTCCATTAGTTCAACTAAGATGCCGCTTCGCTATCGCCTGAACATACCAACATTCGTCCTCGGCTAGCCGTCGGAGCAACCTCTTCCCCGTCAATCGTTGATTGGCGACGATCGCTCGAATATAGGGACTCTCGTTGTCAACTAAAACCCTGCACTGCAGATAAATAAACCATTTTTTACCGCACAAAAAACCGGGCGGGTTGTGACACTTTTCCAATGCGGAACTCAAGGCGAGGTGTTTGACTGCCGATGGATTGTGATATAGTTCCCGCTCTGATTTGCTCTAAAACTTTATGCCACGATTTTACATCCCACCTCACGCTTGGAATCTCGATCACTTGTCTCTAGATGACGGAGAAACCCATCATGCGTTGAGCGTCTTGCGGATGGGGGTTGGCGACCGCGCCACCGTCTTTAATGGTCAAGGGTGGGAGGCCACTGTCGAACTCGTTGAGGTGACGAAGGGGCGGGTGAGATTAGAGAAGATCAACGCCAGTCGGACGGAGCCGTTGCGTTGTGAAATCGTCTTAGGCCAGGCCATTCCCAAAGGGAAAAACATGGATTTAATCGTGGAAAAAGCCACGGAGCTAGGCGCGGCGGCGATCGTTCCGCTACTCAGCGAGCGAACGGTGGTTCGGGTGGGGCGCGGAGAGGCCATCGAAAAGCGAGAAAAGTGGCAACGAGTCGCCGTAGAGGCGGCGAAACAGTGTGGACAAAACTGGGTGCCACGAGTCTTCACCCCACAAACGCCTAAAGAGTTTTTCCAGGAACAAGAGGAGTTTGATTGCCGATTGATCGCCTCCCTCCAACCCGATGCCCGAGGGGTGAAGACTGTTGTAGCAGAGGGGAAACGACCGAAGCGGTTGTTAATCTTGGTTGGCCCCGAGGGCGACTTCACTCCAGCAGAAGTCTCTCTGGCAAAGGCAAATGGATGTTTACCGATCACCTTAGGCCCGATCATTCTTCGCACGGAGACCGCCGCGATTTATTCTTTGAGTGTGCTCGGTCACGAACTCTTTCATTGAGAACCGCGTTCATGTTGTGAAGAATATTTTCACACCCCAAGCGTTGTCTCTTGACTGATGAGTCCAGCAAGACCAAGAGTTAATTATTATGGACCTTGACGAAACACCGAAGACCGCCTTCCAGAAGCTTCAAGAACGGTTGGCGGCCTCGCGTTTTTTTACCGTTTCTCTCCTTCTCCATATGGGGATTATTATCATTGGCGGCGGAGTGGTCTTATTTAAACAAATGGCCGATCCCCCCGACTTTGATGCCGGCGGAGACGGACTAGTGGGCGAAGAAGCCGCGACTGCAGGTCCCGCAGAACCGGCGCCCGCCACCGAGCAAATGGCGCCCCAAACTCCCAACCTAACTGCCCCCTCAATGGAGGCGATCACCTCTCTCTCCGCTACCCCAAGCTTTGCGGTGGCAAATGTCGCTCCCGTCTCCATCGCTATGCCCTCCGAGTCAATGGCAAAGGTGGGTGCAAGTCTGGGGGCCAAGGGTTTAACGGGATTACCGGGATCGATGAATGGGCGAGTTGGCGGAACGAATCGGGCAGCGGCCTTGAAAAAAAATGGGGGAACAGAAAAGAGCGAACTGGCCGTTCTGGCTGGGCTACGATGGCTAGTGAAGACCCAAAAGAGCGACGGATCATGGTCGGATGCACACAAACCAGCGATGACGGGATTAGCGCTACTCTCGTTTTTAGGGCATGGCGAAACCACCGTATCGGCAGAGTTTGGACCAACAGTCGGGCGAGCAGTTGACTGGATCTTGGATAACGGAAAGAAGACCAGCGGGAGGCTGTCGATGGAGGGCTCAATCAGCCAAGAAGGTTCGTATTCCCATGGCATTGTCACCTACGCCTTGGGCGAATATGTTGCGATGACCAAGGACGAGAGGGCGATCGATTTATTCAAGCAAGCGATCAAGTACATCGTCGATGGGCAAGGTCCAGATGGGGGATGGATGTATAACTATAACAAGGAGGCCAGCGACACCTCGGTGACGGGATGGCAAATTCAAGCGCTCAAAGCCGCTTATCTTAGCGGGTATGGTGAAGGGGTGGACGTGGCTTTAGACAAAGCGATGGGCAACTTAAAACGGGTCCAAGGGCCACAAGGGGGGTTTGGATACCGAGGCCCCGCGGACACGTATAGTTTAACGGGAGTCGGTGTGCTTTGTACGCTTTTCTGGAAACAGGAAAAAGATAAGTCGGTAAACGAGGGAATCAAGTTCATGGGCTCTCAACTGGCCGCCAACCCTGTGGAATACAAACACCCCACGGCGAACCTCTATGCTTGGTACTATAATACCCAAGCCTGTTTAATGTTCGGCGAACCAGCTTGGAGCAAGTGGAACGGGCTCTTCCAAAATGAACTAATTAAAAACCAAGCCCCAGACGGGAGTTGGCCACCGATGACCGAAGGCAGCCACGGCAATCTCCAAAAAGACGAAGCCGGTGCCGGCCCTTATTATCGGACAACCCTCTGCATTCTCATGCTCGAGTCCTACTACCGCTATAGCCCTTCGCTCGGCGGGCACGGAGGAAGCCTGCTCGATAAAAAGGCGGGGAGTAGTTTAGACAAAAAGCCCGGCGCTTGACATAGCGTCGGTAGCGCGCATGAAGGATTGCGCCGCCTGTTCTCAGAATCTGGCAGAACGACCAAAATCGCACCCCTTTCAGAGTTCTATCCCCAATCCAATGGGGGGCGAAACCACTGATTTCAAGTCACCGACCCCGATTCAATCAGCGGTTCCCTAAAGCTTGGCCTAGTGTTCCATTGTGGCGGCGAACTCTTCAAGGAAAACATGGAGCGCCTAGCCAATGGCCTCGCTCTAACCCTTGGCGAGCTTGGCGTTCTTTGCACGAACCCCATTTCGGGCCGAGGAATAGTCTCGCGCCAAGCTCGCCAAGGTCAAAGGCTTGAAGAATGACGAGACTGCACGGGTCGTGGGGGAGAGTGCGTTTGCCCTGGACAAGTAAATGTAGGATCAAGGGACGGATCGGTGATCGCCTTTACGGCCTCGAAGAACCGCCCACCCTCGAACCCTTGGCGAGCTTTGCGTCCTTGGCGCGAACCCATTTCGGGCCGAGGAATAGTCTCGCGCCAAGTTCGCCAAGGACGCCAAGGTCAAATGCTTGAAGCATGACGAGATTGCACCGGTCGTGGGGGAGAGTGCGTTTGCCCTGGACAAGTAAATGTATGATCAAGGGACGGATCGGTGATCGCCTTTACGGCCTCGAAGAACCGCCCACCCTCGAACCCTTGGCGTTCTTGGCGCGAACCAATTTCGGACTGGGCAATAGACTCGCGCCAAGGACGCCAAGGTCAAAGGATTGAAGAATGACGAGACTGCACGGGTCGTGGGGGAGAGTGCGTTTGCTCTGGACAAGGAACTGGGGCCGGGGTTGCTGGAATCGGTGGATGCAGTCTTGCTGGCGGATGCGCTGCGGGATAAGGCACTGTCAGTCGAGCGGTAGAAGTCGACTTCCATTTGCTTTCGAGGGAAACGATTCGATGAAGGTTTCCGAGCGAATCGGCTCCTCGAGAACCTTGTTCTGGTCGGATGAAATCCGTGGAGGCGGTGGCCCGCCTCCATCGCCAGCAGGGTCTGAATGACCTCCGACTGACGAACCCTAGGACCCGTTTCAGAAATGAGGTGTTTCAGCTTTTCTTTAAAACATCAGCCCCCATCTGAGAACCTATCCGGTCGTGCAAACAAAGAGACCTTAGTCTTTAATCAACCCCCATCGAACGAAAAAACATTTGTCCAAAACGAATCCTTAAACCATTCCAGATCAAAGGAAAACCCAGCAGAATCGGCCATCAACTGACTCACGCACAAAAAGCTCCTCGACGACCTAATCAAGAAAGATTGTAGGTCAATGAAGCCAACTTTCCACAAGGAGGAAAGTTCTCAGCAAAGCATGCCGACGGCGAGCAGGTTCGCCACCCAATGATTCACCATCCCCTTCCTGAGGACAGGAAAGACGACGAGAATTAAGCGAGTTTCGCCAAAGCCCGATTCAGCACACTCTTGTGCCGATTCGCGGAATTCTTGTGAATCCGCCCCGTCTTCACGGCTTTATCCAGAGAAGAAACACATTGCGCAGTCGCCTCCGCCGCCTTGGTTTTATCCGTGCCCTTGAGAGTCTCGCGTACACCCTTGAGTTGGTTCTTCACCGCGGTCAAAGCGCGACGATTATTAAGAGTGCGGCGGGTCGTTTGACGAGCGCGTTTAGCAGCAGATTTAGTATTGGCCATGGGTTGATTTTTTACAAAGAGCGTGAAGAGTAGCCAATCGAATACTTCTGTCAAGCATCCGCTCAGCGAACGGTTGCAGAAATTCCGCGAACGTCTCCAGCCAGTCGCTTCACCCCTCCCCCACCGATCAATGCGCCCGCAAAGACGCAGGCAAAGAATTCCCTTCCGTAAAGAGCACCGCGGGCAAAGCTGTTCGAAGAGACGACGCTTTCAATGGCTGACACGCCTTCCGCATCGGAGTGACATCCCGCAGAAAAATCCCCTTCACCTGCGACGGAAACCTCTCCGCGCTTCGCTGGTAGACCTTTCGATCATCCTCTCCCGTATCCCCAATCAGCACAAAGGATTGCCCACGACCACGGAGAATCATTTGCTCGAGAATTTTGGTCTTAAAATCAGCGGGAGTGATGGGAAATTCAGCATTCAAATAAAGTTTCCCCGGGGGAAATCCCGACTGATGAAGAAAGCGGTTGATCCTTCTTCGATAAAACCACGGCGAGCTTGAAAGATAAACGAATTCAACGGAATCAACGGCCTCCCAAGTTCGATAACGATCAGCCATCCCTCGAACAGGAATCCAAGTTCGAAACGGATCCCCAGCGAGATGGCGAAAATTTTTCGCATAAATCACCGAACCATCTCGTCGGATCGACGATCGAAGCACTCGCGTATCTTTGATCGTATCGTCGATGTCCGAAACCACCACCAGAGATCGGTGAGATGCAGAAAACGCCTGCTCAGACGCCAAGGCCATCGCCAGCCAAATCAACTTCATTCCGCAAATTGCCTCAAAACCTTTCATGATGTCGATCACGCGATGATCAGAAAAGTCTCTTCAAGTGAAATGGCCATGAATTCACTTCTTCCCCTTTGGACTGGTTGACAAAGATCGTTGGTCTTTCGATATTCCCCACCTCATGAGCCTTGATTTGAACGACCTCCTCCACGATTGGCCACACGAACCAGGTTCGATTAAAGTTCGCAAAATTCTCGGGAGCGACGGACGCGAGAAACTTCAACTCCGCATCGACCTTGGCCTCATCCAAATGGAAACCGAAGGTCGACCCGATGGCGTGAAGCCCTTCGATTGGGACTCACTTTTAGAATATCATCAAGATAAAGCCAAACGAGCCGGCCGCAAAAACGAACACTACACCCTCACCCCCGACGATGTCGGAGAACTCCAACAAGAGGGCATTCAATACTATCACCGCTACATCAGCTTTTTCCAATTGCACGACTACCAAGGCGTAATTCGTGATACCCAACGCAACTTAAATATGTTTGCCTTCATCGGCGAACATGGACAACCAGAAGAACTTGCGGCATCAGTGCTTCAGTTCACGCCCTATGTGATTATGATGCAGACACGCGCCCGGGCATCGATCGAACTTGACCGCGGAAGCATTACCGCCGCCACTCGTAAAATTGAGGAAGGAACTGAAAAAATTCGATCCTTTTACGAAAAAATTGAAAAGCCCGAGTCCGCGTTCCAGAGCCCAGAACTCAGTTTCCTCAGCGACTGGCTCGAGGAAGTTCGGTCAAAACAACCACTGACCAAACTCCAAAAGATGCAAAGAGAAATGGACAACGCCATCGCTACCGAGGCCTATGAGAGAGCGGCAGAGTTGCGCGACCAGATCAAGCAGCAACGCCAGAAAAAGAAAGGATGACCATCATCACTCCACAACCAATGACCAACTTCGGTCGGCGGTTTCTGGCCAAGATTTCCCTCCAAAATTTCATCGGGATCCTTTTTTTAAGCCTCCTCTTCACCGCTTGCGACACCAACCCGCACCCACCTGCTAGCCAAAAAACTCGCCCAGACGGCACCCCATGGCGAGTCCGTTATGCTTACCTCCCCGACGATCCTCGCGGTCTCGACCCCCAACACGCCTACGACCAAGTCGCCCATCGCATTCATGAGGCGATTCTCGACACTCTCCTCGAATATCACCCACTCAAAATCGATCCCTACGAACTTTCGCCCGCCCTCCTTGAGACCATGCCCGAGCGGACTACCGATGCGGATGGCGGCGTCACCTACACTTGCCGTCTAAAAGCGGGTATCCGCTACCACAATGACCCATGCTTTCCCAACGGGAAAGGCAGAGAAGTCGTAGCGGAAGACGTTCATTACGCTTGGCTACGGATGAGTGATCCGAAAGTCGAATGCCCGATCTACGGTACACTCGAACCAGTGATTGCAGGAATGAGTGGCCTCTACGAAACCGCAAAAAAAACTGGGCACTTTGACTACTCCGCACGCCTCTCAGGAATCGAAGTAGTTGACCGCCAAACCTTTAAAATTCACCTCACCAAACCCTACCCGCAGATCGTTTTTTGGTTGGCCATGCCTTTCACCTCCCCAGTTCCACGAGAGGCCGTCGAATATTATGATGGAAAAAAACACCCCGGTGAGACCATTCAACGCCCCGACTTTAATTGGCATCCCGTTGGAACCGGTCCTTTCCAAATCGCCGAGTATGAACAAGCCCACCGCTTTCGCCTCGTCCGAAATCCAGACTACCACACCACAAAATTTCCTACCGATGGATTTCCACCTGAAAAAGCCCAGTGGTTGCAACAATTTGCAGGCCAACAACTTCCGCTAATCGACGAAATCGAATGGCCGATTCTCCGTGAAACCCACTCAATGTGGCTCCTCGCTCGGCAGGGCTACTTTGACGGCACCGCGGTGGCCAAAGATTCCTTCGGTCGCATTGTCAGCTCAAACCATGACCTCTCTCCCGACCTTAAAGAACGCGGAATGATCCTCGAAAAAGATACGGAACTCAGCACGTTCTTCATTAGTTTTAACTGCGCCGATCCCATCCTTTCCAACCGAGATCTCCGCAAGGCCTTGACCTGCGCATACAACGCCGCCAGCTACTGCGAGATTTTCAAAAATGGCGTCGCTCCACCCGCCACCCAAATCATTCCCCCAGGCATCTTTGGACATCTCAAGGACTGGAAGGATCCCAATACTTTCGACCTAAAACGTGCCCGCGAACTCATCGCCCGTGCCGGCTACCCCAATGGGATCGATCCCAAAACTGGCAAACCGCTCGAACTCACCATGGATGTGACGGCGACCGGCTCGGAGGAACGCCAAACCGCAGAATACCAGCAACGACAGTTCGAGCAGCTTGGAGTCAAAATCAAGGTCATCGAAAATACCTTTGCCAAAATGCTCGAAAAACAGGACCGCGGTCAGTTCCAAATCGCTCCCAGCACGGGTTGGGGCGCGGACTACCCCGATCCCGAAAACTATTTCTTCCTTTTTTACAGCAAAAATATTCCCCCCGCAGGAAAAAACGAAGCCCGCTACATCAACCCAGAATTCGACCGCGCTTTCGAAAAAATGGCCCTCCTCGATAACGGCCCCGAACGCCTCGCGCTCTGCCGAAAAATGTATGATCTGCTCGCGGAAGACTGCCCCGTCGCCTTCACTTTTCACAAAGCCTATTACGTGGTGGTTCAACCTTGGTCTCGCCGCACGCACGCCAACATGATGCTCGAAGGCGGAGTAAAATATCTCCAAGTCGACCCCGAAGCTCGCTCAAAGGCTTGGCAAGAATGGAACCGCCCCAGTTACTGGCCCATCGCTCTCCTCCTCCTCGCTCTCCTCGGGGCGATCGTCTACGCCATCCGCTGGAATCTTCGCTCGAATGTTTAGCTATCTCCTCCGCCGAATCCTCTACGTCCCGCTGATCGTGTTCGGCGTGATGCTTCTGACTTTTGTCCTCTCTTTTGTCGTTCAATCTCCCGAGGAACGCGCCCGCGGAATTCTCGACAAAAAAGCCACCCCTGCAGCCGTTCAAAACTATCTCCACGAACGGGGCTACGATAAACCCGTCCTCATCAACACCTCCCCCAACGCTCCTTGGCACGATAGTATTTTTTGCAATGAGATGACCAATCTCGCCTGTTTGCGCCTCGGGAAATCCGACATCACCGGCGAATCTCTTCGCGAAAAATTCGCCAGCGGTGCCTGTCCCTCCCTCGCCATCACCCTTCCCGCCGCCGTCCTCGGCCTCTTCCTCGCCGTCTCCCTCTCCCTCTATCTCGTTCTCGTCCGCTACTCCACTCTCGATCGCCTCGGCACGATCGGTTGTGTCGTCTTAATGAGCGTCGTTCCCATGCTCTATATTTTTGCTGGCCAATCCCTCTTCGCCTCCGATCTCAAATGGTTTCCCGTTTCTGGTTTCGATCTCACCCAGTGGTCAGGCGTCCGCTTCTTAATCCTCCCCATCTTGATCTTTTGCGTGATCAATCTCGGCGAAGAAACCCGCATTTATCGAGCGGTTTTTCTCGAGGAAATCGCCCGCGACTATGTCCGAACCGCTCGCGCTAAAGGAGTCGATAACAATCGACTCCTCTTCACCCATGTCCTCAAAAATGGCTTGATCGCCCTCATCACCCTAGTCGTTGCCCACCTCCCTCTTCTGATTCTCGGCTCCCTCCTCATCGAAAATTTCTTCGGAATCCCCGGCCTCGGAAACCTCCTCGCCAGCGCACTCCAATCAGGCGACTTCGCCGTTGTCCGAGTCTCGGTTTTCCTCGGGGCTCTCCTCTATCAAGCAGGTCTCATCGCCACCGATATCTGTTATGCCCTCGCCGATCCCCGAATCCGCCTCGGCGATCACCAAGAAACCGAGTCCGCCACCCCTTGGCCTTGGCGTCGTCTCGCCCTTCTCGCACTTTGCGCCTATCCACTGTGGCTCGCTCTCAGCTTCCTCGCAAAATCGTTCTCCTCATTCCAAGACGGCGCCATCCCCGCCACTATCGCAAAGGTTTTTGCAAACCATTGGTTCCAAAATTTCCTCGTCCTCACCATCTTCACCGCCACAGCCTTTTTCCTCTACACCAACGCTCGCAACGAAGTTTGGCATCGCGCCCTCACTCGGCTCCGACGCGACCTCATCGGCCTCACCGCAGGGGCGGTAATCCTCCTCTACCTTTTCATCGGCGCTCTCGAAACCCTCCAATGGCCCGACAAACAAGGCGACTGGAAATCCGTTCTTAGTTACCTCACCGCTTCCATTCCCGCCGAAGAAACCTACAGCGCACCCTTCGCCAAAGTCCTCCTCACTAAACCTACCAAGCTCCACGGCACTCACCCCCTCGGTACCGACGCCCTCGGCAAAGACGTCCTCGTCGAAACCCTCCGCGCCTGCCGCACCGCCCTCCTCATCGGTGGCCTAACCAGCCTGATCTATATTCCCATCGGGACCATCCTCGGCTTAGCCTCTGGTTACTTTCGCCGACGCACCGACGAAGTCATTACCTATTTCTACAGCGTCGTCGCCTCCGTTCCCACGATTCTTCTCCTCGTCGCCATCATCAGCGTTCTCGGCAAAAGTTTCCTCTCCATGACTTGCGCCCTCGCCTTCACCATCTGGGTGGGAGTTTGTCGACTGATCCGCGGAGAAACCATGCGCCAATCGGGCTCCCAATACATCTCCGCGGCCCGAGCCCTCGGACAAACTCACTGGCGGATCTTAACCCGTCACCTTCTCCCCAATGTCATGCATCTCGTCCTCATTACCTTCATCCTCGGCTTCTCGAACCTCGTCCTCTTTGAAGTGATCCTCAGCTACCTCGGCGTCGGTCTTCCCGTCGGAACCGCCAGCTGGGGCGCCATGATCGATGGCGCACGCGGCGAGTTAACCCGCGAGCCGGTCATCTGGTGGAACCTCGCCGCCGCCAGCGGTGCCCTCTTCGGCCTCGTCCTCAGCTTGAATCTTTTCGGCGACGCCCTTCGCCGCGCTTTCGACCCCAAACGAGGATAAAACTTGCCCACACCATGGCAAGATTCTGTCGATATTTTCTCAGATAACTTCCTGACAACCAAAGCACTATGTCAACAACTCCCATCCTTGAAATCCGTAACCTCGCCATCGATTTCGCCACCGAAACTGGCACCGTAGAAGCCGTCAAAGGAATCTCCTTCTCCCTGATGGCTGGCGAAACCCTCGCGATCGTTGGCGAAAGCGGGAGCGGCAAAAGTGTCACCGGTCTCGCCCTCACTCGCCTCCTCCCCGAACCACCAGCCATCTATCGATCTGGCCAAATTTTACTCCACGGCAATGATATTTTGAAAATGGCCCCCCGGGCCCTCCGTTCCATTCGAGGCGCCAAAATCGCCTACATCTTTCAAGAACCTTCCACCTCTCTCAATCCCGTCTTCACTATCCGCAGCCAAATCGCCGAGGCCCTCCACCTCCACCGACCAGATGTCCAAGATATCGACGCCGAAGTCATCAAATACCTCGACCTCGTTGGCATCGCCGATCCCCAAAAACGCCTCCACGATTATCCCCACCAACTCAGCGGAGGAATGCAACAACGCGTCATGATCGCCATGGCCCTTTCCTGTCAACCCGAACTGCTCGTTGCCGACGAACCCACCACCGCTCTCGATGTCACCATCCAAGCCCAAATCATGGATCAACTCCGAGAACTCAAAAAACGCGTCCGCATGGCCATTATCCTCATCACCCACAACTTCGGAATCATCAGCGGAATCGCCGATCACGTCGCGGTCATGTTTCGCGGAAAAATCGTCGAATATGGAACCACGCGCGAGGTCCTCTCCAATCCCCAACACCCTTATACCCGGGCTCTCATCGACTGCATCCCCCAACTCGGTGCCAAGCGTCGGCGATTGACGACGATCGACCACGCGGCCCTCGAGGCCACCAGCCAATAAGGTCGTTCCAAGCTCAATAGCCCATGGCACAACCCAACCCCATCGAACATTGCCAAAAAATATAAACTACTCTCCATCAAAACTTTAGCAAAAAATCTCCAAGAAAGAATATCCCTCCTCATTCTCTGCACTCACTTCTTGGTCGGCATCTCTTTCGCCAAAGATTCCCCCCCTCCTCCACCGAACCTCGTCTTCATTATCGATGACCAGCATTCTTCCGATATGCTTGGTGCCTCGGGCAATCCCGATATCCAAACCCCCAATCTCGACCAGCTCGCTGCCGAAAGCGTTCTTTTCAAACATTGCCTTTCAAATTCCCCTGTCTGCACTCCCTACCGCGGAATGCTCTTCACCGGACAACACCCGCTCCGCTCCGGCGCCATCCAAAACGATCTCCAAATTCTTCCCGGTCACGGTTCCTACTTCGCGGAAGTCCTTCGCGACTCCGGCTACCACACTGGCTACTACGGCAAATGGCACCTCTACGGCGGAGATCGAGAGCGGGGCATTCCCCCCGGCCCCTACCGATACGGCTTTGATCAGGAATTTCTCGTCAATAACTGCACGCTCCTCTTCGATGCCCCACACGCCTTTTACTGGAGTCAAGACGGCAAAACTAAGCAACTCTACGGCGACTGGGAACCCTACGCCCAAACTCGCCAGGCCATGGAGTTTATCGATCAACACGGCGACAAACCCTTTGCCCTCTTCATCGCCTATCATCCCCCCCACAACTGGGGAGGTCCCCAAGAAGGCTACGCCGCCCCTCCAGATCTGCTCGCTCTTTACGACCCCGCCAAATTAACCCTTCGCCCAACCGTCGATGACAATCCCCGCAATCGGCGGATGTACCAAGGCCACATGGCCATGATCAGCAGCATCGACAAGGCCGTCGGCATGCTCACCAAAAAACTCCAAGAACGTGGCTTATCCAAAAACACCATCGTGATCTTTACCGCGGATCATGGAGACATGCTTCGCAGCTACGGCTGGCCCGGAAATAAAGGCCGAGCGGAACACACTTCCGCCCGAGTCCCACTGATCATCCGTTGGCCTGAACACCTCAAACCAGCCACCAGCGAGCAACTCATCGGCACCCTCGATCTCATGCCCACCGTCCTCGGCTTCCTTAACCTAACCGTCCCCTCCACCTGCCAAGGAAAAAACCTCAGCGCCGCCATCCAAGCAGGCCGAGACGATGGCACCGACGCCCTCCCTCTCTTCTACCTCCCACTCAACTGGCGAGGCATTTATACGCACCGCTACACCTATTCCTTTGCCCTCCACGATCCTGACGAGGCCCATGTCCCCGGCGGAAAAAAAACTTTCAATGTCCTCTACGATCGCCAAGCCGATCCCGCAGAAACGCGCAATCTCTTCAACGATCCCACCGCCGCCCCAATCAAAGAACAACTCCACCGCCAAACCCTCCTCATGATGACCAAATTCCAAGATGGAGGATTGCGAAGCAAAGAGATCATTCGACAAGTCATCATGGAACAAGATCTCCCCGCCTTACTCCAACCCCTCGCCACACGGCCAGATGGCTGGAACGCCCGCCTCAAAGGCCGCCCCGTCGATCTTCTCCCACCGCCGAATTCACCCCAATCAACGCCCTAAACCCGCCACCTCCAGCTCGCTAATCTCCCCTCTCCTTCTCACCCAAACATCACCACCCCCAAAATTCACCCTTCACTTTCTTCTTCACTTCCCTACTTTTCCCGCCATGCCACGCCACGACGGTCGTCTTCACGACCAAATTCGCCCAGTCTCTTTCATTCCAAATTTCGCTCCGCACGCTACCGGTTCTGTCCTGATCTCCTCAGGAAATACTCGCGTCGTCTGCAGTGCCATGATCGAAGATGGAGTCCCACCTTGGATGAAAGCCCAGAAAGTCTCTGGCGGTTGGATCACCGCCGAATACTCCATGCTCCCCTACTCCACCCGCCCTCGAAAATCCCGCGATAGCTCGAAAGGAAAAGTCGACGGCAGAAGTGTGGAAATCCAACGCCTCATCGGACGATCACTCCGAGCGGTCATCGACCTCGAAGCCCTCGGCCCACGAACCCTCTGGGTCGACTGCGATGTTCTCCAAGCCGACGGGGGAACCCGCACCGCCTCCATCACTGGCGCCGGCGTCGCCGTCGCCCTCGCCGTGCGCAAACTCCAAGCCGAGGGTCAGTTCAAACAATCGCCCATCAAACAATTCGTCGCCGCCGTCAGCGTCGGGGTTGTCGAAGGGGAAGCCGTACTCGACTTGGATTATCTCGAAGACAAAGACGCGGCCGTCGACCTCAATCTCGTCATGACGGAGACGGGACAGTTTGTCGAGGTCCAAGGCGCCGGCGAAGAAAGCACCTTTTCTCACGAACAATTTCTCGCCATGCTCGCTCTCGGCAAAAAAGGAGTCACGGATCTCCTCGCCGCCCAACAAGCCGTTCTCGCAATCCCCGCTTAAATTCTCAGCCATCATCACTCTATGAAAAAAGCCCTCATCACTGGAATCACCGGCCAAGACGGTTCCTATCTCGCCGATCTTCTTCTCGCCAAGGGCTACGAGGTTCACGGGATTATTCGCCGTGCCAGTAGCTTCAATACGTCAAGAATCGATCACCTTTACACGGACCCCCATGTCAACGGTGTCCGCCTCCATCTCCACTACGGCGACCTTTCCGACTCCCTCAACCTTACCCGCCTCATCGATCGCACTGGGCCCGACGAAATCTACCATCTCGGCGCACAAAGCCATGTCCGCGTCAGTTTCGATATCCCAGAATACACTGGAGATGTCACCGCCCTCGGAACCATCCGCCTCCTCGAAGCCCTTCGCGAAACCCGCGTTCCCGCTCGCTTTTATCAAGCCAGTTCCAGCGAAATGTTCGGCAAGGTCCAAGAAGTCCCCCAAACAGAGACCACCCCTTTCTGGCCACGCTCCCCTTACGCCGTCGCCAAAGTCTACGGATACTGGGCCACGGTCAACTACCGTGAAAGCTACGGCATCCACGCCAGCAATGGCATCCTCTTCAACCACGAAAGTCCGCGCCGCGGGGAAACCTTTGTCACCAGAAAAATCACTCGCGCCGTCGCCGCCATCAAACAAGGACGCCAAAAAGAACTCTACCTCGGCAACATGGAAGCCAAGCGCGACTGGGGTTACGCCCCAGAATACGTCGAAGGCATGCGGAGAATGCTCCAGCAACCCGAAGGCGGCGATTATGTTCTCGCCACCAACGAAACCCACACCGTCAAAGAATTCGTCGAACTCGCCTTCGCCCACGCTGATCTGAACTGGGAGGAACATGTCAAATACGATGCCCGCTACGAACGCCCAGCGGAAGTCGAACTCCTCATCGGCGACCCCACAAAAGCCAAGACAAAACTCGGCTGGGAACCGCAAACCCGCTTCGCCGAACTGGTTCGCATTATGGTCGATGCAGATTTAGCCCTAACCAAATAACCAGAAGTTTCCGCTTGACCGTCACCAAACCCTCAATCATTGTCCGCACTCAATCTATATATCTTCTATGAAAGTCTGTGAAATCACTCAAGCCCACCCAACCAAAGGCAGCAAAATCCACCGTCGTGGTCTAGCTAAGAAAAAGGGAGGCATCGGTCAACACGTCACCAAAGTAGTAACCCGGACCTTTCTACCCAATCTGAAAAAACGCCGCATCTGGGTCAGCGAACTGAAAAAATTCGTCACCGTAAAACTAACCATGCGTGCCCTCAAAACTGTCTCCAAAAATGGAGCTTTTTCCACGCTCCGCTCCGCCGGAATCGTCTAAATTCTTCGGTAATCCCATTTCACATGGGGAATTAAACCCGTCAACCGCAACCTCCGATTGATAGAAAGCCCAACCTATGTCATTTGCCGCGAAAAGCCTCAAGTCAGGGAAGACTTACTTTTTACATCGGAGATTGCAGGAACTCAAAGGTGGACAAAAAGTCACTCTCTACTACTTCGGCGGAGAAGCCAAAGAAGGGGCGATTGACTCTCTCCCCGAAGGTTACGAGCTCTCTGAGAATAGCAAAACGGGCCTGCCACTTTTGAAAAAAAAGCGGTAAACAATCGTAAACACTCCCTCACTTTCCTCTGGGACTAAGCATTTAATCGGCGGCTAGGGAATTCCTCCCTCAGCCGCCGCTTCCTTTTCCATCATCATCTATCCCACTCTCCTCCTTCACGATCGCCTCAACAACACCCCTTCCCGCAGTTTTCTCAACCAAACCAACCTGATTCCACGATGAAACCCGTACCCGTAACCATCCTCACCGGCTTCCTCGGCGCAGGAAAAACCACTCTCCTCAACTACATCCTCAAACAACAGCACAACTATAAGTTCGCTGTCATCATCAACGAGGTCGGAAAAATCGGCATCGATGGGGGCCTCATCGAGACCACCAAAGACGAAATCCTCGAAATGTCCAACGGTTGCCTCTGCTGCACGGTTCGCAAAGACCTCGTCAAAGGCGTCCAAAATCTCCTCAAAAAAGGCGGCTTCGATTATCTTCTCATCGAAACCACCGGCATCGCCGATCCCGGTCCTGTCGCCCAAACTTTCCTCAATATCCCCCAACTCCAACAACTCGTGCGCATGGATTCGATCATCACGGTGGTCGATGCCG
>Ga0114966_10002746_pt1 | contig 15630 bp, 5 predicted proteins | sample M_130207_XF_Meta_FD_87029 | JGI IMG/M metagenome (GOLD analysis project Ga0114966, IMG submission 87029) | Freshwater microbial communities from Lake Montjoie, Canada to study carbon cycling - M_130207_XF_MetaG | ecosystem: Environmental > Aquatic > Freshwater > Lake | place: Lake Montjoie... | reverse complement strand
TTTGCCCATTTTCGTTAATAACCAGCTTGCGCTCCGCGAGTTAAAACCAGAGAATTGTGGTTTGAGAAATTTTTCCGCGTCCGTCTTATCGTCGATCATTCGCATTTATACAGATATGAAAAACACCCCTGCACAGATGGTTCCCTCTATCCAACGATCCGCACGCTGGTCGCGGTTGTTAGTAAGCGCCTTGGCCTTGTCGCTGTCCGCGAGCGGATGGGCGCAAAATGTTGTCAGTACCTTGGCGGGTACCGGATCGGCCGGTGCGGTCAACGGGACTGGGGTCGCTGCTAGCTTCCAATTTACAAATCCTTCGGCGGTTGCCGTGGATGCCACGGGGAACCTTTTTGTGGCGGATGCGGCGAATCACGTGATTCGCAAGGTTACCCCACTCGGTGTGGTGACAACCTTTGCGGGTACCTCGGGAAGCACGGGTTCGGTCGATGGTGCGGGCGCCACCCTCGCTCGCTTCAATCAACCGCAGGGTCTGGCGATCGACGGCGCGGGGAATCTTTATGTCGCGGATAGTAATAACCATACGGTGCGGATGGTCACTTCTTCTGCGGTCGTGAGCACATTGGCGGGGACCGCGACGTCCTCCGGCGCCGTCAACGCTGCAGGCGCGCTGGCTCGGTTCAATCAACCGCTCGGAATCACCGCGGATCGCGCGGGCGCTGGCGGGGCCGCGGTTAACATTTTTGTGGCTGATACGCAGAGCCACACTATCCGGCAAATCGTTGTTGCGACTGGCGTGGTGACCACGCTGGCCGGCACGGGCACCAGTGGCGCGGTTAACGGCACGGGTCCGGCGGCAAGTTTCAATCACCCGGATGCCTTGGTGACGAACGCCGCGGGGACGACGGTGTATGTGGCGGACACGTTTAACCACGTGATTCGCGCGATTACTGTGCCGGGTGGTGTCGTCACGACCGTTGCGGGTACGGCGAATTTGGCTGGGCAAGGGGAAGGCACCGGTACCGCTGCGACGTTCGATAATCCTGCGGGTATCGCGCTTGATGGTAGCGGTAATCTCCTCGTCGCGGACACCTTCAACCATACGATCCGCTCGATTACCTTGCCGGGCGGTGTGGTTTCAACGTACGCGGGTTTGGCAGACGCCAGCGGAACGACCGATGGTCTCGCGGCGGCGGCGCGTTTCAATTTTCCTTCGGGTATCGCCTTCAGTAGTTTTGGAGCCAATGTTTTCGTTGTCGATACGAACAACCAAGTGATTCGGAAATCGGCGGCAGCGGTGGCAGCCGCGATCAGCTCCCAGCCGGTCGCGGCGGCGGTAGCGGTCGGGGCGTCGCCGACCTTTTCGGTCGTGGCGACGGGGAATCCCACGCCGACTTATCAATGGCAATTTAAGCCGGCGGGCAGCGGCACCTTTGTTAATATCACGCCGAGTGCGACCTACACGGGTTCTACGACCGCAACGCTCACCGTTGTCGGCGTGACCTCGGGAATGACTGGCGACCAGTTTCAGGTTTTGGTCTCAAATGGCGTGGGCACGGTTGTGACGAGCTCGGCGGCGGCGCTGACCGTCACGCAAGCGCCGATTTTCACGAGCGCCGCGAGCACCAATTTCACGATTGGCCAGGCGGGAACTTTCACGGTAACCGCCGCAGGTACGCCGGCGCCGACGCTCAGCCGGACCGCTGGCATCTTCCCGAGCTGGGCCAGCTTCAATACGGCTACGGGTGTTCTCAGCGGCCAACCCATTGATGCCGTGGGCGCACCGTTCTCTTTTACCCTCACTGCCACGAGTTCGGCGGGGACCGTTAACCAGAGCTTCAGCTTGACGGTGCTCACCGGACCGGCGATCGCGACCCAGCCGGTTAGCGCCACCGCTTCTCCGGGCACGAATGTCAGCTACTCGGTGTCGGCGACTTCCAACTCGGGGGCGTTGCTTTATCAATGGCAGCGTCAGGCCGTTGGCACGGTCGGTTTTGTGAATTTGGCGGATAACGGTCATTACGCGGGCTCGGCGACGGTGACGCTCTCGATCAATACTCTAAGTCTCGCTGAGCATGGCGATGAGTTCCGAGTCGTTGTGACCAGTGGCGCTGGCTCCCCGGCGACCTCAACGTCGGCGGCTCTGACAGTTACGCAAGCCCCAGTGATCACGAGCTTGGCGATGGCCGCATTTGTGGAAGGTCAGCCGGGTCTTTTCATCGTCCAAGCGACGGGTTCTCCGGCGCCGTCGTTTAGTTTGACGGGCGGAAGTCTACCGGCGGGCCTCGTGTTGGCGCCTTTCACCGGGGTTATTTCGGGCACTCCGGCTGTGGGCTCGAGTTCGACGCCGATCTACACTGTGCAAATCACGGCGTCTAATGCGGTCGCGCCGAGCGCGCAGCAGACGTTGATACTTTCGGTTTCACCGACGGCGCTCGTGCCGGCGTTTTCGACTCAGCCGGTCAGCGTGTCGGCGTCTTTGGGCCAGGCGGTAACTTACACGGTAGTCGCGACGGGTACGCCGACGCCGACGTTGCAATGGCAACGGCAACTGAGCGGGACCTCGAGTTTCGAGAATGTGGCGAATGGGTCGAATTTTAGCGGGGTCACGACGGCTACGCTGATCCTCATTAACCCTAACTCGGGTATGACGGGAGATAGCTTCCGGGCGGTCGCCACGAGCACGAGTGGCACAGCCAGTAGTAATCCGGCGACGCTGACGCTGGTGATAGGCACGTCTCTTTCGACGTTTGCGGGTCAGGCGGGGGCCTTCGGATCAACGGATGCCACGACGACTGCGGCCCGCTTTAATACGCCGACGGGGTTGGCGGTGGACAGCTTGGGGAATATTTACGTGGCGGATACGACTAATCACGTGATTCGCAAGATTACCTCAGCGGGTGTGGTCACGACGCTGGCGGGTTCCCCGGGTGCGAGTGGCAATTTGGATGGCACCGGTTCCGCGGCGCGTTTTAATGCTCCCGGTGGTGTGGCGGTAAATTCGGTGGGCACGGTTTACGTCGCCGATACCTACAGCCACACGATCCGCATGATCACGGCGCAGGGCGTGGTCACGACGCTGGCGGGCGCGCCTGGCGTATCTGGTTCGGCTAATGGAATGGGTGCGGCCGCGCAGTTTAATTATCCTGCGGGTGTGGCGGTCGATCCGAGTGGAAACGTTTTTGTGGCGGATACGTTCAATCATACGATTCGTCGTATAACCGCGGATGGCACGGTCAGCGTTTTTGCGGGTAGTTCTGGGATTCGCGGTGGGGTAAACGACTTGGGGGGGGCGGCGCGCTTCGCGTACCCCAATGCTCTGGCAACGGATTCTTCGGGCAACCTTTACGTCGCGGATTCCTATAATCATGTGATTCGCCGAGTCCTGACGACCGGTCTGGTTTCTACGCTTGCCGGCACTTTTGGCACGGTGGGCACGACCGATAGCCCCGCTCTGTTCAATCAACCTTTGGGTGTCGCGGTTGACTCGAGTGGGAACGTCTATGTGGCCGATACCTTCAGCAGCACGATCCGCCGGATCACGCCGGTAGGTGTGGTGAGCACGCTCGCCGGTTTACCAAGCACGGTGGGTTCGGTTGACGGCATTGGCTCTGCGGCGCGCCTGAATCAGCCCTACGGAATTGCGGTCGATGCGGCTGGTAAAATTTATGTGTCGGATACCCGTAATCATACGATCCGCCGCAGCGGGACAGTGACGGCGCCGCAAATACAGACCCAGCCTGCGGCCGTCGCTTCGGCGGTGGGTGGTACGGTGTCTTTCTCGGTGGCGGCGACCGGAGCACCGACTCCAGCAATTTTTCAATGGCAGCGTCAGCCGGTTGATGGCAGCGGGTTCGTGGTGATCACGGACGGTGCGCCCTACTCTGGAGCGTCTACGGCCACCCTGTCGGTGGCAGGTGTGACGAGCGCGATGAACGGGGATCAATTCCGCGTGCTGGTCAGCAATCTTATCAGCCCCGAGGCGCTTTCCAATGCGGTGGCGTTGACGGTCGGCACGGCCCCTGTGTTCACGAGTGCGGCCACGGCGACTTTCCAAGCAGCTATCAGCGGTTCATTTACTGTTGCGGCGACGAGTGCGACGACCGTGACTTTCTCTGCGACGGGCTTGCCTTCCTGGGCGACGCTCAATGCTGCCACCGGCGCGATCACAGGGACTCCAGTGGATACCGCGGGCTCGCCTGTGACGGTTGCAATCTCTGCCAATAATGGGCTGGCCGTAACTCAGGCCTTGGTCATCACGGTAACGCCCGCGGTGATCGCGCCTGCCATCACCGTGCAACCGGTGAGCGCGTCGGTTGATCAGGGTCAGATCGCGACGCTCAGTGTCACGGCGACCGGTACGGCGCCTTTAAACTATCAATGGCTTCGAAATGGGGTGGCCTTGGCGAGCGCCACGAGCTCGACGTTCTCTCTGGCTAGCGCGCAGGTCGCGAGTGCGGGGTCCTACACGGTGCGTGTGACCAATGCCGTTGGTTCGTTAGTTTCCAACGGGGCGACGCTTGTCGTGAATGCAGTGCCTTCGTTTGTTTCTCAACCTCGCGCCCAGTCGGCGTTGGCGGGGAGTTCGGTGGTCTTCTCCACGGAAGCGGAGGGCGGTGCCAACTTCACCTATATTTGGCGCAAGAACGGCGTCGCGATTGCGGGTGCGACCGGTTCGACGCTCGCGCTCTCTTCGGTGGCGGCTTCTGATGCGGGTAATTACGATGTCCTCGTTTCGAATGCCCTCGGCCAAGTCGGTAGCTCGCTGGCGCAACTCAGCGTGGTCAGTGCGCCGACGGCTCCGGTGATCACAGCTCAGCCGGCTAATCGCACCGTGTTGTTGGGCGCGACGACCACCTTCTCCGTCTCTGCCAGCGGAGCCCCGGCTCCGAGTTTCCAATGGCGCCGCAATGGGACCGCGATCGCGAATGCGACGAATGCGAACCTCGTGATTAACAATGCGCAGGCGGGTGATGCTTTCTCTTACGATGTGGTGGTCACCAACTCCGTGGGCAACATTTCCTCGGAACGGGCGAGCCTTCGAGTGTTGGCAAGGAGCTACGCGGGATATTATTTCGGAACGTTCAGCGGCAGCCTTGGTAACTACGCCATCTATGTGCGCGACGATAATTCGGCCGTCTTTCTCGGTTACTTGCCGGGCTCTAATTCGCCAGTGATGAACCTGAACATCACGGTTAACGATGCCGGACAGTTTGCCTTCAGCCAAGGTGCGATCGCTTTGTCCTCCGCGGCTCAGGCGGCGGATGAACCGGCACGGGCGGCGGCTTTGGCGGCGAGCTCGCTGGCTGGCACCATTGCGAGTGACGGTACTATTTCGGGCACGATGCAGGGTGGTGCTAGCGCCACGCTGTCCGGAACCCGGGCCGCCGATGCGGGGGGCTCGCAGGCGGTGGCCGGTTTCTATCAATCCGGTGCTTCCGGCAGCGCGGCGACGAGCTTTACCATCGCCGGCCCGGCTAATCAGGCGGTCTTCGTCACACAGTCCGGGGCGGTTTTCGATGGTGGTCTCGGTAGTGTGAACGGGGCTGGTCAGGTTAATATTTCTGGTAAGACTTCGACGATCGCGGCGACGATCGCGCCTTCCACCCGCACGATCACGGTGACATCGACGGGCGGGATTGCCGCGACATTTAGTGGCGCCTCTGACGATGTTCTCGCGCGAGCGCGGCTCGTTAACATCTCGAGCCGTGCTCGCGTTGGTACGCTGGATTCGTTGCTCATCGCTGGCTTCGTGATCTCGGGTGAAGAGTCCAAGCCGGTCCTGATTCGAGCCGTGGGCCCGACTTTGGCGACGTTGGGCGTCGCGGGTGCTTTGGCCTCGCCCAAGCTTGAGCTATTCCGTGATGGGGTCGCTTTGGCGGTTAATTCTGGGATTGCCGCTAATCGGACCGTCATTGATGCGGCGGGGTTGCGGGCTGGTGCCTTTGTACTGGGTGGCGCGGATGCCGCGATTCTTACGACGCTGGCGCCTGGATCGTACACCGCGCAGGTGAGTAGCGCGACGAGTGCGTTGGGCGTGGCGCTCGTCGAGGTCTATGATTTGTCGGCGCCGGCTACCGGTCAGAAACTGATCAACATTTCGACTCGCGCCTCTGCAGGAACCGTTGAAAACGCGTTGACCGCTGGGTTTGTCGTCCCAGCAGGCGCGGTAAAACGCGTGCTGGTTCGGGCAGTGGGCCCAGGGCTGACGGTGCTCAAGGTGGCGGGTGCGCTTCTACAGCCGTCGTTGACCTTGCGTAATCGCACTACGGGGATTGTGGTTGCGCAGAACACCAATTGGACGACCTCGTTGGATGCGGCCGCGATCACGGCGGCTTCGGCTCAGGTGGCGTTTCCCTTGGCGAATAATGATTCGGCGATGATCGTCACGCTGCTGTCGGGTGAGTACGTCGCTGAAGTCTCGTCTCCAGGAGCAGCGACTGGAGTAGCGCTGATTGAGGTCTACGAGCTCCAGTAAGGAGCTCGCCGCGTTGCGCTTTTTTATCGCCCGGGTCGCAAGGCCCGGGCTTTTTTGTGGTTACGATGTCGTATTTGTGGACGGATGCATCGCCGCCTTGAGCCATTTATGTTGAGCTTCGCGCGCGCTTCTTTTCGGGTTACTTCGTTCAAGAAGTCCCCGCCCCGCCCGCCGATCAAGTCCCGCCAACACCATGCATTTCCTGCGTTTTTTTCTTTTATACCGGACCGATTGCGCCCGCCTTTTATTCCTGGCGGGGTGTCTCGCCGCCGGTGGGCTCCAAGCTGCCGACCGGCGCCCTCCGAATATTCTGTTCGCGATCGCCGATGACTGGGGACGGCACGCGGGTGCCTACGGCACGAAGTGGGTGCGCACGCCGCACTTCGATCGCGTAGCGCGCGAGGGAATCCTGTTTAATAACGCCTATACCCCGAATGCCAAATGTGCTCCTTCGCGCGCCGCGATTCTCACCGGGAGAAATTCATGGCAACTCAAGGAAGCCGCCAACCACCTTTGTTATTTCCCTCCCGAGTTCAAAGGTTGGGGCGAGGCCCTCGCTGAAAATGGCTGGACGGTTGGCCACACCACGAAGGGCTGGGGTCCAGGCGTCGCCAAAGATGCGCAGGGCAAACCACGCTTGATGACGGGCAAGGCCTTCAATGAGCGCAAGGCCACGCCCCCCGCCTCGGGGATCGGCAATTCCGACTATGCGGCCAATTTCGACGACTTCCTCGATGCGGCTGCCGGTATGCCGGATAAACCGTGGGCTTTCTGGTATGGCGCCGTCGAGCCGCACCGTGGTTACGAGTTCGGCTCCGGGGTGAAGAAGGGTGGTAAGAAGCTCGCGGATATTGACCGCGTTCCCGCCTTTTGGCCCGACAACGAAGCCGTGCGCCATGATATGCTCGACTACGCTTTCGAGGTTGAGCACTTTGACCATCACCTCGGTCGTATGCTCGCCGCGCTCGAGAAGCGCGGTCTTCTTGCCAATACGCTCGTCATCGTAACCTCGGACCACGGGATGCCTTTTCCGCGTGGCAAGGGCAGCGCTTACGAATATTCCAACCACATTCCCTTTGCGGCCAGGTGGCCCGCGGGTATCGCCGGTCGCGGTCGCATCGCTGAGGATTACATTAGCTTTATTGATCTCGCCCCAACGTTCATCGAGCTCGCCGGCTTGCCGTGGGCGAAGACCGGCATGGCGGAATCCCCCGGCCGCAGTCTTGTGGATATTTTTCGGGTCAATCGTTCTGGACAGATTAACCCTGCCCGCGATCACGTCCTTATCGGCATGGAGCGCCACGATATTGGGCGTCCGGGGGACGTCGGTTATCCTATCCGCGGGATCGTGAAAGGGGGGCAGCTTTATTTAGAAAATTTCGAGCCCACGCGTTGGCCCGCGTGTAATCCCGAGACGGGGTACCTCAACGTCGACGCTGGTGTGACCAAGTCGTTTATTCTCGACGCGCATCGAGCCAACCCCGCTGATCGTTCGTGGGCACTCTGCTTCGGTCGGCGTCCGGCCGTTGAATTTTACAACCTCAAAGTGGACGCTGACTGCGTGAACAATCTCGCCACGACCCCCGGTACCGCCGTGGAGCGCTCCGCGCTGAAGGCGGCCATGGAGTCTGAGCTCAAGGCGCAAGGCGACCCGCGGATGTTCGGCGAAGGGGCGGTGTTTGATCGTTATCCGCACTCCAATCTTGCGCATGTCAATTTCTACGAGCGCTACATGAAGGGGGAGAAAATGACGGCTGGCTGGGCTAGCCCGACCGACTTCGAAAAAGCACCGCTCGATTGAGCGGTGCGCCGAGCCGAGGCGTGACTCATACCGCGAGCAGCCTGTTGGACTTAGGAAATCAAGGCCTTTGGTATCAATCCACGGGGAGCTTGAGTTCATAAAAAGTCGAATATTGAGCTATACACGCGTTCAAGCGGTTAGGCCCGATGGGTTCCTCGCCCCAAACGATTTCACCGCGGGCCTTTTGTGTGGCCATGGTTGGTCGCGCGATTGGGGCCGGCCGGAGATGATCAGGGCGGCCGTGAAATGGGATTAATACCAACGTCTCGTGATATTTGGGCGATCGGCGAAACACCACTCGCTCACGCTCGCAGCTACCAGCAGTCAAAAACTCAAATGACGTTGATATTAGGTGGACTGGTGGGACTGCAGGGCTGGCCGTGAACGAAAAGGGACCGTTCGTTCACGGCGGGCCTGCTTTAAACGTATCGCTGTTGAACTTTGGGCTTTCACCCACGAGCAAGGTGCCGGTGCCACCATCGCGCCAGCCGAAGTCTAGAACTTAGCAGCCGTTGTTATTAGCCTGGATTTAACGTCCCGCGAAGTCTGGGCTTATCCGTAGCCGGCGCGTCCGAGCGAGCGGGGATACAGCCGCTCGCTGGTCTGAAATCAAAGTCTGAATACGTTGAGGCGAGGGGTGGGCGCCGTTGCGCGAGGTTAGAACTTCTTGGTCACTTCCATATAGAGGAAGCGAGGGAGGAAGAAATTCGTTTGTTCAGCGTAGCCGGTCGTGGAGGCCGTGAGCGGTGGGTTTTTGTTGAACACGTTATTTGCACCGAGCGTGACCTTGGTCGCTGCGGCCAAGTCATAACTGATTTGCAGGCCCGTGATGGTCTGGGGCTTCACGCGGAGAGCACTGGGTGCGAGATCGGCGAAGCCGGCGATGTAATCGGCGGAGACGCCCGTGCTGAATTGTTGGTAGTGCCACGTGAGGCTGGCGTTGCCGCGGAAATGGGGAACTTCGTAGGTGCGCAGCGTCTCGAGGGAGGCGAGATCGGGCCGGGTCTTGATGATCGTGTGAAACACGGTGCTACCCGCGGCGCGAGCCGTGAAGCGGCCGAGTTGTTTTGTGGATACGCGATATTCGGCGCTCAGATCGACGCCCTTGGTGAGCGCGCTTCCGTAGTTGCCGGTGACCGTGCGAATGCGGAGGAGCTCACCCGGTAGATTGTTGGTGGTATCGCCGGCCGTGGGTGCGGCGCGATCGACGAAGCCAGGGAAGAGGGTGGGATTGGCAAGAATGATCGCGGGCGTCGCGGGTGAACCGATACGGTCGCTGACGTCGAGTTTGTAGAAATCAACACTCAGCGAGAGACCCGCGAGTGCCGTGGGCTGGAAAAGTACGCCGTAGGTTAATGACGCGGATTTCTCCGGGTGCAGAAGTGGATTTCCTCCGGAGACCAGTTGGCGCTGGCCGGTCGCGCTATCGTTGATGTTTGCGCCCGGTTTGCCGGCGCGGAGCGGGTCGGCGATGTTGAAAACAATACTCGTGGATTGCGGCTGATAGAGCTCTGCGAGCGAGGGAGCGCGATAGCCCTTGGCCCAAGAGGTGCGGAACGTCATCTGGGAATCGATGGGCTGCCAGCGGAGACCGAGCTTCGGCACCGAGGTGTTCTTGAAACCGGCATCGCCGTAATGTTCGGCGCGGCCCGCGGCATTTAATTCGAGCGTGGCAAGGCCGGGGATTTTTTGAGTGCGGGCGGTAAGGGGCAGGTTGAACTCGGCATAAGCGGAGCGCACGCGGCGAGTGCCCTTGGACTGGGGGACGGGAGTCGACTGATTGAGGAGCTGATCCGCGGTGCGGTGATCGCGGAAGCGTTCTTCGCGCCATTCGGCGCCGGCCGCGAGGTTCACATCGCCCGATGCGAGGGTGTAGATCGCGCCGGTGGCTTTTGCGCTCAGGCTAGTGAGCTCGGTGAACGCGTCGCGGGTGCCGGTGGTGACGAGACCGGCGATGGTGGCTGGGTTGTTTACGATCTTGGCTCCGTTGGTGAAAAGATTCAGCGCGGTCGCTTTGCTGGTATCGCGCAGAGCCGCGTTGACGGCGGCCTGCGAGAGCCAGCCCGAGGGCAAGTCGTTGTGAGCGGTGGCGCGGTTATAAAGGAAGGAGGCATCCCAGAGCCAGGTGGTGGCGACTTTGCCCGTGACGCCCGTGACCAAGCGTTTGAACTCGTTGGTCGTCTCGGTCACGCGCGGTCCGGCCTCGGTGAAACGGTAGATGAGTGTGGCGCCGGCCACGGGATCGTTGGTGACGGCCGCGCCGAACGGATTGAACACGGCATTGGCGGGGAGCGTCACGGAATTGAGGTTGGTGATGGGGCTGGGCGAGAGATATTCGAGCTGGTTATTTTTCTGGAAATTGGCCTCGCCGTAAATGGTGAGCGTGGACCTGATTTCGTAGCTCGCGGTGGCGAGTATGCCGTAGCGAGTGGCGCGGGGCTGCGGAGTAAGGGCCTCGTTGCTATTGAAACGATTCTGGGTCGCGGTGGCGGCCGTCGTATTGAAAACTGGGGGGAAGGCGGTGGTCGAGGAGTCGACGGTGAAAGTGCGAGCCGCCGCCGCGGTACCGGCTGGAATGGTCGCCCCGGTGATGGGATTGGTTGCGCCGATGGGAGCGGTGAATGTGCCGGGGTTGGCGCCGTTGGAGAGAAAGAGCAGCTTGGGAGAGAGCTCGCCGTATTGGATTTTAGCTTGATGGAGGAAGTTGGCGAGGGCGAAGATCTTCAGCGGTCCGGAGCGGGCGCCCGTGAAGACGCTGCCCTTGACCGTATTTGCGGCGATGCCGCCGGGGAAGTCCCCGTAGAAGCCACGGACGGTGGTTCCTTGAACGTTGTCCTTCAGGATTAAGTTAACCACACCCGCCACGGCGTCGGCACCGTAGATGGCGGAGGCGCCGTCTTTTAAAACGTCAACGCGAGCGATGGCGTCGACGGGTATCATGTTGAGATCGACGAACTGAAGGGTGCCGAGGGAGGCGGCGCTGCCGCCTTGGGCGAACGGGGCGGCGGTGACGCGGCGGCCGTTCAGCAGCACGAGGGTGGCGTTCGCACCGAGGCCGCGGAGAGAGACTGAGGCGGTGCCGGGGGAAGAGGTATTCACGCGATTCTCGCCAAAGCCGTTGGCGCCGGCCTCGGGGATTTTTTTCAGAAAGGTGAAGAGGCTGCCGGTGCCGGCCTGTTCGATCTCGGCGGCGGTGACCACCCGCAGATTGGCCCCGCCAGTGGATTCACCGGCGCGGAGATTGGAGCCGGTGACGGTGAACGCCTCGAGGAGAGTCGGGGCGGTCGCGCGGGGCGCGTTGCTCTGGGCCGCCAGCAGTGCAGGGAGCGCAGCGGCGAGGATGATGGTAGGTAGTAATCGCATGGTGGTTTGGTGTGGTGGGGAGTGAGGTGTGGCCGAGACTGTGAGGTTGCGCGGCTACGGGAGACCGCGGGCGACCGCAGTAGTGATTTTTTCGCTGAGGCCGCGGATACGGCTTTTTAGCTCGGCGCGATCGACGGTTTTGATGACGCGATTTTCCATGATGACGCGGCCGTGCACGATCGAGGTGATGACATCGCGAGGGCTGGCGGCGTAGACGAGCGCTGAATACACATCGTAGAAAGGCTGCAGTGCGGTGGCCTCGCGATCGATGAAAATGATATCGGCGAGTTTGCCCGGCTCGAGTGAGCCGAGGCGATCTTCAAGATGTAAGGCGCGGGCCCCGCCGCGAGTGGCCATCGTAACGACGTCGAGCGCGGGCATGACATTACGGTCGCGGCGGTCGAGTTTGTGCACCTTCGCCACGTAGCCGAGTTGGCCGATGATATCCAGCGTGTTGCCGCTCATGGGCCCATCGGTGCCCAAGCCGATGCGCAGGCCCTCGTTGAACATCGCGAGGGCCGGCGCCACCCCCTTGGCCGATTTGATGTTGGCGACCATATTGTGGGCGATGCCGACGTCGCGCGCCTTGAGCAAGGCGATATCAGCTGGGGTTACGAAGATGCAGTGCGCGGCGACGAGGCGGGGGCTGAGCAGGCCGACGGAGTCAAGATATTCGACGGGTGTCTGGTTGCGTTCCCGGCGCAAGGTGGCGACCTCGTCGGGCATTTCGGCGAGATGGATGAGGACGGGAAGATTGTGTTCGGCTGAGAGTTTAGCGACTTGGCGGAGGTGAGTTTCGTCAAGGGAGTAAGGCGAGTGCGGTGCGAGGGCTGGCGTGATCAGCGGGTCGTCGCGGTAGGCTGCGGCGAAGGTCTTGGCATAGGCCAGGCCGCCGTAGGGCGCGGGGGCGTCGGGTGTAGGGAAATTAAGGATACTTTGCCCGAGGATACCGCGGAGGCCGACCTGGCGCGTGGCCCGAGCGACCTCATCTTCGAAATAGTACATATCGACGAAGGTGGTGACGCCGCCCTCCGCCATTTCGACGATGCCGTGGAGACCTCCCCAGTAAACCAGTTCCCGATCGACGAGCGCCTTTTCCAGCGGGAAGATAAGTTTGCGTAAGCGGTCGGGAACGTCGTCCCCCAAGCCCCGGAACACCGTCATCGAAGCGTGGGTGTGCGTGTTGATCATGCCCGGCATCACGATGGCCCCGCGCGCATCGATCGTCCGCGGTGCGCGATAGGCGGCCGCCATGTCGGCGGGTCCGACGGCCACGATCCGGGCCTCGCGGATGACGAGGGTGCCGTCGGCGATGATTTCGCGGCGATCGTTCATGGTGACGATGTAGCCGTGCGTAATGATCAGATCCGCCGGTAAAGGCGGACTTTCTTTCGGCTCCTGGGCGCACGCGATCGCCGCGCCAAGAAGCATAGCGGCGAGGTTGCGGCGGAAGGAAGTCAGCGATAGCATAGGCGAGCGCGGAGAGTGGGAATGAGGCAAATGGGCCGCGTGCCAAGTCTGTAATGGGAGGGAGTCATCTTGAGCCGTAGCTTTGACGCCGCCGGAGCTGGCGCAGTTCGCATAGGTTGAGGCGGGAATGCCGGATCGAGCGAGGCGGGCCTAGCCGTTTGGCGGTCGGCGACGCTAGCGTGAGCAGAGTTGCTGGAATAATTCGTAGAAGCGGGCGTCGTCCAAGCGTTGTTGGACGCGGATGGACTGCTCGCCTTGGCGAGGTTGGTGGCCGGCGGCCCAGCTCAGCGTGTCCCCGTAGCCGTGACCGGAGTCGAGATTGACGTCGACGAAGAAGTGATCGATCTGCGTAACCAGTGATTCATCGAGCCAGGTAGCGGCGGCCACTTCATCCCACATGGGGCGGTGGCGCGTCGCGAAGCGATCAAGATAGCGGGAGAGGGGCGTGGCGGCTTGGGCGATGGCGGTGAATAATTCCGGGGATGAGCGTGTATGCTGTGAGACGTCGATCGGCGAGCACGTGATGCGCGCCCACGGAGCGCGCAGGACGGCGCGCGCGGCTTCGGCGTCGAAGCGGATATTGAATTCGCGGCGTGGAGTGTGTTTGAACTCGCGCGCCTCCGTGGTTGGATTGAATGAGCCGCCCATAAAGTGGAGCTCGCGGACGAGGGTGGGCAGTTGGGGTTCGAGGGCGAGGGCCTGGGCGATGTCGGTGAGAGGGGCTGCGCACCACAGCGAGATCTCGCCGGGGTGAGCGCGGGCCTGACGAACGATGAAGGCGGCGGCGGTTTCGGGAGAGGGTGCCGTTGTCGGGTTGCCCTCGGGCAGGTCAGGCGTGAAGTGTGGGTCGGCCCATTTTCCTGGGCGGGCGAGATCCCATGCGCCGTTATAAACGAGGCGTCCGTGCTGTTTTTCCCACGCCGCGGTGGCCGCGGGCGTATTGACGAGAGGTTGCTCTGCGCCCGGGACGACGGGAATATCGGTACGGCCAATAATTTCGAGAAAACGCAAGGCGTGGCGGACCTGATGATCGCGCCAGTGATCGCCCGTGGGTACGCAGATGCCAAGGACCTCGGTCTCCGGAGATTGAACGAGTAAGGCGATGGATTGCAGGTTAGTCGTGGCCGGACCAAGCGTATCCTGATCGATGATGAGTTTGCGACGGGCAGGCATGGTACGAGAAGCGGCGGAGGAGGAAAGTGGTGGTGGTGAAAAGTTGACGTTGCGTTGCCGGCCGAGGGGCGACTCAACGGAAGGCGTGGATTATCTGCGCCTGATTGATCGGAGCAAGCTGCACTATAAGCGGAGCGATGTGACGCCTATTTTTGGAGAGCCAGCGGCCTTTGGGGCGTTAGTGGAGGATTTACTCGCGCCGTTTCGCGATGTGCGGATTGAGCGGGTGGTGGGCACAGATGCGCTGGGCTTTGTGGTGGGGACGGCGCTCGCCTTAAAACTGGGCGTGGGTTTCGTTCCGGTGCGCAAAGGCGGTAAATTGCCGGTGAAGCACGAGCGGGTGTCGTTTCGTGATTATTCAGGAGTGGAGAAGGTCTTGGAACTGCGTGCTGAGCCTTGGCCGCCGCGCACGCGGGTTTTGCTCGTTGATGACTGGATCGAGACTGGGGCTACCGCGCGGGCCGCCGCGCAGCTGATTGAGGGAGCGGGCGGAGTGGTGGTGGGGATTGCGGCGATTGCTTTTCGTAAAAACGAGCAGACGTCGGGGCTATGGGCAAAGTACCGCTGCCACGGCGTCTGGCCGGAGCAGGCGTAAGGCGGCGGTGCGCTTGACCCGCGGGCGGACGGTTTGGGTGGCGTTCTCGCGGAGAGAGCGCCTCGCGGCAGGAGGAGTGAAGCGTTTGCTCGCCGGTCGCGGATGAGGCGCCGCGCGCCGTGGAGCAAAGCCCGCCCTGCGTGGTGTAACTCAAAACCCCCATCGTTAGCCCGCCCTTGAAAATCCGCATCGGGTCGCCGGCCGCAGCACCCGCTTAGGTCGCGCTCACGGCGGCGGCCTCCGCCGACCGCTGGGAACTCGCCGCGCTGAAGCCCGCCGGCCGACCTTTTAAAAAAGGCCGGGCTGAAAAAGTGCTCAAAATCGACGACCTTACCGCAGTAAATAATCGCCCAGTAAGCGGCGACAGATGTCATCGAACGGGAAGTTTCGTGGGTCGTTCATTTCGTATCCAAGGTGTGGTGACGCCTCGCCGTTTATGATCGCAGGCTGATGCAGGCATCAACCTAACCGGCTCGCGACCGATCTTACCGCGCGCGGCCCGGCAAGGCAGACGACGACAACTTTGGAAACGATCACGACGACATCCGAGAGCTGGCCGAGGCGCCGGCGCCCTGCGCTGGACCGCTAAGCAGACCGAAGCGCTGCTGGTGTCATCGGGCGATAGTTTGCCCGCAGCTACCTAAAATCATCGGCTCGTCGCTCCACGATCTGAACGCCAGCGATTTGCAGCGGTTAAATGGCAGCGACCATAAATTGCGCCGGCGACTCCCTCGCCAGCAACAGGACGAAGTCCGACATCGAAACTCCGCCGAGAATTGAAAAACTAGCCGCAAC
>Ga0114966_10002745_pt1 | contig 15634 bp, 12 predicted proteins | sample M_130207_XF_Meta_FD_87029 | JGI IMG/M metagenome (GOLD analysis project Ga0114966, IMG submission 87029) | Freshwater microbial communities from Lake Montjoie, Canada to study carbon cycling - M_130207_XF_MetaG | ecosystem: Environmental > Aquatic > Freshwater > Lake | place: Lake Montjoie... | reverse complement strand
CGCCCGCAATCGCGCGCGCGATCTGCCTGATGCGCAGTCACTCACCGAACTGGCAGCGACCACTCACGCCACCCGCGCGCAGATCATCGAGATGCTCGACTGCGAGCTCTCGTACGGGCTCGTTCGCGTGTGTCGCGGCGTTCATAGACGCCCAGGCATTCGGCTACCTTGAAAACGAAACGCCCTTGGAGTTCTGGCGGCACCGCGCCCGGGCGATGGCTGCTGACCTTGAATCACGAATGCGCTTCTAGCCGTCTGATTTAGTGAAAGGACTCTGGCATGCAGGAGATCGTCGGTCAGCGCAATCAATGGCTTGTCTCCCTCGTTTCGCGCGTTATGCGAGAGGATGCCGTTGCAGTTACCTTGGAGGATTTGCTTACCGACGATAGGGGAATTTTCTCCGTCGCAGGGCTGTCGAGCCTTCTCGAGTTCATCGAGAAGTTTGGCATGGAGCTTTTCCCCTCGGCTTCGGAAGGTTCAATTGACACTCAACGGCTCATGCGGCGATGCCTGAGTGCCGATCTCTTGCGCGATCAGGTCCGCGCGATCATTGCGAAGGGTGAGGTGACTCAGGTGGAGTTTAAGTCTTCGCTTCGACACGACTACAAGTTGGCTGCGCTGCACCCGGGGCTAGAGCTTTCAACCAAGAACGGGAGCAAAATCCGAGATCAGGTGATGAAGGCGATCTGCGCTTTCTACAACACGGACGGGGGTCAGATTCTTGTTGGGGTGAGCGATGACAAGCGAGTCCTTGGGCTTGAGCCGGATTACCCTCTCGTGAGGAGATCCAACTCGGTGAGCGGCGACATGGACGCATGGCTGCAGAGGTTTAATCAGGATTTGATTGATTGCTTTGAGGATCCCGGCGCCGTTAAGCGCTGTGTCCACGCCGAGCCGGTGGAGGTCGATTGCAAAACGATCGTTCGCATCCAGGTTGGCAGGGGGCAGTCGCTTGGCTTTATCACGCTGTACGATTCGAAATGCGGCCATCCAGAAGCCTTCGTTCGTGAGTTCGTCACGAGCCGCGCGCTGCGGCCGAGTGACATCGAGGGCCACGTACTGGCGCGCAGTATGATTCGTGACGACAGGAACACGAATTCCGGTCGAATCCTAGAGATTTCCGCGGCTTGAGTTCCGACCGTAACGAGATTGTGCCTCTGTGAGTTCCTGCCTCGTCTTACCGCATCATCAGCGCTTCGGTAAGCCCAAGACAAGAGTCTCAAACACAGAAGCACAATCCTGAAGGCGGACGGTGCGCCGCGCAGCATGCGCTTGTCCCAGCCCTGCTAACCCGAGTGCATGCTTTAATGAGTGCATTGAACTTGATTCCCCATCGCTGAAGATGCGCGTGCATTGCATCGACCTCCTCGGCCAAGCATCGCGTGAGTTTGTAAATGGGAATAGAGGCGAAGAGGGATGGCTTGGCGAACGGTCCGAAGTGGATGCCAAACCCCTTGCCCCATGCGGGATCAGATGCAGCGGACTTGCTCCGGAGTTCGTCGGGCTTTGGTTGTCGACTCGGCCCGGCGGCAAAGAGATCTATGTCATTGTTGAAGAACGGAAGCCAATCTAGCAGCGAGAGCGCGCATACTCACGCCGGAGGAGATCCGCGCTCGCTTCGCCGACGAAGGCGTCTTGTGTCGTGGTTTCTTCATGGTGTCGTGCATTGTGCCTTCGAGTCCCAGATGGGTGTCTCAGGAAACTGTGCAGCGCACCACTTCTCAGATACGCCGAGCTTCCAGAGATCTCCGCGATCGTCCGCCCCGTCGATTCCTGTGCCAAGGCGCAGGCGACCTGCTCTTCCGTGAAACGCCTGTTCTTCACGCGAAACTCCAAGCTGGTTGGAAGCCGCAGTGTCCCAAACAACTCGCAGTCGATTTGGCTCAGGAACCCGCGCGAAGACCACGCCCCCCGATTCACACCGTTCCGTCCAACGGCGGCTTTCGGATCGGTCGATTGTTTCGTAAAGTGTCGACCTAACAGCGAGGTAAGATCGATGCGGGTTCTGCCTTCCACAGTTCACAGTTTTCGGAGCAACGCCGAGCGAAAAGTCTGTGACCTCTTGCAGGCGACGGACTTGGGGCCGAACGCGTTTGCACTGCACTCGCTGAATCTCTCCCGCCACGACTATAAGCGCTGGGCTGAGCTTGACTTTGTCGTTGCTTGGGAGGAGGGAGTGTTTGCGCTAGAGGTGAAGGGCGGACGGGTTGCATGCACAAGTGGGATCTGGACGTTTACGAACAGGTTCGGCGAAGCGCACCGGAAGTCCGAGGGGCCCTTCGATCAAGCAAAGTCCGGACACGACGCGCTGAGAGCGGCCATGTCCAACCATCCGGACCGCCCCACTCTGCGGAACATCTGCTGGGGCTGGGGCGTTGTGTTTCCAGACATCGACTTCGATCAGTCCAGCGTGGCTTGGTCGTCAGAACTGATCGCCGACTATCCGGAACTCGCCGGCAGAAGCGATGTTGGGCAGTACCTTCGGAGGTTGGCACGATGGTGGCGATCACAGGGACGTGGGCACCACACACTCGCTGATGCCGACGACCTTGCGGCGCTGTGCAAGGCCATGCGTCCAGACTTCGACAAAGTGCCGTCGATAGGATCAGCGATCGACCACGCGCTCGATGCCGTAGTGCGGCTGACCGACGAGCAGCTCGATGTCCTTGATTCCATCGACGACAATGAGCGAATCATCTGCAGTGGTGGAGCAGGGACGGGCAAGAGCTTTCTGGCGGTCGAGGCTGCAAGGAGGGAAGCTGCATCTGGACGAAGTACGGTGGTTCTCTGCCGTAGCTCGGTGTTCGCGGCATTTCTCCGCAGCCGGATAGATAGCAAGTCCGTGGTGGTCGTCGAGTTTGATGCAATTCAGCCGTTGCTGGACAAAGGCACCCAGTTCGCCTGCACCATTATCGACGAAGCTCAAGATCTCCTCAGTTCGCCATGCATGGACCGCATCGAGCGGCTGGTCCAGGGAGGCCTGAGCGGGGGGCGCTGGCGGATGTTCATGGACCCCAACAACCAGAGCGGTCTTCACGAGCCCGTAGAGCCTGGGATTCTCGACTCGCTGAAGAGGATCTGTACCGTCCATCGCCTGCGCCGCAATTGCCGCAACACGCAGCAGATCGTAATGCAGACGCAGCTGATCACCGGTGCCGACATCGGTGTCGCAGTGATCGAAGGACAGGGCCCGCCGATAGAGTTGGTTGACGTGAATGACGAACGTAGTGAGGCAGTTGCGCTCGAGCAGCGGTTGTCGCTGTGGCTCGACGGAGGCGTACGTCCAGGCCATATCACGGTCCTATCTCCAAAGCAGCTCAATGACTCTGTCGCCGCGAAGCTGTCTTCTCGAATGGCTTCGCAGATTTCAGCGGTCGACCCCCAGACCGCCTCCCGCTGGCCCCCCAGCACGATCACGTTCGCCACAATTCGCGACTTCAAGGGATTGGAGAATCGCTGCGTCGCGATCGTCGACCTCGACGGTTTCGCGGCATCTGACTCGGACGTAGCAGAGCTTTATGTAGCCATGACAAGATCTCACGCGGGTCTATGGATGGCTGTTCCACGCGGACAGCGGAACTTACTCAATCGACTCATCGCCGAACACGCAAAGCAGATGCTTGGAAAAGGAGTGAGGTCATGAGTTCAGCAAGCGCCGTCGACTTCCGGTCAGAACGGGATCGGGTTGTGGGCTACCTGCAGCAGCAGCTGATCGGCCCGGTTGAAGGGCTCTACGAGGAGCTCGAGGGGAGTCCGTTAGACAGATACCTTCTTGGCGTTTTGTATCCGCAGAGTGCCTTGGCCGACGACGTGCAGAAGGAAGAGCACGGCGAGACAGCTGGTTCCGGTGACGAAGAGTCGGAGAGTGAGAATCCGATCAGCATGGCGTTCGAGCGCCTACCGGCGTCAATGGGACTCAGCTTCTACGTCGAAGGAACCGAGAGGATTAAGTGCAGCATTTGGGGGGCCGTGTACCACCTCACCGAGAAGGAGAAGTCGCGAGAACGATGGAAGCGAGAATCGCTGGGTGAGCCGGAGGCTCCGGAGGCGATGATTCTCGTTCGCCCCACGATGGGAGCTCGCGACAAGCGGATTTCGGTCCTCGCAGGGCGTGGGGCACTCCACTCGGTCTGGCGGCCTCTCGGCGCGGGTTACCTTGTGACCGTAACGCTCATGAATCAGAGCGTGGCCGAAGAGGGCCGACCCGAACCCGATGCGTGTCTATTCCAGTCAGGCTTCTCTTGCGCGGCAGATGGCGGCACCATCTCCGATTATCCCCGGCTCGCCTCTCTTCGCCACGATCCCGAGGAAGAAGAACTTGCGCTTCTCTATCGGGGGCGACGCATCTTCGCGGTTGGCCATGGATGCGGTGCGCACTGGTCGGGAGAGGGTCGAGACCTCACTGTGAAGACGGCCGTAATGCCTTTGCACGAGGCGTTTCCGGTTACACGCGAGGTGATTGGTGCCCCCGGGGATGTCGGGTCTAACTCCTTTGCCACCATCCTGTCGCTGGATCACTTGGCCGATGAGAAGATCCAATTCAAGAAGCTCTGCCAGGAACTGCGGCAATTCGTGGGCTGCTACGGCTCTTGGATCACGGGCTTGGAACACCAAGCCCGTGGCTTGGGCATTCAGCACTCAGCGGCGAGCTCGCGAATTCTTGCACGGCTCAAGTCCGCCTTGAAGCGCATGGACGTTGGAGTGTCATCTCTCGAGCGTGATCCGATGGTTCAGCGAGCGTTCCGCCTCGCAACTCGCGCGATGATAATGCAGATGGTGCACAGCGGCAGGCCCTACGGAGGCGTTTCCCGCAAGCGAAACGAGGCAGTGTTTGTCCAGCCACAGTACTCCGGGGCGGACGTGTCGCATCTCCGCTGGTTCCCGTTCCAGCTGGCATTCATGCTGCTGACCATCGAATCAGTTTCGGACACGACAAGTGCTGAGCGAGACGTCGTTGACCTGATCTGGTTCCCAACGGGCGGTGGAAAGACCGAGGCGTACCTGTGGGTCGCAGCGCTTGAGATGATCCTCCGAAGGCTGCGCCACGGCGACGATGGGGCCGGAACCGCCGTCATCAAGAGGTACACGCTCCGATTACTGACATCGCAACAGTTCCAACGCGCCGCGTCCTTGATTTGCGCGTGCGAGCGACTGCGCACCGCTGAGAAGGATCTTGGTACGGAGCCTTTCGGGCTCGGATTGTGGATCGGAGGCCAGTCGTCCGCAAACACGTTCAAGGAAGCCAAAGAACAGTACGAGGATGTCCTCGACGACGCACGCCCGGAGAATCCTTTCCAGCTCCAACGTTGTCCTTGGTGCGGGACGCGGATCATTCCTGAAGAACAGGAGCCAGATCCCGCGTTCTACGGCGTTCGGGCGGAGCACACGCGGTTCGACTTTTACTGTCCAAGCGAGACATGTCCGTTTCACGAACGTCTCCCCGTGTCGGTCGTTGACGAGGAGATGTACCTCCGTCCCCCGAGCATGCTGATCGGGACGATCGACAAGTTCGCCCGCCTCGCTTGGGATCATCGCGCGAACGTCTTCTTTGGAGGACACAGACTTCCACCCAGCTTGGTGATCCAAGACGAACTTCACCTCATTTCGGGCCCGCTCGGCACCATCGCGGGCATTTACGAAGCAGCCATCGACTGCCTCCTGACCCGCGGGAACAACCGCCCGAAGATCATCGCGGCCACCGCAACCATCCGACGGGCAAAGGACCAGGCACAGCGGTTGTATGCGCGGCCCGTTGCGGTGTTCCCGCCGTCGGGGCTTACCGCTGACGACTCGTACTTCGCCAGAACGGACTACAAGGCCGCTGGACGACTCTATGTAGGTGTCATGGGCCAAGGACACACTCCGGTCACCTCCGTGGTCCGTGCAGCAGCAGCGACCTGCCAGGCACCTCAGGAAATGTCGACGCTCTCAAACGAGACGAAGGACGGCTACTGGACGCTATTGATCTACCACAACAGCAAGCGGGAGCTTGGCAAGACCATGGCGCTAGCACGGGACGACATCCCCGCCCGAGTACAGGTGATTGCCTCTGACGAGTCCAATCTGAGGCAGATCGACAACGTGGAGGAACTGTCCGCGAACCTGCCTGGCCGCCGGATCCCGGAGGTTCTTCTCCAGCTCGAACGACGATGCGGGGAGGACGCGATCGACATTCTGCCGTGCACGAACATGATTTCGGTAGGAGTCGACGTGAAACGTCTGGGTGTGATGATGGTCGTAGGCCAGCCGAAGACTACTGCAGAGTACATTCAAGCGACCAGCCGCGTCGGACGCGACCGGGTGCCCGGACTCGTGATCGCGATGTACTCACCAACAAAGCCAAGAGACCGCTCTCACTACGAGAGCTTCGTCGCATACCACGATGCGCTATACCGCTGGGTTGAGCCTACCAGCGTGACTCCGTTCGCGCTTCCTGCGCGTGAGAGAGCGCTCCATGCGGCTGTTGTGATTCTTGCACGACACGCCGCAGGCATGGCTGCCAATAGCGCGGCGGAGCAGTTCGACCCGGCGGTTGAGCCGATGAAGTCGCTCATCGCTTGGCTACTCGAACGGACGGCTCGGGCCGAGCCGGCTGAGGCCGCCGCGACGGCGAGGCACGTCGAGAAGCTTGTGGACCAATGGGCCGCGAGGGCATCGCGGTCTCGCAAGAAGCAGGGCAGCCCGCTCGTTTACGACGGTTCCGGCGGACCGCAGTTTGAGCCCCTTCTCTGCACGTTCGAGAACCCGGTCGGACAGGCGTGGAGGACTCTGAACTCAATGCGCAATGTGGACAGTCAATCTCTCATCTGGGTCAACGGCGAAAAGCACGACTGACGCACTGGAATGGACATGGCCAAGCAACCACACAGATCCAAGCCTTCTTCATCCGCTGCCGCTCCTTCGGGACCACCTCGGCCTGCAAAGGTGCGCACGAGGTCGATTCGGCGTTCTGCCACCGTGTCACCCTTTGGAGTGGGCGCGATCTATGACTTCGGTGATGAGTCGCTCGTCGCAATGGACACCTATTACTGGCAGGGCCACGGAGACAAGATCCGACTGCCGCGTCTTGAGAACGAACTTGGCGTGAGTCACTTTCTGATGGCCCCTGTGGTGCGAGAACGATTCAGTTCGTACACCAACAAGGTGCCATACCACCGATTCCCACAGTGGCTCTTCTGCCCATCCTGCAGGCGGATGCTCTGGCTCGACAAGAGTCGTGAAAAGGCTGGCGAGCATCCCCGCTGTGAGCAATGTCCCAAGAGGTCGAAGCTGGTGCCGATGCGCTTTGTGACCGCTTGCAGGGGTGGACACTTGGGCGAGGTGCCGTGGAAAAGCTGGGCGCACAGCAAAGCGACCGAACACCCCCAGCGGCAATGTCAGGTGGTTAACCTCAAGTTTGAGACGCGTCGAAGCGGCGGTGGCGGGCTGGGCTCACTCTGGGTCGTATGTCAGGGATGTGGCTCTGGTCGATCTTTGCACGGCATCGCACGCAAAGACAGCCTTCGAGGTGTGAGCGGCCCCTGCGAGAATCGGCAGCCTTGGGAGCGACCGGACCCGCCCGGGAGGCAACCCTGCGCTGAGTTCCCGCAGGTTCTGCAGCGTGGTGCGACAAACCTCTATTTCCCGAAAGTCCCTTCCGCGATCGACATCCCGGATTCGTCCCGAAATGCGCCGGATCTCCTGTCGGAGAATGTGAAGGCAAGCCCTTACTACAAGTTTCTCAAGGACGTGTACGGTTCGACGACAGCGCCTGCCAACGATCCGGCGGTCAACATGGCTGCCAAGATGATCGCCGATGCGCTCAACTGCGATCCTCAAGCAGTGATCAAGGTGGTGACCGTTGAGTTGAGTCCGCCGCCCGCAGCCAAACCCAAGGGTATGGACGGGCTGCTCCGCGAGGAGTGGGACGCCTTCATGGGAGTGGAGACGACCGACGATCCGCGAGCACCTTTCGTAGCTGAGCGTGCCGATCTGGCTCCGATCCTTGATGGTATCGGTGACAAGCACCCCTTCAGGTCGCTCGTTGCGTGCATCGATCGCGTCGTGCTCGCAAAGAGGATCCGCGAGGTGCGCGCTCTTCAGGGCTTCGAGAGACACGAGCCCGGGTCGACGATGCTGAGGCCCGATCTTGATCGCACGCTGGGGTGGCTGCCGGGCATTGAGGTCTTTGGCGAGGGTATCTTCGTCTCGCTTCGCGAGCAGGCGATTTCTGAGTGGGAAGCCGCCTTCGCGGGTCCGCTGGTCAGTCGCATCGGCGCGATGCAGGATCGCCGTCACCGTTCCAATCTCGCATTTCTCCCGACCTGTACGCCTCGCTTTGTTGTACTCCACACCCTGTCCCACATGCTCATACGACAGCTCAGCTTTGAGTGCGGATATGCATCTTCTTCGCTCCGCGAGCGAATCTTCGCTTCCGAGATGTCGGGTGACCTCGGTGGCATGGCTGGTATCCTCATTTACACTGCTGAGGGCGACTCCGAAGGATCGCTCGGTGGCCTCGTCCGGGAGGGACAGCCTGAGCGCCTGTTTCCCACGATATTGACGGCCCTGCAGAACGCGCGCTGGTGCTCGGCGGATCCGATTTGCCGGGAGCTTTCGGCCCAAGGACTCCAGGGCCTGAATCGCGCAGCATGCCATGCCTGCGCTCTGGTCAGCGAGACCAGCTGCATCTGCGCGAACGTGCTTCTTGACCGCGCGGTGCTGGTAGGTGACGACGATGGACTGACTGGGTTCTTCGGCGAGGTATGCGAGGCGCTTCAGCAATCGCTGTCTGGAGTGCAGACTCCATGAGGACACCTTCATACGAGGATCTCAGCAAGGAACAGGACGCGATCTGCGTATTTGCGCCGCTCGACGGTGCGACGCTCGTGTCCGGACCGCCGGGCACGGGCAAGACCGTCGTGGCGTTCTACCGCGCCGAGGTTGCGGCGAAGAAGCAGCAGACGCCACGGCTGGTCATGTACAACAACGTGCTCTGGAAGTACTCCAGCAACGCCAGCAAGAACAAGAAGGTCAAGGATGGGGTGGACACCTACTTCCACTGGTTTGGAGGCTGGTGGACACGGGTTTTCAAAGCGCGTTATCCGCAGGTTGCCCCGTACAGCCCGGATTGGGAGAAGATGATTCCTCAGACGTTCTCGCTTGCCACCGATGCCAGTGCTCGCCAGCGTGCGTTTGAGCAGTGGGGACACCTGATCATCGATGAGGGCCAGGACTTCGCGAAGGGGTTCTATCAGATAGCGGCGGTTGTTCTGGCACACGCGTCGGCAAACGGTGCCACCGGAGTAGCTGTGACAGTGCTGGCGGACGAGAATCAGCGACTGAGTTCGGACAAGAACTCGTGTCTGGCTGAGATCGAGTCCTCGCTCGTCATTCCCCCTGCACGGCACTACACGCTCAAAAAAAACTACCGGAACACGTATGAGATCGCACGGGCCTCGGCACACTTTTACTGCGGCCTGAGGAGCGGCATTCCGGCGCTACCAGATGGACGACATGGGAACACCCCAAGACTGCTAAGGCTCGACGACTTGGATGCCTCCGTCGAGATGATTCGACGCTTCATCGCAAACCAGAGTGACCTGGAGGTGGGTGTGTTCCTGCCCAATCAGGCGATGCAGACAAAGTACTACAACAAGCTCGAACACCGTCTGAAGGATGTCAAGGGAGTGCGTGTGCAGCGCTTCACGAGCGGCGACAAGACGCACGGTGACGCCGACGCTCTAGTGTTCGATCGCCCGGGTACCGTAACCGTCCTCTGCGACAACAGCTGTAAGGGTCTGGAGTTCGACGCCGTGTTCATTCCCGAGCTCCAGGCGCGTCGATGGGATCCCGCGGCAATCGATCACATGAGAATGCAGTTCTACGTTCTCTCGTCGAGGGCAAGGCAACACCTGACGTTCCTGTACTCCGCGAAGGCTGGGGAGCAGGTTCCGATACTTGATCATTTTCCAAGCCGGGACACGGTCCTGTTGGAGTGGATCGATGGCTAAACGTTCACCGAAAACTCCCGGCACGCTGTTCGAAGGGCGATCCCGCTTCGTCTTCGCCACGAATCGCGCCAACGTACTTCCGATCCTGTCCAGCGGGTTGATTCGACCGATGGCTGCGTACGAGAAGTACTACGACGATCTGCTCGCCTACTGCCCCGGCCTGATCCCGCTCTGGCCCAACGGCGTGCCCGCCTCGGTTGTGCCCTTGCTCTCGTCTGGCGAGCCCGGCATGTTTCCAGTGCTCGTCGAGCTGGATCCCAAGCTGATGATGTCACAACCCCGGTCGAGCCTGTCACTCGACTGCAAGGTGATGGACGCTGAAGCCACCCCAGCAAGCAGCGGTGTTCTCTGCCACCTCATGCGCTCACCGATTCCAGTTGCGGCCGTCAAGTGCCTCCACTTCTCGAGCAACGACAACATGAAGGACTTTGAGGCGAGAGACTTCGACAACGTGCTCGCGCTGCCTCCCCTTCGGGTGACCCCAGCCGCGTTCTTGGCCAGCGGCCCGGAGTCAGCGCAGTTGACCGCTGCGCTGAGGGCGATGACCGTTCCTGCGGCTGTTTCGGTTGAGTTCCGACGGTTGGACGCGGCGATGGGTGCTGTCGCCATGCTTTCTCTGCTTCTTCCTTCATCCAAAGCCTGGCTTGACGCGTTGGCTGCGACGGTGTCGTATCCGCAGCCGGAACAGCCCCAGCAGGGGACCTTGCCGTCGTGGGTCAGCACGCTGGTCGCGCTGATCATGAGTTCCGGGTCGCCGGACGAACCAGGCCGAAGTGTTGATCTTCGGCTCATGCACGCAGCGATCGAACTGCTGCGATCTGCCTCGCCCAAAGATGGGTGGGTTGAGGCCAAGATTGTGGCTGAGCTGGCATCGCGAGCTTCGGTCGGCGCAAACCCGACAGACGCGAAGGAGATCGACAGCTGGCGGGACGTGGTGACCTCTATTGCAAGGGCCGACAAGCAGGCTGGCTCGCTCGATGACAGCGGATCGCTCGTTCGCCGCGCTCTCATGCTCTTGGTACTTCGATGCACTCCCGAGCGCATCGCTTTGGCATTGGAAACTCCGCTCCGTCCGGGGCCCCAGGTCACTGCGATCGCCGGAATGCTCTCTGGTCTGTTTCACGGATACAGCCGCCTCTCCCGCGATTTCAAGACGCGGGCATGCGTGCCAGATGTGCTGTCTCGCTTGGCACTGTGCTGGTGGTCGCCCATCGATGGCGTGAGTCGAAAGGTCGCCATCGGAACATCGGTCAAGAGAGACGATCCGACGACCGCACGCATTGCGGTTACGGTCGATCGCTCCGTGCTGATGGACAGGACGTTCCGCCCCGACGATGCAATGATGCGACTTTACTATCACGCCAAGAGCGTCGGATATCTCTTCGATTATGACCCCGCGATGAAAGTGTTTCACTTCACAGCGAAGGGCGAAAGCGACACGCCGCGTCGGGTCATCATCGAATCGGGCCGTGCGACACCCAGAGGTGAGCGGACCATCCGGATACGCACTGTGTGCGTCTCTGCGGACGGCAAGCCGATCCGCGCATCCAAGCGGGAGGACGCGATCGCGCTGCTAGAGCGTAATCATGACCCAGCGACGCAGTGCAGGTTCGCAGCCGAGCCGAAGTCCGGCAATGTCGAGGTGCTGGTTCATCAGATTCTCGAGACAATGGACTCACCCGAGCTCCAAGCGCACATCGATGCCGTGGTCCGAACTGCGGATGAGTTGGAGGTCGCATGGGCGGGTCGCGTAGTTACTGAGCCCCCTCGCGCCCCTCGCGCCAAGGCGCCGCGAACCGCCACAGACATTAACCGGGCGTAGCGTACGGCAACCACAGGCAGCGCGTTGCCGCAAGTCTGGAGCACGGCCGGGAGATGCGCCGCCGACTGTCCGGATATGCGCAGCCATTCTGCGTTTCCCGATGCCCTGCCCCCTGAATTCTGTACCAGCGCTATGAGAGTCCCGAACAGCCCCGGTTGGGCTTGGGAGACTCTCGAATATGAATCGGAAACGTCACTCGCCCGAGCAAATCATCAAGGCACTCCGCGAAGCTGAAGCGATGTTCGCGACGGGTAAGACCGTCGCGCAAGTCATCCAGTGGCTCGGGATCAATGAAAAGACTTACTACCGCTGGCGGACCAAATACGGTGGCCTCAAGTCAGAGGAAGCCAAACGACTTCAAGTGCTCGAGTTGGAAAACACCCGACTCAAACGACTCATCGCACACCAAGCGATTGAGAACGCAATCTTGAAAGAGGCAAATGATTTTTTGGGAAAACCGCGAGCCCCGCACGAAAGAGGTTGGTCGTGAAACACGTGCAGGGGCAACTCAAATGCGCACAACGGATGGTGTGCCGTGTTCTGAGTCAACATCGATCGACGCAACGTTACACGCCTCAAATCGCGTGCGATGAATCACGGCTCATGAAGCGAATGGATTCGTTCGTTCAGCTTCATCCGCGACGCGGATATCGAATGATGTGGGGAACGCTTCGCCTCGAAGGGTGGCGGATCAACAAGAAGCGCGTGCATCGATTATGCCAACGCGAAGGATTCTGTGTTCCGCAAAAACAGCGTAAAAAATGCGGTTTGGAACGAATGCGAACGGAATTGATCGCGCCAAAGCGAGTCATCGCAATGATGTGTGGTGTTGGGATTTCGTGCACGATCGCGACGAACGCTCACGTCCACTGAAGTGGTTGACCATCATTGATGAGTTCACGCGTGAGTGCGTGGCGTTGGAGTGGCGGGCTCGATGAGGTCGGGCGATGTGATTCAAGTCTTGATCAACGCTTTCAAGGCGCGCGGCGCACCGAATCACATTCGCAGTGACAATGGACCGGAGTTCATCGCGCATGCAATTCAGAAATTTATGAGCGCGACTGATGTGAAGACTTTGTACATCGAGCCAGGCAGTCCTTGGCAAAATGGATTCGCGGAGAGCTTCAATAGTCGTGTGCGTGACGAGCTTCTCAATGCGGAGATTTTTATGGATGTGCGCGATGCGAAGTCGCTGAGCGGAGCGTGGCGGGATGAGTACAACAATCATCGTCCGCACAGTTCACTGGACTACTTGCCGCCGGCGGTGTTTGCGGCGACACTTGCAACTTCTCCGCTCGGGGCTTCGCCCCTCGCTGCGAAGTTGCAAGTGTCAGATGGTGCGTTGGGTTATGGCTATGAAACACTGACTGTCATAGCGAGTGGTACATAGGACGGGGGCAGGCCACCGATCCCTGATCCGATCCTGCTGCGAGTGGTGTGGGACGCTTCGGCCTCCAGCAGAGATTGACGTTCACACAGAGGGAAGCGATGCTTGCGGGACAGAGCGCCTGCGATTCGACGCGGATAGCGAATGGCTAGCGATTGGTTTGGGTCGTAGCCCCAGCAACCCTGACTACAGCGGTCAGACGCATAGATTATAGATTCTTGACCCAAGCCAAGTCCTCGCTCCAGTGCTTGCACGCCAGACTCGTATCGTGGTGCTTGCGATTCCTTGCGAGCGCGAGGAACAACTCAATCATCCTGCAAACAGCGCGGACTCGATGCTTGGTCCCAGCGTCCCCCCACAGTGCGTGCTGGCCCCGTGGCAGCAGTTCCGTGGGAAGCAGCAGCGCGTCACGCAGCCGAGCTTGCCGTTCGGAAGGCGGCCTCGCGCCCGTGCCAACGCAGTAACCGAGCTTCCTTAAGACTCCTTGCGGGTTCCACGCGCCAGTCTTGAAACTGGAAACCATCGTCCCAAGCGACGCGCGGACAGTAGCGAGGCGCGTGCGTGTCCATTCGTCGAGTTCAGCGCGATCGACAACGGGGGTATCTTTATCAGAGCTCCCGTCTCGCACGTGAGATGGCCAGACTTCGTTGCCGTAGAGCAAGAGCCATGACGCTTGGTAGACATCCTCCTTCCGAGGCTCGTAGCCGTAGCCTGCCTCGAACAGCGCGGACAAGCAAACCATGAGTTGATGCTTGTCTTTCACATCACGGGCGAAGTACCTCTCCCAGTCTGGTGAGTACCCTTTCGCAACGTACGGCAGGCCGAGCCTTTCAAGCAGCTGTTCGAAGTCGATCACGCGGCCGCTGTCACGGCGGGCGCGGAGATCGGGGACAAAGCAGCGATATCCCCACGGCAGAAGGCTGCTGATCTCCTCGAGCACCTCGGTGGCCTCATCAGGGGACAGCGGTCCGCGCTCAGGTGGCGCCGATGGCTGCACCTTGACCTCAACCACCACGGTTGGGGTGGGCGTCTTCTTCCTCGCCTTGATTCTCGTGCCTGTCTCTTCCGTTTCCATGGCGCGCAGTGTAGGCGGGTGGTGCGACTAGTTCACCGTTCGGCTGAAGCGGCTCACCCTTGACCCTTCTGGGAAACTCTGCTATCACGCTATCACTATGTCCCAGGACATCTACCGACGGTCCGTGCTCGTTCGCAATGTGCCAAGTGAGCTCTTTCGGTGGTGCGAAGAAGAGAGGGAGAAAAGACGCATGTCACAGCGTGAGTATCTGATCGGCCTGCTGGAGTGCGCCCGCAAGCGCGCCGACCAGCCGTTGCTCTTTGAGCCGAAGGGAAGCGAAGCGCGGGCTCGGCCCGCTTCGGCGGAACCTGGGTCGGCGTTCAGCTTTGTCGACCTCTTCGCGGGGATCGGCGGGCTCCGGCTCGGCCTCGAGTCGGCCGGGGGGCGGTGCCTCTGGTCGTGCGAGTGGGACAAGCACGCCCAGAAGACCTACCACGCGTGGTTCGGCGAGTTGCCTGCGGGCGATATCAACGAGGTCGCCGCGAAGGACATCCCCGACCACGATGTGCTTGCCGCGGGGTTCCCGTGCCAGCCGTTCTCGATCGCGGGGGTGAGCAAGAAGAAGAGCCTTGGCCGAGCGCACGGGTTCAAGGATGAGGCGCAGGGGACGCTCTTCTTTACGCTTGCTGCCATCGTTGAGCAGAAGAAGTCGCCCGTTCTGCTTCTTGAGAATGTGAAGAACCTGAAGTCCCACGATCAAGGTCGCACCTGGATGGTGATCCGGGGAACACTGGAAGAACTCGGCTACGACGTCTACCACCGCGTGATCGACGCGGCGGGCTGGCTGCCCCAGCACCGCGAGCGCGTGTTCATCGTTGCGCTGCGACGCAAGCTATTCGGAGGCGAGACGGTGCCCGACCTTCAGTCGGTCGAGGCGTACGAGGACGAGCGCGTCCGAACGGTGCGCGAGATCCTCGAATCCTCGGTCGAACCGCGCTACACGCTGACCGACAACCTCTGGAAGTACCTACGCGACTACGCGGCCAAGCACGCCGCGAAGGGCAACGGCTTCGGGTACGGGCTTGCCGATCTTGATGGCATCACGCGCACGCTCTCGGCGAGGTACTACAAGGACGGGAGCGAGATCCTGATCCCCCAGCCCCGCAAGAACCCGCGCCGCCTGACCCCGCGCGAGGCTTCGCGGCTGATGGGATTCACGGGGCGCTTCGCGCGCCTTCGTGGCTTCGCCGACGGCGAGTTCCCGCAGGTGGTGTCGGACACGCAGGCGTATCGGCAGTTCGGCAACGCGGTCGCTCCGCCCGTCGCGGAAGCGGTCGCGGGGGAGATCGCACGCGTGATCCAGGCGCGTGTGTTCGCGCAGCGGCCAGGTGAAACGCTGCGGATGCTTGAGAAGGTGG
>Ga0114966_10002743_pt1 | contig 15637 bp, 14 predicted proteins | sample M_130207_XF_Meta_FD_87029 | JGI IMG/M metagenome (GOLD analysis project Ga0114966, IMG submission 87029) | Freshwater microbial communities from Lake Montjoie, Canada to study carbon cycling - M_130207_XF_MetaG | ecosystem: Environmental > Aquatic > Freshwater > Lake | place: Lake Montjoie... | reverse complement strand
GCATTTATAGATGGGGGCTTAAAAAAAATGACTGTTGCAATTCTAAATGCAGTGAATATTATTAAATAAATTACAAATAATCTGATTATCCATTGTATTGTTTTGGGAACTTTCCATTTTATAAACATAAATAATCTTTAGTAATTCAATTCTTGACTAACGGCTTTTTTTTATTGTTTAGTAATAAATACTTTGCAGTTTCATACCAGGCCTCATTTAAGGATGCCATGTATTTTTTTATAGTTTCAGTTTGATTGTTAACCATTACGGCATTATTATCTTTAACAGAAACAAAATCAGTTTTATTTGTTTTAATATTTTTATAATAATAATAATCATTGCTCACCATGCCAACTGTTAACATATCTGGATCTGCAATAAATGCATAATGATTCTTTTTATCAAGGCTATCAAAAAGATTACGCCCTAAGGTAGTATTGGTGTGATTTTGCTTTGCCAGAAAAGCTACCGATGGCATGATGTCAAGCTGAGAGCTAACTTCAGGAACTCTCTTGGTTGGCAATATTTTTGGAGCATAAAAAAGCAAAGGAACATGCTCTGCTAAAATTCCTTCCTTTGAAAAACTCAAAGGAAACATGTTGCCGGCATTTCCTCTTAATCCATGGTCGCCAACAAAAACAAAAATCGTGTTGTCAAAGTACTTTTCTTTTTTTGCCGCCTCTATAAATTTATTGAAATTAAAATCCGTATAGCGAAAGGCATTTAACTGTCCATTACTTTCAAATCCGTATTTCTTTAGTGTATCCTCTTCATAAGTCAATTTTGTAAATTCATTAAGGTCTTCGTCAGGAATTGTGTAAGGCCTGTGATTGTCTGCAGTTTGAATGATAGCAAAAAAAGGCTTTTTCTGTGTGGCTAAAATTTTATTCGATTCTAAAAAAAGATTTTTATCACTTATGCCCCAAACATCAACTCGGCTTGAATTGAAATTATCCTGTTCATAAATATTCAAATCAGTAATATTATTCTTTAATAGGCCACGGATATTAGCCCAAGTTGTGCTTCCTCCTAAAAAATAAAACTTATTGTAATCAGTGAAATCATTCATTATTGAATGCTGATCTACCGCAGCAGGATTTCTGCTGGATGTTTTTGATTGCTCAACATCCGGTATACCCGTAATAGTAGCCCAAACGCCGCGAGCTGTTCCAAATGCTGGCGTAAAGCAACGTTCAAAAAAAACGCCCTTGTTACACATTTCATTAAAATAAGGAGTAGGATTTAATTTATTGCCAAACATAGAACTTTTATAGGCACTGAAACTTTCGCATATAACCACCACAATATTTGGCTTAATGGAAGTATTTTCGAATTGATACTTTCTATCAAAATTCAATTGATTGCTATCAGGATTTTGAACACCTAAATAAGCAGCTATAACGGGATAATTACTTTTTACTTTTTTTATATCATAGGAAGAATTTTTAAACCGCAGTGAGCTGAAAAAACTTTGAAAAGGATTTAATGCTGCATTTGCCTTAAATTCATTGGATAACAAAAAAGCATCGCTCCATCTTAATGGATATTGATCTAGTTTGCCAAAAGTAAATCCTGTTAATAATAAAATAAAAATAAAATATTTTAATTTGCTTTCTATTCGGCTACTTACATACAATCGCTTTAATAAATTCATGTGCCATTTAGCAAATAAATAAATCAACCCTATCAGTAATAACAAAATTTTTACGATGGGGTAAGTTTGCCAAACCATTCCACCAGAAATATGTGCATCAGCTAAAAAATTTAATACTGAAGCATTTAGTCGCTGTTTTAAATAATCATAATAAAAAAAATCCGTTGCATAAAAAATCAAAAAAACAAACACCAGCAGTGATATAAAAAAGGTCCACCACTTATATGCATGTTGTTTTTTAAAAGGCGATAAAAAGGGAATTGTTCCAAATAATAACATTATTATGCCCAGTATAGAAACAGACCTTGCATCATATCTTAATCCTAACAAAAAAGTTGAACCACTGAAGGAGTTATTTTCATCCCTATAATGAAAAAAGAAAAAAAGTCGATATACACTCATCAATACCAATAGCATCAACATTACACTTACAATCCATCGAATCGGTCTAGGCATTCGTTTTAACATTATACTATTTTAATCTATTAAGAATACAAAATTAACTTAAATAATATAGTTTAAATGAAACAGACAACATCTTTATATTTCGATTTCTTATATAAAAAGAGTGAAATAAGATTTACCTGAAGTGAATTTTATAGCTCAAACTAATCAAATGACTAAAAAAACTAAGGGCTCTTTTGTTGAAAAAAATATTTTTAACATATCTTACATAATTATTTTATGAATTTTTTCGAAAATATTGACCAGTATTTATTTAAGGTAATCAACAACGATTTCCACAATTCCCTTTTCGACACAATCTTGCCACTTGTAAGAAGTCCGCAATTGTCAATACCACTATATTTATTTTTAATCGTGTATACCTTTACCAATTTCAAGAAAAACAAATGGATGTGGTTGTTGTTTTTCGGCTGCTTACCAATCTTAACTGACTTTATCAGCAGCGATATCATTAAAGAAAATTTTTTCAGACTACGCCCATGTAATGACCCTTTAATGGCTGATAAAATACGTTTTTTACTAAGTTATAAACCACAAAGCTCTAGCTTCACCTCTTCTCATGCTACCAATCATTTTGCATTGGCTGCTTTTTTTTACTTTACATTAAAAAAATATTTTAAAAATTGGTCAATCTTGTTTTTCATTTGGGCTTTTATGATTTGTTATGCTCAAGTTTATGTAGGGGTTCATTATCCATTTGATGTAATAGTCGGAGGCATGATAGGTTTTTTTATGGGCTTTTTAATTGCTGCTTTTTTCAACAAGAAATTTGAAACTTCATAATAATTATGGAAATATTTATTCTACTCTTACTAATTTTTATCAACGCACTTTTTGTGATGAGTGAAATTGCTCTAATCAGCGCAAGAAGAACAAGAATGGAAACCCTCGCGAATAAAGGAGATGAAAAAGCAAAACAGGCTTTAATTCTAATTGACAACCCAGAGAAATTTTTAAGTACGGCGCAAATTGGGATTACCCTTATTGCCATTTTAACCGGGGTATACTCTGGTGAAAAATTTGGAAAAGAACTACTACCTGTTATTGAAAATATAGCATTTTTAAAACAATATGCCCAAGCAGTTTCAACTACTATCGTTGTTGTTATCGTCACTTTCCTATCCATCATATTTGGTGAATTGATTCCCAAAAAACTAGGGCTAATTCAGTCGGAAAAGATTTCAAGATTAGTAGCGGGACCCATGAATTTTATTTCATCAATCGTTTATCCTTTTGTGTGGTTTTTATCTGGAATTACGAACTTAATTTTTAAATTATTAAACATCAAAAAACCATCCGATAATGCTGTTACTGAAGAAGAAATAAAAGCGATGATATCGGAAGGAAGCGAACATGGTTCCATTGACGAAGATGAAAAAGAAATTATTGAACGAGTTTTTCATTTAGGGGACAGAAACATCACTTCTCTGATGACTCATAGAACAGAAATAATATGGCTAGACATCAAAGATACGGTGAAGGAAGTGGCCGGGAAATTAAATGAAATTAGCTTTAATACCTATCCGGTATGCGATGGAACCATTGATGAAATAAAAGGGCTAGTGTATGTTAAAGATTTGCTTAAAGCCACTCCTGATACTACACTTGAAAAAATCATGAGACCGGCACTTTTTGTTCCTGAAAATAACAAGGCCTACCAATTACTTGAAAAAATAAAACAATCCAAACTCCATACTTGCTTTATTGTAAATGAATATGGCACATTAGAAGGTATGATTACGTTGAATGATATTATGGAAGCAATTGTAGGAGATGTTCCAGACGCAGATCAAGAAGAATATGAAATCATCAAAAGAGAAGATGGTAGTTTTTTAGTTGATGCCCTGATACAATTTTACGACTTCCTTAGTTATTTCGACAGAGCTGCCTGGATGAATACTGGTGAGCATGAATTTGATACTTTGGCAGGATTTGTACTTCATCAATTAGAACATATTCCAAAAACAGGCGAAAGATTTGAATGGAAAGATTTCAAATTCGAAATCATTGACATAGATGGTCAACGTATTGACAAAATCATTGTAAACATTTCACCAGAATTAAAAAATGAAATGGAAGAAATTTAAAATTCAAATACAGCATTCTTTTCCGGATTATTCAACTTGCTGCTTTTTCTTTTTCCATCAATATTAACATGAATAATGCTCATTTGCGCTGAATTATAATCATAAAGTATGTCATCTTGAACAGCAATTTTTTTAGGCAATCTTATTTCCTCTAATTGAAAATAACTCTCTATAGATTCCTCTGATTGCTCATAGCCAATAAAATGAAGTGCTTTGTTTTTTCCATCCACTTCTATTTTAAGATGATTCAGTATATAATTTTTGACTAAATTATTCATGCTGATTTTATCAGTTGAACTTAGTAAATCAACCTTTAAAGAAGTTGTTTTCCTTAAGGTAGTTTCAAAGTCACTTGTAAAAATCTTACAACTTATTTCGAGTGTGTTTTCTGCTGAATTTTCATCTATCTCTATAACACTTACATAAATGGGATGTTTTTTTGCACCTACCAATAAAATAACCGTCATAAATACAACTATCCATTTTGAAAAAAGTGAAGGCATGCAGTTTAATTTGTTGAATAAGAAATAGAATGTGATATTTATCAAACAAAAATAAGCTTTACCAATTATGCTATCTTAATATCATGGAAGATTTTTATTTTTATTTTAGTTTCGGCCTAAGTCATATATTAAATTGGGATTCTTCGGATCATCTTTTGTTTATTATTGCCCTAATCGCATTGTATACAATTTCAGAATGGAAGAAAATTGTTACTTTAATCACAGCATTCACTATTGGTCATTTCCTAACCCTTGCCCTAAGCCTTTATCAAATAATTGAATTTAATGTAAAATGGGTAGAGTTTTTTATTCCAATAACCATTCTAATTACAGCATGTTATAATTTATTGCAAAGTTCGAAAAATACAACCCCTGTTTTTTTTAAATATATAATGGCTATTTGTTTTGGTTTAATTCATGGGATGGGTTTTGCTAATGTCATTCGGTTTACATTGGCAAAATCGCAAACTTTAGCCTTACCACTCATTAGCTTTAACCTTGGTATTGAAGCAGGTCAACTTATGGTAATTATTTTTATCCTATATATTGCTCAGGTATTTATTTTTGTATTGAAAATGCCACAGCAATGGTGGTCTGTCGCTTTATCCCTCCTTGCCGGGATTACTGCATTATGTATGTGTATTCAAAGATTTCCGTTGTAATAAATTCTAAATAGTTTTCAATACTTTTACACCCTTATTATTAATGTATGACTAAATATTTCTTATCCGCGATTTTTGTAGTTGCCTTTTCATTTACTGGATCTGCTCAAGATATTAAAAACAATCCCGGCAGTAATCATGGTAATCGTTTTGAACAACTAGGCACCATATTGCCTTCTCCGAACGAATATAGAACGGCTAGTGGTGCTCCAGGCTCGAAATACTGGCAACAAAGATGCGACTATACCATTGTATGTGAACTCAATGAATCAACAAGAATTTTAAATGGAAAAGAGACGTTAAGCTATTACAACAATTCTCCCGATGATTTAAAATATTTATGGCTACAATTAGACGAGAATGAACATAGCACTAAAAACAATTCAGGCTATGAAAATAGTAATGGTCTACCTCAACAATTGAGTGAGCAAGATATTAACAGAATGCAAGGAAAAAAAGACAGAGAATATGGAGATAATATCACCAAAGTAACAGACGCATATGGCAAACCATTGATGTATACAATTAACAAAACAATGATGCGTGTAGAGTTGCCAAGAATATTGAAATCTGGAGAACGCTTTGTTTTTAAAATCGACTGGAATTACAATATTATCGAACGAACAAAATATGGTGGCAGAGGGGGATTTGAAAATTTTGCAGAAGACGGAAATGATATTTTCACCATGACTCAATGGTTTCCTAGGCTATGTGTATACAGTGATTTTCAAGGTTGGCAAAATCATCAATTTGTTGGATCGGGAGAGTTCTCTTTAATATTTGGCAACTATCATGTTTCTATGACTGTTCCTGCAGATCATATTGTAATGGCAACGGGCCAGGGTCAAAATTACCAACAGGTACTAAACCCAACCCAATTAAAACGCTGGGATGCCGCACAGACAGCAAAAAAACCTATACAAATCATCACATTAGCTGAAGCAGTAAATAAAGAAAAAGTTAAGAGCACACAGAAAAAAACCTGGATATTCAAAGCAGAAAATGTTAGGGATTTTGCATGGGGAAGCAGCAGAAAATTTGTTTGGGATGCTATGCCTGTTATGATTGAAGGAAAAAAAATCATGTGCATGAGTGCGTATGGAAAAGAGGCCTATAATTTATACAGTAAATTCAGTACTAAAGTAATTGCCCATACAATAAAATCATATTCTAAATTCACCATCCCCTACCCATATCCAGTTGCACAAAGTATAGAAGCGGCTAACGGCATGGAATATCCGATGATATGTTTTAATTATGGAAGATGTGAAAAAGATGGAACCTATAGCGAAGGAACGAAAAATGGAATGCTTGGCGTTGTTATACATGAAGTTGGACACAACTTCTTTCCTATGATTATTAATAGCGACGAAAGACAATGGACGTGGATGGATGAAGGACTGAATACATTTGTAGAATACCTGACCGAAGAATTATGGGATAATAAATTTCCCGTTGGTAGAGGTCCCGCCTATAAAATAGTTGATTACATGAAGTTGCCTAAAGATCAATTGGAGCCGATTATGACCAATAGTGAAAATATTATCCAATTTGGCCCTAATGCTTATTCAAAACCTGCCTGCGGATTAAATATTTTAAGAGAAACTATAATGGGCAGAGAAAATTTCGATTATGCCTTCAAAGAATATTGCAGAAGATGGGCATTCAAACACCCAACACCATCCGACTTCTTCCGAACAATGGAAGATGCCAGTGCTGAAGATTTAGATTGGTTTTGGAGAGGATGGTTTTATAATACTGACCCAGTAGATATTTCATTAGACAGTGTTAAATGGTCTATTGTAAACTCCGATATTCAAGAACAAAAAACAACACCAGAAAAAACAACCAGAATCCCGGTAGCCAAGCCAATTCAAAATTCATTTGAAGATATTTCAAAAATCAGAAACAGAGAAGATAAAAAAATTGTATTTGCCACTGATGAAGATACTTCATTAAGGGATTTCTATTGGAGGTATGACAGAGGTGCTGTAAAAGTTGACACCACTGCATTTATAGTTACAACACCAGCAACAACGAATGATATTTACAGCGTGGATGAAATAATAAAGCTTGCCGGTGATAAAAGATTGTACGAGTTATCACTTAGCAATAAAGGTGGATTAGTAATGCCCCTTATTATTGAATGGACTTACAAAGATGGAACAAAAGAAATCAATCGCATAGGTGTGAATGTTTGGAGAAAAAATGAAAATAAAGTTGTAAAAACTTTCTTGAAAGATAAAGAAGTGATATCTATCAAACTAGATCCCTATAAAGAAACGGCAGATATTGATGAAAAAAACAATCAATGGCCTGTAACACAAGAACCTTCTAAATTTCAATTATTTAAAGCAAAAGCAAATACACCAAGGGGAAGTAGTGGCGGAAAAAATCCAATGCAAAAAGAAGTTATAGAATAAATTGTATCAATAAGAGGTGCTGCCATCCCGAACAACCCCTTTTTTGCCTTTATTTTTTCGTTCCCATTCAAGCATGTCTGGTGTTTTTTCTACTTTCCTAGGCTTTTGATCCAAGCTGCTATTTGTTTTTGCGGAATTAGGTACTACAAGTACATTTCTATCCCAGTTTTCTCTTCTGATGACTCTGCCTGTTGATGGATCATAATACTTCCATTCCCCGTCTTTAACACTATATGGTTCCGCTTTTACAATCTTAAAGCTTTCAATATCCCCATTTCCAGTTCCATAAATTGGGATAGTATCATATGGTGCATCTGGATTATAAGCTCTCCAATTTTCTTCCCTGTCTAATTCACCTAAATACGTATAATATTTTTGTACACCCGCTTTGCCTCCTAAAATATAATTTTCCAACCCGATAAAATCACCCGTTGAGTTATATAATCTCCATGCCCCATCTTTAAACCCATTTACATACATCCCTTCATCAGTATGACCGGGCTCTCCCCTTAATTCGGGAACTTCTACCACCCATTTCCCAACTTTTTGTCCATTGATATTTGTATGATTTATAGTATCCCCATTTTCATTCATTTTAAAAGTCTGACACAAAGTTGAATCACTCCAAAAAAATAAAAATAATATTCCTATAAGTTTGAAAACGAATGCTGTACTTTTAATTAAATTTTTCATTGTGCTTAGTTTTTAAAAATCACTTTCAATCGAATAGCTTTTTTACTTCCAAATGTAACATTTTGTTCTTTTAAAATTTGTTATTTATAAACTTATTAACTACTTAAAAAAATATGAAAGACTTTAAAAAATATTATAAGATTAACACCCCTACTGAAATACTATATAGTGCGCTAACAAATGCAGCTACCATTCAGCTTTGGACCGGAGATCCTGCTATTATGGAACCCATTGAAGGATCAGAATTTTCCTTATGGGATGAAAGTATTGTTGGGAAAAATATTTCTTTTATCCAAAATAAAAGAATTGTACAGGAATGGTATTTTGGTGAACAAGATGAGCCTTCTATTGTTACTATTATCTTACATGAAGACAAAGAGAATACTTCTGTTGAATTACGGCATACTAATATTCCAAATGAAATTTATGATAACATTGTTGCTGGATGGAATGAAACTTATTTCGGAGCTTTGATTGAGTTTTATAAAGAAGAGTAATTGACTATTATTTGATGCCAACTTTCAATAAACTTTCGCCTTCCAAAAAGGCCTCTAGTTCATCACCAACGACACACTCTCCAACGCCAGCAGGGGTTCCAGTGAAAATCACATCTCCGATATTTAAAGAAAAATATTTAGATATATCGGCAATTAAATGATCGAAACTAAAAATCATATCTTTAGAATTTCCACGCTGAACTGTTTCGCCATTTTTATTAAATGAAAAATTGACATTCTTTTTATCAAAGCCGGGTGCTATATCAATAAACTTACCAAATGCAGCTGAATTATCAAAAGCTTTTGCTTTTTCCCAAGGCAGGCCGTTCTTTTTTAATTCATTTTGTATATCCCTGGCCGTAAAATCAATACCCACGGTAATTCCATTATAATAATTAGATGCATTTCGCTCCTGGATATATTTTCCATTTTTACATATACGCAATACTAATTCACATTCATAATGTAATTCATTTGTAAATTCCGGATAATAAAAAGGAGCATGTGCCTGAATAATGGCATTCTTAGGTTTCATAAAAATAACCGGCTCTGTAGGAATATCATTCCCCAGCTCCTTCGCATGATCTATATAATTCCTACCAATGCAGATTATCTTCATTTCAGTTTTTTGATGGGGTTGTAGATTGTATTAAAACAAAAATAGTTAAATGCAACTTAAAAACAAAGGGCAAAATATCTATTTAAAAAAATGAATAGCCTAAAGGATGACTATTTTAAATGACAATTGATTGATGATTATAATTTGTCATGGTTTGATCAATACCTATTGAAGCAAAACTTTCAATAATTTCTACCGATTTTTCTATTTTAAGCCTAACAATTGGAATTTCTGCTTGCTTCCATTTGCCTAAAACAAAATCCGCCTGCATCCCCTTCGGAAATTCATTGCCGATACCGAATCTTAATTTAGGATAAGCATCTGTAGCCAAAATTTGCTGAATATCTTTTAATCCATTATGACCCGCATGGGTTCCAGACTTTCTGAGCCTGATTTTATCTAAAGGCAAGGCTAGATCATCAACAATGGTTAATGTTTTTTCAACAGGTACTTTTTCTTTTTCTTGCCAATATTTAAACGCTCTTCCGCTTAAGTTCATTAAAGTAGTTGGACAAATACAAACAAACATTTTCCCTTTCCATTTTACCTCTGCCACATAAGCCAACCTGTCAACTTTAAATTGTCCGCCATGTTTGACTACAAAAGCATGTACAATATCAAAGCCGATATTATGCCTTGTATTGGCATATTCATCACCAATATTTCCTAAGCCTATTATAAGAAATTTAGACATTTCTATTTATTCGTTAATGAAGGGGAAAATTATTTAGTAGGTTATCCAAGATTATTCAACAATTGCATTAAGTCTGCTTCGGTTTTAATCAACACGTCTCTTACTTTACTACCCTGACTAGCCCCAACGATTCCTGCGGCTTCTAATTGATCCATAAGCCTTCCTGCGCGATTGTATCCTAATTTCATTCTCCTTTGTAATAATGAAGTACTTCCACTTTGACTACTAACGATTAATCTTGCTGCATCTTCAAATAAAGCATCTTTATCATTCACATCAAAATCTCTTCCTTCAGCATCTTTTTCATCTATATACTCTGGCAATAAAAATGCCTGAGCATAACCACGTTGAGCGCCAATAAAATCAACAATCTTATCCACTTCCGGCGTATCTACAAAAGCACATTGCAAACGAACAATTTCACCATTATAACTAATCAACATATCCCCTTTTCCTATTAATTGCTCTGCACCTCCAGCATCTAAAATAGTACGACTATCTATTTTACTACTAACCTTAAAGGCTATTCGAGCGGGGAAATTCGCTTTGATTGTTCCAGTAATAATATTTACAGAAGGTCGCTGAGTTGCAATAATCAAATGTATACCAACCGCCCTTGCCAATTGAGCTAATCTGGCAATTGGCATTTCCACCTCTTTACCAGCCGTCATAATAAGATCTGCAAACTCATCCACCACCAACACTATAAATGGAAGGAACTGATGCCCTTTTTCCGGATTTAATTTACGAGCAGCAAATTTTTCATTGTACTCTCTGATATTTCTACAACCTGCTTCTTTTAAAAGGTCATATCTATTATCCATCTCAATACAAAGCGCATTCAATGTATGCACCACTTTCTTTGTGTCCGTAATAATTGCATCCTCTTCTCCAGGAAGTTTTGCTAAGAAGTGCCTTTCAATTGTTTTGTAAATACTTAACTCTACTTTCTTCGGATCTACTAAAACAAATTTTAATTGAGAAGGATGTTTGCTATATAATAATGAAACAAGAATAGCATTCAATCCTACAGACTTTCCTTGTCCGGTAGCCCCCGCCATTAATAAGTGAGGCATATTTGCCAAATCAACAATAAAATTCTCATTGTCAATTTTCTTGCCTATAGCAATTGGTAATGAAAAACTATTTTTAGTAAACTTGTCAGAAGACAAAAGCGTCTTCATACTCACTATCGTTTTCTTGGCATTAGGCACTTCAATTCCAATGGTTCCTTTTCCAGGAATGGGTGCAATGATACGAATACCAAGTGCCGCAAGGCTTAATGCGATATCATCTTCCAGATTCTTTATGCGGGAAATTCTAACACCAGCGGCAGGAATTATTTCGTATAACGTTACCGTAGGACCGACCGTTGCCGAAATTTTCTGAATGCTGATATCATAATTCTTCAGCGTATTGATAATTTGATTCTTGTTATTTTCTAACTCTGTTGGATCCTGAACAATTTTTTCACTACCATGATTTTCTAGCAAATCCAAAGAGGGATATTTGTAATCTCTTAAATCTAAAATAGGATCGTAGGGCTTTAATTGTTTTATTTTTTCTACCGGTGTTTTTTCCTCTTCTGATTTAATATCCGCTGTTTTAATCTCTAATTCCAATCCATTAGGATCTATTTTATTAGACTTTGATACTGCTGGTGTTTCAAGTATTGGTAAAATAACAGATTCTTGCTTTTCTTCTATCGGCTCTTCTGCTGGAATCTCAACAACTTCTTCATTTTCTTGGGCAGGATTTAGATAATTACCTGTAGCTTCCTCTTCAATTGGAGTTTCAATTAGCAATTTAGCTTGAGCTGCATCCGAAATAGCTTCGTTAGATTTCTCTATTTTTGGCTTTGCTAATAGTTTACTAAAAGACGGATTAAATCTCCATATTATATAGGCTAAAAAAGAAATAAATATCAGCCCTATGGTACCAATATTACCAATATAACCAAACAAGCTTTCTTTACACATATCTCCAACAGCACCTCCCCAAGGAAATGAACTTCTGCCGAATAGTACAGAACTGGTTATACTAATTAAAGGCAAGCCAATAATCAAATATTTAATATTTCTGAAAATATTAAACACTCGTTTATGAAAAAATAAATTAACTCCTAAAACAAATAAAAAAGTACAAAATAAATAGGAAGCAATACCAAATCCTTTATAAATAAAGAAATTGGAAATAAAGGCTCCGAAAGTGCCCATTAAATTTGATACATGTACATCTGATAACCACAACAATTTATTCCCTTCATGAAAAACCTTGTCCTGATCTTCATTCCATGTAAATAAATAGGAAGTAAAGGCAACAAAAAATAAAATAGTGAAAAGCAAAAAAAAGCTACCTGCAATTTTACGGGTACGATCATCTTTTAACAGTTGCATTAAACTGAGTTTTTCAACCTTATCTTCTTTTAACTCCTCGTTAGGAGAAACTGATTTGGATCTTGCCTTTTTTGCCATTGCTTACAAATATATAAAATACCTTCTTGTTTTAATCAAAAATAAGTAACCAAAATATCAATTGACTTTTTTTTGTATCGCCCTAAAAAGCATGATCCAACCCATAATAAAAGAAATACCTCCAAGCGGAGTAATAATACCCACGAAAGTGAATGCAGGCAATAATATAGCAAGCAAGTATAAAGAACCACTAAACAGAATGATACCAATAATAAAAAAGTGCGATGAAAGAATGATGAAATTATTATGATACTCCTTGTATAGCATCGCAGTAATTAATAATGCAAACGAATGATAAAACTGATATCGGATACCTGTTTCAAAAATAATCAAAGACGAATTACTTAGTCGATCCTTTAATCCATGTGTTGCAAACGCGCCCATAATCACACTCATTATACAGAAGAAAATTCCCGTTTTCAATATCCCTTTATGCATGTTTGTTTATTTTTTTATTTGAATGATATTCTCCATGCTTTTTGGATTTAATTCGTTGAAATGTAAATGAACCATCGCTTTTTTATAATACTCATTCCGCTCTTTCAACTTCCGTTCAATAAAATTGATACTTTCCGCTTGATCAAGATTTTTTAATAATGGCCGCTTGTCTGTTTCATTAATCATATTCTCAAACAACTGAGCGGGAGAGGCTTCTATCCATATTGTTAGGCCATGTGCATTCATCCACTCCATATTATCATCATAACATGGGGTACCTCCCCCACAAGCAATGATGCAATTTTCATAATCCTCCGTACTTCTTAATAATGCCGATTCTTTTTGGCGAAAATACAACTCTCCTTTTTTTTCAAAAATTAAATCGATGGATAATTGTTCATTCTCTTCAATTATTTCATCTAAATCATAAAAGGATAATCCATTCTCTACAGCCCATTCTTTTCCCCAATACGACTTTCCTGAACCCATAAAACCGGTGATATATATACGCATAATAGTTAGAGGATAAAAAATAAAACGAAAATGTCTTAATCAATAATTATTTGCAGCTTTTTTTATTTATTTCTTTTTTCTGAAATCACCTCTTTTCCAAGCTTTAATAAATTCAGCCCACGCCATTGGATTGAAAATATTTTGAGGTGCTAGCTGTCCAGAATAATACATCTTCCCAACCCTTCCTCTTAAATACTGAGACGATGCCTCTTTTCCATCTGCAGGAACAGTTCCCATTAAATACCTTCTGGTAGCGTAAGAATTATTGCTCCTTGCAATGGCCAATTCATCATCTGGAATTTTTGTATTCATAAAATCTCTTTCGAATTGCTCCCTACTGATTCTTTTTTTAATGATTGTGGCCGGCAAATAGACAGTATCATTAACCATCAATTGAATAATGCTAAATTGATTTTCTTTTAACTCCCTTGGAATAAGAACTATTTTTGGCTTGTATCCAATACTGGTAAATTCAACCTCATCTCCTTTTAGCACAACAATACTAAAAACACCCGCATCATTAGAAATGGTACCCCTATTTTGGCCTTTTACAATTATACTCACCGACGGTATTGCCTTTAAGCTATCTGCAGACATTACTACACCATATAATTGTACAACAGAATCCTTAAATGTTTCAAATTGAGCATTAACTGCAACTGGAAAAACAAACACAATAAAAAGGATATATAGCAACGATTTTTTCATCAACAAATTCTTAAGGAGCATTACTCTTTTTCAAAATTACTTGGTTTGCGATTGAGAACAATATGTTTTTCATCAATAACCAAACAAAAATGTCGCTTAATAATAGATTTTCTTTAATTGAGAAACAAAGTAAGGTGTTCAATGACTAATTTTGCAATCGGAATTTCATTTTAACAAATAATTGAATGATGACAAACGAAGAAATACTTAAAGCATTGAGCAATGTTGAAGAACCAGATTTAGGCAAGGATCTTGTAACATTAAATATGGTTAAAGATGTAGCTATTGAAGGAAACGATGTTTCTTTTACAGTGGTACTTACTACTCCTGCATGCCCTATGAAGGATATGATAAAAAATGCTTGTATTAATGCTGTTCAATTATTGGTGAATAAAGAGGCGCGTGTGACTGTAAATTTCACAAGTAATACTAGTACCAACAGACTTGATCCAAAAACAATTTTAGGAGGCGTAAAAAATATTATTGCCATTGTAAGTGGAAAAGGCGGCGTTGGCAAAAGCACGGTAGCAGCCAATTTAGCCTTAGCACTTTCTGAAGGTGGGGCTAAAGTTGGATTGATGGATGCAGATATATATGGACCTAGTCAGCATATTATGTTTGGTATTAGAGGAGAAAGGCCACTCATGAAAGAAAATGGCGGAAAGGGTCTGATTATGCCAATTGAAAAATTTGGAATTAAAGTAATGAGCATTGGATTATTGATAGATGAAAAACAAGCGGTAGTATGGCGAGGGCCTATGGTGAGCAGCGCTATTCGTCAGTTTGTAAGTGATGTAGATTGGGGCGAACTTGATTATCTTATTATTGATATGCCCCCAGGTACAGGCGATATTCATTTAACTATGATACAGACAGTACCCGTAACCGGTGTCATTGTGGTAACAACTCCTCAATTAGTTGCGTTGGCTGATGCAAAAAAAGGTATCGCCATGTTTGGACAAGCGCAATTAAAAGTACCCGTTATCGGGTTAGTAGAAAACATGAGTTATTTCACTCCGGCAGAATTGCCCGATAATAAATATTATATTTTCGGAAAAGATGGCGGAAAAAATTTAGCCGATGAATTCGACATTCCTTTTTTAGGACAAATACCATTAGTACAAAGTATCAGAGAAGGTGGTGATGAAGGATGCCCTATAATGACCTCCAATGATTCAATCAGTAAAGAGGCGTTTACCTTATTTGC
>Ga0114966_10002742_pt1 | contig 15646 bp, 12 predicted proteins | sample M_130207_XF_Meta_FD_87029 | JGI IMG/M metagenome (GOLD analysis project Ga0114966, IMG submission 87029) | Freshwater microbial communities from Lake Montjoie, Canada to study carbon cycling - M_130207_XF_MetaG | ecosystem: Environmental > Aquatic > Freshwater > Lake | place: Lake Montjoie... | reverse complement strand
CCGAATTCCTCGCTCGTCCGCACGATGCCGGTGCCGAAGATGGATTCCCAAAAGCGGTTCGCGGTCACGCGCGGCGTGAGCGGATTGGCGTCGTCGACCAGCCAGCGCGCGAGCGTGAGGCGGTTCTTTGGCGCAGCGGCGGGGAGGGGAGGAAACGCCGCGGGCACGCCCTCCTTCACCTCCTCGGCCAGCGCGAGATAATTGCCGCGAAGCTGCACCCGCGTCTTGCGCTGCTTCCCAGCTTCAAGGTCGCGCATCACGGGCACGGTGATCTTTTTCATGTCGGCAAGCTGCTTGCGCAGCGCGGCGATTCGTTTCTCGTCGGCCTTCCGGTCGTCCGTCGGCGCAGGAGCGGCACCGTCGGGCTGCGCGGCGGGCGCGGGTGCGGCTTTCAGCTTTGCCTCCAGCGTGGCGATTTCCGCCTCCCACTGCGCGCGCTGCGGTTTCTGCTCATCGGTGTAAATGCCGAGCACGGGCGACTCGTCCTTGCGATCCGCGTCCTGCGTGTTGTTCAGAAACGCGAAGACCTGGAAATACTCCGCGTTCGTGATCGGGTCGTATTTGTGCGTGTGGCACTGCGCGCAGGCGAAGCTCGTGCCCATCCACACGGACATCGTCGTGTTCGCGCGATCCACCACCGCGGCGTTGCGAAACTCCTCGTCGTTCGTCCCGCCCTCGTTGTTCGTCATCGTGTTGCGGTGGAAGGCGGTCGCGATGAGCTGCTCGTCGGTCGCGCCCGGCAGCAGGTCGCCGGCGATCTGCTCGATGGTGAACTGATCGAAAGGCCGGTTCGCATTGAACGCGCGGATGACGTAATCGCGATAGCCCCAGATCGTGCGCCCCGGATCATCCGCGTAACCCGCCGAGTCGGCATAGCGCGCGAGGTCCAGCCACTGCCGCGCCCAGTGCTCGCCGTAGGCGGGCGACGCCAGCAACCGGTCCACATAGCGCTCGTAGGCGTCGGGCGCTTTGTCTTGGGCGAAAGCATCCGCCTCCTCCGGCGTCGGCGGCAGTCCCGTGAGATCCAGCGCCGCGCGACGCGCCAGCGCGAGACGATCCGCCTCCGGCTGCGGGACCAGCCCCTCCTTTTCCAGCCGCGCGAGGATGAACGCATCCACGCCATTCCGCACCCACGCCTTTGCCTTCGCCTCCGGCACCGCAGGCCGGCGCGGCTTTTCATACGCCCAATGTTTCTCGTACTTCCCTCCGTCCTTCACCCACGCCTCCAGCAGCGCGATTTCTTTCGGCGAAAGTTTCCGCCCCGACTTCGGCGGCGGCATGAGGTCGTCCTGGTCGCTCGTCTTGATCCGCGCCACCAGCGCGCTCTTCTCCGGATGCCCCGGCACGATCGCCGCGCCATCATCCAGCGCCGCGCGCGCCCCTTCCTCCGTGTCCAGCCGCAAGCCCCCGCTCCCATCCTTCCCGCCCTTGCGCTCATCCGCATCCGGCCCGTGGCATTTGAAGCAAATATTGGAAAGGATCGGCCGAATCTCCCGCTGGAAATCCGGCGCACCCGCCGCGTGCAAAGCCGGCGCGAACAGCCCGACGGCGAGCGCGACGGCAGGGACGCGGCGTGAAAAGGGCAGAGGCAGAATCATCGTGGTCGGGAAGCTACGGGATAAATCCCCGCGGCCCACAGTTCTTTGAAAGAGAGCGCTGCTCTTCCGCCGCCGCGCTACGGAGCAGTCGGCTCCAGAGGCACCCTCAATTCAAATACCGAAACTCCGCACTCGCGAAGAGGGCGCGGCAGAAGCTGGTCCAGGCGGCGGTGGCGGCTGCGGCGTTGCGGAGGGCGGGGGCGCTCTTGTCGCCTTTGCTCCAGGCGGCGGGAAATTTACCGAAGAAAGTCATCGCCGCGGTGCGCTCGACGGCGTCGGGCGGGCGGGAAAAGACGAGCCAGTAGGCGTAGGTCACGCGCTCGTCGAGGTTCGCGGACGCGCCGCCATTCGGACCGCCGGGATACGACGCGACCACGCGCTGGCCGAGCAGCCTGGCCTGCGTGGCTACGAACTCGCTGTTCAGCAGGAAGAGCGCTTGCGACGGAACGTTCGTGGTTTCGCGGGCGCCGGTGACGAGCGAGGGCTCGGCGAAATCGAACGCGTCGAGCGCCTCGGGCAGCAGGTTGCGGATGATGGGCAGATAGACGGAGCGCACGTTGGTTGCGGCGTTGATCGCCACGTCGCTGCCGCCGCGCCGCGGACGGCTGACCGGTCCGTCGCCCGCGAGCGCCACGGGCGAGCCGATGGGCGGCTGGAGCTGGAGTTGCTGGCTGGTGGCGAGGATGGCGTCGCGGATGCACTCGGCGTCGAGGCGGCGCTTGCTCATGCGCCAGACGAGCGTGTTTTCGGGATCGGCGGCAAAGCTCTTTTCATCAAACGCCGAGCCGAGCTGATAGGTGCGGCTGAGCACGATTTCGCGGATGAGCTTTTTCACCGACCATCCGCCGTCGCGCAGGCGCAGCGCGAGGTGATCGAGCAGCGCGGCATTTGTCGGTGGCTGCCCGGACGTGCCGAAATTGTCCACGCTCTCGACGATCCCGCGGCCGAAAAGCCAGTGCCAGACACGGTTGGCCAGGACGCGCGCGGTCAGCGGATTTTCCGGCGCGACGATCCACTCCGCCAGTTCGCGCCGCCCGCTGGTCTTCGCGGGAATGACGGGCGCGGCCCCGGTGCTGAGCGCGCTGACGAATCCGCGCGGCACTTTCTCCCCCGGCTTGTCCGGCTCGCCGCGTGCGAAAAGCGGGCTGTCCGTAATCGTCCCGAATGCGGCCGCGCGTCCGAAAACCTGGCTGCGGATGCCTTCGCGCAGCGTCCCGCCGAACCCTGCGGCCGTGCCGGGTGCCGGGCGGTCGAGGACACCCACCGCGAGCGCCTTCGGCTGCCCGCTGGTGTCGAAGGAACTCAGCTCTGCCTCCAGCTCGCCGACCTGGCTGATCAGCCGCAGCGCGCGCGCGCCGTTCTGATCCTGCGTGCCGGCGCGGCGGGCCTTTTGCCGCTCGGCGATCATCTCGTCGCGCTCCTTTTTCAAAGCGGCGAGCTGCGTCTCTTTGCGGGCGTGCTCCTCGGCGGAAAGCGACAGCGCGACCTTCGGCAGTGCCGCCCCGATGGGCAGCTCGATGGGCTTGGTCGGGTGCCGGTTTTGCAAACCCGCCGCCGTGCCGTAGCGCGTGTCGGTGCTGAGGAAGATGCCCGCCATCGCGTAGTAATCGCGCTGCGGGATGGGATCGAATTTGTGATCGTGACAGCGCGCGCACGCGATGGTCATCCCGAGCATCCCCTGCGAGAGCGCGTCGATCTGCTCGTCCGCCACATCCAGCGCAAACTGCCGCGGGTTCTGCTCGTTGAGCGACTTCGCGCCGATGGCGAGGTAGCCCGTGGCGATCTGATGCTCGGCGCGCTCGCGGTCATCCTTCGCCGGCAGCAGATCCCCCGCGATCTGCTCGCGCACGAACTCGTCGTATGGCTTGTCCGCGTTGAACGCGGCGATGACGTAATCCCGATACCGCCACGCGTGCGGGTAGGCGGTGTTGAAATCCTTGCCGCTCGATTCCGCATAGCGGGCCACGTCCAGCCAGTGCCGCCCCCAGCGCTCGCCGAACTGCGGCGAAGCGAGCAGCCGGTCCACGACTTTCGCGAACGCCTCCGGCGATTTGTCCTGCACGAACGCGGTGATCTCCGCATGCGGCGGCGGCAGGCCGAGGAGATCGAAATAGACGCGCCGGATGAGCGTCAGCTTGTCGGCGTCCGCGACCGGCTTCAGCCCCTTGGCCTCCAGCCCCGCGAGCACGAAGCGGTCGAGATCCGACTTCGCCCACGCTGCGTCCTGCACCGCGGGCACCGCGGGCTTTTTCACCGGCTGAAACGCCCACCACGCCTTCGCCTTTTCCGCATCGTATTTCTTCACCACCTTGGCCGCGCCGTCGCGCGGATCGGGCGCGCCTATCTGCACCCACTTTTCGAAATCCCGGATCACCTCGTCCGGCAGCTTTCCGCCCTCCTTCTTCGGGGGCATGGCGAAGTCCTTGCTCGCATACCGCACCGCCTCGATGAGCAGGCTTTCCTTGAGATCGCCCGGCACCACCGCCGGCCCGTTGTCGCCGCCGCGCCGGATGCCCTCGCGCGTGTCGAGCACCAGCCCGCCTTTGATCTTCTCGGATTTCTCCGAGTGGCATTTGTAGCACTTGTCCGCGAGCACCGGCCGGATCTTCTTCTCGAAAAAATCGCGCTGCTCGGAGGTCCGGGCGTCGCCGCTTTTCTCTTCGCCGAGCGCGGCGAAAGCGGGGCCGCCGCACAGGATGACGGCGCACAGTGTGAGGAGAGTTTTCATTTTCGCGGATCAGGAATCTGCCCTTCCAACCCTCCTCCTCCGTCGCGGTTGCGCGCGAGTTTTTTTCCCGCGCGCTGCTCAACCCGGCAGCCGCAGCGTCGTGACGAGCTCCATCGTCTCCGTCGCGAAACGCCGGGCCAGCTCGCCGCCATTCGCCGCGACGACGCGCTGCGCCCACCACAGGCCGAGGCCGTGGTGGCCGGGGCGGGTGGAGGCAAAGGGCGCACGGCCCCAGCTCGCGGTCTCGATGGATGCGGGCTGCGGCTCGCGCAGCTCGAAGACGATGTCCCCGTCCTCCACGCGCGCCGCGGCGTGCAGGGGCGCGCCCGTGCCGAAGGCCTGCGCGTTGGCGAGCAGTTCGCGGAAGACCTCCGCGAGCAGTGCGGCGTCCACGTTCACCCGCTCGGAGCCGAGCGTGGCCCGCCACTCCACGACCGGCGCGGGATCGAGCGCGGCGAGCTGGTCCTGGCAGATGAGGAAAAGCTCGCCCGCGGCGTAGAGCGCGGGCGTCGGGAGCGGGTCGGCGAACTTCGCCGCCAGCGCGCGCAGCTCCTGGCCGGCCCGCCGGATTTGTGCGCGGATGCGCGCAACGGATTCCGCGGCCTCTCCGCTCGGGACGAGATCGCCGAGCAGCGCGGCTTCGAGATCGAGGCCGTTGAGCTGATTGCGCACGTCGTGCGTGTGCTGGCGGATGAACTGCGCGAGATGTGACCAACTCCCATTGGATGCGTTAGGCATACGCATCATCATACGTGCTTCCGGGTCGCTTGGCTCTGCCGATTCCGGGGCATGACCACCATCCTCGTGCTCGTGCTCGTGCTGTATTTGCGGAAGGTGATTGAGCGTCGGGCAACGCGACACGAGTGTCATTAATCGCGACACTTCTCCCGCGTCCGCGCGGGCTCCCACAGAGTGAAATCTGCGTGGCACGCGCGAGGCAAAGGATGTGGGCATGTATGACTCCGATGAAACCCATCAGCTCGAAACCCCCACGCTTCGCCCGTCCGCCGATCCGACCGATGAAGAACTCATGACCCGCATTCAGGCGGGCGACGACCACGCCATCGCCATCCTGTATCGCCGCCACACCGCGCTCCTGCGCACCGTCGTCGGCCGCATCCTTCACAATGAATCCGACGTGGACGACCAGCTCCAGGATGTGTTCCTCGAATTATGGCGGCAGGCCGCGCACTACGATGTGGAAAAGGGCAAGGCGCTCGGGTGGATCGTCACGCTCGCCCGGCGGCGGGCCATCGACCGGCTGCGTAAGAAGCAAACCTACTTCCGCGCGCAGGAACGTTTCCGCGCCGAGCCGGAAGCGGCCCCGCATGACGGGGCCGACGAGCAGGCTTCCGCTTCCGAAGCCGCGGAGATTTTCCACCGCGTGATCGGCACCCTGCCGGTCGCGCAGCGGGAGGCGCTGCACCACGCCTACTTCCGCGGCCTCAGCCAGCGCGAGATCGCCGCGCAGACCGGCATCCCGCTCGGCACGATCAAGACGCGCCTCTTACTCGCCCTCCGCAAAGTGCGCGCGGCCATCACCGCGCGCGGTGGGGCCGATGAATGGACGCACGTGAGTGGGTGAAAACACCCGTCATCCTGAGCGGTCAAGGAGCGGCGACATGCCTGTCGCCGATGGCGGCGTAGGCGGCCATCGGCCCGGTCACATTTCGGACCCCTCCGGCACCCCTGAGGCGCGCTTCCGCAGGGAGGTCTCCGTGGGAACGGAGCCGCGGAAAGCCGGCAGCTCCCGGAGTTCTTTGCCCATTCAAAAAGGATTACGACCAGCCTCTTGCTGCGCGCCGATTGCGGGGAGATGGAAAACACACCGCAATTCGTCGGCAGGGATGACCGGCGTCAGGATGGATTCGATCCCGCTGCCAAGCCCGCGGGCACGGAGACCGCGAAGTGCCGGAAAATTGATGCAGTCCTTCGTGCCGCTTACAAAAAATTCGGCCGCGGCAAATTCATTCAGCAGGCCCTCGCGCTCGGCCTGCGGAAGGAGCGCTCCAAGGTGAAGTAGGTTTGGGCGCTCTCGGGAAGCATCCACCGCGGCGAGAGGAGACCTGCGCATGGTCATCCACCTCCCCGACCACTCCGGCGTGGAATGTGCCGGAGCCATCCGACCACACCCGCGGCTCCGCAGCCAGGTGCGCAGGAGATCGAGATCCACGGGCTTGACCAGGTATTCGTCGAAGCCGGCGTCGCGGCGGGTGCAGCGGGTGGCGGAAGTTCGGCGGGCCGTGCGGCCAGCGATTCCTCCAGCATGCGGCGCGCGATGGGATCCGTGCCGATGAGCAGATAGCCGATGATCCCGTCCGGCGCATCGCGCAGCGCCGTCACGGACACGATGGCCGGGAAGCGGCTCCCATCCCTTGCGGATGTAGGTCAGCTCGTAGATGTCCTCGATGCCGCGCGAGGCTTTGAAAACCAGCGCCTCAAAGCCCGGCGTAATCGTCGTCGCCAGTTCGACGCTGAGCGTGGTGGCGCGCGATCAATTCCTGCGGATCGAAAATGTCGGCTGGCGTGATCTTGTCCATCACCTCTCCGGCCGTGTAGCCCAGCATCCGCTCGGCTCCGCCGTTGAAGATCTGAAAGACGCCCTTCGCGTCGGTGGCGATGCTCGAGAAGTTGGCGCTGTTGAAAATCGCGCTCTGCAGGGCCCCCGCCTTGAGCAGCACCTCTTCCGCCTGATGGCGTTCGCTGCTGGCGGTGCGCACTGGGGCTTTCGACCGGTCGGGGGACTGGCTGGCGTCCAGGTTTACTTTCGTCGTCACAGGAGTAGGTCAGCTTGGTTCGACCGGGGGCCGCACCGGGAGGGCTGGCTCGTCCAGGCCGCGCAGTGCGTTTGGCATGCAGTCCGGACAGATGCCGTGGGAAAAATCGGTGCCGGTTTCCTGGTGCAGGTAGGCTTCGATCTCCTGCCAGTAATCGGAGTCGTTGCGGACCTTTTTGCAATACATGCAGATCGGCAGCAGCCGCTTGAGCTGGCGGATGCGCTCCACCAATCCTTCGAGTTCGGCCACCCGCCCGGCGAGGCTTTGCTTGAGTTCGATGGTCCGCCGCCCGCAGCGGACCCGCGCGATCAGTTCCGTGGGCCCGCACGGCTTGCGGATGAAATCATCCGCCCCGACCGCGAGCGCCTCGGCGACATCCTCCTCCCGGTCGCGCGCCGTGACCATGATGAGATAAACGTAGCGCGCCGGCACCGCCGCGCGCACCGCGCGACAGACCTCCACGCCGCTGGCACCCGGCATCATCCAGTCGATGATCCCGATCGAGGGACCGTTTGGATCAGACAGACACTCGATCGCGTCGCTGCCGTCGCCCACCGCCGTTACCTGAAAGCCTTTCAGCTCCAGCAAAGTGCGCAGAGCCTCGCGGGTCGGCCGGTGATCCTCCGCGACGAGCACGTGGTCCAGCGCGGCATATCCAGGGCGGACGATGCGCACCGACGGCTTGGTTCCGTCACCCACGGGCGAAGTCTGCGTTGCGGCCCCCGCCATCACCATTAGGGAGGTGGCTCCATTCCGCGGACCCTCGGGAACCAATCCCTCCAGCGTACACGACCTTCACTGGCCCAGCATTTTCGCGGCGATGAAGATGATGCGGGCAACCCCAATGCCTCCGCCGCCGAGCAGATATCGGCCCGCGCCCACATGGAGAGGGCAACGAACGAGGCGGGAGTGAGGGGGGGTTGTTTCACCGTCGGTGCTTGGGAGTTGATGTTTTGATTCGTCTCGCGCGCCGACGGTTTTGCCGCGTGCTTCATTGACTCATCGCCACTGCCCGTTCGGGTGGATGTATCCGAAAGCGAAGTTGTGGTTTGTCGGTCGTGACGTGACGCCAGAAGACTGGTCGCCCTGCACCAATCACGCGCGCCGATTCCTGTTGGGCCGATGCGCTAAGCGACGCCGAAGCGGCAGGCGTGCGCGCTGAAACCGGCGCCGAAGCTCACCAGCCACCAGTCGCCCGACGCATCGGGCTGGCCATTCGCAAGGGCCTCCGCCAGTGCGAAGAGCACCGACGGGCTGCTCATGTTGCCGAATTCGCGCAGAATCCGCCGACTCGCCCCGAGCGGATACTCGGGCAACGCGGCCTCGAGGGCATTGAGCACGTCCCGTCCCCCCGGATGCGCGATGATCTGCTGAATGGGGCGGGCGGCTTTCGTCCGAGCGCCCGCGAGCAGCCGGGAAACCGCGGCTGCGGCGAGTTGCGGCACGGCTGGGTCGAGGAGGTTGCGGAGTTTGCCATCGCGCTGCTCAAAGCGCAGCCGGTCGCGGTCGGCCGGGAGGTGCAGCGTGTCGAAGCTGTGGCAGCCCCAGCCGCCGGGGCCCGGCGTGCCCCGCCAGATGGTCGCCGCCGCGCCATCGCTGAAGAGGCACGCGCTGATGATCACGCCGGGATCGTCGTCGAGGTAGAAGGCCGCCGAACAAATCTCCACCGCGATGCAGGCGACCACCGCCTCGGGGTTTGCCGCCAGCACGGCCTGCGCGGCGCGCAGGGTCGGAATGGCCGCGCCGCATCCCAGACCCACGAGATCCTGCAAAAACACATCGGTGCGCAGACCGAGTTGCTCGGCTACATAGCTGCTCACGCCAGGACAGAGATAGCCCGTACACGTGCAGACCAGCAGCGCGTCGATTTCATCCACCGCGATCCCGGCCTGCGCCAGCGCGGAGGATAGCGCCCGCCCCGCGAGCCGCGGAGCCTCGGTCCGGAAGGCGGCGTTGAGCTGGTCCGCCGTGAGGTCAAACACGCCCTCGATCTCCGGCACCGCGAACCGCCGCGTGCGCACCCCGCTGTCGCCTTTCAAAATCGCCCGCAGGATGAGCTGGGTGCGGCGGCTGAGCCGCTGGAGCACAGGCGAGTTTCGGACGATCTCCCAACATTCCGCCTGGGTGAAAACGTCCGGCGGCAGCGCCGTCGCGAGGGCCTGGAGGAACATCGTCATGGCTAATGCAAAAGGTGATAGAGCGGCTGCAGCGGAAGAATTCCCGCGCGGGCCGTGGCTGCCAGCCAGCGCTGGCGCGGCGGGTCGTGCAAAAAGGGATGCAGCAGTTCCGCCGCGGCCAGGCGACACCCGAAACGCCGCCGGAGCCGACGGCGCACCAGCCGCAACGTATCCGCCCACCGCGACTCCCCGCGCGCCCAAGCGAGCAGCGGGTCGATCGCCAGTTCCGCACTCTGCAAGGCCATGGCCATGCCGTTGCCGGTGAATGGCGGAATCAGTGCAAACGCGTCGCCGAGACTCATGCGCTCGCCGGTCGTCGCCCCGCGGTCGAAGCCCACTCCCGCCACTGCGCAGCGGGATTCGGGGCAAACCTCCGCCGGGTCCAGCCGCGCCGCGAGCGCCCCGAGTCCCGCCGCGCGCAGATAGGCGGCGAGCACCGTTTCCCGCGGTGCCGCGAGGTCCGGCCGCTGGCGGAAAAGCCCGCAGACATTGGTGCGCCCCTCTTCCACCGGGCAAAGTCCCACATAGGCACCGTCTCCGAGATGAAACTCCAGGGCGCGAGTCAGCGGCAGGCCGCTGGCATGCAATTTCAGCCCGAGCCATGCCGGGCTGGCGCGGCGGCGGCCCGTGGAGAAGACCCGCCCCTCGGGCGTCTCCCCCATTTCCACGCGAGTCGCCGTGCGCAGTCGCCCGCCGGCGGCGATGAACGCCTCCGCCATCCGCGCATCCAAAACATACCGGCTCACCGCCAGCGCCGGACTCGGAGGCCGCTGCCGCCGCGTGGGACGCCCGCCAAAATACCATTCCACCTCATCGAGCCGTTGCGCATCGGCGAGCAGCGGTTGCAGACCGAGTCGCGCGATCGTCGTTTCGCCGAGGCCGCTGATGAACTCCCCGCACACGCGGTGCCGCGGGTAGCTGCCCGCCTCAAAGACCGTCACGTCCGCGCCGGCGCGCCGCAGCCCGAGGCCCAGTCCCAGCCCGGCAAGGCCACCGCCGACGATTTCGATTGAGCGCGTCATGGGTGGGCCCCGCTTCTTCGCAGCCTCGGAATTTCCATGGGAAGATCCAGCGTGCCGCAGGCGAATTCCAGCAAAGTCATCATCCACATTCGTCCGACTCGCTGTCGCCGGACGCAGCGATCCGAGCGCCGCTTTCTTGGCGTCAACACGACGGGGGGTTCCCCTTCCCTTCGATGCCGGCGCTACGCCAGGCAGCCGGCGTGGATGGCATCCACGAGTTTGGGAAAGTCGAGCGGTTTGGCGAAGTGCGCAGCGAAGCCATTGGCGAGGCAGCACTGGCGGTCGCCTTCTTGGGCATAGCCGGAGATGGCGATGAAGAGGGCATCGGCGAAGGGCGCTTCGGCGCGGAGGATGCGGGCGACTTCGTAGCCGTCGAAGCCGGGCAGGCCGAGGTCGAGGAGCAGCGCGGCGGGGAGGAATTCGCGGGCGGCGGTCACGGCGTCGGGGCCGGTGTGGGCGCAGCGCACTTCGCAGTTGCGCCGCTTCAGGAGGCGTCCAAGCGCCTCGGCGGCGTCTTTGTGGTCGTCCACGATGAGGACGCGCACGGGCTTCGGCAGGGCGGCGCCTTGGGCAGGCGGTGCGGATGGGGCGGCGGTTTCCATCTCGATCAGGAGCGGCAGGCGCACCGTGACGGTCGTGCCGGCATTCTCACCGGCGCTTTCGACCGCGACGCGACCGAGGTGCATTTCGACGAGAGATTTGACTACACTGAGGCCAATGCCGAGGCCGCCCAGGGCGCGGTCGAGGGTGCTGTCGGCCTGGCGGAAAAGGTCGAAGACGTGCGGCAGGAGGTCGGTGGAAATACCCACGCCGTTGTCCGTGATGGCGACCACCACTTCACCGTCTTCGTTTTGCGCCCGGACGGAAATGCGGCCGTCGTCCGGCGTGTATTTTGCGGCATTGCTCAGGAGATTCACAAAGACCTGCTCGAGCCGCGCGGCGTCTCCGGTGACGCGGAGCTGGCTCCCGATGGTGCTCGTGAAGCGGTGCCCCCGCTGCACGAGGAGCGGCCACGCTACGGCGATCGCGCGCTCCAGCACGGGGCCGAGATCGAGCGATTCCACGCGCAGCTCGATGCGCCCGCGATTGATGCGCGCCACGTCGAGGAGATCGTCCACCATCCGGGAAAGCTGCTCGCTCTGGTGGTCGATCACGTTCGCGGCCCACCGGGTGCCTTCCAGGTCCAAGGGCCTCTCGTGGCCGATTTGCACCGCGTGCCGGATGGCGTTGAGCGGGTTGCGCAGCTCATGACCGAGCATGGCGAGGAATTCGTCCTTCCGCTCCGCTTCCTCGCGGATCGCCTGTTCCGCCTCTTTCCGTTCGGTGACGTCCAGGTTCGTCCCCGCCACCCATTCCGTCTGCCCGGCGGCATTTTTGCGGACCGTCTCCACCGACTGAACCCAGCGGCACTCGCCGTCACTGCGCCGCCGGATGCGAAATTCCCGGCTGCTCTGCCTGGTACGGCGGACGGTCTCCTGGAGGATGGCCTCATTCTCCGCCAGATCCTCGGGCAGCACCGCGCCGCTCCAGTCTTGGTAATGCACAAACCCATCCGGCGTGGGCTCGATGCCGTAGATGCGGAACATCAACGCATCCCAGTGGATCGCGTTCGTAATGACGTTCCGTTCCCAGATGCCGACGCCGGTGGCTTCGGCGGCGAAGTGCATGCGCTCCTGCCTCGCGCATTCGGCTTCCTTGCGCACGGTGATGTCCGTGCAGACGGCCACGTATTGCCACGGCTTCCCGTGTTCATCGAGAAAGGGGACGATGGTCGTCGCGACCCAATAGAAGCTGCCATCCTTCGCGCGATTGCGGATTTCGCACTGCCACACTTTCCCGCGCTCGATCGTCGCCCAGAGGTCGCGGAAGAACTCCTTCGGATGAGTGCCGGAATTGATGATGCGAAGATCCTGTCCCAGCAACTCTTCGCGCGAATACTTCGAGATCGCGCAGAAATTGTCGTTCACGAAAGTGATGTGCCCTTGAGGATCGGCCACCGCGACGATCGCGTGCTCGTCCAGCGCGGTGCGGAGGTCGGCTTCCTTGCGCGCGGTGATGTCGCGGATGGCGGCGATGTAGCCAGTGCGCGCGCCGTCGGGGCCACGCAGTGTGGTGATGACCTTCTCGACGTGCAGCGCGTGGCCGTCGTGGGTGTGGTGGATCAGTTCCCCGCGCCATTCGCCGCGCTCGTGCAGGGCGGTCCACATGCCGGCTTCGGCGTCGGGGTTCGGCCACTGCCGGGTGCATATGTCGGCGAAGCCGCGACCCAGCACCTCGCTGGCGCGGACGCCGTATTGGCGCTCGGCGGCGGCGTTGAGGAAAGTGACGCGCTCCTCGAGGTCGGTGGCGATGACCGCATCGCTGACCTGCGCGAGCATGTCGCCGAGGAAGCGGTTCTGCTCGGCGTCGGGGGCCTGGAGGGTGGAGACCTGCGGGCGGGCGGAGCATTCCACCACGCGCGCATCCACCGCGCCGGCGCGGATCGCGCGAAGCATCTCTTCCGCCTCCTCCAGCCGCGTGCGCAGCTTCGCGTTTTCGGCGCGGAGGGTATCGTCAGTGGAAGGTTTCGTGGACATGGCGTCGGCTGCGGGGTTGAGCGATGCGAGACCCTGTTGACCCGTCGTCGCGCGCCGGTTTGCTCGCCGACGCCGCGCACGATAGGCCACGCAGGCGGTTGCTCAATCGAACCTCCCCCACGGGGGCTGCCGCGGACGTCTTTTAGCTAAGTAGAAGATGAGAGCCGCGAGGCCGAGGCCGCCGCCAGCGAGCGCGGACAGCGGGAAAGAATCGGCGGCAGCCAACATGGTTGGGAGGATTGCTGTGAGCATCAGGGATGAGTGGTTTCGGGCCCTCAGGCGGACTGGGCGACGAGCGGCACCGGTTCGCTCATGGCATTGGCCGAGGGAGTGACCTCCCAAGTGTCCGCGCTGGCCCGGCGGTTTCGGAGTGCGCGGCGCACCGTGGCACGGAGGTCGGCGATGGTGAACGGCTTGACCAGCGTAGCGAAGGGCTTCGGGGCGCTTTCGTGCTCGAAACTCGTGACGAAGACCACTGCGGCGGCGGGATGAATCTCGGAGAACCGCCCAGCCAATTCGTCGCCGCGCATGCCGGGCATGCCGAGGTTGGTCAGGAGCAGGCCGATCTCCGGGGTGGTGCGGGCGAGGTCCATCGCGTCGTCGCCGTTCGTGGCGGCGAGGACGTGATAGCCGAACCGGCAGAGGAGAATCTCGACCAGGGTGCACATGTCTTTGCAGTCATCGACCACGAGGACGGTTTCGGTGCAGGTGGGAGGGGTCATGCCAGAGAATTTTGGGAGCGCGCGGAGTCCGCATGCGCCGACAAGTGCCGGAGGGACCCGACGACTTCGTCCGGCGGCGCCGTTTCGGCACAGTTGAAAAACAGAACGTGTTTCTCGGCGCACAGGGAGCGGAGGTGGTGGCAGGCGCCCCCGGAAGCCCGCCGCCCTCCCGTCCCGCTTTCTCCCTCGGGCTGGAGCAAAAGTACGACCAGCGAGGCGGGCCACCGCGCGGTGACTTCGATTTGTTTCTCCAGCCAGGCCCGCGCCGCCAGCGGGAGCGCACGCCCCCACCGCAGCGCGATGATGAGATAGTCGGAAGTCGCGGCGGAGCGGGCCACGTCGTCGGCGATGGCCGGGTATTCGAGCAGGTCGCACCGCCACATGCATTCGGTCAGCGGGCAGGACGAACCGAGGCTCATGGCGAGGTTTTCGGCGAAATGTTTGGCCCGCGTGCCGCTGGCGAAATCTTCGTAGAGGACCGTGACTTTGAGCGCGAAGGAAGTCGCCAGGAAAGGACGTTCTGGGGAGTCGGTGTGGGCACCATTCATACGAAGGTTATACGCACCCAGTGGCGGGGTGGATGTATTCGCCGGCTATTTTTTTTCGTGAAGCATCATCGCCTTCGAAACGACACATCCATGCGCGCCGCGGCTGCGATTCAGGGGGCACTATGACTAAACTCGAAATCAAAGGTTCATGGAACGAAGTGAAGGGCAAACTGAAGCAGAAATATGCGCACCTGACCGACGACGGCCTCCTTTTTGTCGAAGGCAAGGATGATGAACTCGTCGGGCGCCTGCTGAAGTCCCTCGGTCGCACCAAGGAGGCAGTCCGCGCCGAGATCGCCGCGCTCTGATTGCCCGAACCACCACCGGTCAGCCGTGCGGTGCGGAGAAATCCGCCTGCGCGGCTGGCTTGCGTGGCAGGGTGCGCGCCGCGCCCGTCGCGGAAACCTCTGCCATGAAAAAATCCCTCCACTTCGGGTTCGCGCTTTTGCTGCTGCTGCTGGTCTTCGACGCGGTCATGACACTGCGCACCGCGGCGCACCTGCGTGCCGGGCAGCGGCGGATCGCAGAGGTGGCCGGCATCCGCATCGAACTGCGGGAGCTGCTCGCCGCCTACGTGGATGCGGATACGGGAACCCGGGGCTTTTTGCTCACCGGGGAGGAAAGGTATCTGGAGCCGTATCGCGCGTCCCGCGCGGCGATCGCCCGGGCGAATCTCCGGATAAAATCGCTGGTCACAACGGAAACGCGCTTGGCGGCGCTGCGGGAACGAATCGAGGCGCTGGGTCTGCAAAGGATGGCCGCCCTCGAAGCGGCCATCGCCGCGCGCCGGGAGCACAGCCTCGACGACACGGCGGAGATGTTCCGGCGGGGACCGGGCAAGGAATTGATGGACAACATCCGCCAGCTCGCGGCGCAGCTCGATGCGGAACTGGAGACCACGTTGACCGGATTGCTCACGTCCGCGGAAGAGCGGCTGGTCTTCACCAAAGCGGTCACGCTCTTTACCCATCTCGTGATCGTCGGTGCGCTGATCGGCCTGTTTTTTCTCACCCGCCGGCACTTTGGCGAAAGGGAAAAGCTGGCGGCGGTGGAGCGCGCGTCCCGGGATCGCGCGGAGGTGCTGCTCGCCTCGGAACGATCCGCACACCGCGAGGCCGCGCAGGCCAACAAGCTGAAGGACGAGTTTCTCGACGTGGTCTCGCACGAGTTGCGCACGCCGCTCAACGCCATCGTCGGCTGGACCAGTCTGCTGCGCGAGGGCCCGGAGAATCCGCAGGAATTACGCGAGGGGCTCGAAACCATCGATCGCAATGCCCACGCGCAAGCGCGGCTCATCGACGACCTGCTCGACGTCTCGCGAATCATCTCCGGCAAAGTGCGGCTGCGGATCAGCGAGGTGGATGTGCGGACGCTCGCCGCGAGCGTGGTGGAGGGCTTGCAACCCACGGCCGATGCGCGCGGCGTGAAGACCGGACTGCGCGCGGGCGACGAGGCGATGGAAGTGCTCGGTGATCCCGACCGGCTGCAGCAGGTGGTG
>Ga0114966_10002741_pt1 | contig 15647 bp, 11 predicted proteins | sample M_130207_XF_Meta_FD_87029 | JGI IMG/M metagenome (GOLD analysis project Ga0114966, IMG submission 87029) | Freshwater microbial communities from Lake Montjoie, Canada to study carbon cycling - M_130207_XF_MetaG | ecosystem: Environmental > Aquatic > Freshwater > Lake | place: Lake Montjoie... | reverse complement strand
GTTGCTTTATTAAGAGGCGCTGTTTTCGTGGAAGAACCGTTAACCCTAATCGGTGATATAAAAAAGCAACCTTCAATTTTTTTTTTGGTTGATCAAAAATTATTTTTGTATCTGGTAATTATGCTTTTTTGTAAGAAAACAAAGTAGAGAAATAGTGTAAACAAAATCGTTTTCATCATTATTGTTTTCCTTTTATAAACATGGGTTCATAAATAGAAGGCTCTCTGATGTCATTAGCTACTTTTATGCAGTTGCTTGGAGCATACTTTTCGATATTAGCTCTGTAGTAAACACTATCAAAAAAACTAAATTCCGAATGCGGGTGTGTAGTTTGTTGATTTAAAATTGCTTTAAGATCTTTTTCTGGAATACTCCATTCTTTGGATAATTTTTTAATCGAAGGCTCCATATAACTAATGTATAAAAGCTCCATCAAAGTATGATCTTGTCTATTACTAAAATTAATTTCACTATTTAAGGTTTTACGATACACATTGAGAATCATGTTTTGACTTTCAACAAGTTTTTGAAACTCTCTTGGACTAATGCTATTTGCAACAGAATCTGTTTTACCAAATAGCGGCTGTATCACAATTTCGTGGCACCATAAACATTTAGCAGGTTTGCCAGCATTCCCATACTCAACAGGACTTGCATTTACTAAACTCCCATTTGCATTATAAATTGCAAAACGTAGTTGACCATTTTTCATAATATCCATTGTTTCAAAAAACTCCGGAATGAAATTTGAATTTATCTCACCACCACCCTCCTCTGCAACGAATGCAGTCTTCAAAACTGATTTATTTATTTTACAATTAACAACGCGATGATGTTTGGCAACTGATGATTTAATGACAGAAAATACTATAGGATTTTCGAATTCATGGGACGCTAAAAATTTGCTGTAATTTGCTGGCATGTTTGTAATTGCATAATAATGTGGGCTGCTGCCTATTGTTAACGCAATAAAATGACCTACATCGATACTATGATGCTTTATATAATAAGGTGTGTTTTTAATGCTATCTGTTATTGATTTAAGCTCATTTAAAGCATGTTCATCAAACCCAAGTGAGGCGAAATTAATTTTAAAACTACTACTATCTATCCATTCAATATTTTTATCAAAGGAGCCTTTTGGCAACTCTGCTCCTAAATACGAAAGTGCCCATAAAAAACCCGTACGTTGTTTTTGCCAGCTATCATTTTTATAATTTAAATTATATGATAAATTTATAGAGACATTATTCTTTTGGAGAAAAGAAAATGAAATTAATATTAGTAAAAGCGAGAAAAGTATGAGTGGTATTTTTTTCAAATTATTTAATTCGTTTCATTAATTTAAATAGAACAGGCGGAATTATATTCTTCAAAAACCTCAAATAGAAAGATTTATGATTACTAGTTTTAATTGATTTTAATGTATTAATATCATCAACTGATAGAGCTGCTTTTTCGAAAAAGAAATTGGCAATACTAGTATATCCCAACCAATACAAAAAAATTCCTTTTTTAATATTGCAAGATTTCAGGGCTTCGTTATCAATCAAAACATAGATAGCATCGCCGCAGGGAGCATAATGAGCATGAACTTGACCTCTATTTAACAAAGACGTGTTCTCATTACGGTATGTAATAAAATCAATTAACTCATAATGGTTTTCTCTAAGAAACAAATCAATATCCGAAAACAAAGCTTGATCTTTGTAAATTGGTATTGTGGACACCTCTACTTTAATGACATGAATTTTTTTATTTTGTATAAGTTTCTTAGCGCCTTTTAATATAGATAATTCACTTCCCTGTGTATCAAGCTTTAAATAATCAACGTCTTTATCATTAAAATACTCATCTGCTTTTTGAATATTGATGGAAATGGTTTCTTGAGTATCAATATTACTTTTCCATGAACTAAATTCATTATATGACCCAAAATGCTTTTCGTAATTCTCAATATCAGGCTTTAAAAAACTGCTCATAGAGTTATGATTGGTTAAATAGAAGGTTGCTACGCCTGAATTTTCTGCTAAGCCTAATTCATTGAGATGAAAAGTTTTGAAAGGATAGTCTTTATAGAGAATTTTAAGATTATTACATTCAACTGGGTTTGGCTCAAAAGCATGAATAGTAGTAATTCCTGAAAGTTCTTCTATAAACTCTACGCTGCCTTTTGCGCCAACGTCAGCAATAGTTAGCTCAGTAATATCATTTTTATTAAGTAGGTCAATAATATGTTTTTTCATGCCAAACAAGTATAAATAAATATAAGATTATCCGACGAGATATTGTATGGCATTTTCATATTTTTTTTCTCCACAATAAAATAGGACGTTCAATATAATTAAAAAACAATGTTGAAAAACTAATGACAACTGCCAAATACAAACTAGTAAAAGCAAGAGCCTCATTTAAATTTAATGGAACGTAAATACAAAGCATCCCAAATTGTATAAAATACAAATGCGATAAAAGAACTGCATAACTTGTGAGACTGAAATGTGTTAAAATAGATTTTAATCGTTGTGACCATCCATTAAAGTTTCCGTAATAAAAATACGGCAAAGTAAGGCTCATTCCAATAGGAATAACAGTAAAAAACAAGCTTTTATATAGCAACATCGGTAAATAAGGTTTTGAGAAGTAAAAACCGAAAGACAACACGATTCCAATAATTAAAAGCCGAAATTTGTTTTTATTTAAAATATGAGAATAGTTATCTGAAAAAATTCTAATAACAAAACCGTACAATAAAGCGTCTAATCTATAAACCACAATCTTTCTCAATTCCCAATCCAATTCAGGGTCAGATTGGATAATATAATATACTCTGTATAGCGTTACAATAATAATTTCTATAAATAATAAAGTAAGCAAGTTTTTAGTATTTAATGTTTTATTAAATAAGACAGAAAGTAAAACAATTGGAATTGGCAAAAACAGAAACGACCACTCTTCTGTAGGAAGTGGCCAAATTTCAGGGAAAAAGGTGGGATGAGGAACATTCAGATTTTGAGTAAATGTTAAATAGTTAAATAATGAAAACGATGTTTTCTTAAAAAGAAGTAGATCAACATGTTGGTAGATTGTATGAAAAATAATAAAGTTGATCAAAAGAAAAATAAGATAAAATGGAACAGTTCTTATCCATCTGTTTTTGTAAAAATGTAGTAAGCCATGGTGAGATTTACTTTTATTAATAAATTTAATAATTTGATTGCCCACTAAAAAACCACTTAAAGCAAAAAACAACTCCTGCATTAAGTAAGATAATGACCCAAGTATATTAAATGCGGTTGTATATGCGCCGGCATAGTTATTAGTATGCGCAATAAAAATTCCTAAGATACATGTAGCTCTTGCAATATCAAGTCCAATATTACGATTTGATCCGGCAATTTGGGTTTTAAAAAACAGAGCTTTTGGTATGAATACATCATTGCTCATTGCAAAGAAATCATTCTTAATTTGTAAAAACCAATAGCCTGATTCAGATCACTCAAAAACACAACTGAAGTATCCTTATATAAAAATGGTTTCATTTTTTGATCCTTTGTGTTGCAAATCACTTGACCTTTATAAATTATATCTTTTCCCTTTACATACAATTCTTCACTCGCATGCACATTAGCATTTATAGGAAAAGTCTCTTCCAAATCCGTATCACCCATCGTACTAATTAGAGTAATCGAGTCATTTTGTATGACATAGTCGTATAAAATCCCTTTAGAATTTTGTATTGAAAAGTAATGAATAGGATTAACGGAAAAAGAAAGACACTTGTATGTAATAACAATAGTTCCTACTACGCATAAATACTTTAAAGAGATTACAGGTTTAAATAATATTAAAAAGAGGTAAAAAACAAGCACCAATCCTAATAAACGAGAAAATTGCAATAGCATTGGCTGATTTAAAAAAGAACCAACAGGAGCACTAATAGCCAAAGTAAATACTACAAAAAGTATAACAGGGAACTTAGTAAAATTTTTATCACTAATAATGCCTACCAAAAAGGGGATAAGAATCAACATTCCATAAGATGTATTGTAACGACCTATTAATATGGAGCAGAAAATAGTAAAGCCAAAAACTAAAATAGACGATTGCTTTCTAAAACTAATTAAGACTATTAAAAAAAATGTAATTGCCACTCCTTCTATAACAGGAACTAACCAAGGAAGATTTATAACGGGGTGACTGTTTTGACTTTCATCTAAAGAAAACAAATTAAGCAAAAACGTATAAACACTTTGATTTCCATGATAATAGGGGCCTATAATATCGTTATTTAGCAATCGGGGTACAACTTCCTTAACATAATACAGTATGATATCTGTGTCGATAAATATTTGAGTGACTAAAAATAATATTACGGTTAATAAAATTGAATATAAAGCAATCCTATATTCTTTTTTTAAAACAAAATAAAAAATCATAAATACTGGAAACAACTTAAGGCTTATACATAGAGCCAAGTAAAAAGCACTTAACCAATATTTTGAATTTTCAGATGCCAAAAACGACTCCATTAAAAAAGCTGTAATTATCAAATATGATTGGCCCTGATAAATACAGTTGTAAAGTGGGTATAGAAAAATGAAAGGAATTAAATAAGCCTTCCATCCCTCTATGCTGCAATGACTAAGTAGACGTTGTAAAGAAAAACAAAAAAAAATTAACCCAATTAAATTAAAAATTAACTTAGCTTTTAAACAACTTAAGAACGCGAATGGCAAATAAGCAATCAAGCTAAAAGGTGGAATTGGAGTGTAGTTTTCAAAAAAATGACTTTCGTCATAATTGCAAATTTGCTGATTGAAATGAGAAATACTTTGATAATCTAGTAAACTGAATTTACTATCTATAAATAGTTTACTACCATAATAGTAATTTCCGAAATCTCCAACTGGATAGTTTTGAGTGAACATAATTAAACACAATCCAGCTAATAAGAACAATCCAGATATAAGGTAACTATTTCTATATATCAGTTGTTTACTCAATGCTTAAGAAAACTGATTATTATTCACTACAGCAATCACAACACCCTTTAATTCTTTACCAATAAATCCAGAATTTTTATTTGAAGAAACAATGTGTGATTTTCCAAAGACGTACTTTCTTGTTGGATTAAATAAAGTCAAATTGGCTTCTACGCCTTCTTTAATACTTACTGAATCTAATCCCAAAATAGTTCGTGGATTTTTAGTTAAAGTATCAATCATGGCCTCTAATGAAAGCCTAGAACCAAGAGCTGCATTTAATACACCAAAACAACTCTCTAATCCAACCATACCATTATCTGCTAAATCAAATTCTAAATCTTTGCTTTCAATATCTTGTGGGTTATGATCACTCACAATCACATCAATTGTTCCATCAGCAATTCCTTTTTTCAAGGCATCAATATCTTCTTTAGTTCTTAATGGAGGGTTTACTTTATAATTTGTGTCAAAACCTTCTAATTCAGAATCGTCTAACAATAAATTGTAGGCGGCCACACCACAAGTAATATTTAATTTTTTAGCTTTTGCTTTTTTTATCAATTCAACACTTCCTTTAGTACTAATCGTAGGGATATGCATTTTGCCTCCAGTATATTCTAAAATTTGAATATTACGTTGCAACATAATTTCTTCAGCCAATGCGGGAATACCTTTTAAACCCAGTTTTGTAGACATTACACCTTCATTAACTAATCCTTCATGCGAAATAGTTTTATCATCACAATGTGCAATAATAAAACTATTGATATTTTGAGAATATTGCAGTGCTCTTAAAATTAATCCAGCATCTTGAGCTGTTTTTTTATAATCACTAAATGCAACGGCGCCTGATAATTTCATGTCGTACATCTCCGACAAATCTTTTCCTTCCTGATTATGACTTAATGTTCCTATTGGCAAAACATCTACTAAATTTCCTTTAGCACGGTTAACTACATATTCTATTTGCGCTTTGTTATGCAACGGAGGATTAGTGCCGCTCATTAAGCAAACGCTTGTAAAACCTCCTTTAGCAGCGCTTTTTAATCCGTTATCCAAAGTTTCTTTATGCTCATAACCTGGGTCACAAAAATTCACTTGCATATCTAACCAGCCAGCAGACACATGTAATCCATCAGCTTCAATTGTCTTAATTCCTTTTTCGGGAACAATATTTTTTTTAATTTGAGTAATAACTCCTTTTTCAATTAAAATATCTACAACTCTACAATTGTATTGGCTAGTTGAATCTATTACAGTTGCTTGTTTAATTAAAATATTCATATTTAGTTTTCCCGCAGATTTCGCTGATCTACGCAGATTTTAAATGGTTTATAAATTTCACTCTTTTTAATAGTTTCATTATCATGTAACTAATTGTAATTATTTTCGCGCAAATTTGCGAAATCTGTGGGACCCTAATTTTTAAATAATCTGATAATTAAAATTTCTGCAGCTAAAAATACCAATGCTAAAATTAAAAATAATTTCCATAATTTTTTTCCATCGGTAGCTTCTTGTAAAACATTTGCTAATAACTTTTCATTAGGCGTAATAATACTCATGTTTTTCAAACCACTTTCATCAATTTGTTTTTGCAATTCTTCTTGACTCATAAAATTCATGTCCGATTCTTTTCTATCAAAATTAAAAGCTAAGTCTTTTACAATTGAAGTATCCTCTAGCACTGCGTATTGTCCGGCTTCAGTAATTTGATTTTGGGTAAAGAGAGTTGCAGCGTTATTCAATAAACGATGTTCAGGAATTATATCTACTTTTTTATCTTCCTTTATTATATGCAAAGGTTTGTCTGAAAAATTAGAAGCGTTGCTTAAAGAAATAGTTTCATTAATTGAAGTTTTATAATAAATTGGAGATGGCTTTAAACTTAATATAGACATTTTAATGAGCGTTGGCACAAACAACGCATGTTTTAATAAATTAGAACTTGTTTCATCAGAAGGGATAGAAAATAAATAAATTTTTCCGCTTCCTAACGGATTCACAGAAATTAAAAACTGACCGTTTTGCAACAACACTAAATTTTGAGAATTACTGTTTGTTGTTTTTGTAAATTCAAAATGCTCAAACACTTTTGGTAAATCCATACGTTGGTCTATTTTATCAAACACGCCTTCATATAAACCTTGTTCAAAATTAATGGTTTGGGTTTTGGTATTGCTCGTATCTAATTTAACTAATTGTGGTAATTGTAAATTCTTAAAAGAAGTATTATAAGATTCTAAAGCAGCTTTTTTATTAGGAAAAACAACAATACTTCCGCCAGTGCTAATAAATTTTTGGAGCTCAGATGTTAAGCCTGAAGTTATGTTGACTAACTCATTTAAAACAATAATATTAGTATTTGCAAACAAACTATAATCAATTAACGACTCGTTGTTTTCTTTATAAATAAATAAACTATCATCTTGCATCAGTGATCTAAAATTACCAGCAGTCTTTGTGTCTTTACCATTAATAACTAACGCTTTAATAGTTGTTTGTGCATTAAAACTAAAGTAAAAATTATCATCGTAAGTAATAGGATAATCCTCAATTTTTAAAACTCCTTTATTAATACCTTTAATTTTTACTTTAAAAGAAATATCCACATCTTTTTTATTGTCAGCACTCACATCAAAGGATGCTAAAGAAACTTGGGTATCATTAATATATAATTTCAAACTTCCATTTTCAATATCTTTATTGCTTTTATTAATAATAATTGCATGAATTATTTGTTGTGTTTCAAACTGCTGAACAGGTGTTTCAAACCAAACACTATCAATATAAACGTTGTTAACTTCAGAGGATGAAATAGGAATAAAGCTAATGGCAATACTCGTATCAATATCAGATTTAGAAATAACGGATGTGTTTTTTTGAAAGTCGCTTAGTAAAAAAATGCGCTTATTTTTGAAAGAACTATTTTGTAAAAAATCTTGCTGACGTTTAATTACATCATTAATTGACTTTGTTGCAGAAGAAATTTTTACCTCATTTAGCTGCTCAATAAATTCTTCTTTTGAAACAAGGCGCTGATGTTTTCCTTCAAAATCATTTGTCAGTAATTGAAATTTGTCGCTCGCATTAAATGTGTTGGCAATTTCAGTTGCATATTGTTTGGCGTTTTCTAAAAGCGTGCCTTTTTTATTAGTACTTTCCATACTAAAGCTATTATCTATAAAAATACTGATAGCTTTTTCGCCTTGACTTGTTTTTACTTTTCCGGGAATAAATGGTTGAGCAAATGCAAATACCAAACAGGCGATAGCTAAAATACGCATGGCTAAAATCAACCATTCTTTTAACTTTGATTTACTATCGCTTTCTTGTTTTAATTCTTTTAAAAACTGAACGTTTGTGAAATAGACTTTTTTGTATTTTCTGAAATTAAATAGATGAATAATAATAGGAATGGCTATTGCTGCTAATCCGATTAAAAATGTAGGAAACAAAAAATTCATCAAACGTAAAAATAACATTTTTACTCAGAATTATACCTATTTGAATAAGCCAATTTTATTCAAATAGCATATTTATTTGCTTTCTTCTATTTTATTAATAATTTTAATCTAAATATAAAAATCATGAAAAAAAATTATTTGTCCTTTCTATTGTTAATTTTAGGTTTAACAAATAGTTACAGTCAATTAACCACTACAGTTAATCCAAGTACTGCAGATCTTACTAATTATTTTCAAGGCATAGGTCTAACTATTTCTAATTTAACGGTTACTGCTGCACCTGGATCTTACGGTTTTTATTCTGGTATTTCAAATATGGCATTTGGTAATGGTATTATTATGAGTACTGGCCAAATAAATAATAATATCAATAGCCCTTCCTCAGCTTTATTTAGTGCTAACAATCAAGTTGCTGGCGACCCTATTATTGATGCCATTGCAGGTAATTTAAGTTATGATGGCTGTGTGATTGAGTTTGATTGCGTGCCTACGAATTCTAATTTATTGTTTGATTATGCATTTGGATCGGAAGAATATAATGAGTTTATAGAAACTTCTTTTAATGATGCATTTGCCATAGTCATTTCTGGGCCAAATCCGCTAGGTGGTAATTATAATAATACCAATATTGCTTTTGTTCCAGGCACAACAACACCTATTGTTTCTGTCAATTCTATCAACAATGGAACTTCTGGAGCAGGTCCTTGTCAAAATTGTTCATATTACATAGATAATACAAATGGAACATCAATAGCTTATGACGGATTTACCTCAGGACTACAAGGAACTGTTTCAGTAACAATAGGCCAATCGTATCATATTAAAATAGTAATAGCAGATGTTGCAGATAGGATTTATGATTCATGTATTATGTTTTTGGCTAATTCTTTTAAATCTATGCCCAATATTCCAACTAGCATTTTAGAAAGTAATGATGACAATACTTTATCTATTTATCCAAACCCAACTTCAGCTAATATTGTTCATATTAATGTAAAAGATGCTGTTGTGAAAACTCTTGAAGTATACTCATATCAAGGAAAACAAATAGGAAATAGTGTTTTCGATAAAACAACAAACACCTTGCAGTTAAATACTACTGCAAAAGGCATTTACTTTTTGCACGTAACAACTAATAAAGGTAAAATAGTTAAAAAATTGGTAATAGAATAGGACTCTATTTTATAAATCGTGTTTTTAAGCCTACGAATTAAATTGTTCGTAGGCTTTTTTATGAAAAAAATTACACCCCCCAATTTTTTGGTGCATTTTTGTAAAAAAGTTACTTTTTTATTTGCACCCCCCCTTTTTTTGATATAATTTTGCCGAAAAGTTATAAATTTTCAATTTACACCCCTATAATACTAAAAAATTATGAGTACAAGACGCGTTTTAGCCATGCAAGATGTTGTAAAAAGAACTCCAGTTGAGTTTAGTAACAACAATCAACAAGTTTCACAATATTATGGATCTAATGTGTTTGGATTAGATGCCATGCGAGAGTTCCTTTCCGAAGAAGCATTTAATAGCATTCAAAATTCGATGCATAAGGGAACTATTGTTGAGCGTAAAATGGCTGATCAAGTAGCAGCATGTATGAAAGCTTGGGCTCAAAGTAAAGGCGTAACTCACTTTACACATTGGTTTCAACCATTATCTGGTGCTACTGCCGAAAAACATGATGGTTTTTTTGAGCCAATTGAAGGTGGCCGTGCTATTGAGCGTTTTAGTGGAAATGCTCTAGTTCAGCAAGAACCAGACGCTTCTTCTTTTCCTAACGGAGGAATTCGCAATACATTTGAAGCTCGTGGCTACACCGCTTGGGACCCAACCTCACCTGCTTTTATTTGGGGTGAAACGCTTTGTATTCCAACTATTTTCATTTCATATACTGGCGAATCGTTAGATTTCAAAACCCCATTATTAAAATCATTACACGCCATAGATAAAGCGGCGACAGACGTTTGTCAGTACTTTGATAAAAATGTTACCAAGGTTATTGCAACGTTGGGTTGGGAGCAAGAATATTTTTTAATTGATTCTGCTTTATATAATATACGTTATGATTTACAGCAAACTGGTCGCACTTTGTTTGGTCATGCTCCGGCAAAAGGCCAACAGCTTGAAGATCATTACTGGGGGTCCATTCCAGAAAGAGTTTCTGCGTACATGCGCGACTTTGAATACGAGGCCCATTTACTTGGTATTCCCGTTCGTACTCGCCATAACGAAGTTGCACCAGCACAATTTGAATGTGCTCCTGTGTTTGAAGAAACAAACTTAGCAGTTGATCATAATTTATTATTGATGGATGTGATGGAAAAAGTAGCTATCCGTCATAACTTTCGCGTATTAATGCATGAAAAACCTTATGCAGGTGTTAACGGAAGCGGAAAACACAATAATTGGAGTTTGGCAACTAATACCGGAAAAAATTTATTATCACCGGGCAAAACTCCAAAAACAAACTTACAATTCTTGACGTTTTTTGTAAATACTGTGAAGGCAGTTTACGAACACGCCGATTTATTGCGCGCATCCATTGCATCTGCAAACAATGATCACCGTTTAGGCGCTAACGAAGCTCCGCCAGCAATTATGTCCGTGTTTTTAGGAGAGCAGTTATCAAAAGTACTAGATGAATTAGAAAAATCGGTACATAATGGAAAAATGAGTCCGGAAGAAAAAACGGCCTTAAAAATGAATATAGGTCGTATACCAGATATTTTATTAGATAATACAGATAGAAACAGAACTTCTCCTTTTGCTTTTACAGGAAATAAATTTGAATTTAGAGCTGTCGGTTCTTCAGCAAATTGCGGTGGACCAATGACTGTATTGAATTCTATTATGGCTGAGCAATTAGTTACTTTCAAAAAAGATGTAGATGCTTTAATAAATAATAAAGTAGAAAAAGACGAGGCTATTTTTCAAATATTGAAGAAATATATTATTGAAAGTAAAAAAATTCGTTTCGAAGGAAATGGTTATGGGGATGCATGGAAATTAGAAGCCAAAAAACGTGGGTTAAGTAATATTTCAACAACACCAGGGGCTTTAGAAGCAATGATTTCTAAAAAAACGTTAGCAATGTTCGAATCGCAAGGAATTTTAAATCATCGCGAACAAGAAGCGCGCTACGAAATTTCCTTAGAAACCTACACAAAAAAAATACAAATTGAATCACGTATCATTGCAGATATGGTAAGCAATCAAATTATTCCAGCTGCGCTTAACTATCAAAAAAACTTAGTTGATAATGTGCGCGGAATGAAAGAATTTCTATCTCCTGCAGAATTTAAGGTAGTTGCCAAAACTCAACTAGAATTAATTAAAGAAATCTCAGAAAGAGTCACAATTATAAAAACTGAGGCAGATTTAATGACTGAAGAACGAAAAAAAGCAAATAACTTAGAGAATCAAAAGAAGCAAGCGCATGCGTATTGCGAAAAAGTTATACCATATTTTGAGTCGATGCGCTATAATGTAGATAAATTGGAAGGAATTATTGATGATGCTATTTGGCCACTTCCAAAATACAGAGAAATGCTTTATTTAAGATAAATCACAATAAATGCCATTTTAACAAGGTTTTTTTGGCGTTATTTATTTTGTAGATTTAAAAACAATCTATATATTAGCACCTTACTTTAGTTTATTTTCTTATGAAATAGCCATGTTTACCCAAACATAAACGAAGAAAAAGTGGCTAAACCATATGACAATTAAAAAAACGATAAATATCTACATATGAAAAACTTAAAAAAGCTAGCCTTAGCTACTATTACTGTTATTGCATTTGCATTTTCAGTTAGCGCTCAGAAAAATTACTTAAAAGATGCTGATTTAGCGTATGATAATCACCAGTATTTTAATGCTATTGAGCTCTATAAACAAGCCTATGGTAAAGTAAAAAAAGCGGATGCGAAAGCTAAAATATTATTTAGAACAGCTCAATCTTACCAAGAAATAAACGATTTAAAAGGTGCTGAAACATACTACAACAAAGCTATTAAAGCAAAGTACCCAGACCCTATCATGTACCTTTATTTAGGGGATGTATTAAAAGCTCAAACAAAATATGCTGAAGCAATTGTAGAATATAATAATTACAAAAAAGAAATGCCTTCTGATGTTTTAGGTGAAAATGGCGTAAAGTCTTGTGAGTTAGCTCAGCAATGGAGAGATGCCAAAAACACTCCTGAGAAACGTATTTTAGTTCAGCCTATGACTTTAATTAATTCAAAAGAATCTGATTTTAGTCCCGCTTATGCTGATAAAAAATTTAACACCTTGATTTTTACCTCAACTCGTTCAGGAGGTACAGGAGGTATGGATGTTACCAATGGTCAAAATCACTCCGATTTATATGAGGCAAAATTGGATAAAAATGGAAAATGGAGCACGCCGAAATCATTAACTAGTAATATTATTTCCAAAATGAATGAAGCTTCTGTTTCAGTTTCAAAAAAAGGAGATGTGATGTTCATGACTCGTTGCCCTGAAGGAAAAAATAAACAATTAAAATGTCAATTATATTTTTGTAAAAAACAAGGTCCGTCTTGGGCTGAACCAGTATTATTGCCATTTTGTATAGATTCAGTTGCATTTGCACATCCGGCAATTTCTGCCAATGGAAAAGTGTTATATTTTACCTCAAAGTTACCTGGTGGTTATGGCGGAAAAGATATTTGGATGAGCACCTATGATGATAAAGAAAAAGCGTTTGGTCAACCGGTAAACATTGGTCCTAGCATAAATACAGCAGGTGATGAAATGTATCCCTATATGGCTGATGATGATAAAACCTTGTATTTTTCTTCAAATTATCATATCGGAATGGGTGGCTTAGATATCTTCAAAGCAGAAAAAGATGCTAATGGGAAATTCACTAAAGCACCAGAAAATTTAAAATCACCTATGAACTCTGCAGGAGATGATTTTGGTATCATTTTCGAAGGCAAAAAAATAAAAGGTTACTTTACTTCTAATCGTGATGGCGGTAAGGGAAGTGACGATATTTACTCATTTGTTTTACCTCCATTGTTATTTAATTTAACGGGTACAGTTGTGAGTGATGAAAATAGTGAACCTATAACTAGTGCTTACATTCGCTTAAAAGGTTCAAATGGAGATATGTTTGAATTTAAAACTTTAGCTGATGGTAAGTATAATTTTAAGTTAAAAGAAAATACATCTTACGAGGTTACTGTTGCAGCTGACAAAAATACAGTTTCTAAAACATTTAAACTTGGATTTTTAGCTAATAAGGATTTAGGAAAATTAACTACTGTAGCTGAAAATGAATCAAAAGATTTTGTTAAAGATTTTGTATTAACGCCTGTTAAAGCTGAAATTCGTTTCCCAGCAGTATTATATGCCTTAGGAAAGGCTGATTTACTTGTAGATTCGAGTGGTACTGCGGCGGATAATGATACGCGCAAGCCATTAAACTCAAAAGATTCATTAAACTTTTTATATCAAACTTTAATTGATAATCCAACTATTGTTATTGAATTACAATCTCACACAGATACTCGTGATAGCGATGAAAGAAACCAAAAGTTATCAGAGGCTCGCGCTCAATCTTGTGTTGATTATTTAGTAAACGAGAAAAAAGTACCCATTGCTCGATTAATGTTTAAAGGTTGGGGAGAAAAGAAAGTATTAATTAAAGATGATGTTATTGCAAAAGCAAAAACAAAAGAAGAGAAAGAAGCCTTACATCAAAAAAATCGTCGTACCGTATTTCGCATTGTTAATTGGGATTATGTAGATCCAAATGCTCCAAAAAGCGAAAAACCAGTATACAAACCTCAGGTAAAAGGAGAAGAAAATTCTGAAGAACTTGAAGACACTGAATCAAACTAAACTGCAGAGATAAATTCATAAAAAACCCTTTTAGCATTCTAAAAGGGTTTTTTATGAAATCAATTTTTTTACAACTTATAATTCCTAAATAGTTTAATTTTGTATTTTATTTAAAACTAAAGATTGTGCGTGATATTATTTGGACAGTAATTATTATTTGGATTGTATGGAAAATATATGATACTATGCTAAACATCTCTAAAGGCAAAGTTAAAAATGGCAATCGTAATGAAAAACAATATACTGATCAAAAAACCGGCAAAGTAATAATACAACATAATAGTAATAAAAAATCTCAATTCAGTTCAAACCATGTTGAATATGTAGATTATGAAGAGGTAAAATAATGAAAAGCAACTTTTTATATTTAGCATTCTTAATATTAATTAGTCATTCGATTTTTTCGCAAGACAATAGGCCAGTGGCACCTACATCAGCAAACACTTTATCCCCAAAAGAGTTTGATAATTTTACGGATAGGTTATATTTTGGAGGTAATGTTGGCGAATGGTTTGGATCAACAACTTATATAAATGCATCGCCATTAGTTGGTTGCAAAATAAATAAAGAATTGTCGATAGGTGGCGGAATAATTTACAATTATTTTAGTCAAACAAATAGTTACGGAAAAAAATTTACCTCCACAGTTTATGGGGGAAATTTATTTGCTCGTTATTTAATTTTTGAAAATGCATTTGCTCAAGTTGGTTGGGATCGACTAAGCGTGCCTGACTTTTTTTCTTCAGTTAAAAACAGTAGGGTTTGGGTTGATAATATTTTATTGGGCGGTGGTTACAGACAAGCTTTTTCTGAACGTGGTAGTTTTGTAGCAGCAATTTTTTATAACATTAATCAATCGCCATTATCACCTTATCCAAATCCGATAATTCAAGTAGGTTTTAATGTTGGTCTATAATCTTTACTACCGTGCAATAGTATCAAAAATTATTGTCACATTTGTGAATGTTAAATTGCCCAGGTGTTGGAATGGTATACAAGTGCGCTTGAGGTGCGTATGCTGCAAGGTGTGGGAGTTCGAGTCTCCTCCTGGGTACAAAAAAGGGTGATGCTATTTGTAAGAGATAGAAACCCCTTTTTTTAAGTTCCTAATTTGCTGTTCAAATAATTCTAGACTCTATATTGATAAATTGTAAGGTTTAACGTATAAATAATGACCGTTTATAGATTAACTTCAAATTAATTAGTCCTTCCTTAAAAAGCCCACTTTTTTCTATGACTTAAAATTAATCCAAAGCAGTAGCATAAAACCAAGTTTATATGGCAGTTTAAAGAAGATGCTAGTTTCCGTAGCATCTTCTTT
>Ga0114966_10002740_pt1 | contig 15651 bp, 16 predicted proteins | sample M_130207_XF_Meta_FD_87029 | JGI IMG/M metagenome (GOLD analysis project Ga0114966, IMG submission 87029) | Freshwater microbial communities from Lake Montjoie, Canada to study carbon cycling - M_130207_XF_MetaG | ecosystem: Environmental > Aquatic > Freshwater > Lake | place: Lake Montjoie... | reverse complement strand
ATGGCCACTGTCTTTTTAAAGCCCAATCAATTCCTCTTTCGGGGACAACCGTGGGTGACCACCCTCTTCTCCGTGGTGATTTTATGCGCATTAACTTCCATTATTCTCTTCATCATGTTCTTTGCGTCGTTAGAGACGGCCCACGTCCTCACAGGCACCCCACCCAAGAAACAGACCGTCTACGCGCTCGCCTCTATCCACAAGACCTACCTCGTCCTCGGTCTTGTCTTGGGTGTGGTTGAGATGGTCCTCCTGTCCATCGTCCTGGTGGATTATTTCAGGATATTTGGGACCCACGGTGTCTATAAAACCGTTCCCTTCCTTACCATCACGACGATGATGGGAGTCGCCCTGGTGGTGGTCGTGGTCGATTTCGTGTTCCTATTTCATGCGTACAACCAGTGTCCCAAGGGCTCTTTCCTGAATCTTGTTTCCCAGACGTGCGAGGAAGGGTGTAACACCGACAGTGATTGTCCCCGCGGAAACCAATGTATCAACGGCGTATGCTGCGATACCACCACCCATCACCCTTGTAATGATGGTACCTGCTGTTCCCAACCGTGTCAAACCCTGGGGAACGGCAAAACGTTTTGTTGTGACAACGTCTGTACCGCCAAGGACGGTACCAAGGAGTGCTGTGGTCTGGGCACCGTGTGCGCCGACGGCGTGGGATGCGTCTCCACGTGCGGTTCCAAAACGTGCGACAGTAACCAGTACTGCTACGAGATACCCCACGTGTCACCCGCGGACGCGAGTCATTTCAACCTGTCGGAAACGTTCAACTACGACGCGAGCGGAAATACGGTCTACAACTGCCTACCGCTACCCTCCGAGTGTAGTGCTGAACAAACATTGCAAGCGGTCCCGGCTGGAATCGATAACTTTTACGCGTGCTTCAATGCCAACGGTTTAGAGGAGAGTTTATATCCACAAATGCTGATGGCCGAGGGTGCTTCGTCCTTCCAAGGAGTGGGGAACCAAATCATGGGGAGCGAAAACAATAGAGGGTACAGCGGATTTTTTTGTGGCGGGGCGCCGCAGGAAAGGGGGGTCCAGACGTCGTTCAAGAATTGTGGTGACACCGGTCGTTGCATGACAGAGGCCACGACGGATACCATCGGGATGGGTGCGGTCGTAGACGCGTCCGGTACCCTATACTGTAACCAGCTCATCAACTGTAACAATGTGGTGGGTTCCAATGCCTCTTCCGCAACGACCGCGCTGTCCACCTATTCGCAGACAGGTATCGTGTCGGACGGCTCCCTCCGAACGGCGCACACGATTATTAACAATGTTCGGCCGAGCTGGACACCACCCCCCTCCACCACATCATTATCAGGGGCGTCTTCCGATTCCATCAATGTGTACCAAGCGTCATGCGGTGCGTTTCCAGATATCACCGACACGTGGGGACCATGCAACGGAACGATGATGGCTGGGAATACGAATTACCAGTGCCAAACGAACGGGACCACCGGAGGCATACGTGCGTACGTCGCCCCGCAGTACCAGATAGTCCTAACAACGGAAAACGACTGGAACACGGCGACCATCCAGCAAGCGCCAGGGGGTTGCCAGCCCGGACAAATAAATTGTTTTGGAGCGAGCGAGTACGACAGCCTGACGGGCTCACCGTTCAATCCCGCAAAAGGTGCGGTGTATATCAACGCGGGAGATGCATGGGGTGTCGATGTCTTCTTCCAGAACCAGTTTGTACCCACCATGACAAGCAACAACACGTCGCCCATTTACCTGATCGCGCAACCGGAATCCACGACACCACCGACACCCACCGACCCACTCCTTTTTCTCAAAAAGAATAATCCGGATGACCGTTCGACCCTGTTGGACGGTGACCAGGTGTATATCCTGTTGCAAGACACTCCAGTAAACGACCAGTTCATGGTCTTTGGAGAGCAAGGAAATTCTTACCCGACGTTTGACAGTAGTCATGGGGCCTGTACGACAACAAAAGACGGTACATGCTGTAGCGTGGGAGGATTTTCTACCAGTTCCGCCAACAACTGGTATACTATCCGGTTTGTCACGTCCAATACGAATGACTGGGCGAATGCCTACTACGGAAGGGACCAACCGCAACCCTTATCCATCACCACCCCCTTCTATTTGGAGCTCGGATATGGAGGAAATAACAAGTACCTCACCTTTGATACAACCTATGGATTTTTCATCACGGATACTCACGATCCCACCACCACCAGCATCATCTTCCAAGGAGACCCGTTATTCCGTGTTATTCCATGCGCAAAGGATACGTCTTGAAGTTTGTTTTGAATTTTTTTTTTCAGAGAAGAATAAAAAAAAAATCCATCATGCGTCATTGGAAGATGATAACGGTTCTTTCCGTTATCTTTTTTCTGCTTATTGTCTCGCTGTCGCTCCTCCTCTACTTTCTAATGAAACGACGCCCTTCTTCGAAAACACCCACCTCCTGTCCAACCTCGAGTCCCACTGCAAGTCCTACGTCGAGTCCTACGTCCAGTCCCACGTCGAGTCCTACGTCGAGTCCTACGTCGAGTCCCACTTCCAGTCCCACGGCAAAGCCCACGTCGAGTCCCACAGCGAGTCCTACGTCAAGTCCTACGTCGAGTCCCACGTCGAGTCCTACGTCGAGTCCCACAGCGAGTCCTACGTCAAGTCCTACGTCGAGTCCCACGGCAAGTCCCACAGCAAGACCCACGGCAACACCCACGGCAACGCCCACTTCCAGTCCCACGTCAAGTCCTACTCCAACACCCACCTCGACACCTGGACCCTCTCCCGATTTTTATGAAGGGGATGGAAAGGCCTCCACCACGTATTTCACCTCGGGGGAGTCCAAGGGTGCGGGAGCATGCGGTGGGTGTGTGTACCCAGGTATCAAGAACATGCCCCCCGACTATAATTTCCAGGCCAGCAATTTTGATAACCTGTACGACCAGATGAAGAATATCGTGACGGACGGTGCGCACTGGACGATGGCCGCCGCGTCCGAGGCGATGATGGCACCCTATTGTCCGGGAAGCGTGGGAATGGGATGTACGGGACGGAGCGACCCACAAGGAAGCACAGCGTCGGCGCCGTGTGGAACGTGCTGGCGATTAAGGAGGAACGGAAATAATAAAATTCTCAACGTCGTGGTGGCCGACGCCTGTCCTTGCGGGAACAGTTCGGTGTGTCCCACCACTGCGGGAGGGGCGGACAATTCTAAATGGTGTGTTGCGGAGCCTGGGGTACCAAATTCGGTAGGGATGTACAATCACTTTGATGTGTGGAACGCGACGGACCCTGTCCTGGAGTGGCCGTCCACCGGTCAAGACGGGGACCCCGTTTCGTTTGAAAACATCCCGTGTCCGGACAACATCTCCAATCTCATGGCGGCATCGTGCTGTGGGACGTACTACGACGGGAGCCAGGGAGGGTCTCCCCAGGGATGTCCCAACATCTGCGGTCCGCAGTATACGTGCCCTTCGTCCTAGCATAATGACTATTTTGTAGCATATCCATTTCTTTTCGCTGACCACAAAAATCAAAAAACAGTTTCACAAATTTATTAAATTCATTATTCAACAAAAAGTAAATAGAAATGAGCATTTTTGTCCAGATTGCGTCGTATCGTGACCCCCAGCTCCTTCCCACCGTGGAAGACTGTTTGGCGAAAGCCCGGTACCCCGAGAATCTTCACTTTGGAATCGCCTGGCAGCATGGCCCCGAGGAAACATTGCCGGAAGAATGGTTTTCCAACAAGAAACATTTTTCCATCGTCGACATACCCTACCAGGAATCCGAGGGCGCGTGCTGGGCCCGCCACAAGCTCCAGCAAAAGTACAACGGCGAGGAGTACACCTTGCAACTGGACAGCCACCACCGGTTTGTCGAGGATTGGGACGTCCTTCTTATCGGATGGCTGACCAAGCTCCAGAAAAAAGGTGTTGCCAAACCCTTGATCACGTCGTACCTCCCTTCCTACGACCCCGACAACGACCCGGAATCTCGTGTGGATTTTCCCTACGAGCTCCGGTTCTTGGAGTTTAGCGAGAAGGGAGTGTTGCTCCTGAAACCGCACAAGGTGAGAAAATGGGAAGACCGCAAGTACCCGGTCCCCGCACGTTTTTATTCGGCGCATTTTTGTTTCACCCTCGGTCTCTTTTGCAAAGAGGTGCAACACGACCCCTTCCTCTATTTTCACGGAGAGGAAATCTCCATTGCGGTGCGCGCTTATACCCACGGGTACGACCTGTTTCACCCGCATCGCGTCGTGGCGTGGCACGAGTACACGAGAAAGAACAGGATAAAACATTGGGAGGAAAACCCGGCATGGCAGGCACGGGATTTCGAATCAAAGAATCGATACCAGACCTTGCTTGGTGTGGACGGCATTCCGCGTGTCGACCTGGGAAAGTACGGTCTCGGTAAAGCACGCACGCTGTGGGATTACGAGGCGTACGCCGGGGTTTCATTTGCCCATCGGGAGGTGGACGAGAAATGGCGTCCGTGGGTACACTAAAAAAAAATGACATCTTTTCATCTTGTGTTTCAAACATAGTCCGAATTTCCAACAGTGTCCAAACCGTGATTGAATTGTAAACCTCTTTTTTTTTTTAAAATTTTTTGCAGGAAAAAAAAAATGTCCAGGTTGTCCTTGCTCCCCGACGAACTGTTTCAAAATATTTTTTCGTACCTCAAGACTTGTTTGTTGGTGCCCGTGGAATACCATGTGAGTACGGACCGAGACGTTTTTCAAAAGGAATATTTTCCGGAACGCAAGCTTCGGGTGCACAAATGGTTTTCTTCCGAGGGTCACCTGGTACGTATGGAGAAATACTTTATGAATACCCCTACAAAGTATGTGAGCTATACAATGCGCAAGGAAATGTGGATATGGCGTGACGGAAAATTTTTATGCGGCTACTCCCGTGAAAGCCCGCTGGAGGCCATGCATCGTCATTACCGTCTCCCTCTGTCTCTGGAAAAACAGTACCGACATTTTTGATAATTTTTTTTGTTGCTTCATTGACGAAAGAGGCATCCCGACCGAAGGATACGGACAAGTCGTTTCCATTCCGGCGTGGAGAGCATGAGGTTGATGCGACTGTACGTGGGAGGAAAAAGAAAAATAGTACCCTTTTGTACCAGGATATGACAAGCCAGGAATTTTTCCGAATCGATATTCACAAACAGGTAGGGTGCGATGGAATTGACATTGAGAATGAGGTGGGCCGGGATGTATTTTCGGATTTGTTCTTGTCGTTTCTGGAGGATACAGTAGACGTTTTTAAAATAGGTGTTGTCCAGAGAAGGGTCGTCCTTGATGAGAAGAAAGTAGGAATAGGCAGGCGACCCGAAATAAAAGGTACTGATGTAATTCTGCGCGAGCGAAAGAAGAGGTACCGTGTTGGTGAAAAGGTAGCCCGCACGGAATCCACCAAAGCCAAACTTGGAGAACGAGGTCACCATACCCACCGCGGGGTCGGTCGGCTGGGGGTCATTCAGGTACTGCCACAACCACGGATTGACAGAGGCTTTTTTTCCCGTGAATAAAGACACGTCGTAAACGGTGTCGACAAGGAGAAAGGGGGAGGTCACGACAGGATTCTCCACAATCTCGCCGGTAGGATTGTTGGGAGAAATAATGACCACGACGTCGATGTCGGTCGGTCGGACGTACACGCCATCGCTATTTTTGTCCCATGAGACCCACTCGGTCCCGCGAACATAATCATTACATAAGAGCTGGTAAAATCCATAGGTGGGTGGGGGTAGGTAGCTGGTGACCCGGACGACGGGTTTCGACAGGATTTTCACCGCGGTGTACAGAAAGGACGCCGCGCACAAGCTACTTCCTCCTATGCTTACGGCGATATTGTACTGGACATGGGGAAGAAGGTCATGAGGATGTATTTTTTTTTCCCAGGATTTTGCAAAGGAAACAAACGCATCACAGGAAACGCAGGGTGCGCTGTTGTTATCCACGGTATCCACGATAGCATACGGAAGGGTTTCCAAATTTTGTGGAGGAGGAACCGTGGAAGAAAGGACAGACCCCAAGAGTTCGGCCTGGAGGAAAGGTTGTCCCAGCTGGGCATTGATGTTAACCTCTGCAACAGGCATCTTTACTTTTTAATGCTTCCATTTTTTTTTTTTTGAAAACATTGACGACTCTTTAAAATATTTCTATTTAAGGACAACCTGTCTATTCAATAAAAATGAATGATCCATTTAAAGATTTACATGAAATGATGGGTGGGGAGGAGCCTAGAGAAGCAGAGGAAAAATCGTCTCGTGGGTGTCGCCATGAGAATACAGTGATGGAAGGGGTGACCTCGGTCTGTACCGATTGTGGGATGATGATGAACAAGGAGTTGAGCTTTGAGAAGGAGTGGCGGTATTACGGGATGATGGATACAAAACATTCCTCGGACCCCAACCGGTGTAATATGCGGAGATCGGAAGACAAGACCATTTACAAGGATGTAGAAAAGCTAGGGTTCTCCGACAAGATTGTGTCGGCAGCGAATGTGATTTACGAGCAGGTGACCCAACAGCGTATCTTTCGTGGCAACACGCGTAAAGGGATTATTTTTGCGTGTATTTTTCACGCGTACAAGTCCAATGAGAATCCACAGAGCTGTGAACGGCTTATCGAAATTTTTGAAATGGACCGAAAGGTGGCCCTGAAAGGCCTAAAATTTGTGAATCTGAACGCGCCCAAGGACAGCTCCTTTCGGAATTTCCAGATTAGCACGGAGCATCTTATTCGGGAGATTATGCAAAAGTTTCACGCCACGAATCATCATATCGAAGAGGCGCTGAATATCTACCAATACATCCAGGACAAGTCGTCGTTGTTGAACCGGTCACGTCCCCAGTCGGTCGCGTGCGGTGTCGTGAGGTTTTACATTGCAAGGAAAAACCCCGATATTTCCATGGAATTTTTTAGGACCAAGATCCAGTTGAGTGAATTGACCATCTCGCGCATCGTCAAGGAAATCGGACGCATCCTTGAGAACAATCCACACACGTTCCAAACGCTGTCTTGTACAAAAAAAGCCGAGGCGATTCGTTTTTTTCCAATAAATAATGCATAACCCATTCACGACAAATATTTATTTTCTTGTCTAGTGAGTAGAGAGCATAAATAAATGCAAGACTACTTGCAAGATTCGATTTCGAGGCACGTGGCCGAAATCCTGGGAGACCGAAATATATTTCAACATACCGTACAATTTCCCGATGAGAATACCTACAGTGTTCGCATCCACCGAGACAAGATTGTCCGGATTTCTCGAAAGTGTTTTTCGAATCATGGTATCCGAAACAAATCCAAGCAGTGGTACCACCATCTTGCCCAAAAACTAGAGAGGGGACTTGTCGATTGTCGAGAAGAGTGGGTGGTGTGTCTAGAAGAAAGCTGTCGATTGGACGGCGTGGACATGACGGGAATCAAGGTGCATCACGTGTATGACCATGTCATGAACGGTTTCAGCTGTTTTGCGACCCCGTCCGAGATGGAAGAGTTTCAGCAGGCTCACGGACACAACATCAAGGAGGTCCATCGTATGAACACGGTCAAGGCCACGGTCAAGGCCGATAATAAAAAACAAACGTTGGGTCCCTTTCTCCAAAGGATTGGAAAGCTCAACGGTTCCAATAAGCCCATCTCCCCGAATGTCCACATCTTTGTGGTGGATACCGGGATTCTTGCCAGTCATCCCGACCTCAACGTCAACAAGACGCTGGGAAGAAATTTCACCTCCAAAGACCCAAAAGCGTGGAACGACGACAATGGTCATGGCACGCACGTCGCCGGGATCATCGGTGCGGTCAACAACAACATTGGAATGATGGGTGGGTCGCCCTCCGCCAACCTCATTCCTATCAAGGTGCTCAATAAACAAGGAAGCGGGTCGTATTCGGATATTATCGCGGCCATCAATTATATCGCGGACTGGAAAACAAAAAACCCGACTCTTCCCACCGTCGTCAATATGTCCATAGGAGGCCCTCCTTTCAAGCCCCTCGACGATGCCATCAACACCCTTATCAATAAGGGTGTTTCCGTGGTGGTCGCTGCAGGCAACGAATCCATGGATGCCCGCTATTCGACCCCTGCAAGAGTCACAGGGGCCATTACCGTGGGTGCCTACGACGTGTCTACCAACGCCATGGCGTCGTTCTCTAACTACGGTAGCGTCATTGATATTTGGGCGCCCGGGACGTACATCGACAGTACCTCGTTAAACAATAGCTATCGAGTATTAAGCGGAACGAGTATGGCGACGCCCGTGGTGACGAGCGTGATGGTCAACATCCTCTCGCAACCGGAATACGCCTCGTATACCCCCCAGCAAATCAAAGACGTCATGATAAACTTTGCCAAAAATCCACAAAACTATGACAAGACGCCCGCTAGTAATCCTCCTATTAAACTGACAAGGAGTGCCGTAGTTTCCGGTACGACCAATACATGGAGTGTGTACATTGGCAATCTGTAGAAGAAGAATAAGAAATGAAAAAATTGAACATGAATTGGATGGGACTGTCCAGACAGTAGCAACAACAATGAATCCTCTAGAAAACGAAAAGACACGCCCCAAAAAACGGCCTACCGTCATGACGATGAATCGAAGTAACAAGGCAACATTGTCGAAACCTCGCACACCCATCCTCGAAAGCGGTACGCCTCTCATGACCGTCGAGGATTACCTCCAATACCTTGTTTCACGTTGTTGAGAAACGATGAAATTTTTGTCTCTCCCACTTATTTTTTCAGGTTGAAAAAATAAATAATGTTCTCGTGTTTATCGACAGAAAATCAATCGGAAATCACCACCTTTTGCACCTCGAGATGTTTTCGGACCTCGACGTGCTCCATCTCCGTTTCCGTATCGTGCTGGTAAATATCCACATGCGTCAGGAAAATCTTTCGACAGCAGTACCGGGTGATACGGTAGGCTTCGAAAAATTCGACAAAAGGCATCTGTTCTTCTGGTAGATGCGCGTGCTTTTTTTTGAACAAGGCGAGCTCGATTTCAAATTGGCCAATGACCTTGTTGCATGTAAAACAGCGTACGGGGAGCATCTTGTTTTTGTTGTTTTATTTTCACACAGTGTGTTTATTTTCAAAACATCATTTTTTCTTTGGCTGTGGTACAGGAAGACAATTCAGAGGATTGCTCGGGTCTTGGTTCACCGCATAGATCTGGTTGGTACGAGGCATCGAGCCACCGACCCACGGAACGGGCAGTCTGGGACACGGGGGTTCCTTCTTTTGCTGCACGGTGGGAGGGGTGAGGAAACAAACGTTCATGGAATCCATGGATTGAATGGAGGAATAGGACGACATTTTATGGTAGAAAAAAAAAATGTTTTTTTTTTCATCATTCTTGTTTAATCGTTTTGCTAGACTTCTCCAGTCTATTTTGAACCGTTCAATGATAGTAATAACGGTATCATCACACATCTTTTGCCATCGAGGATGATAAATTCATTTTTTGCGTCTGATACGTCTTTAAAAAATCGTCGCTGTGAAAGGGGACGTTGGGTTGTGGAAGCAGGTTCTGGTTGATCCAGTTCTTGAGACCAAAATTACAGTTCTCAATCTTGAGCCGGAGCATATCGTCCTCGGAAAACCATTTGGCCATCTCGATTTCATTCTTATCCTGAATAGCGATTTCAGTAGGAAGGTCCATGGTACGCATCGTCACCAAAAAATACACATTGTTGCGAAAACGAATCTTTTTCTTGAGCGGGTCGGTAATGACAATCCCCGTCTCTTCCCGGAATTCACGGAGCGCCGTCTCCTCCTCGGTCTCTCCTTTTTCCATGTGTCCTTTGGGAAACCCCCATTTATGAGATTTCACACCGTGAACGAGCAAGTATTTTTTGGCGTCCGTGTCATAACAAATAATTCCACACTTTTTCATCGTCGTCGTGTTTCTATTCATTTCAATCCTTTAGATTATTATTCATTTTTTTTTTCGAATTTTTTCTGACTCTTTTCCTAGAGATTGTCGGTATAAGAATAGAGTACGCCTAAACAAATCAAAGGATGCAACTCATTATTGATTCACGAGAAACGAGGCTCTTACAGGATCTCACGGCGACCCATACAACGTGTGAAAAAGAGTATTTGGCACTCGGAGATATTATTTTTAAAGACAAGGACACCAGGCAAGAAATCATTATCGAGAGAAAAACATGGGGGGATTTGTGGTCGTCCATCCAGGACGGCCGGTACCGTGAACAGCGTAGCCGTTTGCTGGAATGCCGTGATGCCTCTTCGTCTTGCCATATTGTCTTTCTCATCGAGGGGTCGAGTCGGTCTTTGAATAGTGTCGAGGCATCGGAAACGTGTCGTCGGGCCCTTGTCAGGCTTCAGGTGGCGTACCGTATCCCCGTCGTCATGACCGGGTCGGTAGAAGAGACGGTGGAGTGGGTCCGATGGTTCCATGAGAAGGAAAAACTTGGTATATTCCTAAAAACCTGTGACGCCCACGAAGAACGCGTCGAGAGCATCCAGTCACGGCTGAATCAAAAAAAGGCGTCCATCCAGAACCCCAAGACCATGCTCGTCACCTTTCTCCGGTCCATCTCGGGTGTCTCGTACGCGGTCGCTGCAACAATTGCCGAACCGTTCGATTCGTTAAAACATATGGTGGAACGCCGTGAAGAACTCCCGACGATGCTTCCTCATCTCGAATACACGACACCGTCCAAAAAACAGAGAAAAGTGGGTCCCAAGCTCGCACAAAAAATTATTTCACTTCTTGGTTGATATTGATACAGGATAGAAACAAGCACGTATGAAAAAATAATATATTGCGGATAGATAGCAAGATAGAAAAATGTGTCTCGATAATGATGCGTGTTGCTACTGCCCTTGTGCCAAATATCGATTTGCCGGGTCTGTACCTGCCTGTGAAATCGCCGCCGTGTACCCCTTTCTTGGGGCTGCCGGTGTCGCCGGTGCCTACTTCCCTTACGCCCCGTACGCTTACCCCTACCTGACCCCCCTCCTCATTACGCTCGCCGTGGACCGTTCCTGTTTCAGGAGAAACATTCGTGACATCAACGAGGTCGGCTACCCCTGGTGCTAGATTTTTTTATTATAATTTATTATAATACATGGATTCGAGCACGTGTCGCTTCGGTTCCTGCTTGATGGACAGCGTGTTGTCCTGTACCGAGAACGGCGTGTCCACCACAATGATTTCTTTCGGGATTTCGTGATTCTGAAATCCACGAGACCCAAGATGCTCCCGTATGTTTTGAACCATCCTATCGATGTTGCAAGAATTGTGGGAGGAAGCGGATGCAGACAGGTAAAGCACCGCCTTGATAGTCGGTTTGCCATTGCCAATAATGGCCACCTGCTCTATACCCGTCATCCCCAGCAATGTTTTTTCGATATGGGAAGGGTCCAAGAATTTTCCCGTGGAAGATTTCCATAATCCGGTTTGGCGGTGCCGGAACACGAGGCGTTGTGGTGAGGACTTGTCACTGCAATGGACGCCCATCACGTCTCCGGTTCGGAACCATCCATCGTCTAAAAATTTATCCGGCGGTCGCCACACCGAATTGTCAGAGCCGAGATAGCCCTGGCAGACGCTGGAACTCTTGAGTTCGAGCTCCCCCGTGCTTTTATGGACCCTCACGAAAACACCGTCAAGTGGTGACCCACAGCTGGTGCCAAGGTGTGGGTCCATTGCGTCCTCCGGGGAAGAAAGGGACACCATGGGTCCCGTTTCCGTGAGGCCGTAGCCCTGGAACACGGGAATATTCCACCGGTCCCGATAAAAGGAGAGTGTCGTGGCGTTGATGGGTGCGCCACCGACCGATATGTAGTTTAGTTTCGAGCCCAGCATGGCGCGTTTTTTCACCACGTCAGGAATGAACCAGTACCTTTTGGCGACCTGTTCCACTTTCTCCAAGAAGCGGGGCACCGTGAAAAGAAGGGTAGGTTTGCTTCGACGCATTTCTTGGAGGAGATACCGCGGGTCCTTTTTATCCGGGAGGACAAGGGACGCGCCTCTCGACATGAGGAACAACAATTCGCACACGAGTCCGTACGAATGAAACCACGGAAGAAAGGCATAGCTATGGTCCTCGTAGGATACCACGTTCTCTGGGATTCTCTTCCCGACCATGCCAACGTTGCTCATGAGATTGGTATGCGACAGGAGGACGCCTTTGGGTTCGCTCGTGGTGCCCGAGGTGAAGAGGATGGTGGATAACCCGTCTTGTGGGTTTGTCCATCCCCTTGGTAATGACAGCGGTAATGCCTGTGGCGGTTCCAAATGAAGGATATTTTTATTCTTATCGTGTGGCTGTACGAGATTCCTGATGGCCTCCACGGTCGTCACGGGCAAATCCGGAGAGACAGGGACAAACGTGGCGTCGTGGGCGCTCACGGCCAACATGTCTTGGACAAATCCCACCGAGTTGTAGCCCGTATACAAATAACGATGATTCGGAAGAAGTCCTTGTTGGTGGAGTTGTTGGCGTCGTTCCAAGACGTTTTGTTCCATGTCGGCGTACGTCCACGTTTTTCCCGACTCTACAAGAAAGGGACGGGAGGGAAACCGTCGCACCGTGGTTTGGAATAACCCAAATACTGTTTTCATTGGTATTTTTTTTTTACGTTTGATGTCTCGCTTATATTACTTTCTTTACACAATGAGGGATGGATAAAATAGTTTTTTTTTCATGGGAATAAAAAACACAATGAAAGTGGTGGAAGACCGTTGGGTAAAACCCTTTGGGACCGGTATTTCCTGTATCGATACCGTCGATGGCGAATGTCCTCGGGGACTCTCGCTGGAGGAGTGCATGAAAAAATGCGAGGCGTCTCCTTACTGCAATGCGGGATACCTTGTGTCCTTTCGAGACATCCCACTACCAAGCTACTGCGCTCCACTCAACACGATTTTTTATCAAAACGCTAATTTTCTGGACAATGTCATTTCTCCGGTGAACAGAACACGGCTCTCGGCCGATAATGGTATCGATGTGCGTGTGTTTTACAATCCCGAACGTTTTCCCGACAATGTCAACATTATGGACACCCCGTACCTCTTTTTTTCCAACACGTGCTTTCTTGTGCAGGACCGAGGCGCGCAGGGAAAATATTATCTTCACTCGGATTTCGTCTTTTACCCGTTACCCGCCACCGCCATGTCCGTCGTTCTTGGTCAATCCGGAACCCTTTTGGCGGATTTCGACCTGCGTATCACGACTGCCTCGGAACTTTATTTTATCAAAAACAACGAATTCTCGGTGCTTTTTTACGACAGAGAGGCCCACCTGTTTTCATGGATGCCCTACTCGGGCACCCCGTATAGCTACGCATTCCGGGACCATCCTTCCGGATTCGTCAACGAGAAGGAGGGCTTCCAGCTCTACAACGTGAAGCACGAGCAATACCTTTCCGTCGACCCTTCCACCAACAAGATGGTATGGTCCGCGGACAAACCAGCCTACCCTTTTTCCTTTGAACTGGACACGACGAGTCGCGTCAACCAATTCTCGCGTACCCGGTGGAACGACGTCCCGCGCGTGTTTCCTGATTTCTGGAACTTTGTCAATGAGAAACAGGTGCCCCAGTTTCTTTGTGATAATTTTTCCAATTGCACGGTGCGCACCGCCTCTTCTTTAGAAACCAAAGGTGTTTGGGTCACCACCGTCGTCATGGGGGTTCTCACCACCGTCGTGTTCTTGACTGTCCTCGTTATTTGTGTCGTAGTACCCGGAGGAGCAACACCAGAGAGACCAAGAAACAAAATATCGATGCCGTCATAAGGCAGTAGGAAACCGAAGAAACACGGTAGGGGTAGGTGTACATGACCTGTTGTAATTCGGGCTGGGAACTCCCGGTAAACACGTTGCTGGGAAGAACGCGCATGGACACCCCCGCCTGGATACATTCGAGCATGGACTTGTGGTCACTGGTGTTTTCGGAAGGCACACAGAGCCCTGTTTCCGTGAGGCGGAAAAATTGTCCCCGAGGTTTTTCAGGAAACACATAGAAGAAAAGGTTCAAATTGTTCCACAAAATGTCGTAACAGGAAACGCGCTTGTTGTCCTGGGAAGGCAAAAAGGCATACTCGGGTAGGGTAGGGCATTCGGATTTTCCACAAAGAACGAGACGGATGATTTGAAGCGTAAACTGGTCGTTATGCACGTACAGCAGACGTGTTCCCGGGACCGGGTACGAGTAGACACCGAACCCAAACGAGTTGGTAAAGGTCTCCCAGGACGAATAAAAGGAATTGCCGTTCCGGAACACAGACACTTGTTCCGTCTCCAACGGATAGGCAGTATTGTTGTTGAGAACGGCAACGGTCGCGAAACCACGGTTGAGTGACGGCGAATATTTCCCGTTAAAGCCCCAGAGCGTCGTGTGAAGTTTCCAGTACGTGTCTAGACGTTGTTTCTCCGCGTCCGTGATGTTGGAAAGGTCGTCCCAGAACCGTGTATGAAAGCGATACTCGTCTTTGGTCCCGAGGAGCGGGGGCTGGAGGCGATATTTTTGCTGTGGTGGGGACCCGTCGTTGCTGTTGTCGTCGCGTGAAATCCACAGCTGGACAGGAAAATAAATATCAAAATTCTGCAACATGAATATTTTTATTGTATACAATACAATAAATGAAATGGATTCCTTTTTCAATTCGCACGTCGTCCATTGGCTACCCATAACCTACGTGTTTTCCAACCTTCGCACGTTCCACAACAACCACGCGTATATGGACAATTACGATACCGACCATACCAAGACCACCATATGTCTTGAAAATTGCACCGAATTTCCCGACCCCCAGTCCTGTATTGATTATTGTCACGCGGTCCAAAACACATGGGACCAATCCAATACCGTGGACCCTCTTCGTTTGTGTAGAGACTGGCGGTGCTGCAAACAACTCTCTGGGACGAATGATTACGCGTACGTCCATTGCATGGAGGGGGTCCGGTCAAAAAAAACGCACCGGGATTCCCATGGGCCCTTTCTCGTGTCACTCCTCGTAGCCATGACGTTTGTGCTGATTTTTTTTTCTTTCCTGTACACAATAAATAAATGTACGTGAATCCCACCACTCATCCTCTTCAAACATTTGTCCTGTCTTCGTCAAGTGCCCCGTCATCATCAAAAGCCCCGACAGCGTCAAAAGCTCCGACAGCGTCACCGACCACCAACGAGGATATTACCAGCATTTTAGAAAAGATCATCACGGTCCGCGCGGACTATTCTGGTTATGACATGAGCATTCTTCCCGCGGAATTCGAGCCACAAAAAAAAGAATGGAAAGCATGGCTCGTCGATGCGGTGGACCAGGGGTCGTGCGGAAGTTGTTGGAGTTTTGCCTCGGTGGGGGCGCTGTCGGACCGTTTCAATGTTTTGATGCGCAAACGTTTTCTCCCCCAAATGTTGAGCCCGCTTCTTCCGACGGTATGTAACGACGTTTTGACGATTGCGTTGGAGGACAATCCCGAGCATTTGGAGACCGTCAAGAACCCGTTCCGTCTCTCGGCGACCACCCTCGAGAACCTCGCATGCCACGGCAACTCGTTGGTGACGGCCTGCTACTATCTTTTTTCGCAGGGAACCACCACCGACGAGTGTATCTCCTACTCGTCTCGTTACGCCGTGTTTGT
>Ga0114966_10002738_pt1 | contig 15663 bp, 16 predicted proteins | sample M_130207_XF_Meta_FD_87029 | JGI IMG/M metagenome (GOLD analysis project Ga0114966, IMG submission 87029) | Freshwater microbial communities from Lake Montjoie, Canada to study carbon cycling - M_130207_XF_MetaG | ecosystem: Environmental > Aquatic > Freshwater > Lake | place: Lake Montjoie... | reverse complement strand
AATAACTTAAATCAGAAAATAATCTTAAATCAAAAACTTATCAATAACTTAAATCAGAAAATAATCTTAAATCAAAAACTTATCAATAACTTAAATCAGAAAATAATCTTAAATCAAAAACTTGTTAGGTTATTAATTTAAGTCGGCGTATTGGGAACGCGGATTGCCGAGAGCGTATGCTGAGACATTTTTGTAAAGTATAAATAAAATAATATGTATTATTTTTTATTTATTTTTATATTATTATTTATATTTATCTCTCTTCTCTCTGAAAATGAAAATGAAAAGATAAATAAATAAAATGTGGATCCATAATCGAATCGATCAATTATTTATAAAACTTTTATAAAACTTTTATAAATAGTAAGGTATAGAAGATGATTTAATTATCAAGATTATTTATAATTCTTATATTATGACTTGACATATATGAAAAATATTTACAATTTTTCTAGATTAAAAATCTCATAAATATTATTTAAATTCGGCATGTGAAATATAAAAAGGTGTAGAAACGGATGGATGCACGAAACCTTTTATATTTTTTTATTGTAAAAGTATTTTTTATTTATTATATTAATATATAATATAATATTCAAAAATTATTATGCAACGTTTGAGCTCATCAGTACCCGAGTTAATGGCATCGGCATCAGCATCAAGTGCACCCGAGTTAATGGCATCGGCATCAGCATCAAGTGCACCCGAGTTAATGACATCGCACTCAAAAAATTTTTTGTTACGAGAACAAAAACCTGGAAGCAAACTTGGAAGCGAGGCAAATGAAAAAGTTATATTTCGTAATTTACCTATAGATGTTAAAAATGTAATTGATCAAAAAGTAATAGATAACAAAACGGTTGGTTTTTGTAATCGTCTTTCATTTATTAAACCAAACAACAGAATGGATCCTGGAGTTTTTTTGGAACAATGTTCTTATTTTATTAAAGAGGTGCAAGTATTTATTGAAAGAATGGGTTTAGGTGACATAAATCCAAAACAACAATTTGTTTTTGGAGATACGTGTTTAGAATATGTTGAACGCATGTGTTTATATCTTCTTGATGAAATGTCATATTACAAATGTAAACCTCCTGAACTAGATAAATTAAAAATACAATTAGATGTGTTGAGAAATATGATAATATATTTTTTTGCTGAAAATAGAAATACTGCAAATAAAGAAATGTTAAAAGAAGTATTAGTTGATTTAGATGATTCAGAGTTTAAAAAATTTTTAAGTTCAACTAAACGGCTTATATTAATATGTATAAACACGTTAAAATCAAACACCGATCCGTTAGTAGTAAAAGATTTTGAAACACGTGCGTTGACATTATTAGAAGAATGTTCTGATATACTTGTATCTATATTAAAAAACGAACGTATTTCCGGTCAATTAAAAAAACAAACAATGGAATTATTTACATATATAATGGTCCAAATGTCTCTAATACAACAAGCTCAACAAACTGGTGTGCAGCATTATACTCGTCAAAAATATGATGAACTAAGGATTAAATATTATACCATTAAAGAATATCTTGAAGCGCAAAGACGCGGAGGATATTCTCAAATACAATCAAAAAATAAATCAAAAAGAAAGAATAATAGAAAAAATAAAAATAAGAAAAATAAGAAAAAAACATTACGTTTACGTATTAAAAAATAAATAATAATAACGTATTATGGTAGGGGGTGTAGAAGGATGCTCATAATATATTTTAACAAAATGTTACGATACATGCTAACGGAATATTTTTTATTATTTATAATATTTTTTGTGTTTATAATTAATCTCTCTTCTCTCTAAAAACTAAAATGAAAATCAGAATATAATCTTGGAATCAATAATTGTCTTGAGATGTAATACGATTCTTTTTACCTTTTTATAAAAATAATATGGAGAGAATAGAGAGAAAATCATAAATGCATTTATAAAAAGTTAAAAATATAAATTAACTTCATAATGTATAAAAATAACCAAAAAATAAAATGTTTTTTTGGTTATTTTTTCGAAGTTATTTATTTTTATCTCTCTTCTCTCTAATTATGAAATCCAATTAATTTTTTAAAGACCACTCCGATTTCCAGTGCCAATTGGCTTTTATTTTAAATAAATCTAAATTTGGATAATATTCAACTATTCTCATAGTACCCGTATTATAATAATCGGTGGGGCTTGTATAATTCCAACCGTCATAATTTTCTAAAACAATATTTGTTGCGTCGTTCTTAAAAATAAAATCTTCATGACTGACCACATATGTTTTTAATGACATCTTACATTCATCAATATTTTTTGTTGACAAGAATGTTTGAAATGCATTAATTATTTTTTGTGAGTATATGCCAATATTCATTGAAAATTCTCTATTAATCCTTATAGATGAAACATTTGTCAAATCTATTGATTTTATTTTCTTATAAAAATTTTTACCAACTTTGCATGTGTCATGCAAATATACATAATATTCATCACCACTATATAATTCCAACAAGGTTGTTAATCCTGTTAAATCTAAATTATTAAAATTGCACTTGATGTAAGTTATATTTTCATGTCGTGAAATATCATAACAATTAGTATTTGCATAATATCCACCAATAACAATGATTATTTCATATTCATTGAATTCTTCACACAATTTCATGCTTTCCAATAAATGATTTAAGGCAATAACACCTTTATCATTGGAATTTATAACAATTTTCATTTTTATTTCTTTATGAATTTATGAATTTATGAGTTTATGAGTTTATGTATTTATGAGTTTGTATTTATATTATATTTTTTTATCTCTCTTCTCTAAATATCTTTTTACACCTTATAACGCCGATTGTTCGTTCAATTATATAATAATTAATATATATATAATAAATATAATATGAGTTTAACAGAAATAGTAAATTCGAGAACTGACAAAAATACAGTACACTCTTATTTACCACTCTATCAAAATTTATTGACATCTAAAAAGGAAACTGCTAAAAATGTGTTAGAAGTAGGAATAGGTATTGGAGGTAGTATAAAATTATGGAGTGATTTTTTTATAAATGCGAATGTTTATGCATTAGATATTATGAATATTGAGAATGTTTGGGAAGGTATTAAAAATAATGAAAAGATTATATTACATACATCAACTGACGCATATGATAATGATTTTTTTATTACTCATTTCTTAAATAAAAATATAAAGTGTGATTTTATGTTGGATGATGGTCCTCATACTTTAGAAAGTATGAAACAATTTATAAAATTATATTCACAAATAATGACGGAAGATGGAATACTAATAATTGAAGATGTTCAATCGTGGGACTGGATAGATACACTTAAAAATGAAGTTCCAGAAAATTTAAAACAATTTATTAAAGTATATGATTTAAGACAAAATAAAAATCGTTATGACGATATTGTTTTTACAATTGACAAATCAAATAATTAAACTTATTTACTATAGTTAATAATTACTATAATAAAATCGGCATTTAAAATGTTAAAAGGTGTATAAACCTTCATATATAAACATGTCCACTGTAAAATACAACAACCATCTTAATTTTATATACTTTTTTTCTTTATTTTTAGAGAGAAGAGAGATAAATTAAAATAATATTAAAAAAATATTTAATATTAAAAAAATATTTTTAAATATTTTAATATACGTTTTTTAATAATCAATCTTACATTTATGAAAAAAATTAAAAATAAAAATTCAAATACTAATTTACTTATTTCAAATAATGAGTTTGAAAAAAAGAATGAAAATAAAGACGAACATCAACAACAAGAAGAATTAAATAAAATATTTATAGCAAATAAAATTAAATGTATTCATGAAAATGATATTGACCTCGATTTTGAAACATTAAAAGATATGGTAAATACTACACTTCTCTCTGCAAATACAAATGTAAAAGGTGGAATCGAATTCAACGAACGATGCAGGATCGGAAACAATATTGTAGATTTCTTCACATTTAAAGAGAGATTGGAAACGCGCGGAAAATATAATATACATTTTTATGATTTTGTAAAAAATATCGAGGAATTTAAAAAAAAGAAATTTATTCAAAACATGTTTACATATTATTCCACCGTGAAAAATGCACGCGGCCTGAAAAATGAATATATTGTTATGAAGGAAGTTTACAATATTTGCATTAGCGCCATTAATATTTTCCGACCACTTGTCGCCGTTGAAGTATACACCAAATTTAAACATTCTGTGGTATTGGATCCATGCGCCGGATGGGGTGGTCGTGCCGTCGGCGCAGCAGTATGCGGCAACATTCAATATTTTGGAATAGATGTTAATAAATCTCTCAAAATTCCATACCAAAAAATGTGCGCATTCTTAAATTCTAAAATTAATACTGAAAACGCCGATAATACTCAAAAAATCAATTTGATGATTGCAGATGCAACAACTTTCGACTATTCGCAAATAGAGCCAAAATATGATATGGTGTTTACATCCCCTCCATACTATTTTATCGAAAAATATAATCATAACAAATCGTACAATAACTCGAAAGATGACATGGATAAACAATTCTATGTTCCCCTTTTTTCAAATACTTATCTGCATTTATTGCCTGGAGGATGCATGGCTTTAAACGTAAATCGGGAAATTTATGAACGTGTTTGTATTCGGCTGTTTGGACCCGCGCACCAAACCATGAGCTGTAAAAAAAGCAAACGTCAAAATGATTATAGAGAGATGATTTATATTTGGACGAAAACATAAATCATAATTTTATATTTTTTATTTCAATTTAATTTCTTTTCGGCTTCCTGCACAAGTGACACACGATATACAAAAGTACCTTCGTGTGGGAAGATCTCATTATCGTCTACAACAGCTTTGGCAGCATACTTTTCCAGCTTTCCACTACTGCTACTAACACGTTTTTCAAAAGCATAACCGGTTAGAATATATTTTTGTAATGATTTTGTAATTCTTTTCATTTCCTCCTTATCAAATTTACGAACTTTCTTGCAATGCACATGATCAAGTGCCATCCGAACTTCTGGGCGTCCAGAATGGTCTTTTATTGATTTTACCGTTTCGAATGTTTCAGCAGTATCATCTGTACACACGACTCTTCCATCTTTAGCGATCACGTAAACGCGCTGGCCTGCTTTACTATGCGGTGCAAGTGCCTTTTTCAATTCATCAAATGCTTGCTTCCTTTCCATTTCTGATGCCGCTTGAACTAATTTTGATGCAGCTTTTTTAGCCCAGTCATCCGCCATTAGTTGTTTAACAGCTTTTACAGCTTCTTTATAAGACATTTTTATTTTATACATTATCTAAATATTAAAAAAAAATCTAAAAGTTTTATTCTAAATTATTATAAATAATTTGTTTCTATAAAAACTTATATAAACAAAATTTCATATTTTTCATTATTACATATATTATATATTACATAAAATGAGTGAACAATACTTGCATTTTAAAAAAGCATTTCATACGCTTTATTTCCCTGAAAGAATTGCAATTCCTTCAAATATTCATTATTCCAAATGGGTTAAAATGATTTCGGCCGGATTCATCATTTATTCCAGTTATTGCTATTTTAAACGCACGCCAAATAAGTTCCATTTTTTAAAAAACTTATTTTCATGTACCCTAAAAAAAAATAATAAAAATAATAAAATATGTAATGCCAACATTGAATTACAAGTGAAAGAAATTCCCGAATATGCCAAATATGATGGTGGATGGTACGCCGAATTTGCCGATTTGAAACAATCGGCATCCGATAATGTTGTTGTTGCTACTACTGCGCTGGAACCCATTCGCGAAACTACTCCCAGAGGAGAAATCATAATGTGTTATGACGCTGAAACAAAATCATTCAACTATTATTCCAATAATAAAAATATACCCTATTCCACTCTTGATGCTGTCGCTCGAAAGTATGTGTGTTTGCACAAGGTTCCGTCTATCTACGTTGACATACGAGATGAAATCCAAAAAGGTCACGAGAAAAATATTAAAAAAGAGAAGAAATTGAAATCGGAAGATAATAAATCATCGTTTTCATCGTCTTCATCTGTAAAAAAAACGCTGTTTGCCGTTTTTAAGAATTATAAAACTGGAAGCAGTGCGCCAAAATCTCTCGATTTAAAAGATCCTAATTCTATAAACAAAAACGAAACCGACGGTAAAGAAATCGTTTTTAAAGAGAATGTAAATAAATTTATTTATAAAGGACTAGTTGAAGATTATGATGCCGATTTGAAACTAAAACAATTAAACTCCCAAAAAGAATATAATGCAATTTCTAATGCTAATAATGAATGTAATGTAGATGGTTGTGAAAAAGGTGCAAGTAAAAATATTTCATATTCTGATTTTAAAAATAAACATAAAATAAATCAAAATTAAAATATATTTATATATTAACTATTCAACTAATTTAACAATTTATTTATTTATAATCATGAATGATAGAGGACTGGGTTCAAGTTGGGGATATCCGGCGGTTAAACAGCAACAGGGACGACGATCCAACTTTAATAATTTTGGATTAGGAAATATCAATCTGGAAGGACAAATACAAAAATTACAAGGACTGTTGGCAAAAGTACCATCGGCGTCATCATTGGCATTAATTCCTAAAACGCCCGCATTCACGACACCCACAATCGATGATGGTGGAGTTGCCGTTTATACCCGCCAACAACTCGATGATTTATATAAAAAAAATGCGAAACGTGGCTGGAATTCGGGTTTTGGTGACAATGACAATGCCGGCTATTTTGATAAACTATTTTTCATGTTTCAACTTTACATTGCATTTATCCACGCTTTGATGAATGCGGCAAATATGGGCGCATCTTTCGTATTCGGCAACCAAACACTGCAAAACCTATTTTCCGTTTTTCTTGAAAGCGTTTTAAGTATGATTCTAAAAACCAATGTTGGCGATTTGACCCCCGAACAACTTCGCGACCTTCTCGAAAAAAACAGACCCGTTATTCAACAAGTTTCTGCCATTTTAATAGATGAAGCGTCAAAACTTCTAGTCGGACTAAGTGACGTTTGCTCCAAAATTGCAATGGACTGGATCCAAAATATTTTACCCGGACTTGTGAAGAGTGCCGCCATCGGCATTCCCAGTGCGCTCGAAGCGGCGATACCGCCTTTAGGTGAAGTTGTAGAAATCGTGAATACGGGTCTGGCTTTGATGGGTTCATTTATGAAAATTATCGGCGCAGTCCAAAGAAATTTTGACACCGTTTCTGAAGGATACAGTCATGTGAAAAATGCTTATGCTGGGCTACAAAAAGTTAAAGATTTATTAAGCCAATCTCCCGAAGATATACTTAAAAGTGCAACAACCGCTGTTATGACTCCTGTTGTCACAGCGGTGGCAAAAAACGCACTTGATCGAGCCCAAAGTCCCAATCCGTTTTTTTCTCCAAGTCCAAACGCAAGTCCAAGTCCGCCATCATCGCCGCCACAACCACAGCAACAGCAACAAGAGGAGCAACAAGAGCAGTCACAACCAAGTGAAAGCATGATTCGTAATCTTGCGAATAAAATAAAAGAAAAATTCGGTTTCGTAAAAGTAATAGTAAAAAGTATTGGAATAAATGTAACGGGGCTTTCAGATTTAGCTGAAAAAATTAGAAAAAATTCTCGAATTGCTGTATTCTTAGCAAAAAGATTAGGAATGACGATAACAGGACTTCAAGGAAGCATGCTAACACGACTGGCAGACGAATTAGAAAATGTGGCCGGTCAACCTGAGGTCCGTTCCGTACAAAGGATGAAGTCGGTTGGAAAAAATGTTGTCAGACCCGTTGCCAATGGACTAAAAAAGCTTTCAAAACATTTAGACGATATAAGTGGCGGCGGCACTAGCGGCAGTATCACCGGCAGAAAAATTAAAATGAAAAGTCGAAAGTATTCAAAAAATCCAAACCAATTCAATAAATATATTTCTAATCTTCGGAAAAAAACCGCCAAAAAAGAACTGTTATTATTAAACAGTATCCAAGAAATTAAGGGTATTTAATTTTAATTATTAACCAATATTTAAACAAAAAATAATTCATAATATATCCAGTAATTACTTTATTTTTTACCTATCCACTTCAAATATCCGTTGCTTTTTTTCAAATTGAATGATGTTCCCAAATGACTTTTTGCGATTCGATATGCCGAAAGCTCAAACAGCGACAGCTGTGAAATATATTTATCGTCGTCGTCGCCACCATTTTCTTGATTTTGTTGATTCTCTTGTTTCTGCTGTTGCGTTATTTGCTCCATCTCCATTCAATAATTTATTATATTTCCACTTATATTTAATATATTTTTTATTAAATATAAATCAATTTTTATATATATGAAAATAAAATGTCAACACGTATGTGTCATTTTTACATTGACAGATTAAATATCATCAACATCAATCTCTTCTTTATAAATATTTGACGACTTTTTATTATTATTATTATTATTATTATGATTATGATTATGATTATGACTATAACTATTTTTATTTTTATTTTCATACTTTTCTTCTTCTTCTTCTTCTTTTTCCTCACTTTCATCACTATCGTCACTTTCATCACTATCGTGACCGCCTTCATTGCTTGAACTACTTTTATTTTTTTTATTATTGGACCCCCCCCTGACATCGCTTTCATTATGATTATGATTATTATCACCATCATCATCATCATCATCATCACCATCGCCACCATCTTCGTCCCCGCTTTCAATATCGCTGTAAAATGCCGACGGATCAATCAAGTTATTATTTGTTTTGCGCTGCTCCGCCTTGATCCGAATCGTTTCCACTTTTTGAGACGAAATTTTCTGATAACGCATCGTATCAGTGTCAACAAAGTGAAACGCGTCTTCGCTTACAGCCGCCACCGCTATCGCGCGTGACAATTCCGACTCCTTCATATATATTCCGTGCGTCCTTTTCAGAGTATCCTTTTCCGATGAAGAATACACTTCCAACAAATCGCACATTTCCATTTCTTTTTTACCATTTACTAATACAAGCTCAGAGGGCACTTGCTGAAATTCGCGCAGCCCAATAAGCACCCACTTGTCCACTTCAATAATATTATCGCGCTTACCACGCCCTTTGAATTTTCCGCGAATAAAACAGCGACGCTCCTTGTCGTCGATACACGTGACGTCAAATGTATTCCCATTCAGGCGTTTTACCACCCCGTATATTTCGCTCTTATTTTGAGAAACTCTCAGACCGCTCTTAGTTGATTTTACAGCATGTTTGTGTGCGACTTTTTTCCCGTTGCATCCTCCCTTTGTATTTTTTACCATTTTTTTTATTTATTAAAATTTATTGAATATAAATCTTACACTTTATTTCTTTATTTAAATGAAACCTGGCTATTATTCTATCTGCTCATCTGTTTAAGTATATTCACAATATGTAATTTAATCTACACTCGCATATAATAACGATTATATATACATATATAGAGATTATTACTAGTATTATAATATTATTTATACCCATTGCAATCCATGAACCCGCTAAAAAAAATCGGCGTACTCGACCTTGAGCTGGGGAAACAATACTTGATTGAATATGCGGGAACGACACCTGTTTCAAATCCGAGATTTAAAGGCACATTTATTGGAAATATTTTTCCTGAATGCGAATATGGCTGTATACTTTCCAAATTTACAAATGTCTTGCGAAATGAGAATATGAGCCACATTGATTTGCGACTACAAGATTATTTTTATGTTTATTATGAAGCCGACGCGCTAAAACGCGCTTATACAACTCATGTTCTCCAGCAAATCACAGGAGATGACAATTTTATATTTAACGATTATTAAATAAAAAAAATATGTTATATAAAGTTGAAATAATTTTATAAATACATAAACATAATAACACAACTACAATAGACATTAATTATTATCAACAATGAACGACCTCAAAACCGGCGTCAATTGACGCTGTTGTGGCCTCTGTTTTAAGTGCGGCATCGTCGTCAGCATCCATCCATATACACGAAACTGGAAGAAGACGTTTATTATCAACCTTATACATAAAAAAACTATTATTTTTTAACACGGTAGTAGAAGAAAAATAACTTGACGGTAATTGAGAATTTAATCTCGTTTTATCTGTAACAGGATTAGAATTAAATTTAAATGTTTTTTCGGATAAAACACTTATCGTATCATCATTGTTCTTTTTTTCAGTACGTACAATTAATTCTATATAATCTTGTGCACTACCTCGATAAATATAATCCATTAAACTGGCATCCAAATTGTCTTTAAAGCTAAGATTTACTCGTTTATTAAAAATTTTATCATAATAAGTCAGACCAACAATAGACATAATAGAATCGTGTTTATTTGACTGAAAATAATCCACAAATTCATCATTTTTATTTACTAAAGTTTCTAACTCTACGCAGTTATTGTCACTATTAATAAACGGCAACGGGTGTAATGATTTCGTTTCTATATATTCTTGTAAATCGTGAATTATAACTTTATTTACTTTACTTGTATGATTAATACTAGAATGACTATAAAATAATCCCAAATTATTCACTTCTGGAGTTAAATCATCTTTTAACGAGTTCATTAGTTTCGTACTCTTACTCAAATTATCAAGATCACTAATACTATTAATATTTCGGTTTACAGCATCTGTATTTTTTATTAAAGTGGGTATCATATAATACATATCAACCGCTAAACACCTATTAAGCTTAGTCGCATTTACATTTACATTTCCTCGTCGTGAACCCAATGAAAGTGCACTTCCACACACTATCATACCCAACACATTATCATTTTGAGTAATCATACTTCCACTAAAACCTTTTTTGCGTCAAGATCAATCATAATATAACTTCCTGGAGTTGGTAAACATTTTCCAATAACGAAATTTTCATAATCGCCTACATCATAATTAGTTTCTAATATTTTTACATCAAGAGTAGATATACTATTTCCTGTCAGATGAACTACTTGTACAATGCTGTTAGCCAACAAATTATTATCATCTTTGTATTTTAATACAGCTTTTTGTTTATAAATTTCATTTTCAATTATAAACCTTGGATCTTCTAAAAACCCAAGTGCCATATCTAGAAAATAATTATGAAGAGGTAACATAGTAAGTGTAAGGATTATGGGAGTGCGTATATTATCATCGACACCTCCGTAAAACTGCACTTTGTATTTTTTTGATAACTGTTTATGTAAGTGAAAAGGAAAAAGTCCAAATACGATGTTTGATTTACCTAAAGTAAAAAATGTTACCATTGTATTTATTTCTGGGATATATCCATAAAGAACCATTTTTATACTTTATCTGTTATATAATACCAATTATATAATTATTTATTTTAAATATTTAATTTTAATGTCGACTACCGCGACCTCTACTACCGCGACCTCTACTACCGCGACCTCTACTACCGCGACCTCTACTACCGCGACCTCTATTACCGCGACCTCTACTACCGCGACCTCTACTACCGCGACCTCTACTACGCCTTCCTCCTAAAAGCGACGTACCCGGGTTTCTGGTAGGGGTGTCATCTTTTTTTTGTTCCCACTCTTCTTCATCCACTTGTTCAATGGTGTCTGTGAGCGGTTTTTTTTTATACGCTTGGCTCATATATCGAGTTTTAATTTTTTCAAAATTGGTATATGAACTTGGAGAATGTATTCCACGTTTTTTTCTTTCTTTTCTCTCTGTGACATCTTCTTCATAGTCGCTTATATGTCCCCGTTTCCCCTTTTTTTCCCACTCTTTCCACTTACGAGACCTCGGCGTATTCGGTGTAGTCACAAATTTTTCTTCTTCTTCTTCTTCTTCTTCTTCTTCAGTTACCATTGAGGGTTGATTCGGTCTTCTAGGTAAACCAATATCATATTTTTTCAAGCTGATGCGAGTTTTTTTTGTCTTTCGTTTGGGACTTCCAATATTATATTTTTTTAAACTTTTCATTATTTTTTTTAAAATATATTTTATATATAATATAATAATAATATATATAAAATATATAAAAACAAATTGCATCCATACATTTTACATTACATTTTACATTTTACAACATTTGTAATGAATTGAAATAATAATTATATAAAAATTGAATATTGAAATCAATATAAATAGAACTCAATATAAATACGTATACAACAAGATCAAATCAAAGATAAATAAATAGAATGACCAATTCAGTAGACGATGGTGTATATAACAGCAATAATATTAGTCAGAACAGAATCTGCTCTGGTGGTGACTGTTTTCACATAAATTCGCACAGTTATGTCCTGTGTCTTCCTCATGTGCCATATGAAACAACAAAAATGGATATTGCGCGCGAGGTTGAACAGTGCATCTTGAAAATTGGCGGCGATTCCAATCATATTGAACATTTTGAATATGTACAAAAGGTACTTTTCATTCGAGCTTTCGATGAATTTATATATAATGAAAATATGAATAAACCGGTGTCAGATAGATCGGAGATGGGACCTTGGTACAAGATCGCCATGGTACAGATTGATATTACTCCCGATTACGATGCGGTTGAAATATACGCTAGAAATGAAGAGTCGTTTTATGACAGTGTGTGCAGAGGCGACCTTGTCATTAAAACATGGACGGATGCATTTTTCATTGCAAATCCGAATACCTATTTTAAAGGGGTGCAAACACAACAACAACCACAACAACAACCACAAACAAAGCAGGTGTGCGAATACCAAGACAGCGCATTTCAGAAATGGAAATATGAATTCAAGCTAAAACAGCTGGAACGCAAAGTCGAGGAACAGAAAAATACGATTCGCCAATTTGAAACGGATGCTTCTCATTATCAGAATACCATAAATGAATATGCGGAAAGCATAAGATTTTTAACAAGGCAAAAAGTAGGTTCTTGTGATTTGGATGGTTTGAACTGCATGAGCAACGGATTGTCAAATTACCTTTCTGTTTTGAGCAACCGGTACTCCAGAGTGTGCATTTCCGACACCAGCTTTTTGGAAATTAATAAAAACATGAAATTGAAGAAAATGCACGGTTTGGTAATCAACATGTGTGATGACGGCGATGCATGCCAGGAGTTGATTCACTCGATTGATTTCGTGCGCCCCGAGGAATGCGATGAAGTGTTTTCCCAAATTGAAAAAATGATTTGCAGAATTAACCGCTCTGTACAGAATTTTGAAAAGCTTCATTTGCATGCAGAGCGCTCACTCTTCGGACTCAGAAACCGAAAAGTATTCGATGAGTTCAGCTTGTTTTTGAACACTGCGCTCGAAATCGTGGAGGAGGTGACATCAAGGTGCAGCACTTTTACACAGGATCTTGAATATGCAAGGTGCTATGGCCAGCTTTCAACAAGGTATGGGCAGCAAGAGGAGCAGCAACAGCAACAGCAACAGCAACAGCAACAGCAAGAGGAACAATGTGGAGAGCATGCCGAATTCGCGACAAGTGCGGGGACAGTGTATGGATACGGCTACAATTATGATTATTCTGAATGCGCGGATCCTTTGAACCAGGATTATGGTGTTGAATCAACCCATCAAATGTTGTCTTATTTTGACCAAAAGCATCAGCAACTTTATCATCAGCAAAAGTGCGAGCAGGAGCAGCAGCAACAAGAGCAACAAGAGCAGCAACAGCAGCAACAGCAGCAACAGCAGCAACAGCAGCAGCAACAAGAGAGTAAATCGGAAACGGTTGGTTTGAATATTGACAACAATGGCGGCGGCGTTGATGGCGGCGTTGTAGTTTATTATGAAGAAGATGTTGTTATTGAGGGTGAAGGTGTAAAAGTCGAAGCGGAATCAACAACAACGACTACGATTACGAGCACGACCGCCTCATCAGAAAAAATACATGAAACTGAACAAAATAAGAAAAATAATCGTTGGTTTTCATCTTGGTTTTAATTAAAGATTTAAAACATTATATAGTGGTGATGATTGATAGTAGAGAGTTCATTCATTCATCATAAATAATACTTGCTTATATAAGACCGCATGTATTGTATTATCCTAAAAATAAATTTTTTCTTAATAACTATAAAATTATAAATAAAATTATAATTTTATTATTTTATTATTATATTTTTTATTTTTTTAGTGGCGTATTATATAAAATATTATATATATATAAAATATAAAAATATAAAATAAACTCAAACATGTTTAGAAACTATTGCACTCCAGCAAAAATTTATTTAACGATTGCCGCAATTTATTCTATTATACAACTGTTTACCGTTCCCGTTGTTTTCGTCATTATTAATTTTGCATTTGCGCTCATTTGGGCATTCATTTTAGAGTGGTTGTGCAAAAAGGGATTCGGTTCAGTATCTTGGTTCCTAGTTCTGCTTCCATACGCCGTTATGCTCATGCAAGCATTAGGATTCATTAGTTTTAGCAGCTATGCAATTTTAACTCGAAAGTAAAGTTTTTAATTATTTTAATTAACTAATACTATTAAATTAAAAATAAATTATTTTTTTAATTTAATTTAATAATTTTTTAATCAGCGTATTATCAAACAAAATATTAGTTGAACTTGATGAAATTACATTTTTTATTATTTTATATTTTTGCGCGTTGAATGTATTTTCTCTTGAAATATTGAAAAATTTTTCGACATTATACAAATTTTTAGAAAAATTATACTGTCCTTCTTGTACATTTTTATTATTGAATATACCCTCGTGGAAATCAACGTGGTTTGAAATCTTGCAAATGGTTAGACATTTGTCTGAAAAATTTCTGTACAACACATTGATTTGATTATTTGGAACCATTATGGTAACATCTTCAAATGCAATTTGTTTTAAAGGGTATAGTTCGCTGCTGTATATGTGCTCATTTGGAAATAAATCGCTCATAAACCACGTCGGATCCCCGTCACTTGATAAAAATCCACAAAATTTAATGGTAATCTTATTATAGTAGTGACATATAAAAATATCCATAAATGGAAACGCTTTGTCATGATCACGACCATTATTTTTATCATTTTTAATGTATATTCGCAAACCACACTCGCATTCATAGTATTTAAGAGTGGGGTGACCATCTAATTTTCTTTTAACCTTTTTCAGATCCGATAACATGATGCACGCGTCTATGTCATTATCCCAAGGAATAAACCCAGAATGTCGAACTGCTCCCAATAAAGTGCCACCGCACGCCCAGTAGTCAATTCTATTTTGTTCAGTAAATTCATTCCACAATTTTAGAATTTTTAAAAGTTTTTTAAAAATTTTTTGTTTTTTTTTACCGATTTTATACACGTAATGCTCGTCATTATCGCCATTCTCGCCATGCTTGACAACATTTTTATTTTCTTGATCTATTTCATCAATCTTTATCTTTTTATTATTTCCAAGTATATTATATTCTAAATAAACCATTATTTATTATATTATATTTTAAATATTTATTTTATTAACTAGAAAAGAATTATATTTTAAAATAAAATAAATCTTTAAAACATTTTATTTTATTTTTTATTTTATTTTTTATTTTATTTTTTATTTTATTTTTTATTTTATTTTTTTTTTTATTTTTTTTTTTTTTTATAAAATTTTTTTTTTTTTTATTTTTTTTATTTTATATATTATTTTTTATT
>Ga0114966_10002737_pt1 | contig 15663 bp, 15 predicted proteins | sample M_130207_XF_Meta_FD_87029 | JGI IMG/M metagenome (GOLD analysis project Ga0114966, IMG submission 87029) | Freshwater microbial communities from Lake Montjoie, Canada to study carbon cycling - M_130207_XF_MetaG | ecosystem: Environmental > Aquatic > Freshwater > Lake | place: Lake Montjoie... | reverse complement strand
GTTCGCCGTCAGCTTTTTCCACCCTGAGCCGTTAAAAAAATTTACCGCCCCCCGCCCGCGGACCTTCTGCCCACCACGCCGGCCGCACGATCCATTTGACAGCCCCACCGCCACCAACGGACAGTCCTCCCGTGAGCATTACCGCCGCCCGAGAAAAATTCCGCAGCTTCCTTTTAAAAAGACGCCTGCGCGCCACCACCCAACGGTTGGCCATCTTCGACGCCGCCTTCCCGCAAAGCGACCACTTCACCGCAGAAGAACTTCTCGAGCACGCGCGAAAAATTGACGACTCCGTCTCCCGCGCCACCGTCTACCGCACCCTGCCCATCCTCACCGCCAGCGCCCAACTCCGCGAAGTCGATATCGGCTCTGGTGAGAAGTTCTACCACGCCAACCGCGAGGGCGATAGCACCCAAGTCGCCCAGGTCGTGTGCGGGGATTGCGCCAAGATTTTCGAAATCAGCGCCCCTTTCATGTCCTGGTACGGCAGCACCGTCTCTTCCAAACTCGGCCTCACCCCTGTCAACCAACGCCTTCAGGTCAGCGCCCGCTGTAACTCTTTTCACCAAACCGGTACGTGCGCGCGGCGTGAATAATTCCTGCCGACCTTCTCTGACCATGTCCCAAAAACCACCCCGCGATCCCGCCTTCGAAATCGGCTTCTTCGAGTCCGTCCTTCGCCGGCAGCCCGATTACGCGATGACCGTCGAAATTTTAGGGGGCCTCTACACTCGGCACGGGCGCATCGCCGATGGCCTCAAAATGGACCGTCGCTTAGTTCGGCTCCAACCCCAAAACCCCACCGCCCACTACAATCTCGCTTGCAGCCTCGCCCTTTCCAAACGCCCACCCGCTGCCATCAAGGCCCTGCAAACCGCCGTCTTTTTCGGCTATGACGATCTCGAGTGGCTTCAGCAGGACCCCGACTTGGAAGCGATCCGCCAACATCCGAAATTCCTGTCGCTCATCCAGCAGCTCACCCCGCAAAGCTAGGCTCCACCCCTTCGCGGCCTCGACTATTTAACGCCAAAAAGCTGCTGCAACACCGGCTCAAGATCCTTACCCGCCGTCCACGCACCTCGGCGCTCCACCGCCAAGCGCTTGCTCCGTTCCCGCCGCGCCACCGCCGCGTTCACCTCGATAATTCGGGGCAAACCCGCCGGTAACTCAGCGACTTCGCTCCCCGCCAGCGGCGTCCAGGCGAACGGCAGCCCCGTCCAATTAAACAGAATCTCCCAGCCCGCCACCGGGCCAAACGGGAGCGGCTTCGTGAGCAGCGCGGGGTATCGCACCACAAAATCCGGTGTCCGGTAGGTCGCGACCCGGACCCGCACCGCCATTTCCATCTTCGTGAAAAAATCGCGCGCCGTCACCAAGCGCCCCGCCCGCCAATCATTAAAAAACGCCAGAGGATCCACCCCCATCAAGTTCAGCCCGTTCCACATACCATGGTCGTTGCGCCCACCCAGCCGCCGCGCTTGATACCATCCCTCAAGATTCTGCGTCACTGCCAACCCGATCTCAAAGTGCAGATGCGCTCGCTCCGCCGGTATCATATATCCCCCCGAACTGTGACCCATCAGTCCTAAAACCGCGCCCAACTCGACGTTCTCGCCCACCCGTATCCCCGGCGTGATTCGCGCCAAATGCGCATAGAGCGTGTACACCGCCGGAGTCATCGTCGGATGCTCCAAAACCACATACCGCCCATAGCCACTATCGCCCGCCGCCGTATTGACGTGACGCACCACCCCCGCCATCGCCGCCCGCACCGTATCCGTCGCCTCACCTTTCCGATCCCGCCCCGCGGCCTTGATATCAAGGCCTTCGTGGAAATGCCCGCCACCACTCCGCACGCCGCCAAATCCTCCCGAGGCCGGGTCGCCCGAGCCAGCGTGCTGCAGCCATTGCACACCCGGTTTTCCTTCCGCCCAAGCCGTCCCCGATGTCGGCCACCCCAGCGGGAAACGCTCCGCCGCGACCCCACCCGTCACCAGCCCACCAACGGCCAGAACTAGTAAAATAATCCGGTAGACCACGCGCGTTATCCTCCCTTGCGGACAATTTCCTTCTGCACCGCCACCGACGTCTTCTTTAAATCATGCACGAGCTTCGGCAGTTCATCTTCGGCCACTTCCGCAAAGACAAAGACCACGCCATTCGTAATCACTCCATCGATCCGGCGCGCACCCAACGGCCGATCGTTCACGACCAGGACGAGACGCCGCCCTTGGTGCGTGACCGTCATCCGATAAAAATCCCGCGTCGCCGTCGGCGTCAGCTGAAAGAAAAGACACTTGCCCAATTCCACCTGCACCAGCTCGACGTTCGTGATATCCCCTTCCGTCAAAACCGGCTTCGAGTTCACCGTCACGTTCACCCCGCTTTGCGGCAGAGTCGTCGGCGTACCGTCACCACTCGCCGCCTCCAGAAAAAATCGCGCCCGCATCGGCGTGTAGTCGCGCGGCACTTCCGCCGTCTTGCAGCCTCCCAACCATCCCAACATTCCCATCATCAGGCCCGCGATCAATCGATTGTTCATGATTTCATTTTGATAAGACGCCCCAAACGGGCCTCCAGATACCGATGACGGCTGCCTCCACCAAATCGCTCTTTTTACTCCCCGCCCACCCCAGCCCACGCCCACGCCCAACTGACCAGCTCCTGCCGCCTCCGAAATAAATTCGCCCGATTATTTTCATGCTCCGGTTTCGCCCGCCGAAAACGCCGCCATCAACTCCGCTCCCACCGTGTCCGCCATTAACCGGCCGCGGTCCGTCAACTGCACCGTTTCCCCGCGCCAGCTCAGAAATCCACCCGCGGCCAACTGGTCCAAAGTCGCCACCACCACCGACCACGGTACCCGCGGCACCGCCCGCTGCCACGCCCCCAAGTCAACGCCCGCATTCATCCGCAGCCCAAAAATTAGCGCATCTTCCGCTCGCAGGGCCGGCGTCACCGCCACCCGATCCTCTGTCAAACGCACCCCTGTCTCTAAATCATTCAGCCATTTCCCCAAATCTGCCACATTGGCCCCACGCCACCCCGCGTGCTGCGAGGCCGCCGATGGCCCCAAACCCACCCACTCATCCATCCGCCATGTATTCACATTATGAAGACACTGCTGCCCCGGCCGTGCAAAATTCGAGACTTCATACTGCTCATAGCCCAAGTCCGCCAGCTGCCGCCAGGTCGCCTCGTAAAGCGTCGCCTCACGCTCCACATCCCGCTTCACCCGCCCTTGCGATAACTTCACCCAGAGCTTCGTGTCTTCCTCGAAGGTCAGGCAGTACGTCGAAAGATGGTCCGGCCCCAAAGCCGCCGCTTGCCGCACATCTTCCGCCCACGCCTCCGCCGTCTGCCCGGGTAACGCAAACATCAGGTCAAGATTCACACTCCGAAATCCCGCCGCCTGGACCCGTTCATAGGCCCGAAAAATCTGCTCCCGCGTGTGCTGCCGGCCCAAGGCATCCAATAGCTCGGACCGAAAACTTTGCACCCCCAGCGAGATCCGCGTCACCCCCGCGTCTCGCAGCACCGCCAAACGCGCGTCCGTCACCGAGGCCGGCGCCATCTCCACGGTCCACTCCGGCACTTCCCCGCCACTCTTCGCCCGCACCACCCCCGCCAACCGCTCGAGATCACGCGGCGCGAGTAACCCCGGCGTCCCGCCTCCCCAAAAAACCGTCGTCACCGGCCGCTTCCACTCCACCATCGCCGCCTCCCGTTCAATCCCCATCAAATACCGTTCCACCTCTTCCGCGCCCGGTTGCTTCTGATAAAACGCACAAAAATCACAAGTCGACGCACAGAAGGGCACGTGCACGTAAATCCCCAGCGGCGCCCCATCCGGCCACAACCAACCCGACCCCGTCTCAGCTTTAGCTTGCTCTGGAGATGGGCCAATCATTACTAACGCTTTTCAAATCGCTCGTTTTTCAATCTTCGATCCAATGCATACCAACCGAATTTCTCCCGCGAGAAAAATCATCGTATGGCTCACCGCCATCCTCGGTCTCGCTCTGCTTTCGGGCTGCGAAACCGTCACCCTCACCGACCTCACGCCAAAATCGATGGCCGAGAATCCTTCCCAAATCTATACTTTCAGCCTCCGCGTAACTCCACGCACCAACACCGTCTCCGGCGTTAGCCCCAACATTATCATCGACGGGCGTAACTTCAAAATGAAGGCGAGTACCCTCGGCCAGGGTCTCTATGATTTTGAATATCAGCTCCCCACCGGCCGCGACCGCGTCGCCTACTACTACCTCGTCACTTACAACATCGAGGGCAATAACGTCAGCACCCCTCAAGAAAATTACACGAGCGTCGAAAATATCCAAATCGTCCGCCGCTACGTACTCCAACTCGAGGTCAATCGCGGCCCCGTCGGCGCTCGCGTCAGCATCGTTGGCCGCGGCTTCACCCCCCAAGATACCATTCACTTTAACGGCGTTCCCGCCCGCACGACGCTCGACTCACCCAACGCCGTCAGCTTCTACGTGCCCCAACTCGAGACCAGCCGGAATTACCAAGTCACCCTCAACAGCGCCGCCGGCAATTCTCCCGTCGGCACCTTCCGAATCGATCCCAGTAGCGTCTCAGTCTCACCTGCCACGCTCAACCTGCGCTCCGGCGATCGCCAAACCCTCACGTTCTCCCTCCCCAACCCCGCTCCTTCCGGCGGGACCCTCCTCGATATCAATACAGATATCCCCGACTCCGTCATCATGCCCGAGGTCATTGTGGCCCAGGGCCAAACCTCCGTTTCCATTCAGGTCGAGGGTGGCAAACCCGGCCGGGGTCAACTGTTTCTCAAGGGCTTCGGCTCCGGCGAGGTCACCGTCGCCGTCACCGTTACTCCCCGCTAACCGCCACGCTCCGCGCCGCCTCGCCGCCCACGCCAAGCCATTCCCACGCCGGGCTTGGGTGCTCCGTCGGACGACTCCCGGCAGACGGGTATCGTCTTTTCTCCGAGATCGCGGCAACGATCCAACAATCTCCGGGCCAAGCGTGGGACAAAATGGATTCATTGGGGTATTCTTTCGCCGACCTCCGCGTGGCGTCCCGTCTCTCCGCGCCTCCAAGCCTCCGCGCCTCCGCCGAGAGTATTGCGACGCGCCCGATGAGTCTCTACCTCCGGGATCGGATTTGAAGGCATCAACTTGGATCGAATCACCGAGATCGTCCGACGGTTCCAGGAACTAAATTTTTGAATAAAAGTCCGCCGAGAGCAAAGGAGCGGCGTTGCCGGTGGATGCGGTTCCCCCATCGTGGCGACGTCAAAAAAAGAGTGGGCTAAAAAAACGCGGAACCCGGTGAGCCTGGATTCGACCGTGATACTCCCTCCGGGAACGTCCGCCCACACCAAGAGCTGAGCCTCCGGAAATATTTCCGCCGAGGCCATCTTCATACCGCCATTCCCACAAACCCGCGCCGATCATCGCCGGCGGTTAGCCTCATCCTCTGCGCGGTCGTCCCGTCTCTACGGTCCCAAAAGGATTGGGCCGCGAGGGGAGAGTTTTGTGGTGGAAAGATTTTCCTCACCAAGCCAGGGCCGGCAGGACGAGCGGGGCTATTCCAGGTATTTCTCTTTCAGCCCGCGCGCGCCTCTCATTTATCATAAAATAAACTTCCGAGAATATCCTGACGCGCGACCCGGGTTGGGCGTCGCCCACCCTATTTTTTTGCCCCAAGGTTCAGCCCAACCATCACCGGTCGGTGATCGCTCGCCGCTAAAACGCCATCCCCATCGTAGATCCGCCCAGCCCCACCGCTCACCGTGCCTTTCAAACCAGGTGAAATGAAAATCTGATCCACCCGTGAATAGGTTTCCTCTCGCCGGTACGCGTGTGACCAATACTCCCCACGGGAGTCCACCGCCGCCACCACCGCACTAATTTCCGTTTTCCCTCGCTTCTGCAAAAAAGTCGCCGCCTTGCTCGAGCGACTGTCGTTACAATCCCCAAGAATAATAAACCGGGCCGACGCCGGCACCGGAAAGCGCTTCAAAACACGATCGCGAATCGCCGTCGCCTCTCCCGCCCGCCGCACCGCCGACTGCGGGTCATCCGGACGATCCGTCAATCGACTTTTCAAGTGCACCATGAAAAAAGTCACGTCCCCGCCTTCAGCCGCAATCGTCGCTTCCAAGAGTCCCCGCTTCACCGTTTCCTTGCCCCCGAAATACGTGAACTGCAGATCCGTGTGCGTCACCACCGCCTGCAGCGGTCGCCGCGCGAGCACCGCAAGATGCCGATCCGCATCCGCCGCCTTCGCCCACGCCGCGTACGGATAATCAAGACCTTCCATTTTAAGATCACGTCGCAGCTCATCCAGGTACGATTGATCCCCCATCTCCTGCAAGACCAACACATCGGCATTAACCCCGCGTATCACCATGCGCAGCGCCCGCTTCGCCTCCTCCGGCTTCGGGTAATCCTGCCGATACCCCGCCTCCGTCATTCGATTCGCCGGTCCGTAATTCTCAACATTGTACGTCGCCACCGTCAGCAACTCCGCCCGCAGCGCCACCAGCAGCAACCCCACCCATCCCGACCAGCGGACCACTCCCCCAACCTTCCTCGCCATCATTTTATACCGGTTCATCAATCTTCCCCTTAAAAAATCGCCGCGGCCGCCGGCATTCACCGCGACTCCGTCAGCGCCCGCTCCCGTTCCACCAAGGTCGGGTGCGAATAATAAAACCCGCTAAACCAGCGATGGGGCGTCAAATTCGTCAGGTTTTTTTGCGCCAACTTGCGGAGCGCCCCGACCATCGCCGCCGGCCCGCCCATCGCATCTTTCGCAAACGCATCCGCCTCATATTCGTAGCGGCGCGAGAGCACATTGCTCAAAGGAGAAAACCAAAATGTGACTAACCCGCTCAGTAGCCCAAATAACAGAAAAGAGGGCGCCATCTGGCCAGGCGGAAACCCAAACGACGAGTTGAACCAAAGGCTGCGCGCCAGCCAGGCCACGGCCGCAAAACCACCGAGCATCATCACCGCCGACAGCCCAATCATCTTCGGGATGTGCCCTCGCCGATAGTGCCCAATCTCGTGTGCCAGCACCGCCTCGAGCTCCTCCGCCGTCAACTGCGCGATCAGCGTATCAAAGAGTACGATCCGCCGAAAACGGCCAAAGCCCGTAAAATACGCATTGGAGTGACCCGACCGTTTCGAGCCATCAATCACCTCGATCGTGCTCGCCCGAAATCCCGTGCGATCACCCAACGCCAATAAACGCGTGCGCAACTCCCCATCCGGCAGCGGCGTCAACTTATTGAAAAGGGGCAAAATCAACTTGGGATAAAGGATCAACATCATGAGCTGAAAACCAAACATCAGCGCAAAGCCCCACACCCACCAGCCCGCCCCCACCTTCTGCACCAGCGCCAACAACGCCCACAGCAGCGGAAAGCCAATCACCAGCATCAACAACGTGCCTTTCACTCGGTCCATCACCCAGAGCCCGGGCGTACTTTTATTAAATCCAAATTTCTGCTCCAGCCGAAATTGCTCCCACCATTCAAACGGCAAAGCCGGAATCGAGAGCAGCCCACCCACGAGCAGAATAAAAACCGCGTGATTCCAAGTCGCCTCCGCTCCGCCCCACCCCGCCGCGATATTAAAGAGCGTCGGCAAAATTCCTCCAAAAAGCACCAGTCCGAGCACCAGCGTATCAAAAACCTCCGTCCACCCCCCAAACCGCGACTTCGCCAGCGTGTACGCCACCGCTTTTTGGTACGTCTCCCGATCCATCATCGCCGCCACCGCCGGCGGCGCCTCCGCCGCATGCCGGCGCACTTCCATCCGATTCAACGCCGACAACACCCACTCAGCTACCAGCCTGAGCACCATCAGACCAGCCGTTATCCAAAGGACAGAGATCATTTCACCAATCCATGCAAAAACGGCGACGCCGCCAGCCCAAAGATGATTTGAAATACCGCCAAAGCACTCCACCGTCCGCCACGTGGAAGCTTCCGATACCAAACTCTCTTTCGAAATCGCCCTCGGCAAACTTGAATCGATCGTCGAATCAATGGAGTCAGGCGAGGTCCCGCTCGCCGAATTACTCGCCAAATTCGAGGAGGGCACTCACCTCCTCAAGGTCTGCGAGACCCGCCTCAAAAATGCCGAAATGAAAATCGAGCAGCTCAAGAAACAAAAAGATGGCTCCAGCACTTTCGAAAAGTTTGATGCCAGCCGCGAAGACTGATAGCCATCTCCCTTCGCGCCTAACGCCACTGATGAACGCACCTCACGCCTCACCGCCAACCCGCCTCCTCGACTCAATCCGCGGTCCGGCTGATGTGCAGTCCCTCGCCCCGTCCCAGCTGCCGCAACTCGCCGAGGAAATCCGCGCCGAACTCATCGCCGTCACCGCTAAAAACGGCGGCCACATCGGGCCCAATCTCGGCGTCGTCGAACTCACGATCGCCCTCCACCGCACCTTCAATTCCCCAGACGACCAGTTCGTTTTTGACGTCGCTCATCAGGGCTACGTCCACAAATTGCTCACCGGTCGCGGCGGTGACTTCTTTAAAAAATTACGCCAATCCGGAGGCGCGAGCGGCTTTCTCTACCGCGCCGAGAGCCCCCACGATGCCTTCGGCGCCGGCCACGCTGGCACCGCCCTTTCCGCCGCTCTCGGCATGGCCACCGCCCGCGATCTCCGCAGATCGAGCGAACACGTCGTCGCGATCTGCGGAGACGCCGCGTTCACTTGCGGCATCACCCTCGAGGCGCTCAACAATGTCGTCAGCTCCACCAAACGCCTCGTCGTCATCCTTAATGATAACGAATGGTCGATCGCCAAAAACGTCGGCGCGATCTCCCGCTACTTAAATCGCATCAGCACGAGCCCGACCTACAATAAGCTCCATCACGACGTCGAGGCATTCTTCAAGAGCTTCCCCGCCGGCGTCGAACTGAACCGCGTCTACACCAAATGGAAACGCGAAACCAAAGACTTCTTTGTCGAATCATCTCTCTTCGAGAAATTCGGCCTTCGCTACCTCGGTCCCGTCGACGGCCATAATTTCGAGGCCCTCACCAAGAACCTGGAATTCGCCAAGCACTGCGACGTCCCCGTCCTCGTCCACGTCCTCACCAAGAAAGGCCGCGGACTCAGTGCCGCCATCGCCCACCCCGAAAAATTCCACGGAGCTTCGCCTTTCGATCCCGCTACCGGCGAAAGCAAAAAAAATGCACCCGGCGCACCACCCAACTTCCAAGACGTCTTCGGCCAGGCCCTCACCCGTTTTGCCCGCGCTAATCCCAAGGTCATCGGCATCACCGGCGCGATGCCAAGCGGCACCGGGCTTTCCCATCTCGCCGAGGCCGTCCCTCAACAGTTTTTTGATGTCGGCATCGCCGAGGAACACGCCGTGCTCTTTGCGGCCGGTCTCGCCACCAAGGGATTCCGCCCCGTGTGCGCAATCTACTCGACATTCCTCCAGCGCGCCTACGACCAAGTCATCCACGACGTCGCCCTCCAAAATTTACCTGTCACGTTTTGCCTCGATCGCGCCGGTCTCTCCCCCAACGACGGCCCAACTCACCACGGTCTTTTCGACCTCTCTTATCTGCGCTGCGTCCCTCAGGCGACCATCATGCAGCCCAAGGACGAAGACGAGCTCGTCGACATGCTTCACACGAGTCTCCACCTGCCGGGCCCTGGTTTCATCCGCTACCCGCGCGGCGCCGGCACCGGCGTTAAAATCAAAGATCAGCCCGCCCTCCTCACCGTCGGCCAAGCCGAGGTCTTGCGCGAGGGCTCTAATATCATGATCTGGGCCCTCGGCTCCATGGTGACCGATGCCCTCAAACTCGCGGAAAAACTAGCTCTCGAGGAAAATCTCTCCGTCGGCGTCGTCAACGCACGGTTCGTCAAACCGCTCGATCGCACCCTTCTCCTCAGCCACGCCGCCTGCATTCCCCTCCTCGTCACCATGGAGGATCACGTGCTCGCCGGTGGCTTTGGCAGCGCGATCATCGAAGCCCTCCACGAGGGCGAGTGCCCCGCCGCCGTCGAGCGGATCGGCTGGCCTGATAAATTTGTCGAACATGGCAACAACGTGGAGGTCCTCCGCGCCAGCCATGGACTTTCCCCGCACGACATTCATCGCCGCGTCCTCAAGCGCTGGAGAAACCTCCGCGCCGAAACCGTCGCCACCGACGCCTAACCTTCCGCCCGCTCCTCACCCACCGGAGCCCACCCTCTTGCTGAGGTGGCCATATCCATCGGTGGCTATACCGCGTTTTATTTTGCACGCCCTTCCGCCCGCTCCGCGGCCTGGCGTATTCACGGTCGAGGTGCCGCCACCACGGATCCCCAATGCCACCAACCGCCGCGCGGTGACGCCCCGCGGTTACGCTTAGCTGAAAGCGCTTGAGTGCATCACCCGCCCGCCACGCCGCCGCGCGGGCACAAAAAAGCCGCGCAGTCAAATCTGCGCGGCTCGCTACAAATTGTCGCTGAAGGGCGATGCCGAGGGCTTACTTCTTGCTGGCTTTCGCCAGAGCGCCGGCGCCACCACACTTCGTGCAGTTGTTACCACCTTTCGCGGCTTCAACGCAGCATGGGTGAGCGCAGGCTTTATCAGCGGCCTTCGCTTTGACGCAGCAACCGGCAACCTTAGCTTCTACCTTGGCGCCGTCAGCGGCAAAGGCAAAACCAGCGACTAACAGGGAAGCGATCGCGAACGCGATCAACGATGTGGATGATTTCTTCATTTATTTATTTTGGGACTGTTTTTAACGTGGTGCGGGCGGCGGGAGTCGAACCCGCCTCTCATGCTTGGGAAGCACACATAATACCGATATACTACGCCCGCGCGGGAAGGGACGCCTTATGCTTGGTTGGCTCCGCGAGAATCCGCAAGTGAAAATCCGCCGGTCTTAAAATTCACCAGCGCCCCCTAGGTGCAAACCTATCGCAGTGCGCACGTGCTCTTATGGTGCCCGCGCCAACCAAGCCAGCAAGCCTCGCGAACCCTCCGATACGCCTCCTCCCCGGAGACTCGCCTTCTCGTCAACGGTAGCCTCGACGACCTTCCAAAGCACTCTTCAAAGTCACTGCGTCCGCGTAGAGCACGCCGCCGCCACTCGGCAGGCCAAACCCGATCCGCGTCGTCTTCACGGTACGCTCCTGGGGCAGGTGCTCCGTAATATAATGGCACGTGGCCTCGCCTTCCACATCGTTCGGCAAGGCCAGAATGATCTCCGTCACCGCTTCGCTCTCGATCCGCACCCGTAGCGATTCAAGATTCAGATCCGCCGGCCCCACCCCGAGCATCGGCGACAGCTTGCCATGCAGCACATGGTAACCGCCCCGAAAGGCCCCGCTCCGCTCAATCGCCACGAGGTCCGGCACGTGCTCCACCACACACAACGACGCCCGGTCCCGTTTCTCGTCCGCACAAATCGCGCAGAGTGCCCCTTCCGCTAAATTCCCACAGCGCGTACACCGCCGCACTAGCTCCGCCGCCTCCAACAACGCGGCCACCAGCTGAGGTAACCGCTCCGGCTTCTCCACCAGTAAGTGCAACGCAATCCGCTCCGAGGAACGAAAGCCCAGCCCCGGCAACTGCTTTAAGTGCTTCTGTAATTTTTCGAAGGCTGGAGTCATCGCATATCGCTCGCTCGCCGGTGGTCGCGCCCATCACCATCATCCGTCCCACCCACAACGCGCCGAGACTTAAAACGAACACGCAAACACGTCAGAATAGGCCCGGCATTTGAAAGGCCCCCGTCACTTTTTGCATCTCCGCTTCATTAAAATCCTTCGACTGCTTCGCCGCCATCTGCACCGCCGCCAACACCGTGTCGGCGACGATCTTCGCATCCTCCTTCAAAAACTCCGGGTCCAGCACCAGCGCGAGAAACTTCCCGCCACCGCTTATCTTGATTGTAACCGCACCACCCGCCGCACTCACGGCAATCTCCTTGGCTTCGAGCTGAGTCTGCAGCGCTTCAATGCCGCGCTTCATCTTTTCCGCCTGTTTAACAAGTTTACCGAGACCAGCCATAGTGATTGGGTAGATTAAGAGTTGAAGTGATCGCTACCGAAATCGGCCATGCGCACCATCAAGGCGACAAAAAACGTCACCCACCTCAGAAATTCTTCGCCTGATTTCACACCCCGCGGAGCATCCCGCCACCATATCCCTCACGATACGTCGCATGCCGCGGACACCACCGCAACTGCCCCCGCAACTTTGCATTTAAAATAATCCGGTCAGGCGTCAGCGCCCGCCGCACCGAAATCGCCTCCCCCGTAAATCGCGGTAACACCACACCAAGCTCCGCCGCCAACCACGCCACCACCTCCGCCTTCGGACTCGGCGCGTCGTCCACTACATTAAATAGTTCATTTCCCATGCTCACCGGCGCCACAAAACACGCACGAATCGCACTCACAATATCGTCCAAGTGGACGAGGTTGAGCCGTCTTTCTCCCGTACCCGCGACCTCCCCGCGCCGCACCTGCTCGACCAGATGGCCGCGCCCCGGCCCGTAAATTCCCGCCAACCGCAAAATCCACCAACGACCCCACCCGCCCTTCGCCTCACGCAGCTGCGCCTCCGCTTCTAAAAGTATCTTCGCGCGGTCCGAAGCGTCCGCCCAAGGGGTCGGCGCCGTCTCGTCCACCTGCTGGCCGCCGCCCTGAGCGTAAACCGAGGTACTGCTCGTATAGACCCAGGTTCCCACCGGGCCAGCCGTCTCCGCCCACTCAATTATCGAGCGCATCCCTTCAACGTAGCTCCGACGATACGACGCCAACTCGCCCCCGCCCGAGCTCACACAATTAAGCAAAAAGTCCTGACCACCGGCAATCTCCGAGTGCCACGCTCTCCCCGCGAGATCAGCCACCACCGTCGCCATCCCCTCCGCTCGCAAACCAGCCGCCCGCTCAGCATTTCGCGTGAGGGCCGTCACCTGCGCCCCCTCCGCTTGGGCCACCCGCGCCAACGCCGTCCCGACGTAACCACAACCAAAGATGACGACCCGTTTTCCAGAAAGTGAGCTCATGCCAAGCGCCCACGTTCACCACAATCCGCCCACGTGCAAAAAATTAGTGTGCACCCATTCAAAATAAAGCGTCCGCTCCCTCATGACGACCGCACTCGTGATCCTCGCCGAAGGCTTCGAAGAAATTGAGGCCATCACCCCAATCGACATTCTCCGCCGCGCTGGCGCTAAGGTCACCGTCGCCGCCCTCACCGAGGGTATTCATGTCACCGGTCGCAGCGGCCTGACTCTGCACGCCGATACCAGCTTAACCGCGGTCGGTGCCCAAGAGTTCGACTGCCTCATTTTACCCGGCGGCCCCGGCGTCAAACACTTGCGCGCCGATCTCCGCGTCCGCGCCATCCTCCACGCCCACGCTCGATCCGGTCGCTGGATCGCGGCCATCTGCGCCGCCCCCACCATCCTCCATGACGCCGGACTCCTCGAAAACCGGCGCTACACCGCGCACTTTTCGGTCGCTAGCGAATTGGCTAACGTCCTCGCCGCCGAGCGCGTCGTCGTCGACGGTCCCATCGTCACCGCCCGCGGCGCCGGGACCTCCCTCGATTTCGCCCTCCGGCTGGCCTCATGTCTTTTTTCCGATAAAGTCGCCGCAGATGTCAGCCGATCTATTTGCACTTAAAAAAAACCTAAAATAGTCAGTGCTCGACAGGATGACATTTAGCTTTCCATGCATAGGGGATTTTACCCATAACTAATTGGAAAGATTTCCTCAACGGAGTCGGCTTGACTCACGTGCGGAAGCGACGGGGCGAAGCTATGGAGTACCCCGTCAGTAACCTAACTTAAACATGTGTGGCATCGCTGGGTTAGTCGACCCGCAAACACCGCCCCAGCACCGCCAAAAAGCGGTGGAGGCGATGTGCGCGTCCATGGTCCATCGCGGACCCGACGATCAGGGTATGGCGACCTTGGGCGATGCTACCGTCGGCATGCGGCGGCTAGCGGTTTTCGACCCCGCGCGCGGGCAGCAGCCGATGCACTCGCCCGACGGGCGCTTCACCCTCGTTTTCAACGGTGCAATCTATAATTTCCGCGAACTCCGGAAGGAGTTAGCCGGCCCCCAGTGGCAGTTTCGGAGCGACGGCGACACCGAGGTCCTGCTCGCGGCCTTTGCCCGGTGGGGAGAGACCTGCCTAAAGCGCCTCCGCGGCATGTTCGCCTTCGCCATCTGGGATCGACAGAAACAAACGCTCCACCTCGCCCGCGATCCCCTCGGCATCAAGCCCCTTTATCTGCGACACACCGGCGAGCGCCTGCTCTTCGCGTCAGAGATTAATGCACTCATCGCTTCCGGCACGTTCTCACCCGCGATCGATCCCATCGCCGTGGAGGAGTATTTGGGCTGGCTCGCCGTGCCCGCCCCAAGGACCATCTATCAAGGGATCACCAGCTTGCGACCCGGCGAATCCGCTCGGTTCCGACTCGGTCAACTGGAACTGACGCGCGCCTGGAGCCAACCGCCCCCCCGCCTCACCGGCGAAGTCTACCGGACGCGCAGCGAATTCATCCGGCACTTGCGCATAAAGCTGGAAGACTCCGTCCGCGCCCATGTCGCGGCTGACGTCCCCGTCGGCGCGTTCCTGTCTGGCGGCCTAGATTCAGCCGGCGTCGTCGGGTTGATGAACGCAGTCGGCGCCGGCCCGTTGCGCACTTTCTCCATCGATTTTGATGAACCCGGATTTTCAGAGGGAACCGCCGCCGCCACCTCCGCAGATCTCCTCGGCACCCACCATCACACCACCGTCATCACCGGGGCGCAGGTCGCCGCCGATATTGAGAAATTATTCGCAACCTTCGATCAACCCACTGGGGACGGGATCAACACCTATTACGCGAGCCAAGCCGCCCGCGCCGGCGGCGTGACCGTCGCCCTATCCGGACTGGGTGGAGACGAATTATTCGGTGGGTATCCAACCTTTCGTGACACGCCTCGGCTCGCGCGCGGTCTGCCCCTTTGGCGAGCTCTTCCCCACCGCGCTCGCGCCGCCCTCATCGCGCGGTGGCAACGCGGCGATACCCGCCGCCGGAAGCTCGCCGACGTCTTGCAACACGCGCACAACCTCCACGAAGTCAGCGCGCTGCAACGACGGGTCTTCTCCACCCAGAGCGGTCGCGCGCTCCTCGCTCCCGATGTCGCCGCCGCCCTCGGGCCGCGCTCGCCCTTTCATCCTGAATTAACCACGCTCGCCGCCGAGCTCAGCGCCGCCAGCGCCGAATTTGAGGTCGTCAGCGCTTGGGAGATGCGCACGTACATGGCGGATGTCCTGCTGCGGGATACCGATGTGATGAGCATGCGGCATTCATTGGAAATACGCGTGCCGCTCGTCGACCGCCCCTTGATCGAATGGTTACGCCAACAATCCGCGGCGTTCCGAGGCCATCCCCAACAAACCAAGTCCGCCCTCGCCGATGCCCTCCGCGATGTCGTACCCGCGACGGTGATCAATCGGCGAAAACAAGGATTTACGCTGCCGTTGGCTTTATGGATGAAGCGGGAACTTCGCCCGTTTCTGGACGAGATATTCTCGGAGGCGAGCATCGCCCGCACCGGTCTGCTCGACCCGGCCGCCACGCGGCAGCTCTGGGACAATTTTCTCAGGCAACCAGACCCCCGGGCGTG
>Ga0114966_10002734_pt1 | contig 15675 bp, 11 predicted proteins | sample M_130207_XF_Meta_FD_87029 | JGI IMG/M metagenome (GOLD analysis project Ga0114966, IMG submission 87029) | Freshwater microbial communities from Lake Montjoie, Canada to study carbon cycling - M_130207_XF_MetaG | ecosystem: Environmental > Aquatic > Freshwater > Lake | place: Lake Montjoie... | reverse complement strand
CCAGCTGATCTTGGATCAGTAGAAGTTCAAATGGCGGCTGGTCGCGGAAATTAAATATAAATCTGTAAATAAAATACAAAATAATATTATTAAATAAATAATGATATTATTAATCTCTTTTATATTCTATTAACTCTGAATCCAATCTGAACTAACAAATTTGTCAAATTTAATATATGTCGCCAAATAATACGATAAAAATTTCTCAAAAAACTGTTTGCTAACATTTGGATGAAATGATTTTTCAACAACCACTTTTGCCTGAATATAAGACTTATAATTTTGATACAAGTCGTCAAATGATATTAATGAGGCTTCATTGCTAACTGAGTCATTTTTATGTTGCTGCTTATAGTAATCGAGCATTTCAGTAATGTCATCAGGCTTAGACCATAAATTACAGTGAATATTAGTAATATATTTGTTATCGATAATTTCAACGCTAGGATAAAAATAATGCCAAATCATTTTAATAATATCCTTATCAGAAATGTAGCTGTTGCTAAAAGACTTGTTAGCTAGTTTATACATTGATGATATTTCGTCAATTTCATATTCATCATTCAAAAAATGATTGGCCTCGGTTAAAATCGTAATATGTTTATCCCAAAAAGACAAGAAACTACTAACATTTGGTAGAAACTTGCTCGTCACATTAGTGAAGACAATATCAGTGGCGCAACTTAGTTCACTAAATGACAATTGCGACTTCAATAAGGTCTTTAAATTATTTGAATACATCATATTAGGGACATTTATACTCGATAAATATAGCTTCCAAATGTAGTGTATATTTTTCCACGATAAATTATAGGTGTTTGTATTTGTAGAATTTGATTGATTAGTTGTTACTACTTCAATACACTGACTAACAAATTGCTCTACTATTTTGTTAGTTGTATTTAATGAGAAGAACATGACATATTCCTTTATCGGATCTTCTTTAGGTAGGTTAATTAAAAACTGGTCAGAGCTACCATATCGTTCTGAATAATGCGCTGCCACGCTAATTAAATCGATTCCTATTTTGTTGAGCACATCCTTAATCAAGTCAGTCGCAATAGAATTGAAATTTTCATTCGTTTTTATCAATCGATAACCTAACAAATTATGAGTGTCATGATACTTTGTAATAAAATTGCTCATAATTGAATTTCCAGTTGTAATGAAGCATATTGAATCAATAAAAGAGACTAGTTTTTTCGTGCTAGAATTAATAAAAAATAATAATCCAGATTCTTCTATATTTTTTCTTAAAATACAATCACCTATAACCGTCAAAAAATATTTAATCTCTGTTTTAGTTTCGAAAATAGTGTTTAAAAAACTTAACACATTTTGAATTGTATGTGTTTCGGGCACAGATTTAAATAGAGATCTGTCTTTTATCTGCTTGAGAATATTCTGCTTCGTTTTATGTTTCCAAACTGTTAATTTACCTTCATCTGTGATGGTTGAAAGCAGATGATGATGAATATCGTCTTCTTTAACAATCTGGTATGTTTTTCCATCATATTCATAAAAAATATTATTATAAGGCATGTAAAAATATTGATGCTTACTTAGAAACACTTTGTAAAAATTATCTTGTTCTAATGTTAGTTCATTAATTCTGGATACACGTTCTTCATATCGTTTATTTTCACCTTCCAATATAGCTGGCAAATTGATTAAATGTATCTGTAACCTTTGTAAAATATATGGATTGTCTTTGTATTTTTCGAATAGATCTGAAATAATTTGATCGTGATTATTAAATTCTGTCATATATTTATACTTGTAATCATTTGTTTAATACATTTTATAATATAAAATTAATTAATTTACTAAATTAAAATTATTAAATTAAAATTACTAATTAAAATTAATTAATTTATTACATAAGTATTTAAAGGTTTGCGTTCAAAAATGATTATAATGTCTCATTTAAATAAAAATCAATCAACCAATGAAGGAAATGTTTTAACCATAAAAACAGTCCAAATTGCTCCTTTTCGAACCTTAATGACCGCCTTAAAAGATATTCTTTTAGAAACAAATATTTCATTTCAACCCGATGGAATTCGTATTATCAATATGGACAAGTCTCATACCATTTTAGCTCATCTATATTTGGCTGCGCAGAATTTCGAGTCCTATGAGTGTAAGCAAGAAAAGATCATTATTGGCGTCAACATGTTCCATCTTTTTAAGCTTATCAATTCTATTGATAATGACGATACGTTAACCATTTACATCGAGAATGCGGACTATTTTGACGGGATTGTTTCTTATTTGGCTTTGAAATTTGAAAACGGAGATATTAAGCAATGTAAAACGCAGAAACTGAAATTGATCGAGCCTGAGCCAGAGGAGCTAGAATACCCTGATGTCAAGTTTAGCTCTATTATTAATCTGCCTTCCGCGGATTTCCAGAAAATCATTCGTGATCTTTCCTGTATTTCCGACAAATTGGAAATCAAATCGGTTGGCAATGAGCTCATATTTAAGTGTAAGGGACAATTTGCGGAGGCGGAAATTCATCGAGCGGAATCCGATGGATCTATGGGATTCATTTTAAAGCAAGATTCGTCTAAAATTATTCAAGGAGAATTTTCTCTTAAAAATCTGGGGTATTTCATCAAATGCACGAATTTGTGTTCTCAAATTGAAATCTACTTGGAGAATGATTTGCCTCTGGTTGTGAAGTATGATGTAGCAAGTTTGGGATCAATACGTCTCTGTCTCTCAAGTCTTCCGTAACCGTAGTAACAATATAGCTTACCATAAATGCTCACAAATTTTATAAAAGTAATAAATATTATTTTATAAAATATTATATAAAACAACTTAAAGACAACTCAATATATTAGTATATACCCAACTATGCCTACTAGATATACATTTGAACAAGTTAAAAACACATTCGAACAAAACGGATGTACGTTATTAGACGAAACATATATAAATCAACTAGAAAAATTAAAATATATCGCGTCATGCGGGCACGAACATACAACTAGTTTTAAACAAATTTTAAAAGGTGCGGGAATAAAATGTTTCAAATGTGCGTTGAACTTTGGTACGTATGAAAATATTAATAAAAGTTTTCAAGACAAATCGTGCCAATTATGCTACACAAAAGAAGAATTTAAAGCAATTTATGTTAATAATAAACAAAAATTAAAATACATTGCTGCTTGTGGACACGAAAATGTAGTTTCTTATAAAAATTTTGCTTCATTAAATCAGGGAACAAATTGTCCATCATGTGTTAATAAAAATACTGGAATAATATTAAAAAATCTTAGAACTGGTCCTGATCGTGTTAGTTCTATAGAACAAGAGTTTAGTTGTATCAATTATTTTATCAATTTAGTAAAAGATACATTTATTATTGTAAAAACATTTGATGGATGTAAAGCGGATATTGTGATTAAACCTTTAAATAGTAGTGAAGATTTATGGCTAGGAATTCAAGTAAAATCAACTTTAGTAAAAACCGAAAGAGAACAATATTATTTTAGATTGAATAATGCTAGTTATGAAAATTGTTTGTTATTATGTATTTGTGAAACAGATAAAAAAATGTGGTTAATTCCATATGAAGATGTAGTAGATCAAAAAACAATTGGTATCGCAAAAAAATCAAAATATAATAAATATGAAATTGTTGAAAATTTATATGAACATATACAAAATTACTATAATTCATTAAATAAATTTTGTTTTGAAGAATTAAATACACCTATAAGTGATAATCAAAAACAAGAACAGTTGTATCGCAATTATCGAGAGAATAAAATAGATTTTATAGAATTTAAAAATAATGAAATTGAGGGGCTTGTTTATGATTTTATGATTAATGATAAAAGAGTTCAAGAAAAAGTTGGCAGCTTCTGTAAACCAAATAATCCAAATATGTTTTCATTTCACTTAAGTAAATTTAAATGTGTTGAGAATGGAAAACATGTATTACAAAATTATCAAGAAGGAGATAATGATTTATATTGGTTGAATTGTAAAAATAATAAATTTTATGTGATTCCAGAAGATGATTTAATTGAAAGAGGATTTGTTGGAAAAAATAGCAAGAAACAACAATTATACATTTCACCTACAAATAAAAATACAGCCTGGTGTAATGAATATCTATTTGACTATGATGATATCGATAAAAATAAATTGCTACAAATAATAAACCAATAAACAGCCATATAATTTAATTAAAAATTCAAATAAATTATATAATTTAATATATATTATGTCTTATAAAAGTTACAATAATTATTTAGGATCGAATCGTTGCTGTAATACAACAACTTTAACAACCGGTTCTATGGGGGCTCAGGGTATAGGAGGACCAATTGGTCCTGTCGGAGTACAAGGCGCGACAGGCGTTCAAGGTTCCGATACAGGATTTACAGGTGCTCAAGGCGCGACGGGAGTACAAGGTGCTCCTGGATCTGGTTCTGGATCATCTGGGTCGCAAGGCGCGACAGGACCAACAGGAGCGCAAGGATTTATAGGAGCAATTGGCGTTCAAGGTGCGACAGGTGTTCAAGGATTTATAGGCGCGACAGGACCAACAGGAGCGCAAGGATTTATAGGAGCAATTGGCGTTCAAGGTGCGACAGGTGTTCAAGGATTTATAGGTGCGACTGGACCAACCGGTGTTCAAGGATTTACAGGCGCACAAGGAGCAACTGGTCCAACAGGAGTACAAGGATTTACAGGAGCGCAAGGAGCAACAGGTGTTCAAGGATTTACAGGAGCACAAGGTAGAACAGGAGCTACGGGTGCGCAAGGAGATACGGGGCCACAAGGTCCTTCATTTGTAATTAACACAATTAATCAAGAAGTTTTCAGTAAAACGGTTAAACTTAATAGCGTATATTATACAAACCAGACCTCTATCAAAACTAGCGATGTAAATGCGGAATTAGATAATTTTACAGATAATCAAGAAATATATACATTTGGTCCTACTATTCCAAATCGATGGGTTTCTGTTGGCAATACTCCACCTATCGCATATTCTTCTGATGGCTTAAATTGGTTTAAAGCAAACGATACGTTATTTTTTAAAAATGCTTACGGAGTGGAATGGAATGGAATAATGTGGGTATCAGTTGGAGATAGTAATAATGGTAATAATTCAATTTGTTATTCATATGATGGAATTATTTGGAATCCTTCACAAAATCCTACTGCTTTTAGTATTGGTCGTTGTGTAGCATGGAATAATATTATGTGGATAGCAGGAGGGGAAGCGGGAAGTCTAGGTTCAAATATGTTTTATTCATACGATGGAATGAATTGGGAAACAAATGGATCTAGAGATATTGGAACCATTTACGATATCGCATGGAATGGTAATATGTGGGTTGCTGTTGGACAATTTACCTCAACTTCAATTGTATATTCATATAGTGGGTTAACTTGGTTTCCAGCATTAACGGCAAACGCATTTTCAATAGGATATGGTGTAGCATGGGATGGTTATATGTGGATTGCTGTCGGAGAAGCTGGGATAGGTCAAATTTGTTTTTCATATGATGGAATAATATGGGGTGCGGCAGCAAATCCTTTTTCCACTGGTGGATTAGATGTAAAATGGAATGGAATAATGTGGGTTGCGACAGGTGATAGTAGTAATCCAATTGTATATTCATATGATGGATTTAATTGGACCAGTTGTATTATTACTGTTCCAGTAGGAATATATAATTCTCTTTGCTGGAACGGATCCAGGTGGATCGCCATTGATAGTCAACTTACAAATGTATTATTATACTCTAATAATGGCATAAATTGGGTATCAAAGCCAAATCCAGGACAACAATTTGGGTATGGCATTGCTTATAACAGAAAAAGACAAGACACTCTAACTTTTCCTAAAAATCGATCAGTCATAGTTGGAAATAATGTTACTTTATATTCAGATGATGGCGTTATTTGGACACTTGCTAATAATAGCCCATTTAAAACTGGATTCGGCATTGATTGGAATGGCGAAATATGGGTAGCAGTTGGAAATGATGATTTAATTTTACCTACAACTACATCTATCGCATATTCATATAATGGAGCTGATTGGACAAATGCGACAAATATATTTCAACAAGGTAAAGGTGTAAAATGGAATGGCTATATGTGGGTCGCGGTTGGAAGAACAAATGAAACGTTTAACACTCATATAGCATATTCTTATGATGGCATTTGTTGGAAAAAAGCATTTACTCCAATAGGTATTGAAGGATTTGCGGTTGATTGGAATGGCACAATATGGGTTGCTGGCGTAGATTCTTCGAATACGTTAATTTATTCATCTGATGGAGATACATGGTCTCCTATGTCATCTATTGCTTCTCCTTTTAATTGTCTTACGGTAGTTTGGAATGGCACTGTATGGGTTGCGGGCGGAGAACTTAATAGTCCTAACAATTTATTATATTCATATGATGGATTAAATTGGATACAAACAACTAATCCAGGATTTACAATTTATCGCTCTGCAGCATGGAATGGATCAATGTGGCTAATTGGTGGCGATACATCGCCTTTCATTGCGTATTCATATAATGGAATAGATTGGGATACTGCTAATGTTACAACTCCACCTGGAAATCCAATTAATGGAATTACATGGGATGGAAACAAATGGATAGCAGTTGGAGATACAACAACTATATATTATTCATATAATGGATTTGAATGGATACTGGCAACGATTGCTCCACCAATAGGAGATCAAGGTCCTTTATATGCTGTCGCCTGGAATAAAAATTTAGGATCAACTTATATTCAACAACCCGTTGTTTCTTTGGGTGTGTCACGTCGTGCTAATTCCATAGCATATTCACTAGATGGAATTAAATATACTGGATTAGGAAATTTTCAAAATGGGTTGCTTGATCAAGGTTACGCTGCGGCATGGAATGGATCCATGTGGGTTGCTACCGGAAACGGAGATATTACTATAATATATTCATATGACGGCATCGAATGGATCCCGATACCTGTATCAAGCAATTTTATAAAACCTGGATATGCTGTTGTATGGACAGGCATTAATTGGATTGTAACTGGTTCGCCTACTGGTAATAATGTATATTATTCTCCTGATGGAATTAATTGGTTGCCTTCAACCACTCCTAATAATGCTAATACTTACTATGGTTTAGCAACCGATGTTAAAACGATAGGAACAGGAGGCGGCACGCAGTCGACAACGGTCGCAGTTGGAAATGTAACTTCTCCCGTAAATTCAGATATTATTTATTCTATAGACGATGGACTAAATTGGACTGTAGCAAATGATCTTCCGGGAATACAGCTACTTTGTGTTGCGTGGAATGGAACTAGATGGCTAACAGGTGGTCAATCAAATAATTTATATTCATCTCCAGATGGTATTAATGGTTGGAATTTTAGTCCAATTCCAGTGGGCTCCATTCAAATAATACGTAGCATAGCTTGGAATGGTGTTGTATGGGTCGTCGTCGGAAATAATGTTGCTGGTGCAATTCAAATTTACTATACAATCACATTAAATGGACAAAGCGGATGGACTTTGGCACCAACTATACTTGTAACAGGAGCTCCAGCTGTTGATTTGTGGTCTGTAATTTGGAATGGAAAAAGATGGATTGCGGGAGGTCAAGATAAAAATACTAATATAAGTTATATATTTACATCACATGATGGAATAACATGGTATGAAAGTCCACCAGTAACAACACCTCCGAATCCATATGTTAATCCTCTTAAAGAGGCCGTTTTTGGATTAGCTAGCAATTCTCGTATCGGTGGCGTCATAGTCGATAGCCAAATTGCTTTAAATAAAACTAATAGTGTAAGATTAACAAATAAATTAGATTTGTATTCGGATGATTATTATAATAATGGCTACAATAATATGACCGCATCTATTAAAAGCACTGATTTATTGTAACCTAAATACTAAATGATAATAAATAATAATAAAATTATTTAAAATAAATTGTATAATATAATTTATTTTAAAAATATTATATATTATATGTCTTACAAAAGTTATAATAATTATTTAGGATCAAATCGATGTTGTAATACAACTAGTATTACAAAGGGAGCGCAAGGTGCCCAGGGTGTTGCCGGTCCTATTGGACCAGCTAATTCAGGAGGGACTGGATCTGGAATAACAGGAGCACAAGGTGCGACAGGCGTTCAAGGTGCGACAGGAGGTAGCCCATGGACTACAGGAAACGCAATTGGTCCTCAAGGAGCAGGATATACAGGAACTGGTTATACAGGCGATGTCTTAATCTTTGGCAATTTATTGGTAACCGGTGGAATTGATCCAACTTATTTAGCATTGACGCCGCAAACATCTGTACCAACAAGTTTTATTAACCCATTATGGATCGATAGTGTTAATGGGAATGCTTTGCGTTCACAAAATATTTATATGGATAATCCATCAATTAATAACGCATATATATCATTGGAACCAAATAATACTAATCAAATAATATTAAATGATGGTGGTACACCAAATGCTCTTTCAAATACAATTAATTATTCATCAATGACGATAAGCGACACTTTAGATACACTTACTATTGATAAAAGTAATATCACTCATTCTAACGCTACAACTCCTCTTACTATTACTTCTACTGGTGTTAATAAAAATATAAATATTGATACTGTCGGTGTCGTAAATATTGGTGATTTTAGCGGTGCGACAATTGCGAATATTGCTCTTAATACCGCTGGTGCTTCTCGGTGCGATATAGATACTAGAAATGACGGCGTGTTTAGTGCTGGTGATATTGGTGCTTTGGGTGGTAATACAAAAATTTTATTAAATGATAATCTCTCTACTATTCTCGTATCAGCACCAAATGGTTTTATTGATGTTGATAGTGGTGGTGGTTCTACTACATTAGGCGACGTTCAAGGCACTACTAATGGGACAACTTTAACTGTAAGCGACGGCAGCCAAGAAATAACATTAACAGCAGGTAATGGGGTTAAACTAACTTCAAGCACTATTAAATATCCTTGTGACTTCAATAATGGTAATGTGCCTCTTGCTGTTTATAATAGTTACGCACAAACATTTAATGGAGGGGTAGGGACTACCGCAACACTACCCCAAGTTAATAGTGCTAATGTTGGACTTCAATTCCTTATAACAAATACAAGTGCTTCTGCTTTGTCAGTTGCTACGAGTGGAGGACAATTAATTTATTCTTCTACTGGTTCTGCTTCTTCTGCTACAAGGTCATTAGCAACAGGACATTCTCAAATATTTACTGCTATTAAAACATTAAATGGCTTAACTTACGGTTGGAGTATGGTATAAATATACTTTTCTTATAAAATTGTAAAAAGTATAGAAAAATTTAGTTCAACCTTTTTAAAAGATTGATTTGTTTCCGTTTACTTATGACTTTTTCTAAATATATATATAATAATGGCATTTACCAGATTTCATGATGATCCATGTCGAATAACAAAACAGCTTCAGCAGCAAACCGATCAAGGTCGCTGGATTATAGATGTTCCCGGCAATGGCGGTGACAAACCATGTTTTGCTTTGGATCCGCAAATTATTCCGCAAAAATGGGGTGGCAATTTATGGACACACTCAATCGATATTCAAAGCGCACTTTTAGGAATAGATAAACGACTGAATCGAGACATTCCGAATACCGTAAACTGTTTACAAAATACAAAGGAAAATCCTTATAAGCGGTTTACCGTAAACGCAGCACCAATCTCATATCCAGTTTGCGACACCTTTATAACGACAGAGCAATCTCGAGCGATTATGCCGGCGTGGACAGCGCGAGATTTACAGCAAAATCACGCATATATTTTGCCAAATGATCCGCAAGCAAATACAGAGATGAAATTTGGCAACTATATCGACACACGCATTTTAGAGAAGAAGCATTTCAAAAGAGAATTTAGTTGTGTGCCTTTAAATGATCAAGGTTATACAGTTCCGATGAAACAGTTTACTAGCGGACAAAAAACGCACGGAACTTATATAGCAGGTCCAAATACTTGTGGATCAAGGGGGACGTGTGAAAAGATATAAGCGACAAGCAATAATAAAATCTATAAATTATATAGGCACTTTTTTAAAAAGTATATATATAATATAATAATGGAATTAGCAATACCACTAATAGCACTAGGAGGAATGTATGTGATTTCAAATAGTAAAAATGATACTTCAAAAAACGCATATAATGAGGGATACAATAACAAAAAAGAATCGAATAAAAAGAAGGAAAACTTTGATAACATGGGAAGAAAGTCAAATTATTTACCAAATACACAGACACCGCCTCAAAATTATCCAATCATGAATAATAAAGAGCTCCTTGACACTGTCCAGGAATATCCGAATCCAAATAAGGCATCCGATAAGTATTTCAATCAAAACGCATACGAACAGCGAGAACGAGCAGGGAAATCTGTAAGCGATACGATTCAACAAGTCTATTCTTTAACCGGAGACTTTATGAATTCAGATCAATTTAGGCACAATAACATGGTGCCATTTAATGGGGCAAAACCCCATGGACAGATATATAATAACAATAATGCGGAAACCATTTTAGACAATTATGCCGGAACTGGTTCTCAAATAATTAAGAAGATTGAGCAAGCGCCGCTTTTCAAACCCCAGGAAAATGTTCAGTGGACGAATGGCGCACCTAACATGAGTGAATTTTATCAGTCCCGAGTGAACCCGGCATTAAAAAATAACATGGTAAAACCATTTGAGTCAGTTCGTGTTGGACCCGGTTTAGACAAGGGTTATTCTGCTAGTGGTTCTAATGGCTACAACTCTGGTATGGAAGCGCGCGACCAATGGTTGCCAAAAACAGTGGATGAGCTACGTGTAGCAACTAATCCCAAGGAAGAATTTTCTTTGTTAAATCATCAAGGTCCTGCTCAATCTGCCATAACAAATGTCGGTATTTTAGGAAAAGTGGAGAAATTCAGACCGGATACTTTTTTTATCAATTCACAGGATCGCTGGCTAACAACGACAGGCGCAGAAAAAGCGCAACGTGTTGTAGCGGAAGAAGTGTTGAAACAATCTCATCGAAATGAAACGACAACGCATTTAACAGGCACACCAAATGCGGTCTTAAAAACCGCAAGTTACGTTCCAAAGCAGCACGAAGCATCAAAAAGAATGCAATTAGATTCCGCAAATCATGTTGGACATTCGAATGCTGCGGGAACAGGATCTCATTTAGACGGGGAAGGATTTTTAAAGAGTCACACAAATTATACAAATAGCAGAAGCATTAACTTACAACCGCAAACGTTTGGTTCTGGATTTTCAGCCGCAATTGGTGCCGTTATTGCGCCAATTATGGATGTATTTAAGCCAGTAAGAAAGGAGGAATATGTATCAAATATGCGCATATATGGCAACATTATTGGAGAAGTGCCTGGAAACTATGTGTTAACTCAGGGCGACGTGCCAAATACTACGGTTAAGGAAACCACGTTGTATCAACCCAATGGTTATGTTGGCAATCAATTGAATGGTGGCGCTTATGAAGTGACCGAGCAACAATCGATAACAAATCAGCGCGATACTACGACGGACTTTTGTCAGTTGAATCCTAGCGGTGGATCTGGTTCCAAGCACGGATCCAGACAATATGATTCGGCTTATAGACAGACTAACAATGAAGCTAAAGAGAAGTCAGTTGTTGGGAGAACAAACCAAGGAAACATGGCTATGTTTAATGCTGATATAAATGTCTCGCATTCCAAGCTGGATTGTGATCGCGAAAATAACAGAATGTGGGCGCCTAGTGCGGTAATTCCTAGCGGACCTTCAGTGCGAACTTACGGAAAAATTCACACGCCTCAACTCAACGACCAGTGCTTATCAGGTTGTGAAAGAATTAATCCAGAAATCCTTAATGCTTTTCGTGCAAATCCTTATTCGTTTAGTTTGTCAAGTGTCGCGTAAATTGAACTAACAACTAAATTATAACAAATTCGTAATATTAACATATAAAAACACTATTTTAATATTAATAACGCATTGAACAATGTCTTTACCTATTCATGAAAATATCAAAAACAAATTGGAATACTTTCACAGTATCCACAAAATTCCTAATATTATCTTTAATGGTCCATCTGGTTCAGGTAAAAGCACTATTGTAAATGATTTTGTTAGTTTAATTTATGAAGGTGACAAAGATAAAATTAAAAATTTTGTAATGTATGTAAATTGTGCACACGGTAAAGGCATTAAATTTATTCGAGATGAACTAAAGTTCTTTGCTAAAACCCATATAAATTCGAATGGTGGCAATACATTTAAAAGCATCATATTATTGAATGGGGACAAACTAACAATGGATGCGCAGTCCGCTCTAAGACGATGTATCGAGTTATTCAGCCACAATACGCGGTTTTTCATCATCGTGGAAGACAAATATAAATTACTGAAGCCGATTTTGTCACGATTTTGCGAGATCTATGTTTCTGAGCCGGAATATAAAGGGAAACCAATAAATTTATACAAATATAACCTAGATGAGACGTTTAAACTAACAAATGTAAAACAATCTAAAGCAGAATGGTTGAAAAAGGAGCTTTTAAAACCAATAACTCCGGAAACAAATTTAATTGTGTTTTCAACTAAATTGTATGAAAAAGGATACAGTGCTTTAGATGTAATTAAGTTACTTGAAGATATATCTAATTTTAAGTTAGAGGATTTAAAAAGATACGAATTGTTAGTTGCTTTTAACAAGGTAAGGAAAGAATTTAGAAATGAAAAGTTGCTAATATTGTTCTTATTAAACTTTGTCTTTTTAGATATAGAAACGAATTTAGATAACATATCCTTTATTTAAGGTTAAGGGAACTACCGTTCCCTTATGATCCCATGCTTTTAAGGGAACTTTTAAGGGAACCAAGGTCATCTTTTAATAGACCCTATGACCCCATGCTTTTAAGGGAACCAAGGTCATCTTTTAATAGACCCTATGACCCCTCCTTTTTATAGTTTTTAGTTCCTGGTAGAACTAGTAAGCATAGTCGGATTAGACCCACCGAAGGTGAGTTAAAACTAACAAAAAATAAACTCCAATTCTTACATATAACAAAATGGATGATTTTAATGTTAGTTCGTTACATGAATCGAAGAATGAATGGGGAGCTAGATTGCTTACTATTTTGACGCCATTGGTCATCGAGGGGTTTAAATCTATTTTTGATGAATCGGTAAAATTATGTAAGGTAAACGACGAGATGGGCAAATATTTAATGACATTTCAAAATTTGATAACTCGTATTCCAAAATGGAATCCTACTATTATAGAGCAAGAACGTAAACGGATTATTGAGCGAAGTGGTTGCGGATATTTAGAAGAATTAGTAACATGTGTTCATATAATTCAATTAAAATTGTTAACTGCGATGCGAGTTGGTCAGAAACAGAAAAAGATTGATATTAATATACCCAAATTAGATGATTTTATTCACAAAGCGTATATTAATGTAGCACGAAAGATATATAAAAATGTGTATCTTTTTGAAATCAACGTGCCTCCTTTACAAATACAAAAACACAATCGAGAAATGGAGACAATTGTCCAGGAATGTATTTTAAACGCAGTAAGAGAGAGCATTCCAATTGAGCATATTTTGAAAGCATATATGGATGAAACAGTAGAAGACGATGTTATTGAGGAAATCAAAGAGCAAGTAGTGGAAAAGAGCGAAGCATTAAATGCTAGAGGAGAGACTACTTTTATTGGCGAATCTGACAAAAAAGAAACAAAAGAAGGAATTAAATTTAATGATGTAGACCAGGCAGTAAATGAAAAAGGCAAGGAAGAATTAATCAGAGCTCCAAAGACTTTAGAGCGGTTAGAGGAAATAAGTAATTTAAGAAATATTCAAAGAAAAATGGACGAAGAAGCTGATGCGGATGACGATAATGAAACACTAAAAATTTCAGATGAACTTGTGGATCTAAATAGTTTAGATGTTCATGTGATTGGTGAAAAAACCATGGAACTAGAACCTAATTTTTTGTTAGATGAAATCGAAGTTTTAGCATAAATTATTATTATTTAGTATTTAGTAACGCGTTAAATTCAAAAATGTATTGTAAAAATATATTGTAAATGAGTAATATATTTTTAGTAGCAGGGATTATATCGGTTATTTTCTTTATTGCTAAATTTTTGGAGATGCAATATATTGAAAAAGAAAGTAAACCATTAAAGATACTGATTAGAGATACCTTAGTTGTTTATGTTTGTGTGGTTATTGGGAATTTTATTTTAGATCAATTGAGTCCGGTAATTAAAGATATTTCTGTAATGGAAAGTCCGGGAGCTTTTACAGATAATCCTCCATTCTAGGTAGGGAACCAAGGTCATCGCTTCGCAGACCCTACGACCCCTCCTTTTAAGGGAACTGCCGTTCCCTTATGATCCCATGCTTTTAAGAGAACCAAGGTCAACGCTTCTCCCAAACCATCCTTTAATATTTATATATTATTTCATTATATATTATTTTAATTAATATATAATTTAATTTCATAAATGTTCATTTTTGGCTCCACCTTACCCGAAGGGAAAAGGTGGAACTATCGTCCAGTCCACACCTTAACAAATGGTTCATATGCTCTTTTATTTTTAAAATCATTTGAATAATCATTAAAATTATAAACAAAAGCCCTGTGATGTTTAAGTATGTTGCCAAATAAAGAATGAGTATATTTTAAATTTGGATATTCTTGCCAAAAAAGCAATCCCATTATTCTTTCTAATCCACACCGGTCTGTTCTATTATTAATAACCCCAATTAAATTAGTAATTCGGTATTTTGTTTCTAACATCTCTAAAAAATTTAATTTAATATATGATAATGCTCCAAAGCAAAGATCAAAATGATCATTAGTTTGGTTTAATCCTAGTATATTTATTTCATGTCCTCGAAGTTTTTGTTTAAGATAAACATTATTTTTTAAATTGCTACTAATTCTTAATAAATTATTTAAATTTTCTTTATCGTAATCGTGATGCCACAAAGGTAATACAGGACATTTAATTTTTTCAAATGAAATTCTTTTATGAATAAAAATACTATCATGTAAAATGACTGCGTTATCAAACCATTTATGTCTTAAAAAGTATATATAAGGAAGCAGTTCACCTCGTTTAGGATATTCCGATTGAATAATTTCGAGATTTATATAATCATGGTCTGCTTTGATAAAAGCATAATTGCTATTATCATCAATAATAACTATCTTTCTGAAAGGATAATGAGTTCTTATTAATTTTACACATTGATTCCAATATTTATTTGTTACTTCTGAATTAACATGCCTAGTTATTATAAATCCATATGTCATTTATAATAATAATAAATATAAATATAAATATAAATAATTAATAATTAATATAAATTTTAATATTATTATAAATATTAAAATTTATTAAAAATTTATTTGTAAAGTGGTTGTAATTCATCAATATCCATAACTAACTCCCCCTTTGAAACTCCATTTTTTAAAACAGCAAATTTGCTAAACTCTGGGCGATCTAATTGCGCGTTCGGACTATGATTATGAACACATCGAGCAATCATCTTATATAGTTTAAATTCAGGATATCGTTCAGCACCATTATT